>Ga0209536_100011278_pt1 | contig 13107 bp, 10 predicted proteins | sample DeeMarSeWOR28_12_FD_187461 | JGI IMG/M metagenome (GOLD analysis project Ga0209536, IMG submission 187461) | Marine sediment microbial communities from White Oak River estuary, North Carolina - WOR-2-8_12 (SPAdes) (version 2) | ecosystem: Environmental > Aquatic > Marine > Intertidal zone >...
AGTGAATGGGATTCCGCACTTCATGCGGTCACCTGGACGCAGGACCAATTTCCACCGATACCCTGGTCCCAACGCAATAAACCCATGAATCCCATGGGGCGCAACACGGACCAGGTGACTATGGGAAATGGACAGCCCCTTTGTCCCGATGCCATAAGGCCATGCAAAATATTGGAAGAAGATGGGTCCGCCAGGACTCTAACCTGGGAACAGGGGATCATAAGTAACATGCTGTACAAGAGTTAGAGATCGTGAAATATCTACCTAGCTTGGTAATCAATATGTATTGTTTCTGTCACACGGGTCTTTTCAATTCTTCTATTCCTTGTTCCAGTTATTATCGTCTCCTTCGCAAGGCCATGCATCATCAATAGCGATGCGGATAAGTGCACCCGCTGGCTGGTCTCTGTCGGATGGGTGTGTGTTGAGGTAGTGCCAGATGACTTTCCGTAATTGCTCGGGTTCTGTGGTTGAAGGAAAACAGAACTCTCGGCCATACTGGTGAGCACCATCAATATAACCAAAAATGTACATAAAACAGCCAAATCTGTCCGTGCCACACATTTCATACATACCATTGCCGTCTACGGCATTGACATTACTGATTGCTAAATGCAGAACAAGAAACAGCGGTCCCAAAGTATATCCCCCCTTTGTTGTTGTAGTTGCAACTACTTCAAGAATAGCCCATTTTCTCTCTGATTTTAGTTTCGTGCAAAAAAAAGCCCGACATGATGGCCAGGTTTTAATGACTCTTTTGCTTTTCTTGATTCACGGAGTTGCGAGTAAATGAGGAAACACCCGTCGAGAAATAGCTTAAGGCGTGTTCGGTCCGATAATGATTGGCCAGTGGTGCGGTGAGTCTCGCTCAACTCGTTTGCATCAATAAGCTCTAGAATTGAACTTGCGTCACTGTCTGCATTGCGAGCTATTGATCAAATACCTATAGAGGATCGCACCGGCGGTTTTGGTTATGAGAATGGTGATGGTCGTGGTTGATTGGGTTGCCGATGCCTCTGGTGCGAGTTCCCCCTCCCTCCGGAGAGTTCCGACAACATGGCCATGGCCATCGCCTCCTGAAAAATACAGCAGTTAGGTACAAAGAATCGAAGCTTGAGGCCAGGAATACTATTTTTGTGATTAATTGAGTTGTGAACTCAGGAATATGGCCACTGCATTTGATCAAAATCTATCAAGCCGAATAAAAATGCCCACGTAAGTAATTCACGCAATGGTGGCCTTGTGGAGATTGTTTCATATTACTGGATAGGTGATACGGATATCCCGCCATGGATAGCACCACGGTACTCCAATCTCATAGTCCCAACGCCATAAACCCATTAATCCCATGTGGCGCACCACGGACCAGGAGACTATGGGAAATGGACAGTCCCTTTGCTCCAATTCCATAAGACAATGAAAAATTCGGAAGATAGTGGGCCCGGCAGGACGCGAACCCGGGATCAAGGCATTATGAGCCCAACGAAAAGAATCCTAATGGATTCTGTAACTTTAAGAATCCCGAGGTGTTCTCCAACCGAGCCATCGACCGAGATTTACCGACCGAACCGCGGTACCGAGCTCGGTCTTCGTAAGACGAAGAAACAGAAGGGTTCGGAAAACCGAGACCGAACGAAATCGAACCGATGAGACCGAACCCCCATGTCGGAGGGCTCGACCCGAGTGGGCCATGTGCGTGTGGGCAACACAGTGGCAAAGTACGGGGCGGGGAGGGCATCCTGGGGCCACTCTGCATGGGCGGGTCGGGAAACACCCGGGAGAGGGCCACTCCGGTGCTCAGTAGGAGGCATTCGGGGCTGTTCAGGGACCCCGGGCAGGGATCTGCGGCGAAGGGTCGGCGGGTTGATGCCGCAATATCACACACAAACATGCTCAATCTTCTAATTAGTTGATATTAGACAATGAGTTGTCAGTCCATGCATTTGTATAAAGAGTGTATGGATACAACAACAATTACTAATGTTCGGCACAAGGCATCCAGGTTGTTGGACTGTTTGATGGGTGTCTTTGTTGTTCTTTCTGCAACTGGTTGCTTCACGGTCGATGTTGGTAAACATAAAGTTTCGCCGGAAGTGGAATCTGGATTAGAAACGCCTTTTGAAGAGATAAATGTCACTGCTGCGGATAAAGAAAATGATGCAAAGTATCTAGTACAGGCTTTAGCTGAAAGTGGTATAAATTTCGAGCTTGTAGATGGTATTTCCTGTTTAGGAAAAGATGGAGAAGCAGAAAGGGAATATTTTTCGCTAGAAAGTGTATTCAATGCAGAAACAAAAAAAATAGCGATGAAATGCGATATTGATTATGTGTTTGTAGTCGGAGACTTGATTCGTTCAAATGAAACAGAATTGGCTGCATCCATTATTAGCTATAAAAAATCCGATGAGGCCGAAACCGTGCACATTCATGCAGAAGGCAAGGTTGGCGGACTAACACCTGCCCCTTTGCCATATCTTTCGTTACTCTATTTTCGATCGACACCTGATACGAAGGGCAGTGCCATTGATGCTTTGGCTGAGGCAATTATTGATAGAGTCCATGCTGATAAAAATAAAACTCAACGAATCCTGTATTTAAAATCGAGCAATCTTCCAACCATAGCCAAACAGCAAGTGTATCGAGCAGAAAAATATGAGAGTACTGATGACGATGACGAAATGTCGCGCTACAACCCTTTCAAATTTTATGTGGAAATGAACAAGCAGGCTGCAGAGGAAGGGAACCCGGTAATCCACAATCCAATTGGCCAAGCCATGACTTTGATGATCAGCATCATGGCGGCACCAATGACGTTGGCGCTCGATGCAGCCTTTGGAAGGCCAGACCAGGGAGCAGATGATAATGTAGATCAGGTTGCACCTGAAGAGGAGAAAGCAATCGAGGAGGCAACGGACTCCATTAATCGCCAGGACTGGCAGGCGGCATACAGATCTTTGGAGGACTGTCTAATCTCCAGAAACCGAAAAATAAGAGACCTTTGCAACTATCAAATAAAGAGGTATCCAGAGCTGTTGGAGGCCGCACGACAGACCTTTAGCGTGTCCGCGCTTAAGTATTCAAAAGCAACGCATGGTGATTCTGCCCTGAATATCGAGCGACAGAGAATGACCATCTATGAAAGGAATGCCATGTTGGAAGACGTGGCTGTTGCAAGTATAAACATGCACAAGGTGTTCCCCGGCTATCAAGACATTATCAACAGAAGGCTGCGTGTTGAATCGGGGGTTTACTGTCCAAATGCAGATTCAGGGCATGCAGATGCGCAGAGGAAGATTGCTGATATTTATTACTATCGACTATATGGGGTTAGGCAAGACCTGCAACAGGCATATGTCTGGTACAGCCTTTCAGCCAAAGGTGGTAACTATGAATCCGATGTGCAATTGGAAGAGGTGATCTCGGAAATGTCATCCGAGGAATTGGCAGAGGCCAAAGAACTACTTGAGCACTGGAAGCCGGGGCAATGTAAAACGGGGCTATTCAGGAATAGCTTGGGAATTGCGCCAGAAAATGGCGGGAATTAATAAATAATCCAGCTATCCTGCAAGGGGATGCATCGGGTTGTTCCTGAATGACCGTATACGAGAAAACCCGACATTCAGCGCTCAGAGATTAGCTCCAAGGTCAATCAAACTGTACTTCCGGAATGCGCCCAGAACCAGCCGTTGATTGTCAGCGTCTGTAGGTTGCGATTGCAGCAGAACTTGCCGTTCCCGTCTTGCTGCTTGTACTTCCGAGATCGGGAAGAATGCGATATTCCATGGTTTTGGTGAAATTCAGATTTATAGAAATTGTTGCTGCTCCATAGCGCATAACAACAGCGCCAGAGAAGTGATAATAACTGGATGAGATGTATTGGGCCTTAGATCAAGCACTATTGAAGTGTGAAAAAAGAGGGATGATTTGGATATTTATTCCCAATCTTATGTTAAAAATCATCTGACCAAATGTTCGAATTTATGGTGTTGATAAATCTATTGGACAGGGCAGTGCTGTAGCCCCCGTATTTATATCACTGTTCAATATTTCAGTACGCGTGTCCATGAGATGCTGCCTCAGTGGATCGTCATGGCTCATATTTGCTAATCCAGTATCAAGTTCTGCAATAGCCGCTTTTATACAGCCGCGCTCGGCCAGAAGGTAGGCAAGGTTATTGCGGGCAGCAGCATGATTCGGCTGGAGCGCCAGCACTTGTCGATAGCTGGTTTCTGCAGATAAACTGTCGCCTTGTGCGTAGTGAATGTTTCCAGCACCAAAAAGTGCCAGTATATTATCAGGCCAGAGTGTCAGGGCCGTGTCGTAGAAAAAAGCTGCAGCTTCTGTCTGGTCTGCAGATTCCATCGCTGCGATGCCGCGCACATAGCGTTCCTGGTCAGGTGTTACAGGCACTTCCCCCGGCCTCAGGGCTACAATTGCCCAATAATCCGCCAGTTCCCAGCTGCGCATGAATTGACCTGTACTCATGATAAATCGATGCCGATCTCCGGAGCGTAAAATGATTTCATTGCTTGATGTCTCATACCCAACCACCACCGCATAGTGCCATATCGGATAACTAGCCAGACCAAGATTCTGCAGGACGAGTACCGGTCGACCAGCGGCAAGTTCCGAGAGGATGACAGAAAGATCCCTCTCCAGAACATAGGGCAGTCGGGCATAGCGGCGACTTGCGGCGATAAGCTCGAGTTGCAGACTTCCCCGTCGCTCAGGTAGAAAAACTTTTCCTGTGAGATCCTGCGGACTGATGGCTACTCCGGATGCTGCAAGAATCGTGGCCAGGGCGGCAGGACCGCATTGATATTCCTGCTGGGGAAAAAAAGGTGTATCCCTGAGTTCAAGCTCTGAAGGGATGTTGGTGTCTCTCTGAAGTGTCTCAAGACCAGGATGACGGTTTGCGCAACCGCATAACAGCGACAGCACCAAAACCAATATCAGGCCTTTCGGCCTGATGTGGTAATGGTGCATGTGATAAAACCTACTTGAAGATGTCGACTACGCCAGTCAAATCGAGAATGATGAGCACGACAAAGACAATGCCAATAATGACCAGAATTCCACCTGCAGGCAGGTTGTCGATTTCCTGCTCCAGGAGGCGTAATTCGTCGGCAGTCAGTGCCGAGAGCCGATCCTGAACCTCTGCTGGATCGACGCCAAGGGCGATTATCTGTTCCCGTACATTGTCACGCGCAATAAATTCCTCGACCCGTGCCTGTGAATCATTCGATTGTTGGTTTTCAATCAGTGTTTGGGTGCCAATAATGCCAGCGTAGCTCACAGATGGCAGGCTAATGCCCAACAGGCTGAAGCTCATTATCAAAACCATGAGTCTTTTAGCAAAGGTCTTGTACATGTATTGCCTCCCTTAATAATTGATTTGATGTATAAATATGCATCGTACGATGCGTAGAATAAGCAATTTATTTTCCAATTTCCACACGATTAGAATTACTTATTTTTGATGATCAAAGCCAAGCTTATTCATGGTATTACAGAACGTTAGACCAGTGTGATGAAGTAACATTATGAATTCAAAGCTTGTCGACCAAAATGCAGCTATGGCATGACGGCGTTCAGGACTTTCCCTCCCTTGAGAAATCAGCCGTTTAACGTCCGGGAGATCCGGAAGCGGTCATTCAGCAACCTCTTATATAACCGAAAATTGTAGGACTGCTTTCGGGGCGATTTGGACGTACATACCGGCAGGACAGTGGGCGGGTGCCAGGGTGCGCTCGATCAGCCGCCTGAGGTCGCCGTTCATGCATGGTGCATCAGGGTTAACGAACACTAGGCCATAGTCGTTGTTTGCCAGCTAGATGGCGATGAAGAAGCCGACCCGCAGAATGATCCCTCCTCAGTAGATGTTCAGCAGGCTGTAGCCGTCCCAGATCTCGTAGAGGGAGCAGTCCACGTCGGGTTCCTCGATCAGGACATAGCCGTAGTCCTGCGAGTTGCAGGGGTGTCCCGGTTGGGGGTGCTCGGTGATGAGCCTGTCGACGAACTCTCTGCTGGTTGGGTTGGCAGGGTCAGATGGGGTGGGCTTGGATAAGCTTTCGGTCGATTTGAATGTGATCACATAAGGGTTCCTCTTTTTACTGGCAAAATAATCCGCATAGAGGCGGGGGTGAATATTGATATCAGGTACAAGTATTTGTGCGAGCGATTATGGGGTGTAAGGGGTGGCTTCCTGGTAGTAAGCAAAAGAAATTCCAGCATGTGAATATCCTGGTGTATGTATGTGACTGGTGGGAGTTGATGTTTGCGTGAAAGCGTAAATGCCTGGTTTGAAAGGCATGGCGGGTTAATTGTATTGCCACCAATTGTTCTCGGGTGGGTTTTCAATAAATATATAGACTGCTTATCCTGCATGACTGCTAAAATCACAATGTTGGAGATTGGTGCATCCAGATAATCAAAGAGTCGTATTCGATCGGGCCAATTATAGGATTTCACGTCTTTGTATGATTCTTGCCAGAGAGAAGCAGTAGTTCTATTCAGAGATTCGTGAGGAATCGAATATGACAGGAACAGTTATTTCAACGGCATATCGCATTCTGGTAAGGATGTTAGAACAATATGGCATTGATCCGTTGCCGTTATTCAGAAAAGCGGGCATTGATACTGCGGCGCTTAATAAGTCGATGGTGCGCATACCCTGGAAGCAGGCAGTCATTGTATGGAAGGAAATCTCAGACAAGGTGGATCCGGCTTTTGGTTTATCTGTTTCTCGGGCCTGGCAGCCAAGTGATTTTCATAGTCTCGGGTGTGCATTTATGTCGAGCAATACACTGCGGGATGCGCTGAATCGTGTTATTAGATTTAATTCCCTGGTTTATGACGTTGTTACTTATTCGTTGGTCGAGAAAGATGATAAGGCATTGCTTTCATACAAAGCTAATTATGATATCCATGATGAACCTGCAATATCGGAAGATACTCGATGGGCTATTGTATTGAATGCATGCCGGAGGATATATGGCGAAGAACTCAATCCAGTAGAAGTGACTTTCTGGCACGATGAGCCAAAAATCGCTAAAGATAAGTTTGTTGCCTATTACCGATGTCCTATTAAATATGGTGAGAAGAATGCGTGTATGACATTTTCCAACGATGTGTTAGACAGGCCGCTACCCGCATCAAATCATGAATTGGCGCTTACACTAGACCATACGCTAAACGACTATATTTCGAAATTTCAAAAAGTAGATATCATTGCACGGACAAAATCAGTAATTTGTGAAATGCTGCCTTCAGGTCGTACAAATAGCGAGTTGGTGGCAGATGCACTGCACATGAGTCCGCGAAGTTTGCAGCGCAGGCTGGCAGGTGTAGACACCACTTTTCGATATCTTGTCGAGCTGGTCCGGCAGGAACTGGCCAAGTCATACCTGGCAGATAAAACATACAGCATGATTGAAATCACCTATATGCTTGGCTTTTCATCACAGTCATCATTTTCCCGGGCATTCAAGCGTTGGACAGGGATGACACCCCAGGATTATCGTGATGCCATTTGATTTATGTGTCTGTAAATCCAATGATTTCAACGAGATATTAGCTTGTTCATATTGACAGTAGGGCGTCAGACTAATGCTTGTCGTATTGAGGCAATAGAGTGGCGTTTATGGTCAAGACCCCAGTTGATTTCTGTTCATATACTTCGCGCTACTGACATGTGAGTAATTATTACGTCAGCGGTGGCAGTCTTGTCGCCGAGCGGCGGTCAACGGAACCACGTTGGCCGCCGTTATACTACCTGATTTTGAGGAAGGATATCTGTCCGCCTTGATGGCATAACCACAACGCTTATCGATATAACGTCATTGAAATAAACATAGTGAATCCAGTTATCATGGTGTCATTAGATCAAAACAATATCATTACAGAAGAGATATCTATTGTTGTTTATATCGATGAATACCTGGATGAGCAGAACAAGAAGCGTGTCCAATTCCAGCTGTCCAGAGTTGATGGCATCCAGAGAGTGGAATTTGATAAGTTCAGACCGCATTTGATGTTTATAAGGTACTCACGCCTCCATATAGAATCACGCAAAATACTAGGTCTGCTAAGATCGTATGATTTCCATGTGCAACTGATAGTAGGTGATTAGTATCTTGTGCGTGTAGCAATGATTATAAAAATTTAAAATGTTTATATGGTGACTGCAACCAATCGACCTTTCTTCTCTAACTGCGCTTCGTTTATTGAGAGCATTCAAGCTCTATTGAACTGAGCGCGTTCTCGCATCGATATCACTAGATAAATCAGATAACAGATTCCTGGCTTTACCAGGATGTATGTAGTTAGATGAGAGCATTGCCATGCCCTCCTAATTACTTCACCTGTGCCCCGGATCACAGTGCCATAAGGCCATGAATTCCATATGGGTCACTGTGGGCCGTGAGATGATGGCAAACTGGCAGTCCCCTGCTCTCAATTCCATCGAGATCGGTTATATCAGTCTGTTAGGTTTCCCGGTCATCCCGTCATGTATGGTGGCCCAGGTCGTTATTATGGAATATCAAGAGGATGCCCCACATCTAGAGGTGTTAGTAATACCAGTAGAGACTTGATGGCGCAGCCTGGGGTGGCGTGCAATGGGTGCGGAAATTTATTAATCTTTTGTGTGCGAATTCGTGGTATCACTGGATTCATGGAAGAAACAACCAAAAGCGTATTCCATCTTGGCGATAAACTGGTCGATCCGGCCCGCTGTACCATCATGAGCGGAGAGGAGACAACCCGTATCGAACCAAGAGTAATGGATGTGCTGATGCTCCTGGTTAGTCGTGCTGGGCATGTGATTACCCGTGAGGAATTCATTAGTGTTGTATGGGGTGGAACCTTCGTTAGTGATGAAGTCTTATCACGTTGTATTTACCGCCTGCGCCAGGCACTCGGAGATAATCCCAAGAAACCTGTTTTCATTGAAACAGTACCCAAAAGAGGGTACCGGTTGATCGTACCCGTGGGTAAGACTGTTACGGAGCACGAATTGGTATCTGAAACTACGAGCGTGACTAAGGAATCTTCCTTGGCACAGCAATCCGTTGCCAGCTCGGTACAGCAAGGTGTGTCAGTGCTAAAGCGGCCTGTGTGGGTCGTATCCCTCATTGGCATCTGCCTGCTTGTAGCCATTTATATTTATAAGGTCGTAGGTAGTCAGCAGCAATATGATCCGGTTGTTGACAAGGGCAGTAACACAATAGCTGTACTGCCTTTTGTGAATCTGGGTGTTACTGAAGATAATGATTACATCGGTGAGGGTATTTCAGAAGAACTGATCGGTCTGCTGGCCAAGGTGCCGAACCTGAAGGTTGTTGCACGTACGTCATCTTTCAAGTTCAGGGACAAGGGGGCGGATGTACAGCGAATTGCGGAAATTCTTGGTGTGGCGAATGTGGTGGAAGGTAGTGTTCAGGTAGAAGGAAACCGTATCCGTGTCAAAGCACGACTGGTCGATCCAAATACGGCCTATCATCTCTGGTCAGAGACCTACGATACTCGCTTCGAGGGCGTGTTCACGGTTCAGGAGGAAATTGCCGGTGCTATCGTGCGAGCGCTGAAAGTCTCGCTCGATACGGATAATGGCATACCTAATCTAACGGAGCGCGATACACCGACCACTGATATGACCGCTTATCGGTTATACCTTCAAGGCTTGTATCACTGGAAACGGCGCGGTGAACGATCCATACGCAAGAGCATAGGACTATTCCAGAAGGCCATAGAGCGTGATCCGGCATTTGCCCATCCGCACCAGGCTCTTTCCAGTGCATACCTGGTTTTGCCGTTTTATTCTGGTGAATCACGCGAATATGCCTTTGCACAGGCAGAGACTGCGGCAAGAAATGCACTGCAGCTGGATCCGACCATGGGCAAGGCTCATGCCGTACTCGCATTTATCAGCATGAAACGCTGGGACTGGACCACAGCAGACCGCCAGTTCCAGCTCGCCATTGCCACATCTCCCAACGATCCCACCACACACCAGTGGTACTCGGAGTTCCTGAGTTATGTTGGAAATATCGATGCTTCAGTTACAGAGGCACTACGGGCCCTGGAGCTTGACCCGGTCTCCCCTGTGATTAATGACCGGCTGGGTGTAACTTACCTATGGTCGGGTGAATTCGACCTGGCGTCTGAGCAGTTTCGTATCGCAGCCGAGCTGGGTATGGACCGGGTCGCTATCGACCAGGCCTATGCGTTGTTATTATTACGTAGTGGCCAGATCGATGAGGCTGTGAGTTTGTATGAGAAGATCCTTGGCAAGCTGGGCTTCGACACGGCATGGGTACGGCTCGTCGCAGAAGCCACCAGCGACCCAGCCAGGACGCCTGATGCACTCGAGGCTGTCAAAATGGCCCAGGCACGACAATCGATCCCGGATGCCATGCTGTTTTATGCCGCTGTTCTCCTTAATCAGCCGGACCTGGCATTTGAGACAGTCGAGCGCCTGATAGAGAACAAATCGCTGACGGTGGAATTCCTGTTTGCACCGGAGGCCTCCGGGTTGCGTCGTGATCCGCGTTTCGCTGGCCTGCTGTCCGAAGTTGGGCTGGATAATTACTGGGATAAATACGGTTGGCCTGCGTTCTGCAAGTCACAACTCAGCACCATAATCTGCTCCTGACATTCTGCTCTATAGCTGCCGGGCCTTTCCCGGCGGCCGTTCCATGCTGTTCTTGAGGCTGGCTGCACGCATTTTCCCGGCCCGTGTGTAGCGATTCATCCTGAGGTGAATGGATATCTTAAGTCATTGTTATTAATGTATTAAGAATCCATTTGTAAGTTCTCCTCCTGACGGAGGAGGAAATAATCAGAACAAAATCACACCTTCATCAGGATTTACTTCTGGCTGCATTTTGAAATTGGCCTGTAGCACGCAAACGGTCCGCCGTGCTGCAGGAATGCACGGCGGGACAATGAGCCAATACAGCCTGGAGTGATGTCATGAAGATATTCAGCACATTTGTTAAATCATTTTGTGTCCTTGCGGTCACCTTCGCACTGCCGTTAGGGGTAAAAGCCAATACTGATTATGAGCGCCTTGTTGTATTTGGCGACAGTCTCTCTGACCCCGGTAATGCCTATGCACTGTTTGGTATGAGCCTGGTGCCGCCATATACAGACCTTGTGCCAGAGTATCCCTATGCACGTGGAGGTCACCATCTAAGCAATGGATCGACCTGGATCGAGCAGCTGGCCACAAGGATAGACGTGGCGAATAGCGTTGGGCCGGCCCTTCGAGAGCCCAGGGTGTTTTCGAATTATGCTATCGACCGTACACGTGCCTGCCCTGAGGGTGCGTCTCACATCGACCTGTCAAGGCAAGTCGTCGAGCTGTTCCTGGGCGAGTATGAGACTGCGCCGGCTAATGCACTGTATGTGTTGTTTGTGGGCTCAAACGACGTCCGCGATGCGCTGGTTGCGCGTGATCCAGCTATCATCGAGTGCGCACTGTACTCAATCTATACGAATATCATGCATCTTGTTTATGCCGGTGCAAGAGATTTCCTGATTCCCAATGTACCGAACCTAGGGATGGTGCCGGCGGTAGCAATGCAGGGTGCGGAAGCAGTACAAGCTGCCACAGAAGCCAGCTACGTCTTCAATCTGGAGCTGGAAAACATACTTTCCGGAATCGAGGAAGCAACATACGGACAGGTGATATTCCACCGTGTTGACACCTTTAGTCTGATTACGCAGGTTCCGACTACCCATCCCGGCCTGAACGTAACGGAGGCCTGCATCGACATCTTTACCGGCAATGTCTGCGAACCTGCCAGCAGGTACCTGTTCTGGGATGGTATTCACCCGACGCGTACCGGGCATGCCCTCCTGGCTGAAGAGGCAGCCAGGGTGCTTGGATTGACGCGCTAACTTGCTGTACACGTTCGCAGCTACATAAACCGGTGTTGCCTGTTGAGCGTGTGATGGTACTCACCGCGGTGCTGGCGTTTCTGTTTGGCACCGCGGTGCATTATCAGGGGCTTGACAGGTCCGGTTCGCTCGCTCTCACGGAAACATATGCGATATCCGGTATAGGGTTGACTGCATTGATGCCATACACAACGTTAGTACTTCTCAACGTGATTGTATTGTTGCTGTACTGCCGATTAACTTTGTCGAGAGTGAGTATGCGGATACCAGTTGCCCTTGTTTTTGGATCTATCGCCATGCTTGTTGGTGGATGTGCTTCTGATTATTCACCACGAGCTGATCTATCAAGTGTTCAGACCGTCGGCGTGGCCATATCACCTGACTGTGGTGAAACTGGTGATGCAGAAGATGTAATTCATCTATATAACCTCACTGTTGGGGAAGACCGACTAAGAAATTCTGCAGCAGGAGCTGGCACGGGTGCTGCTGTAGGAGTTGCGGCTGGTGTTGGCGCCAGTGCTATCGCCGGTTGCCCACTCACCGGTCCTTTATGGCCGATTTGCGTGACATTGTTTGTTGGTGGCGGTGCTGTTGTTGGTGGTGGAACTGGTGCAATTGCCGGAGCCACTGTCGATACACAAGAGAAAGTGAAAACTGCACAACTGCATTTGTATGAGGTCAACCAGGTATTGCCGGACATAAAGGAGAATTACCTTGCCAGGCCTGTCCTGCAACGGCGTGCTTTACAATTTGCCAGGGCGCAAGGCAATGAAGTTATGTATGCGCCAGCTGCATGGAATGGCGAACGCTATGTGCTTACAGATTCAGCAGAGCTGATCACGGATACTAACCTGGTGCTGAAAAGCATGAATATTACTCTTAATGGAAAAGCCGATGATGATCCGGTTCTTACACTCCATATAGACATGCAGTGGGATTTGACCAAATACAATCCTGAAACCAGGAGCGATGAAGCTTGGGATTCAAAGACAGCGACCTATAAAACCAAAAAACGTCTGTCTGAATGGTTGGCAGATGGAGGAATTTTATTACGGAAAGAAGTGAATACGGGCATTGATCATTCACTAAATAATGCCTTCAACGACCTGCCATGAATGGCCATATTTCTGATTGTTATTTTCGGGAAGGTCAGCATATGGAAGATGATATGCCAAGTAAGACTTTTCCCCTGAACAAATTATC
>Ga0209536_100011279_pt1 | contig 13106 bp, 5 predicted proteins | sample DeeMarSeWOR28_12_FD_187461 | JGI IMG/M metagenome (GOLD analysis project Ga0209536, IMG submission 187461) | Marine sediment microbial communities from White Oak River estuary, North Carolina - WOR-2-8_12 (SPAdes) (version 2) | ecosystem: Environmental > Aquatic > Marine > Intertidal zone >...
AACTCCCGTACACCTCCGCAGCAATGCAGCATTACCTTGACGTCCGCCAGATCCTTGGCTTTTGACCACATCATCTGATGTCTGGGTTTGAAAAATTCCCTGTACATCTCGGGTGAGATCTGGGGTCCCGACTGCATTCCGAGGTCATCGCCAAAAAGGATAATATCAATATTGTCGCCCACTGCTCCCAGAAACCTTTCCAGGTTCTGGAGGTGGATCTCTGTCAGCCGGTCCAGAAAATCATGCACCGCAGGAGGATCCATGGCCAGCATCAGCAGAAACTGGTCATTCCGGTAGAGCATCTGCCCGGTTTCCAGCAGATTTCCACCGAATAATCCAATGATTGCCCGGTCAGTAGTCTGCCTCAATTGTTTTGCTGATTTCCTTAGCAACTGTTCCCCTTCAGGTCCATCAGTAAGGGGCCCGGGCGGTGAAGTCACTGCATGCCACATAGATTCTTTCATCGCCTTATTTATATCGCCCGTATCTGTTCCCTCCTGGTGGAAAGGGTACCATACCTGCTCAAAAAACCGGGCTCCGTCCGGCATCTGTGCAATGATCCGGCCGGTTTCGCTGCGCAGAATCCACCTTTTCTCCTCACGCTCCGGGTTAACCCAACTGGGGAGAAAGCAGTCTGTACCATCCGGTAACACCCAGGGCCTCCAATCCTGGTCCTCCAACGCAAATGCCCGTCCCAATTCTATGGTATCGATACCCAGTATATCCAGTACATCTTCATCCAGCACCGCCAGTTGCTGTACCGGATCATAGATCCTGACAGGAGCAGGTTTCAAGCTCAGTGCGTTTCTAAGTTTCGGATATAGCATGGCAGACAAGCCGGATGACCGGTGTCCCGAAAAATCAACCGGAACCTGATCTGATGCCTTAAACTCAAAAGCTTTTAATACGCGTTCGCGAGAAGTTGTATTTTTTATGGTTCCCATTTAAATTCTAAAAAATGAACAGAGTTCGGTTGAAAAACGACCGGGCCGGTAATTTCTCTTAAAAACTCCCCTATGGCATTTACTTCAACACATTTTATATCCGTATCCAGATTAAAAAGATGCCCAGGATCTATCTCTGCGATCTTCCCTGAAATTTCCCGGTAATGACAGATAATCCCTTTACCTGATCTGGAAGGAGCTGCATTTACCAGCAATACACCCGGTGTATCTGATAATAGCATGCTGGCCAATCCTGGTTTCCCGGATTCCTGCCCTGCAGGTAAGACCCGCCCAACCAAAGGAATACGTGAATGCCATCCGAAGTCAGTGGCAAAACCAATTTCCGGGTCGTCCGAAAAGGTCAAAAAATACCTCCAGGATAGCGTACCTTCCTGGCTGGCCTTGAAATTGGTAGTCCAGTAGTTATTAAGTACCCAGGAATATACATGACTGGATTCGGGCTGGTGATGATAACTGAATTTTCCAAGATTCATACCTCCAAGGTGAAATAATGGAATTTCAGGACTTACCAATACCATCTGGCTTTCCTCCGTTCTGACCGCAATGAAATTCTGCACCGTGTTCCAGTCAGAAGCTGTGCCAGCCAGCTGATCAATTCCCGGTCGGATGGTACCTCCCTGGCCTTCAAAAACAATTTCAGCATCATCCATTATAAAAGGAAAAGCCACGTACAAAGCCTCCGGATCCGTTACCGGACTTTTTACTATGGAGTAATCCATTTCTATTATGGGTTCCGATTTATAGAAACGGTAATTCACCGCTACCTTTCCCTCGGCACAACCTTCCAATGTGCCTTCGACGGTCAGGGTAGTCCATAATGGACCTTCCTCCAGATCCTTAAAGGAAATATTTTTCAGACCCGTTCTCTGCGGTTCTTCCTGCAGCGTAAACAATTCCAGCTGGTGTCTATTCGAAAGTCTTTCGTATATTAACTGACCCGGTTTCCATTTTGATCCAGGATCTACCATTTCTTTATTCAGATTTTTATGGATAAGGCTAGCGAAAGAGCCATCTTGCGGATCGATCCTGGCGGACCAGAAATCATTCTGAAACTCCCCTGAAAATGTCTTTCTCACTATACCAGGGACCTGGTCTCCTCCAGGTTTTATAATAAAAGACTTATAACCCAGGGGAGGGATATCCTCCGCCCACAGCACCCAATATGTGCCGTCAGACCGGCTTGTAACGGCTTGTATGGAGACTTGTGACCCGGAGGGATCCAGGATAGAAAAAGCCGAACCCGGTTCGATTATTTCGTTGTCAATGTATACGATTACCAGACCGGACCTCTCCTTGTTAAGGGTATTAAATACTGATATCGATGGAGTGGAATATCTCGGGACATGATTTTGGAGTAATCCAAATGCCTCTTCACGTAAGATCCTCGATTCCTTCAAAGCTTCCCAGGCATAGGAAGACTTTTCGGCCCATTGTTTCATACTGTTTTCAGAGTACGGATCAGAAATACTTTCCGCTGCGCCAAAAGTATGTTCATCATAGAACAAAATGCTATTATAGATCTTTCTGATGTCCTGGTGTATGCGTTGATCCATCTCAGAACCAAAAAGGGAACCCATGGCCAGAAGCCCTGTCGTTATGTTCATTTCTGTTTGTGCTTCCCGTATCGCCGCTGTCTCCCGGGCTGCGGATCCGAATCCGTCAGTCCACCAGTCCGGCCAGGCCTTCTGAAGGGTCTCCAGCTCCGTTCCATGATTTTTTTCTATATAGCGCATAAATTCACTTGCCGTAGCACTTCGCAGTTTCGGCCAGATATATCTGTCATTCCATTCTCTGATCACTTTACAAGGTGTAATCGCAGGCGGTGAATTGTCTGTCACATATCCTGAATATTGTAAGGCCAAGTGATCGAATGGATAGTCTTTCTCCTCAAGATTGCTTAAATAATTCAGGAGGTTGTTCCGGAAATTCTCCAGGTCACCGGTGTGCAGTAAAAGAAAATTGCCATACATATAATGTTCTCCCCGAAAGGCGAGCATTTTCTTGCCCGATGGTGATTGCCACCAGAACGATGTTGGTTTATCAAAAGGAATTAAAGCTCTATGTCCGTGTTCACCCATGATCAGATAATTAACCCCGATGTCGGGGAAATAATCCGCCATGCACCATCCGATCCCGTTCACATCATCCTGCATAGCCGTACTCACTCCGATGCCCCTCTTATGAAAATCTCCGACAGGTTCCAGCATCTTTTTCAAGGCAATCTCATCGGCAACCTCAGACATGTTAAAAAGCATGGCAGTTATTTCAATACGGCCTTCTTTAATCCGCTTCAGCAACCGGTTGATCTGGTTTTCAGGTCTACGTATCAGGTATTGCTCTACCGGCCAGGCACTCTCGCAGGTCCAACGGAACTTAGCATCTTCCGGATAATCATCGGTCAGGTCACAATAATCCAGGGCATAGTCGATGAATCTCAGGTGTTCCGGCAGGATCTCGCTTTGGGATCTTGTATAGCCAATATCTGTATGCGTATGTTGAACCAGGTATATATACCAGGGCTTTACGGGTTTCAGTGTACAGGTCCTGGTTGTCTCTTCCGTTTCACTAATCTTAATAGAAATTTCGATATCTTTTTCATTTCTTGTCTCAGGAACAAAATATTGAAAGACATTATATCCGGTTTCTATGGTAATCCTCTCGGCAGGTTGACCTTTTGTCATAACATTGGCCTCCTTTTTGTCATCCAGGTTAACTAGTTCTATCCTGACAGCCTGCATTCTTTTCCGGTTTTTCTCAATCAGCAGATTTTGGGATTGTACGCTAATTTCTTTTTTTACCGGAAACTGAAATGTCATATACCATATATCGCTGCCTGCAGTCTCGCCCTGCACTCCTAAAGTTACAGGCTCGCCAGGAATGACCATTTCTGAGGGTAAAGTAAGTACAGCATATCCCATTACATCTTTATGTCTGTCGATTTTTGTTATACGGAATAGTAGCCTGGCGCCATCCTTCCCATCCACACTGATCTCTCTTTTTTCCGATACCGGGGGATTAGTGAACCTTAATAATGTCCTTCCATCTGCAGAAAGCGTAAAACTGTGCTGGTCTGATGAAACATCCATACCGAACAGCCAGACAAATGAAACCGTTGATCGGGTAAAACCTTCAGGCACTGGTGCCGTCTCCCATTGAACCATTTTTGTAGCGTCACGGGAACGAACCAGAAGGGCACTGACTGCCCTCGGATCAGGCGCATGGTAGGAGATCTCTTCACCCTTAACACTTTTTTCAAAGCCATTCAAATAGCCCTGCGCATTCACTGTCAGTGGAATTGTGATAAATAATATAAGAAATTTGACCAGGATTGTGAGACTAAAAAATCGCATTTTACATTAATTTTTGGAACGAATTTACATTAGATTGCTCGATACATCTAAGTTAGTAAAAATAAAAGTTGCATAGAGCTTTCTTTTTGTTGATTTTTAGAAACAAATTTTTACATAAACTGAAACTCGATCTATGAATACTATAAACACTGTCGCTGATCTTAGCCCCCGGCGTGTGCTCTCGATTGATATATTCAGGGGTCTGACGATCCTGGTGATGGTATTTGTCAATGATGTGGCGGGCGTTAAAGGGCTTCCCTGGTGGACCTATCATATCCCTCGCGGGGAGCAGGGATTAACCTACGTCGATGTTGTCTTCCCTGCCTTTCTTTTTATTGTGGGTATGGCTATTCCACTGGCCATCGAAAAAAGAAGGTCATTGGGAGATTCCCTGCTTAAAATAGTATATCACATCATCGTACGTTCATTAAGCCTGGTGGCGATAGGTCTATTGATCATGAATGGAAGGGACATGGATCCTGGCGCTACGGGGATCAGTTATGCAGCCTGGAACGTATTAATGTTTCTGGGTGTGATTTTATTATGGAACCGGTATCCAGAGGTAGAAGGAAAGCTGAACGTTTTTTATAAAATATTAAAATATGCCGGGTTAGGGTTACTGATATTTCTACTGATTATATACCGGCGAGAGAATAACGGGGAAATTTTATGGATCAATAAAACCAACTGGTCCATTTTAGGAGGGATTGGTTGGGCCTATCTCTCCGTTTGTATTTTATTTCTTGTATTCAGGGGAAGGTTCACAGGGCTGGTCATTTCATTGGTTTTATTGGTTTTCTTAAATGTTGCTTCTAAAGCAGGATGGGTAGACTTTATCCGGCATTGGCCAAGATTTATCTGGCCGTTTGGAACAGGATCATTGGCTTCAATTACACTGTCTGGATTGTTGTTATCCCTGATCTTTCTCAGAAGTAATTTGGCGGCCAGTTTGAAACATAAAATGATCTGGGGTACTTCGATGGCCATTATCCTGTTTTTAGCCGGATGGTTGCTTATGCCTTTTGGATTGGCTAAGATCGGGAGTACTCCCAGTTATACCCTGTTCAGCTCCGGGATTTGTGTGATCATATTTATTTTAATGTACTGGATCGTGGATATACTTGGATTTTCAAAATGGGCATCCGTGATAAAACCTGCCGGATCAAATCCATTACTGACCTATATTCTTCCGGATATATATTATGCGATCCTGGGTTTATCTCATTCGGGTCTGATAGGTGATGAAGGATGGCCTGGTGTAGTGCGTTCTCTTGTATTTACCCTGTTTATATTAGGTATTGCAGCAGTTATGACAAGAATGAAGATCAGATTGCAGTTATAAAATAGCCTTTATAACATATCCGGACCATATCAGATACCCGGCTGACCAGTTTACTACATTTCCTGTAATCAGCGAGATGGCCCTTACTGTCCTTTTACAACTTCATCGATGGCATCCAGCAGTCCGTCTTTTTCCGCGTCCCCCCGTAATTGCCAGAACATAATACCTCCCAGGCCGGTTTTTACGGCGTATTCAGTTTTTAGTTTTATGGATTCCCTATCCTCATAGGATATAAATATTTTTTCTTCCGCATTATAAAGATATGGTGCCTTGGCGACAGGGTCCCAGTACCTTACGAAACCATTCTTGTTCTCATATTCCTCTACAATCACGGAATACGGTGCCCCTCTCCAGGCACCTTCATGAGGCTGGTAAAGTCCATTGTTAGCGGGGGGTACACCCTTCCAGCCTTTGCCATAAAAAGCTCCTCCGATAACAATCTGTGACGGATTCACACCTTTTTCCATGCAAAAGCTGATGATCTTCTCGGCGGATCTTGGATCAAGATCATATCCTCTTTCTTCTGTAATACTGACAGCGGGAGTCCCTACCAGGTCGGAGGGCTTTACCCAGCCCAGATTGGTATGATGAGCGGTATAAGGTGTTCCACCGCCTACATTATCATAGGTCATTACGTTCATGTAGTCAGCATACTTCATGACTTCCGGTAATTCCACATGATTATAATAATTTTTCCAGCCGGCTGAAGCAAAAGTGAGCATCAGATTTTTACCTGTCGCATCCATCGCCTCCCTTAATTCACGCATTAAGGAAGTGAAGTTCTCCCGGTCTTCAGGAAGATATGGATTGTTGTTTCCCAGCATCCCCGGATATTCCCAATCGATGTCCAGGCCGTCCAGTTTATATTCTTCGATAAAGCGGATGGCACTTTTTACAAATTTTTCACGGTTTTCAGGTGTTGAGGCCATTTCCGAAAAACCTCCCGATCCACCCCAGCCTCCGCAGGCTATCATGACCTTAAGATGCGGATGGTCTTTTTTCTGTTCGACCAGTAAAGAAAGCCGTTCGCCGGATTCGGGCCTTCTGAATTTCATTTCATTGTCAATGACCTCGGTAAATGAATAAATTATGTGGGTCAATTTTTCCAATGGCAGATCCTGGGGCCGGTAGTCCTCCCTGGGGGCCATATAATAAGCCATCACCTTTATAGAGCCCTGGCCAACTGCGTGTTGCACCTCAAAATATGACAACGTGGTCAGGATAACAAAAACAGTAACAATTTTTTTGGAAAAGTTCATAATATTATCGGTTATGTGAATGGTCAGTCAAACTATCCCTAATTCAGTATCTTCAGTAAGATACTTCAGATCCGTAAAGTAGCGGCAGATGCCTGATCCGGGGATAATTTCGTTAAATTTGTAGAGATTATCAAATCATTTTTTCAGTGGATAACCACCATCTTTTTCGTGTCGATCAACTGATTATCAACCACCATAGTATAGAAATAAATTCCCGTGGGCAAATAACTTGTATCGAACGAAAATTGGTAGGTCGATTTTTCCCTGTATTCATTTAGGAATGTTGAAATGTGCCTTCCGAAAATATCATGCAATTGTATGTTTAAAAAGCCTGCGTCCAACAGGGAGACGAAGATGGTCGTACTTGACTGACAAGGATTCGGATAATTCTGAGATATGAGGTGCTTTTCTATGCTATTCGAGAAATTCTGCCGGCCTGGTGTGCCAATAGCGTAAGAAGCTTTCCAGTTTTCAGCCAGGTCATTATTCAGTGAGGGATCCGTCAGTTCTAAGGTGGGCCCCATGCCATCCGGTTCAGTTGGCCATGGTGCTTCATCATCATAAGGAACAGCATCTATCAGTATATTATCAGTAGCATAAAGCCTGATATCTTCGCCACCGTTACTCAGGCCAAAACCCAGGTCACCTATAGCGTTATTCACATCCTCAAATATCAGCCGGAAAGCTGATATATCTTCACAAATAACCAGATATTCATTGGGCCCGATTTCCTGCCCATCAGGAAAAGTAAAGACATGGTCATCACTCTCATCCTTAAATGTCCAGCCGGACAAATCGATTATCGCATTTTTTCTATTATATAATTCCACCCAATCCCCTGGGTTTTCTTCCTCTCCGGAATGGTAATTGATCTCATTGATCACGAGAACGGGATCCAGTTCCACTTCACTTTCGAAATGTGCGACCAGTGAAAAATTCTCTTCGGGCAGCAATTTCAAAACGGGAGAGCTCAACCTCTTTGTTTCTGATCCTGATGCAGCTACGCTATAATCCCAGTGTGAGAATTTATAACCCAATACAGGTATGGCCTTTATCTCCAAGGGAATATTCATAAAATATTCACCGATATGGAATGTGCCGGCCATCGGGTAACCAGTGATTTTTATTTTGCCAGCCTCAGGTTGTTCATTTACGATGGATACACTAACCATACCTTCGATCCCAAAATAATCCAATACATGCTGTGTTGCATGCGGCCTTCGCTCGGATACAAACCATTTCATCCCGTCAATATGACCCTCCCATTCCTCAATGGAATTGAAAGTCGGGCCTATCCAATGTTCGGGTTCCGGGACTGTCTGCCCTCCCCAGCGTTCGATATGACGTGGAATTTCAGGTTCAATATTGGCTTTCATGGAATCAATGAAATGATAGATCCGGTCAGGCAAGAAGGTGGTGTTCATATGCCAGGCATACCGCTGGATGAATTCATTCCTGAACCTCTCATTGATCAACAACCTGCGGAATAATAAGGTGGACCATGGGGGATTGGGCCAGATACAATAGCACCACGGGTCAGTAGCTAACTCAAGGGTATTTCGTTCGATATAAAAAAAACAGTTGTCCAGGTCATAGATAATCCATCTCCAACGGTCTTGCGGGCCTGAAGTAGCCCTCCAGAATTTGATATTATTCGACGGCCAGTCATTGGCTGACAGATAGATTTCCGCAATCTGATAATCGATATAATTTTGGAGATCCATTTTGCTGGATACATACTCGTAATCCTCATCTCCAAGCATATCGTGCAGTTGCACATAACTTATCATAACATTATAATGGCCCGCACTTCCATACTCCACATTCCATTCGTTTTCCGGGTTCCTGGTCAGCAGGTTTACCTCATTCAAATCGAGATTAAAATTCTCGACCACATAATGTTCATTGAGTTTCTCCCGGATATTATGAATACCCCAATACTGGCCATTGATAAAGACTACGGCAGGTCGATACGCCTGCCTGTCAATATCCATGCCTTCCAGGATGGCCTGGCCCATTGCATCCTTGAACATGGTATACCGGCAATCATCTGCCGAATTTCTAAGGATAAAACTTTCAAAACTGTATATGGGCTTATCTTTAAACAACTGACAATCAAAAGATCCTTTCCCATATTGGGCTCGTGCAAATAATGATAATGATTTTTGTGGATACCGCGTCCTGGAACAGCCACCAAATATTTTAACACCGGCTAACTGGTTGAGTTCTACCATACCACTTGTATCATATATTTCCACATTTATCGGCCGTTCCCAATCCTGATTTACATTCATAGGTTTGTCTGTGCAATATCCGGGTATCCCATTGGTCCCTATGACATATATGCCTATCTCATCGTCAAACAGATTATCAGGATCCGTAACGAGAGAGACAAAAGGCAGGTTTATTTCTTCATCGATGAAGTAAGTCTGGGTATTAGGATGGCTTGGTAATTTCCCGCTCGTAAAACTTCGAACCCTCAAAGCTGTGGTTGAATCAATAACAATGGGTTGGGTATATAATGGATCCGATTCAGTGGGGATGGTACCGTCAAAAGTATAATGAAATTGAACGGTCGGGTCAGTGGCAGTCAATTGGACCGATTGACTCCCCGGAAAATACCCTCCGGGAGTTGAAAATATTGGATTATCAGCTCTTCCGGACAAATAAGTGTCCGCGTTGGCATAGCCCGGAGTAACTATTTGATAAAACACCCAGGCTTGCAGGTCATCCAGTCTCCGGCCATATGACAGATCGTCTTCCTGGTACCCAAAACTCACCGAATCGATCACATTACCCTGGTCATCATATATGCCAATAAACTCTCCTCCCCTGCCCAGCTTGAAATTCGTGTGATTGAATTCATTGATATCATCCGCCCAAAATACCATATACCCCCCTGCATGGATGACGCTGTCGAATGGAACCCGCCACTTTTGAGGGTCCAGAGGATCGTCAGTCAAGTAAAATCCACCGATCTCCACTCCCGTGGTACCGCCATTATAAATCTCAAACCAGTCTGTATAACCGCCTGTATAAGGATTTCGGACTGATGAAATGTTGCTTGCCTGGAATTCATTGATATAAAGTTCAACTGGCTGTGCTATACTTTGTAAGCTGGCCACCTGAATAATTACACATAAAAAAATACCATATTTCCTAAATACAGTTTTCATAAGTCTTCTACCTATAGCACTTATCCCATATAGGCTACATACCAACCAAGGCACCCCCTAACCTTTTAATATGCTAAAATACACATAAATCACCTCTTGTAAGCCTAAATATGAATGTTACCAAAAATAATCCTAGTAAGTCCTCCCTGGATCATGGGCATAGACCGGGAATATTTTCAGCTAATTAACATCCGGTTGCTTAATGATCACTGAATATTAAATTCATTTCCTTGTTAAACCAGCTCCTCTTATGGAGCATATAAAATCTATTTACACGGTGATAACTTGTTTATAATAAATAACCTGTAATCCCAAAAGGTAAGAGCCTTAGTGAAAACTTTTACTTTATATAAGTTCCCATTTTATATAATCCGTTTTCCCTATATTTTGGTATATCTATTCCAGGGAAAACTGCAGAAATATTTCATTCTGGTTTTAATTGTTTAAGAAAAATGGAAACAGGTATTGTAAATACTTGAGTAATACCATAACTTCAAAACCCATAAGACAGGAGGATTTTATAAACGATAATCTCAATACTAGCCCGATAACCTGATAAAGATAAAAAATTCAATGCTATATAATTTGTATTATGAATTACACACAATTAGGATCTTGTGGCCCAAAAGTTTCGACTATCGGTTTCGGCGCTTGGGCCATCGGAGGAATGAACTGGGGAAAGACGGATGACGAAGTTTCAAAGAAGGCATTGCATGAAGCCATCGACCAGGGGGTGACCCTGATCGATACTGCAGATGTCTATGGCCATGGTCATTCGGAAAGGCTCATTTCAGAAGTATTAAAGGACCATGGTAAGAAGAACCTGATCATTGCAACCAAGGCGGGTAATGATTTTTACAATGCGACGGAAGCGGACAACCACGGCTTTGGACCAATCATTCAGACCTATACTAAAGATTACATCATCTTTGCTGCAGAACAGAGTTTAAAACGTCTGAAGGTAGAGACCCTGGACATATTACAACTTCACAGCCCTAATCAGGCAAATCTCGAAATTGACGAACCCTGGCTGGCCCTTGAACAGCTAAAAAAAGAGGGTAAGATCAGGCATGCCGGCTGGAGTGTCCAGTCTTTCAAGGAAACAGAGCATGCCTATATCCTTGACCAGCATCATGATCTGCTGGATGTAATACAGGTAAGGTACAACTTGTTCGAAAGAGAAGCTGAGAAAGTACTTCTCCCTAAAGCGATGCAATATGGTATCGGGGTGATTGTGAGGATCCCGTTGTTATTTGGATTTTTAACAGGTAAATTCAATAAGAACACCAGGTTTGGTGCCGATGACCACCGGAGGATGAGCCTTTCGCCGGATAAGCTTGAGACTTATTTAAGCAGCCTGGACAGACTGGATCCTTTATTCAGCAGATATCCGGACCAGCGCAAATCACTGGTAAGCCTCAGGTTCTGTATAACGCATCCGGCATGTCATACCGCTATCCCTGGAGCGAAAACACCACTGCAAGTCCGGGAGAATTGTAAGTGTTCTGACCTGGGACCTTTATCTGAGGATGACCTCCACTTACTTAATGAAGACTTGTAATACGTTGGGGTAGATAATGTACCGGATGATCCAATTTTGATTTTCAACAATATTTTTTCAAAATTTTTATATGGGTTTGAGCAGGCTTCTCCCGGACATCAGTTAACGCCTCATAAATGTGAATGATTTTAAGTATCTGCTTTATCCATTAGATTCAGATAAATATCCTATTGCTGGAAATAAGGATAAAAATAGTTTTATATCCGGTTGATAAATGATTATTTTGATTAGCAAATCTATCAAATAATAAATATTATTTGAGCGGTATATTTTTAGTATGCGATTTTTAAATTAAGGAATACCTATGAAAGATAAATTAAAATTCAATCGAAGAGATTTTGTAAAAAAAAGTTCAATAGCTGCTATTGGAGGCGTTATGGTCAGCAAAGCATCCTGGTCAAATAACCTTAATGATAAGCTTCGTGTTGGCATTGTAGGCTGTGGAGACCGGGGTGCAGGCGCAATCGTCAATGCCCTTGCTGTTTCAGATGCGTTTGATCTGGTTGCGATGGGAGATACTTTCAGGGATCTGCTCGATAAATGTTATGAAAGCGTAATGCCCTATGATAAAAAGGGACAAATCAAAGTTGAGGAGAAGCACAAGTATGTCGGTTTTAATGCTTATGAAAAAGTCATAGATCAATCGGATATAGTTTTTCTGGTAACCCCGGCGCCCTTCCGTCCAATGCATTTCGAGGCAGCCATTAAAGCGGGTAAACATGTATTCATGGAAAAACCAGTCGCCGTGGATGTTCCGGGATACCATAAGATCATAGAAATAGGCAAACTTGCCGATGAGAAAAAATTGAATGTGGTTGTCGGACTGCAAATGCGATATAAAAGATCCTTCCAGGAAATGATCAACCAGATATGGCAGGGAATTATTGGCAGGGTTGTATCCGTCGATGTTTATTTTAATGTTGCAGCGCCTACCATTCATCCGCGACAACCCGGCCAGACTGAAATGGAATATCAAATGAGAAACTGGCGATATTTCACCTGGCTATGGGGAGGACAGCTCGCCGGGCAGACTATTCATCAGATGGATGTTATTAACTGGCTGATGCAGGATTATCCGGTCACGGCCAAAGGCCTCGGAGGCCGACAGGTTTTTAGCGGTCCTGACCAGGGAAATACCTGGGACCATCATTATACCGAATTCGAATATTCTGATGGGACTAAAATGCATGTACAAAGCTTTACTATCGACCGCTGCTGGGGACGGATGGGATTTTATATACAGGGAACCAAGGGATCGGCAGATGAACATAATCGAATTTATGACCTGGATAAAAAAGTAATCTGGGCCTGGCGTGAAGATGACCCCAATGAATATGAGGTGGAACATGATGTGTTGTTCAAATCGATCCTGAATGGTGATCATATTAATACAACAGAATATGGTGCAAAAAGTACACTGACAACGATCATGGGAAGGATGGCCATGCATTCG
>Ga0209536_100011280_pt1 | contig 13106 bp, 10 predicted proteins | sample DeeMarSeWOR28_12_FD_187461 | JGI IMG/M metagenome (GOLD analysis project Ga0209536, IMG submission 187461) | Marine sediment microbial communities from White Oak River estuary, North Carolina - WOR-2-8_12 (SPAdes) (version 2) | ecosystem: Environmental > Aquatic > Marine > Intertidal zone >...
TATCATGCAATTCCATGAAAATTTTTAAATTTTGGACAAGTGCCTCATCATCTTCAACTAAAAAGACAGTAGGTCCCATAATCAATAACTCTATTACTTAAAAGCGCAATGTTAAGATTCCTCTATAATAAAAGAATAAATATTTAACATTTGTGAAAATGAAAATCTTTTATATCTTAATTAGTCAAGATTTATCTAAATCCTTAATTCTTAATTTAATCATCAAAACATAATACTCCAGGATTTAGTATATTATTAGGGTCAAAAATCTTTTTTAACTTTTTTAAAGCTATTTCTGTTGAGTTAATATGTCTTTTAAATACTTCTTTTGCCCAGATTCCATAAGGTCTATTAAAAAAAGCGCCTTCATCCATGAGTTTAATGCTTAAGTCAATATGCTTTTTATATACATCTTTTTGAACCTCCTCATCTTCATGATTATAGTAAATATCAAATTCACAATGATATGAGGTTCCTTGATTGATCGCTTGGATGTAAACACCAAGATCTTCAGCTATTTCATTTTCTACCAAATTAATATATCTTGAAATCTTCTCAATATTAGTAATAAAGAAAATATCTTGAAAGTTTCCTTTTAATCTTTTTCTCCATGGATAAGAAGTTGAGTTATTTAAAGCATATATAATCTCACTATCGCTTAATATATTTTCCTTTCCCAAATGTTCAAGTTTAAGATCACTAATGATGTCTCCTAAATCTCCCTCTTGATATGCTATTCTTTCACCAGCTAATTTTCCCCGACCCGCTAGAATAAGTATTAAATTCCACCTAGCTAAAGAATTACATAATTCCTTTATATCCTCTGGTAATTTTTTAACCAAACAAGCTAAATTAATATTATTCAAAATTAACAATTCATTACCTAATCGAAACTTTAATAATTCATGTTGAAGCTCCAATATATCTTGAATATTTTCTGTTTGAAAATGTATAACTTTTTGCTCAGTAGGCATTAATTCTAGTTTAAGAGTAGCCCAGGTTACAATTCCTAAACTTCCTTGAGCTCCTTGTAGTAATCTAAAGGGACTAAATTGAGTTGGACCCATTGGATTTACTTGTGCTTGACCGGATTTCCTTTGTTTCTTAATTGTTCCAGGACCTGCTGCAGTGCCAGTTCTAAAAAGATCTCCAGTCCCAAAAACAACTTCGGTGCATAATAATGGATCAGAACTATCCCATTGATAACGAGGAATTGTCGTTGGTACTCTTTCAAGTGCGCTAGTAATTACAGATTTGCCGTCTCTAGGATAAAGAGGTTGTAAAAGTCTTAAACCCTTTTTTTTTAGGATTGGAATTATTTGCTCAAATACAACTCCAGGCTCGACCATAACAACTCTATTTTTCCTATCAATGTTAAGGATTTTGTTCATTCTAGAAAGGTCAAGAATGACAGAATTGTCTTTGTGGGGAATTGTATCTCCATGATAATGTAGAGGTGAACTTGAACTTATTGGAATAATTGAAAATCCAATTCTATTTGCTAATTTTAGGATCTCCACAATTTGTTTTGTTTTTTTTAACCAGACCACATATCTTGGTACTTTTCCCTTAAATAAACTTAAATCCGTAGAATAGCTTTGCAATAATTCAGGATTATTTGATATAAATTTCAAACCACAGATTTTAACTAGTTCTTGGTATAATCGTTCTTCACTCATGATTTAATTATTCTAATTGAAGCCTTTTGCTTCATAAAATATTTCCATCTATTAAGATATTTTCATAAAAAACTAAATTTTATATAATTGAACGGTATTATTTAACAATTATATTTTTTAAAAATGGAATATAAAAAATGAGATTCAAATGAATACATATGATTTAATAATAGTCGGTGCGGGACCTGGAGGTTCTGTTACCGCAAAAACAGCAGCAGAAAATGGCTTAAAAACGGTTTTTTTTGAACGTGGTCGCAAACCAGGCGAAAAAAATTCTTCTGGGTGTGGATTAGGTCCAAGAATGTTCAGAGATTTTCCTGATTTAATGAAAGATTTAACTCCAGACAAATGTCCATCAATGAGAGAAGGAAGAGCATCACGTAACTATTTTATTAATAAGGATGATGTTGTAGCTGGTTATATCATGGCACGTCCTACTGAATCTGTATCATACGAACCGGCAAAAAGCTGGATAACGATGAATGTGTATCGCAGTGAATTTGATCCTTGGATTGCTAAATTTGCTACTGAGGCAGGAGCTGAACTAAAAACTTCAACTTTAATAGTGGATTTATTAAAAGAAAATGGTAAAGTGTGTGGTGTTATTGACGAAAAAGGCCAAAAATATCGTGCTCCGATTGTTATAGGAGCAGATGGTGTAATATCTATGGTTGCTCAAAAATCGGGGTTAAGATTAAAATGGACTCAAAATCAAGTTACCCTTGTACCTCAGTATGATTTCTATGCCCCATCTGATAAAATAGATGATATTATGGGGGACGAAACTCTTGGAATTTGGTGGGGTTCTACATTTCCTTCTTCATATCAAGTCTTCTTTCGAGAATCGTTTCACCAGGGTTTGGGAAATTGGATGAATTGGTGGGATAAAAATCCATTGTATTATCTAAATCGTGTTATCAATTTGAATTATTATCAAAGATTATTAAAAATCCTTGAAGCTAAACCACGTGAGCTTCAAGCTCATCTACTTCCATGGTTAGATTATCCTTATAATACTCATACGGATGGAGTTATATTGATTGGTGACGCAGGTGGGTTCCCATGTCCCCTCGAAGCAGAAGGTATATATCCTGCTATGGTAACAGGTAAAATTGCAGCAGAAGTAGCAGCTGAAGCAATATCATCTGGGGATTTTACTAAAGATTCATTAAAAAAGTTTGATGAAAGATGGAAAAATACAAGTATCGGAGAAGAATTTGAAGTAGGGAGCGAGTTATGGACTATTTGGAAAGCATTACCTTTTAGCCCAAATGAAACAATGTCATGGTTTGTACCGATGATTATGGAAATACTTGGGGGAATATTTGATTGGTCTCAGCCACATGCTAAGCGAGTTAGACAAATAGTAAGCCATATGAGATCATATATGCCCAAAGCAACACCTTTCGTAATGAAGTATGTATTTCCGTTAGTCGCAAAGATTTTTGAGGATGATTTAGATAAACTTATGGATCCAAAAAAAATTATGAAAGTTCTACCTAAAATTTTAAACATGCTCCCTCAAAAAAAGAAGAAGAGAGGTGGTCAAGAAAAATGAAAATTGACATTGAAGGTCTAACTAAAAGAGTTCCTGGAACTGGAGATTTTATCTCAATTAATTATCTAAAATGTAATAATTGCGAACGATGTTTATTCGTATGTGTAATGAATTTATGGCGAAAAAAAGAGGGGAAAATATATCTTACTGATGATTATCAAAATAAATGCTTGGAATGTGCGGCTTGTTTTCAAGTTTGCGATGCAGGCGCAATAATGTTTAAATATCCTGCTGGAGGTACTGGTATTGTAATTGAAAAAGGATAAATTGATTTTCTCAAGGCAAATTTTGAGTAAAAAAAAATAAAAAAAACCTTATATTTTAATTTTTAACTTATTTTTCAATTCTTTATATCTTGAGCGGAGAGTTACTTCTGTTACTCCGATTGAATTAACAATTTGTTGTTGAGTGAGTTCTAAATCCTTAATCTTACAAGCTAAATAGATTGCTCCAGCACATAATCCCTTTGGGTCTTTCCCACTAATTGAAAAATTAGATATATAAATTGTCAAAATTTTTTTAGTTAAAACCTCAATTTCCGAATCTAAACCTAAATCTGAGATATAACGTGGAATAAGTGCTACTGGATCAGTAGATTGGGTTTTAAAATTCAATTCTCGTGTTAATATACTAATGCTTCTTCTTACATCCTTTGCAGTAACCGAAGCTTCATCTAAAATTTCTTGAAGAGTTCTAGGGATATCTTTTTTTCGACATGCTAAATATAAGCACGCAGCAACCATTGCATTTATTGATCTTCCTCGAAGTAATTTTCTTTTAAATGCTTCAATATACAACCTCATTGCTTCTTCTTTTACGTGATTAGGTAAATTAATATTACTACTTATTCTTTTTAATTCAGTAGACGCAATCAATAGATTACGTTTTTGCCAAGTTATTCGGGTATTCCATTTAGCTGCTCTTTTTAAATCAGGATTATTTATTTGCTTTTTATCAATCGTGGTAGTCAGCCCCATATCTGGTAACAAGATTGAAATTGGGGCCCCAATTTGTTCTCTACTATTCTTTTCTTGATTTGTATAAGCTCTTTTTCCACTATGTGAAAAATCAACATTCTTTTCATGAATTACTAACCCACATTGATTACATACTATATCTCCCGTTTCGATCAGAGAAATTATAGATCCTCCACATTCAGGACAAATATTTATTGCAGCATTATTCTTTGTATTTATACCCATTTTTTTAACCTCATTTTATTTATTTTATTTAAAATTATAAAACAATTGGAAACCAATTATTAATTACCCCCTTTTTTTCTAATATTTTCAAAAATTAATGACCCATTCTTATCAACATCAACGTTGATTATACTATCTTCAAGAAACTTACCTTCTAATAACTGTATTGATAATGGATTTTGTATATAGTTTTGAATTGTACGTTTCAAGGGTCTTGCTCCAAAATCAGGATTAAATCCCTTCTCAATTAAAATTTTCTTTGCATTTTCAGTAAGTTTAACCTGAATTTTATGGGTAAATAATAGTTTATTCAGATTTGTAATTTGAATATCCACAATATCTAATAATTGATTTTTATCCAAAAAATTGAAAATAACAATTTCATCAATTCTATTAAGAAATTCTGGTCGGAAATAATTTCTAAGGGTTTTTAAAATCACCTCTTGATTTTTTGAAGGGTCTTCATTTCTAGAATCGAGAATAAATTGACTTCCAACGTTGCTTGTCATGATGATGATAGTATTTTTAAAATCTACTGTACGACCATGACCATCAGTTAATCTACCATCATCAAAGATTTGTAAAAGTAAATTGAAAACTTCTTGATGTGCTTTTTCTATCTCATCAAATAATATAACAGAATAAGGTCTTCTTCTTACAGCTTCTGTTAAATAGCCACCTTCGTCATAACCGACATAACCCGGAGGTGCTCCAATAAGTCTTGCAATACTGTGTTTTTCCATAAATTCTGACATATCGATTCTAATCATGGCATTTTCATCGTCAAAAAGAAATTCTGCTAGAGCTTTGGCGGTCTCGGTTTTTCCTACACCAGTAGGACCCATAAAGATAAAAGTACCAATCGGTCTGTTTGGATCTTGTATACCAGCTCGAGCTCTTCTAATAGCATTTGATATCTTGTTTAATGCCTCATCTTGTCCAATTATTCTCCTTTTCAATCGTTGTTCCATTTTTAATAATTTTTCCCGTTCACCTTCTAACATTCTGGATACAGGAATTCCGGTCCACTGAGATATTATTTTTGCGATATCTTCTTCATCTACTTCTTGTTTCAACATTACTTTATTTTTCTGGATTTCAAGGAGTTCAGAATTATATTGCTCTAACTTTTTTCTTAAATCGTTTAGTTTACCGTATGTTAATTCTGCTGCTTTCCCAAGATCACCACGTTTCTCAGCTTTATCCGCTTCTATTTTTGTTTCTTCCATTTCTCTTTTTATTTGATTGATATTTGAAATTATATGTTTTTCATTATTCCATTGAAGTTTTAATTCATCGTTCTGTTCCCTCAAATTTTGTAATGATTCTTCAAGTCCAATCATATGCTCTCGACTAGATTTATCATCTTCTCTTTTAAGAGCTTCTCTTTGTATTTCAAGTTGAATAATTTTTCGTTCAATTTCATCTATTTCAATCGGCATTGAATCAATTTCAATTCTTAATCTAGACGCTGCTTCATCCATTAAATCAATTGCTTTATCGGGTAAGAAGCGATCAGATATATACCTATGTGATAATGTAACTGCTGCAATAATAGCAGAATCAGTAATTCTAACTCCATGATGAATCTCATATTTTTCTTTTAATCCTCTCAGAATTGCAATCGAATCTTCTACTGAAGGTTCGTCAACATAGACAGTTTGAAATCTGCGTGTTAAAGCCGCATCTTTTTCAATATATTTTCTATATTCATCTAAAGTCGTCGCACCAACTGCTCTCAATTCTCCTCTTGCTAATGCAGGTTTTAACATATTAGAAGCATCAATTGCTCCTTGAGCTGCTCCTGCTCCAACTAAAGTATGTAATTCATCAATAAAGAGAATGAACTTCCCAGAACCTTTTTCAACTTCTTTTATAAAGGCTTTTAGTCGATCCTCAAATTCTCCTCTATACTTAGCGCCAGCAACCATTGCTGCTAAATCCATAGCTAATATATCTTTCTCCTTTAGAGACTCAGGAACATCTCCACTTGCTATTCTTTGTGCTAAACCTTCTATTATAGCTGTTTTTCCTACCCCTGCTTCTCCAATTAAAACGGGATTATTTTTAGTTCTCCGAGATAAAATATGCATAACTCTCCTAATTTCATCATCTCGTCCTATAACAGGATCTAACTTACCTCTTCTAGCTAAATCTGTTAAGTTTCGGCTATATTTTTCAATAGCTTGATACTTTCCTTCTGGATCTTGATCTGTAACTGTTTGATGCCCTCTCACTGTTTTCAAAGCTTGTAAAATCCTATCTTTTGTAATTCCACTTTTTTTTAAAATTGGAAATAACGAAAATGAATCTTTGGCACTCATAGCAAGTAATAAATGTTCAGTACTTAAGTATTGATCTTTTAATATATCAGCTTCTTTCCATGCTGTATCGAATAATGTACTAGATTCACGAGATAATACAACGTCTGTTGTTCCTGAACCAGTTACCTTTGGAATTCTTCCAAATTCATTATAGAGATCACTCAATAAACTTCGTATATTGATCCCTAATTTTTGTAATAATGGGGTTGTAATGCCATCTTGCTGATCAATCAGTGCAATTAAGATATGAACTGGTTCTATCTGTTGGTGATCACGTTCTTGTGCAATTGATCTTGCTGCCATTAAGGCTTCTTGAACTTTAATAGTAAATTTATCAAATTTCATCAAGTTTTAAAAACCACCTATAATCCACTTTCTTTTAATTTTTCCAATAATTCTCTCTGTGATTTATTTAATTTTGTAGGGATTTTTATACTTATTTTAACTAATTCATTTCCTCTTTGTTCCAAACCTGTTCTATAAAATCCTTGATTTTTTAGTCTTAAAATTGATCCATCTGAAGTACCGGGAGGCACACTCACGTTTAAATCTTTTTCAATTCCAGGAACCTGAACTTTTCCTCCTAGAACGGCCGTTGTAAAAGGAATCTCTTTTTCAACATAAACATCATCTCCATCAATTCTGAATATAGGATGAGGTTTCACGTTTACATTAATATATAAATCTCCAGGAGCACCTCCATTTACACCAAGCATACCCTTACCTTTAAGACGTAATTTTTGTTGATCTTTAATTCCTTTTGGAATTTTCACTTTTAATGTATTCTGTTGACCTGTATTAGGATCTTTATACGAAATCCTTTTTTCTCCACCATAAAAGGCTTCCATAAAATCGATTTCTATATCATATCGTAAGTCATCGCCTTCTATTGGTCTATTTACAAATCCACTCGATCTAACTCGAGAACTCCTTCCCTTGTTTGAGAATACATCAAAAATATCTCCTAGATCATTAAAAAAATCGAATCCTCCAAATCCTTTAGCACCTCCATTGTCTCCTGATCTCCCAAAATTATTAAAGATATCACTATAATCAGCACCTCCAGGAGAATTAGAGGTTGAATAATAATAGGTTGTACCATCTGGACTACGATATACTCTTGAACCCCCAGGAACACCACCCCAATCCTGATATGTCGATGGATCACCTTCTACTACACCAAATTTATCATACATTTCTTTCTTTTTTTCATCATTTAAAACACTATATGCTTCATTTATTTCCTTAAACTTTTCGCCCGATTTAGGCTCATCTGGGTTAACATCTGGATGATACTTTCGAGCCATTTTACGAAATGCTCTTTTTATCTCATCTTTTGATGCTCCTTTATCGATACCCAATATCTTATAATAATCTTTTGTCAAATTTTACAACCTCTTCTTAATAATCATGATTTATGATTTCTAATTTTTAAATTAAAAAAAAAAATAAAAAAATAATTATTCATACTCAGCATCAACTACATCATCTTGACCAGTTGCTTTTCTAAATTGTTCTTCTTCAATCTCATCTTGAGTCTTATTCTGATATCCATAGTTTGCTCCAGGGGGTACTCCTCCCATTCCTCCAGGTGGAGCTCCCTGATATGCTTTTTGCTGCTGACCATAGATTCTTGCCGAAACTTCGTGTAATGAATTCTGTAGGGCTTCACTAGTACTTTTTATTCTTCCTACATCCTCAGATTCCATGGCACTTCTCAAATCAGAGATCTTACCTAGTATCGTCGATTTCAAATCTCCAATAACAGCTTCATTTTCTTTTAAAAGTTTTTCAGTTTGGTAGATTAATGCTTCACCTTGATTCTTAGCTTCTGTAATTTCCTTAAATTTCCTATCCTCTTCAGCATATCTTTCAGCTTCTCGGACTTTTTGCTCAATTTCATCATCAGGCATCTTAGTTGATGCTGTAATAGTGATTGATTGACTTTTCCCAGTACCAAGATCTTTTGCTGAAACATTTAAAATTCCATTTTGGTCGATATCAAATGATACCTCAATCTGAGGTACACCTCTTGGTGCAGGTGGAATACCGTTTAAATGAAACCTACCTAAGGTAATATTGTCTCCGGCTCGTGGTCTTTCACCTTGTAGTACATGGATTTCTACTGCTGGTTGATTATCTGCTGCTGTTGAGAAAATTTGAGTCTTGTTTGTAGGGATAGTTGTATTTCTTTCAATTAATTTAGTGAAAACAGAACCCAGAGTTTCAACGCCTAAAGATAAAGGTGTCACATCAAGTAATAGTAAATCTTCGACTTCACCAGTTAAAACACCACCTTGAACTGAAGCCCCCATGGCAACACACTCCATAGGATCAATACTACGTTCTGGAGCTTTACCTAATAAATCCTCAAACTTCTTTTGAACTATTGGCATCCTTGTTGGTCCACCTACTAAAATAACTTTATCAATTTCACCTCTCGCAATCCCCGCATCTCTTAAAGCCTTTAAAATTGGTGCATCTAATCTCTTTAAAACTGGATCAATTAACTGTTCTAATTTTGCTCTTGTAATTGTCATGTTAAGATGTTTTGGGCCATCATTTGTAGCTGTGATATAAGGTAAATTAATATCTGTTTTTACTGAAGTTGATAGTTCGATCTTTGCTTTTTCAGCTGCTTCTCGGACTCTTTGCAGAGCCATTGAATCACTTCTTAAGTCAAATCCTTGATCCTTCTGAAATTCAGATACTAAGAAATCTACTATAAGTTTATCCATATCAGTACCACCTAACTGTGTATCACCAGCAGTTGAGATTACTTCAAACACTTGATTATCCATCTCCATTATAGTAACATCAAACGTACCGCCACCTAAATCCAACACCGCAATTTTTAAACTTACATTTTTCTTATCTAATCCATAAGCTACTGCTGCGGCTGTAGGTTCGTTAATTAAACGCTTTACATTTAATCCCGCGATCCTTCCCGCATCCTTAGTAGCCTGTCTTTGATTGTCATTAAAGTAGGCTGGTACTGTTATTATCACTTCAGTAACTTCTTCTCCTAAATACGCACTTGCATCTTCTTTGATTTTCCTAAGGATCATAGCTGAAATTTCTTGAGGTGTATAATCTTTGCCATCTATTTTTACAGTATAACTTGTTCCCATTTTTCTCTTGATTGCTGTGATCGTACGATCTGGATTTGAAATTGCTTGTCTTCTTGCTGGTTCTCCTATAAGTCTTTGTCCATCCTTTGTAAAGGCTACTACCGATGGAAACGCCTTACCTCCTAAGGTTAATCCTTCTGCGCTCGGAATTATGGTAGGCTTACCACCTATCAATACCGCTGCTGCTGAATTTGAAGTTCCTAAGTCAATTCCTATTATTTTTCCCATATTACATCACTCCTATTTTTTTAAATTTTAATTTTGTTATCTTGATTTATTTCTATTTTTTGATTTAAATTTGGTAATTGTGATTTTTTGGCAATTTTGACCTTTGCAGGTCTTAGTACTTTACTATTTAAAAAATAACCATTATTCAATACTTCTAAAATTGTATTCTCAGGGATATCATCTCGTCCCTCCTCTACCATTATAACTTCATGTTTGTAGGGATCAAATTTTTGGCCCTCTGCTTCCATCGGTCGGACTCCTTCTTGTTCCAATATCTTTTTGAAGTTCTTGACAATTATTTCAAATCCCATTCTTATTCCATCAGCACCCTCAAGCATCTTCAATAGATTTAGTGCACGTATCAGATCGTCATAGTGACTGACTAATTTTTCCAAAAGTCGTTCTAAAACATATTGTTTATAATTTGAGTTCTCACGTTCTTGACGTTTCTTATAATTGTCAAAATCTGCTCGAATTTGTAAAAGTGAACGCAACATTTTTTCCTTTTCCTCTTCTAACTTCTTAAAATTTCGTGCATCCTTTTTCATATCGTCAAGTTCCTTCATTAATTGGTCATTCCACGTCTTTACTTTTTTATGTTCATCAACTAACGTCTCATAGTTTTCTGCTTTTGCCTTAAGTTTTTGAAATTCTTCTTTCGTAACAGTTAAATTTTCAGATGATCTCTGTCGACCATTAGATCCACGCCTATTAATAAATGTATCGAAAAAGTCTTCAAATATTATTGGGCTTTCGTCTCCCTTCTCTCTTCTTGACATATACATCATTTTTTTATTTTTTTATTATTTAAACTCATTTTTTTTAATTTTTTTTTTGTTAGGAAATGTTCATTGTCAACCGCGACTTTACAAACCTTAATATAACAATATGAACTTACGTATATAAATCTTTGGTTTTTATAAAATAAGAGAAAAAGTGAGGAAAGTACATATAAATAAAATAAAGCAAGATCTTTTTTAAAAAATATAATTGAAAAATGTAGAATAAAATTAATATTTGAATAAGGAAATTCACCAGGAATATATATTAATAGAAAAAACTTTAATTTTCAAATAAATTGGTAGATCCATAATGACGGAAAAAAAGGCGATTCAAGATTTTTATTCTGAGCAGATGAGTCAATGTTATGGTTGTGGGAGATTAAATGATTCTGGTTTGAAATTAAAGAGTTTTTGGAACGAAGAAGAGGAAACTTGTATTGCTAATTTCAAACCCAAATCCTACTACATATCATTCCCAGGTTTTGTAAATGGAGGTTTAATAGCTTCCTTAATTGATTGTCACGGTACTGGAACTGCCGCAGCAGCAGCGTATAAAGCCGAGGGACGAAAAATGGGAACAGACCCGGAATTAAGATTTGTAACAGCATCTCTTCATGTGGATTTTTTGAAACCAACCCCAATTGATCAAGAACTTAAGCTAATTGCGAAAGTAAAAGAAATTAAAGGTAGAAAAGTAATAACGGAGGTAAAAGTATTTGCAGTTGAGGTATTATGTGCTCAAGGTGAAGTTATTGCTGTGAAAATTCCTGAAACTATGATTTTTAACAGATAAATTTTAAAATTGAAGGTTGTTATAAATTTCTCTTTGTACAAGATATCTTAGAATTTCTGCCGTACCGCCTCCTATTTGAGCAATTCTTACATCTCTATAATACCTCTCAAGAGGGAATTCTTTAGTGTATCCTATTCCTCCAACAACTTGGAGCGCATCACTAACAATCTTTACAGCATTATCACTTACGAGACATTTTGCCGCTCCCGCTTCTTTTGTGGCAGGTATGTTTTTATCAATCATCCTAGCAGCTCTTAAGAGCATCATTCTTCCTGCTTCGATGTTCATATACATTTCAGCTATTTTAAAACTAATTCCTTCAAATCTTTTAAGTTCTTTTTTAAATTGTACTCTTAGTGATGAATATTTAGAAGCGATTTCAAAAGCAGAGCGAGAAATTCCTAAATACTGGCTTCCAACAAACACTCTCTCCGCGTCAAGGCCGTACAACATGACTTTGACGCCTTCATTTTCATTCCCGATCAAGTTATCTACAGAAACTTTGCAATTGTGAAATTTTAGATGAGAATTCACACAACCTCTGCGACCCATCAACTCATAATCTTTCACTACTTCAAAACCGGGGGTGTTAGTCGGAAATACAATGGCACTTATGCCTTCTCTTGGGTGAACATGAGGATTTGTAATGCAATAAAGAAGAATATATTTTGCGATACTACCATTTGTAATGAATCTTTTCTCTCCGTTGATAATATACTTATCTCCTTTTCTAATGGCAGATGTACGTATTCCACCAACTGCATCACTTCCTGCAGTTGGTTCTGTAATGCCTAATGCACCTAGAGCAGTTCCGTCCATTATAGGTTTTAAAAATTTTTCATGTTGCTCACTTGTCCCAAAATGAATAATAGGGACCCCAAAAAGATTACAGCTACATCCATATATAACAGCAGTCGGGTAATGAACCGCGGAAAGTTCTTCCCCAAATATCATTCTGTATACCGTCCCCTTTCCAAATCCTCCAATTTCTTTCGGAAATGCCAAAGGAAAATATTTCTCTGCCAACTTTCTTATAAGTTTTAATGTTAATTCTACATTGTGTTCTCGGTCAATTTGTGCAACAAAAGGATCAATTTCATTTTTAGCATATTCTCTAATTTCTTGACGAAATTTGTTTTCTTCGTCTGTAAACATAAAAAGACTTCCTGGTGTCATACTCTCTCCATATTGAAAATTGAGATCCTCAAATTTTATATGTCCGTTTTTACTCATAAGCACCAATTATGATTTTTTAAGTTATATATATACATAATATTACTAAATTAAATTATTTGAGTGAATTAAAAACCTAAAATGTTAGATTTAAATATTGAGATTATGTTCTCATTGTTGCAAATCTTCAGGATAGGGATAATTTTTAAAAGTACCTCTTTTTTTTGTATACTTCT
>Ga0209536_100011281_pt1 | contig 13105 bp, 11 predicted proteins | sample DeeMarSeWOR28_12_FD_187461 | JGI IMG/M metagenome (GOLD analysis project Ga0209536, IMG submission 187461) | Marine sediment microbial communities from White Oak River estuary, North Carolina - WOR-2-8_12 (SPAdes) (version 2) | ecosystem: Environmental > Aquatic > Marine > Intertidal zone >...
CATTTTTTATTATCCATCTGATGGATAAATATTTTAAAAAAGAATGGCCCCCCCTTCAGATTTTCACGGTAATTTTGATTTTAAACGCTTTTTCTCTTTTTATCAACCTCTTATCCGGTTGGGGGATCATTTTACCGGTTCTGTTCTCGATCTACATGGGGATAAACATCGGAGTGGTCATGTACCATACGCTGGAAGGCAATTTTTATTATGCAAGCCTGTTAAACCCGGTCGCGATGATCGAGCTTCCGGCAGCCTGGATCAGTATTGCGATGGCAATCCAATTCAGCCTCGATAAATACTTTACGGTGACGCTTGTGAACAATGCGGTTTTCGGAGACTATATTAATGTATTCTTCTTTTTGATCTTACCCATGTTGATCGTTGCTGATCTGATTGAAACAGCGCTGATTGTTATCTCACGAAAAAGAGAAGATAAAGATTAACTTGAGCGCAGCAGATGCAGAATCTCAGTTACGGTAAATTTTTTACCATACATTAAAATTCCCATTCTGAAAATCTTTGCAGCAACGAATACCATACCAATAATCGAAACAAATAGCAGCGTACTGGTGAAATAAATTTCAGAAGTCAGTGGAATGCCAATTTGAGAAATTTTCATGATCATAAAATATGGTGTCAGAAGCGGAATATAGGTCAAAATAGTAATGATCTCTGAGTTTGGTTGTTTCAGAAAGAGAAAGACCAGAAGAACTGGCAGTATCGCTACCGTACGTAAAATTATATTGACCTGTTGAGCTTCTTGTTCGGAAGAAAAAATCGCGCCGATAGCGACAAAAATTGCGGCGTATAATAAATAACCCAGAGAAAAATAATGCAGAAAATAAAAGGCATTTTCCAGATTGAGGTAGGATATCTGTCCAATATCGAAAAGATTGAAAAAAACAAAAACAGCGGTTATACAAAGCCAAATTAAAACCTGAAGCAAGCCCAGAAAACCAAGTCCAAAAATTTTACCAGCCATAATCTGGCGACTGGTGGCATAGCATAATAACATTTCAATAACGCGGTTTGTTTTTTCCTGCAAAACACTGCTAAACAGAAAACCGCCGGAAGTAAAAATAGCCATGAATAAAAGGACAACCCCGATCACAGCGCCGTAAAATTCAAAATAAAAATCCCATTCGGTTGGCCCGATGGATCTCAACTGGTAATTTTTAATGGCTACCGGATGCAACCACCCGGCAATCTGGGTGGCATCAATTTTGGCTTCTTTCAGGCGCGTTCTTATAATGACTTCATTTATAATTTTTTGCATTCTTTCGGATTCAAGTAGATTGCCGGCTACGAGGGAGTGGTATTCAACATATCCATTCTCAAAAACGTTTTCACGCATTACCACGTAAGCGTTCAATACATTCTTTAACAGAAGTGAATCCGCAGCAGCCCGCGCTTCCCGGTTGTAAACCGAATCAAGATGAACACGATAATTATCATATTCAATCTCCACAAGGTCCTTCAATTCACGGGTGGCGATCATTTCATCATAGGTTGTTTTGAGAAGATACTCTTTATTTTTCAAACCCCTGTTATTGTAATAGCTGGCGCGTAGATTTTTAATACGATTATATTCGGTGGTTATAGAATCTTTTCTTGACTCGACTTCCATCAATTCATTTAAAGCTGTACGGTATGAAGGTGAATTTTCAACGGAAACCGGAAGCACAATATACTCTGGCGACCCGTTCTCAAGGGTGTAATTCTGATTCAAATGGCGTTGAAGCGTATCAACCACGCGGGTTTTGGACAAATTAATGAACCCTACCAATTTTGTTGATACCTGTTCATCGTAGGTAATAAAATAAACCGGGAGCGTAATTAGTATCGAGAAAACCAGTGGGAGAATAAAAGTAGAAAACAGAAAGGATTTGGTGCGAAACCGTGTGGTAAATTCCCACCGGGATATATAGAAAATGGTTTTGAAATTACGAAGCATCTTAATCCTTCTGAACCAGTTTGATAAATATATCATGTAAAGAAGGTTCAACATGTACAAATTTTCTGATATTTATTTTCTCGAACAGAGACTGAATAAACTTATTGTGAACCTTTTTATCACTGATGGTAAATTTGCAGCTATTATTTTGTTCCTCAATAACATTTAAAAATTTGAAATCGTGCAGAAAAGACAGGTCCTCATCGGATTCAATATAATAGGCATTCTCGGTGAATTTCTTTTTTATTTCACCGATCTGCCCATCAAGTATAATGTTACCCTGGTTAATCAAACAAATATGATCGCATAGTGCCTCGACCTCAGACATCTGGTGAGTAGACAGTATAATTATTTTACCTTCGCTTTTGTACTGGTCAAGCATTTCCCTGAGAACAATCTGATTAATCGGGTCCAGACCGGTCAGGGGTTCATCAAATACCATAACTTCGGGATTGTGTAACGTAGCTGCGATAAACTGAATTTTTTGTTGCATTCCTTTTGAAAGATCACTTATCCGCCGAAGGGTGTAATCTACCATACCAAATTTATCAAGGTATCGTATGGCCTCAACTTCAGCCCGATGACGAGTCAGTTTGTTAAGAAGGCCAAAATAAATCAGGAGGTCAAGCACACGTGCTCTTTGATAAAGTCCGCGTTCTTCGGGTAAATAGCCAAACACCTCATGGGATAATTTATTTCGGGGAATAGTATTTACAATAATCTCACCGCTATCCGGCTTGATGATTTTCAGGATCAGACGCATGGTTGTTGTTTTACCCGCACCATTAGGACCGACCAAGGCAAAGGTTTTTCCCGGAGTTACCTTAAAACTGATATTATCCAGGACCTTCAAATCGTCAAATGATTTGCTTAGTTTAACTACTTCAAGCACCTGTTTAATTATCCTCAAGTTTTATCAGAGGCATGACAGCCTGCTGAAATTCAGTCAAATAATTTTCAGGAATGGCAATTTGCATACGTATCACTTCTTTATATTCGGAATTAATCAAAGTTCCATGATATTTATTGATCAGGTTTTCAATCAGAGAAATCTTGTCATAAAATGTTATAATTTGCAGTGTTTTGGTTTTTCTGATCCGTTTGGTTTTAACCACATCGAGACCAGCCGCGGCAGCGTCACTATAGGCATGCATAAGTCCTCCGGTTCCAAGTTTTGTACCGCCATAATATCGCGTTATTACGATCAGGGTTTGATAAAGTTCACGTCCCTCGATAACCTGGAAAATCGGCTTCCCCGCTGTGCCGGAAGGTTCTCCATCATCGGAGTAGCGAAAAAATTGCCGATCAATCCGGTAGGCATAACAATTATGGGTTGCATCATGAAACTTTTTCTTCAAACCCTGATAAGCAAGATCAGCATCCTCAGCACAGGAAACATGTAGAACATGAACGATAAATTTTGAGCCTTTAATCTTTAATGTTGCGGCAGACAGCTGATCCTCAACTGTTGAGTACACTTCGCCAGGGAGATCCATATTGGTTATATATAACTTGAGTAATATTAATGAGTTAGGTAAATATTCAAATTAATATACCCATTTTTATCGGATCAGTCAAGAATTACCTCTTCAAGAAACCGAAGATCATGAATATTAAAATGAATAAAAAATATATGTGTATCTGTCAATCAGCAAAAATTCAGTAGAGGAGCTATTTGCGTTTATTTTGATGCGTATTCAATTCGGAGCTCTTTACCATCAAAAACACCATAACTAAAATTCTCAAGCCAATCCCCAAGATTTATGTATTTGCAGCCTTGCTGCTCATACTCAAAAGGTCGATGTCGGTGCCCCATAAGTACGTAATCAAATCCCTGTTCAAATTTATTTTTGGCAAATTCAATATAATCATTGTGATCATTCAATTTGATCTGATTTGTATATTGACGGCTTGATCCGGAGACGAAACGAGCGAATGGAATACCAAGATCGGGATGTAACCAGCGGAAGAGCCGCAGATTAAACGGATACCTCAGAAATTTGCGTAACATCCTGTATCCCACATCTTTTTTCGCAATCCCATCACCATGAAAAAGATAGAATTTTTTTCCGTCAATTTTTCCCTGCCAGTCATCAAGATACGTCGCAATACCTAATTCACGGTAAAAAAATGTACCAAGCCAGAAATCATGATTTCCAGGCAGATAATGCATTTCAATACCCCTGTCATGGAGACGGGACAGTTGACGCAAAGTCTGGAAGTGTTTTTTAGGAATGACATATTTATATTCAAACCAAAAATCAAACAGATCCCCGACAAAAAAAATTCGCTCGGCAGAATTTTCCAGCTGCTGCAGGAAATCAATAAAAAGCGCTACACGTTGTGCTTCTTTCTCTGGTGGTAATTCACCCAGGTGCACGTCAGAAATAAAATAAGTAAGTCCCATCAGTCTCCAAAATATTAAAAAAAATATTGAAATTATTTGTAAAAAGTGCGTTAAAACTAAAACCGGGGAACAGAAAAAGCAAGAATCCGATGGAATTATCTACCCGATCTGTGAGTTTTGAACAGGTAGAAGGGATTATTTATAGATGAATAAATATATACATTACACCAAGTGGTTTGAACAATTATCAGATCTGCAAAAAGACCTCAAAGAGTTGTTCAATCTTTTTCGAAATATACTGCTCCAGACCAACGGTGATGTAAATGAGGCGCTTAACTGGATGACTACATTAAATAACCGATATCAGTTCACGGATGATCTGGGTAATTTTATCGATCGGTTAAAAAAGGATGGCATTATAAAAGAAGATGGACAAGTCTTTTTACTTACGTCTAAAGGCAATCAAACGATTCGAAAATCTTCCTTCAACGAGATTTTCACGAATTTACAGAAAAAAGGATTTGGTAATCACAACACCCCGGCTTCCGGCCGCGGAATCGAACGTCTCCCAGAAACACGACCCTTCAGTTTTGGCGATGCCACGGATCAGATTGAACCAACAAGGAGCATCAGCAACGCTATTAAGCGATCCGGCATTGATGACTTTGTGTTACAGGAGAATGACCTGGAAGTATTTGAGACCGAACACCGCAGCACATGTGCAACGGTTCTTCTGATTGATATAAGCCATAGTATGGTGTTGTATGGTGAAGACCGGATCACACCGGCCAAAAATGTTGCTCTGGCCCTGACCGAGTTCATCATGCAAAATTATGATAAGGATAGTATCCATGTCGTTGCTTTTGGTGATGATGCGACCGAAATAAAAGTAAATGATCTGCCTTTCCTGTCGGTTGGTCCTTATCATACGAATACGAAAGCGGCGCTTGAGATGGCCCGGCAAATCTTGAATCAAAAAAAGCATGAAAACAAGCAAATTTTTATGATTACTGATGGGAAACCTTCCTGCATTTGGGAGGGGCTCAAGCTGTATAAGAATCCATATGGGTTAGACCGAAAAATTGTCAATCAAACATTGCGCGAGGCGGCACTGTGCCGTAAACACAAAATTGAAATTACCACATTTATGGTGGCACGCGATCCCTACTTGCAGGGATTCGTTAAACAACTTGCTGAAATAAATAAAGGAAGAGCATATTTCACCGGACTTAAAAATCTAAGTGAGTACGTCTTTGTCGATTTTGTCAGAAACAGGAAAAAAACCATAAGATAAGGCAGGTATTGTTGTGAAACAGGATATTCAAAAAATAAAAACGCTCGGTGCTCTGAAAAGCAGCCGTTACCAGACAATCAGTGTAAAAGATGAAATGCGGCGCAATTTAATGCATAAGCTAAAAAACGGAGAAGAGATTTTTCCCGGGATTATCGGTTATGATGATACGGTTATTCTGGAGCTGAAAAATGCGATACTATCACGGCATGATTTTATTCTGCTTGGATTGCGCGGACAGGCCAAATCAAGGATACTTAGGGATCTTGTGACCTTACTTGATGAGTATATTCCCATCATAAAGGGAAGTGAGATAAATGATAATCCTTTTAATCCAATATCACGTGACAGTCTTGAAAAAATTGAGAAATATGGAAATGATACACCAATTGAATGGATCCCCAGAACACAACGATACAGTGAAAAGCTGGCAACACCGGATGTATCGATTGCAGATCTTTTTGGTGATCTTGATCCCATTAAAGCTGCAACAAAACGATTGCACTATGCACATGAAGGCGCAATTCATTATGGAATTATTCCCCGTACAAATCGTGGAATATTTGTCATCAATGAATTGCCGGATCTGCAGCCCCGTATTCAGGTGGGTCTCTTAAATATACTCGAGGAGAAGGATTTACAAATTCGCGGATTTCCGATACGGATTCCCCTGGACATTATGATTGCCTTTTCTGCCAATCCCGAAGACTATACAAACCGAGGTAATATAATTACACCGCTAAAGGACCGGATCGATTCACAGATCATAACGCACTATCCAAAAACCATTGAACATGGGATCGTAATCACTCAACAGGAAGCCTGGGAAGACCGTGGTTATTCACAAGGTAAACCATCACCGGTGCTACACTATTTCAGGGAGATAATTGAATATATAGCACAGGAAGCACGGCAAAGTGAGCTGATCGATCAAAAGTCGGGCGTCAGTGCACGTCTGCCGATTTCATGTATGGAGGTTCTGATCGGGAATGCAGAACGCAGAGCCCTGGATTGCCGCAGTGATAAGGTAAGCCTGCGAATTTCAGACATTAACGCGCTTATACCAGCCATAACAGGTAAAATTGAACTGGTTTATGAGGGGGAACAGGAGGGGGTAATAAATGTTGCCCGGATACTGATTGGAAGAGCTATAAAAAAGGTATTTGAAAAATATTTTCCATTGCCACGCTCAGGCGGAAAAAACCGTATCGAAAATTTAAAACCGGAATTTGAATCAATACTTTCATGGTTCGCAGGAGAAAATATGATCACAGTGGATATTCATGGGGATGATAAAGAATATATTAAATCCCTGGAAAAGGCCAAACCGCTGGAAACACTGGCCAGAAAATATTTCCCAAAAGAATTTATATCGGATGATCATGATATTGCTGTTGCCAAAGAATTTATTTTGGAGGGTTTACATCAGAACTCCTTTCTGAGCAAATTCGAATCGGAAAATCAAACCACCTATAAGGATCTTGTCGAGAGTATATTCAATGGAATCCCTGATGACGATGACCGTGATATCGATTTATATTCATAATATATAAAGGATGCCAGGATGTCTGGAATACTAATCCTGCTGGCTCAGGGATTTGAGGAGATTGAAGCGATAACAGTAATAGATCTTCTGCGCAGAGCTGGTATAGAGGTAACAACCGCCAGTCTTACGGGAGACATGATGGTAACCGGATCACATAATGTCACAATCAAGGCTGATGTAATTCTTGATAAAGTGGAAGTTGATGATTTTGATGGAATTTTTCTTCCCGGCGGACAACCGGGAAGTAAAAATCTCAAAGAAAATAGCGGGGTTCTGGATCTTCTCCGTTTATTTAATGAACAGAGAAAATGGGTCACGGCAATTTGTGCTGCCCCGTTGGTATTAAAGGAAGCCGGGATAATATCAGGAAAGCATATCACTTCATATCCCGCGACAAAAGAGGCCTTTAAACCGCAATTTTATAGGGAAGAGTCAGTGGTGACGGATGGTCATATTATTACCAGCAGAGGTGTTGGGACGGCAATAGATTTCAGCCTGACCTTGATCGAGATTTTTAAAGGAAAAGAAGAGCGCGTCAAACAGGCGGAGCGAATATTATGGAAATAAAAAAGGCTGGTGAGACCAGCCTTTTTTTATATTGCCCATATGCTTATTACGAGCATCCCATTGAGTTCCCGCAATTAAGACATTTATAACAGGCACCATTCCGAACGGTAATATGTCCGCAGATATCGCATGGCGGCGCATCACTATCAAGACTTGCCAGAAAATCGTCAACCTGAGTATTGCTTGTGGTCCTGATTTTATCGATTTCAGATTTTTCCTCAATATCTTTGGCCACATCATAAGCCGTATCATCTGCCTCGGTAATCGGGGTATGTGCCAAATCAGATCTGCCCAGATAATCTATGGCCAGAATGCGAAAGATAAAATCAAGTACAGAAGTTGCATTGCGTACATATGGATGATCAGTAAAGCCGGAAGGATCGAAGCGTGTAAAGATAAATTTGTCCACGTATTTCTCTAGGGGTACGCCGTATTGTAATCCGAGGCTGACCGCTACGGCGAAGCAATTCAACAGGCTCTTGTAGGACGCACCGGCTTTAAACATGTCGATGAAAATCTCACCCAATTCTCCGTTTTCATATTCACCGGTCCGGAAAAATATTCTCTGACTCCCAATCGTAGCAGCATAATTAAAACCCTTACGGCGAGCCGGAAGGCTGATTTTTTCACCACGGGGTACGATATTTTTCAATGCTTCCTGTATTAATTCGTTTGCTTTCTTCGCATCGATTTTCCCGGAATCTTTATCTTCCTTGGTACTGCTTGAACTGAGGGGTTGGGATCCCTTTGATCCATCGCGATAGAGGGCGATTGCTTTCAGTCCAAGTTTCCAGGCTTCCATGTAAATTTCCCGAATATCCTCAACGGTACTTTCCCGCGGTAAATTTACAGTCTTTGAAATAGCCCCGCTGAGAAAGGGTTGGGCGGCAGCCATCATTCTGACATGTCCCATGGGCTCAATGAACCGTGTACCGCGACCTGATTTATTAGCGGTATCAAAGATTTTATAATACTCGGGATCAAGATGCGGGGCGCCTTCGACGGTTTCGGTACCGTTAATATAAAGCAGGGCTTCTTCGATCTGTTCTTCGCTAAGTCCCTTTTTCTTGAGTTCTGCCGGAGTTATATGACGAGTGTAATCATTAAGTGTTTTGCGTTGCTCGATATCGCCCTCGGCCTCTTTGATCTGTTTTTCCGAATATCCAAGTTTCTTCAGATTTTCGGGATTGATGTGAGGGGCATTCGCCAGTGACGCATTTCCCAGTATATAAGAAATAATATCAAGAATCTCATCACTGTTGTATCCCAGTGTTTTAAGTGCTCGGGGAAGTGATTGATTGATAATTTTGAAATAACCACCGCCGGCCAGTTTTTTCCACTTTACCAATGAAAAATCCGGCTCGATGCCGGTTGTATCACAGTCCATCAATAGCCCTATCGTTCCGGTTGGGGCAAGAACCGTTGCCTGGGCATTACGATAACCGTATTTTTTACCCAGTTCAAGGGCCTGATCCCAGCTTTCCCTGGCAGCATCCAGTAAATAATCGGGACAGTGATCGGCTTCGATCTCATCCACGGCATCGCGGTGCATCTGCATGACCTTTAGCATAGGGTCACGATTTATGGAAAATCCGTTGAAAGCGCCTTTAACGTCAGCTGTTTCGGCAGAAACTTTGTAAGCGTGTCCGGTCATAATGGAGGTTATTGCACCGGCGATTGCCCTTCCTTTATCACTGTCATAGGGAATTCCGTTGACCATTAAAAGCGTTCCGAGGTTCGCATATCCAAGCCCCAGTGGGCGAAAATCGTGACTATTCTGCGCTATACCTTCGGTTGGATATGAAGAAAGGTCAACCAGTATTTCCTGAGCGATAAAGAGTATTTTACAGGTATGCCGGAAACCGACAACATCAAAATTTCCGTCTTCATCCAGATATTTAATCAGATTTACCGATGCCAGATTACATGCGGTATTATCTATGAACATGTATTCAGAACAAGGATTTGACGCGTTGATCGGGGCTGTTTTGGAAGAGGTGTGCCAACGGTTTATGGTGTCGTGGAATTGCAATCCCGGATCTGCACTCTCCCAGGCGGCCTTACAAATTTCGTCCATAATCTCCCGGGCCGGATAGGTGTGGGCGACTTCACCGGTGGTACGATAATGTGTTGACCAATTATTGTTATTTTCCACAGCCTGCATAAATTCATCTACTACACGTACGGAATTATTTGAATTCTGTCCGGATACAGTCTTATAAGCTTCACCGTTAAAATCTGCAGGATAGCCGGATTTTATCAGGGTTTTGGCCTTATTTTCCTCATGGACCTTCCAGGTTATGAAATCCATAATTTCAGGATGATCAACATCAAGGATGACCATTTTTGCTGCGCGTCGCGTTGTTCCGCCGGATTTTGTGGCAGCTGCTCCTTTGTCCAGTACTTCAATAAAGGACAATAAACCAGAGGAGGTTCCCCCCCCACTGAGTTTTTCATGTTTACTGCGCAGAATAGAAAAATTTGTTCCGGTTCCCGAACCGAACTTAAACAGTTTGGCCTCTGTTTTTACCAGTTCGAAAATAGACATCAGATCATCCCGGACTGAATTAATAAAACATGCTGAACCCTGCGGATGAGAAAATGAATCCTTGGTTTCCTTGATCGTATTAGTATCGGGGTCCCAGAAATAATTGCCCCCGTTACCCTTGATCCCATATTCATGATATAAACCGACATTAAACCAAACCGGAGAATTAAACGCGCCATGCTGATTTATCAGGATATGTTTTAATTCGGATTCAAATATATCTGCGTCAGCCTTGTCCGCAAAATAGGATTGTTCCTCCCCATAGGATCTGATCGTATGGGCCACCCTGTGCACGACCTGCTTGGCAGAGATCTCATTACCAGTCTCCGGAACGCCAGCGCGGCGGACATATTTTGAAGCCAGAATATCTGTTGCCAGCTGAGACCAGGATTTGGGTACTTCGAGATTTTTTAGTTCAAAGACAACTTCACCCGAAGGTTCTGTGATACGAGAGGTTCGACGTTCATATTCGAGAGAATCCAGTGGGTTTATATCTTTTTCTGTGTAGTACCGGTCAACTTTAAGACCCTTGCCTGAACCGGATTTCCCGGGTTTTGATGGGATATCGACGTCGGAAACAGACTTCACGGTAGCATCAAAGAGATCGGTATTCATTTCTTTTGGAGACATAAATAATCGCACCCCTCTTTTAGGTTGTTATATGTATATGGTGAATAATATATAAAGTAGTTGTTTAAATTTGTGATAACAACTTTGAGAAGAATTCTATTCCCAATATCACGAAACAAACGGTTGAATTTACAAAAAAAAAACAGTTCCATCAGGATTTTTTTAGTGATGATCCGACCCTCAGAGAGGCAATTATCAAATTAACAAGAGTTTAGGATTGAAGAAAAAAATTCTGTGGTGTTACCCGTACTTTTCTTGGAGTTTCCGGAGACGTTCAAGCGAGCGAATCGAATTATAATGCCGTCCCTTTCCAAAGGCCGAAAACTGGGCTCCGATCAGACAGGTATCATCAGCCATCCGTTCATCAATCCATTTAACGTCACCTATCATGCGTAGTTTTTTTTCTCCAGGAATAATTATATCCACGCACAGAGAGGAACCAGGATGAAGCCGCTTTTCTGAGCGGAAACAGATCCCGCTTTTAGTCAGGTTGTACAATTTCATCGGGCGAGAAAAACGTTCAAGAATGGCAAGGCGATTCCGTTGCCGGTAAATCACCTTTGCTTCAGGAATCCGGATTCGTTCGGTATTACGTTTATCGCTTTGCTTATCCATAAATATTAAATGTTTAATCTGTAAACGATAAAATCTGCTAAAAGAATTCCAAAAAATCAGTGATATTCATCACCTCGAAAAAAAATACCCTGAAATTGATCGTTGAATGTTTCTCCTTTTTTCAGTAAATAAATCTACCCTTTTTTATCATACATTCCAAAATATATATTTCGGAGCAACATGTGAAACGAGAAAATCCTGAACCTTCGCGTCTCTATCGCTGGGCTGTTCTGGTCTTTGTCAGCCTGGCAATGTTCGGTAATTATTATGTTTATGACAGTATCAGTCCGCTGGCGGATCTTTTAGCGCGTCAGCTTGGATTCAGCGATGCAAATATCGGTACCCTGAATGCGATCTATAGTGTTCCGAATATTTTTATGGTGCTGATTGGCGGACTGATCATCGATCGGTTTGGAACCCGTAAATCCACTCTATTATTTTCAACATTGTGTTTTCTCGGAGCGGTCATCACAGCACTTTCTTCAGAATTCTGGATAATGGCTTCAGGGCGGCTGATTTTTGGCCTGGGGGCTGAGTCCTTGATCGTGGCGATTACCACGGTGTTAGCGCGGTGGTTTAAAGGTAAAGAATTATCTTTTGCATTTGGATTAAATCTCACGATCGCACGCCTGGGAACTTTTACGGCGCTCAATTCGCCAACTTTGGCAAGAAGCGTTTATTCTGACTGGCAGGGCCCTTTACTGATCAGCGTCGTGGCCGCACTGGTGTCGGTAATCTCAGTGATTATTTATATCATACTGGATTTGAAGGCCGAAAAGCAATATACGATGCGGAAAGAAGGGGAAGTCGATCATGTCGATCTAAAAGGAGTTTTTAAATTTAACAGATCATTTTGGTTAATTACTTTATTATGCGTGACTTTTTACTCGGCAATATTTCCCTTTCAGACATTTGCGGTGAAGTTTTTTATTCAGGATCATTTTACTTCCCTGCCCCAGGATATTGCCCGGTCAATGGGCGGATTTCTTTCCAGTTTATTAATCCTGGCGGCAATGATCCTTACCCCGCTTTTCGGGTTGCTCGCAGACAAAATAGGTAAACGTGCTTTACTAATGATGGTAGGCTCGGTAATGCTGATGCCGGTTTATCTGATCCTGGCCTATATAAAAGTTGAGTCAGCGATTCCCCCCGCGACGATAGAAGCAATCGTGGCAAGCTCTGATGGGAGTTCCAATATCAGGTATTTTTTTGAAATGATCAAAATCCTGTTCATATACTATCCCAACCTGGTCATTCCAATGGCCATTATGGGTTTATCTTTTTCACTCATTCCAGCTGTGATGTGGCCGTCGGTTGCCTATATTGTTGAAGAAAAGCGTCTCGGTACGGCGTATGGTCTTATGACGATGATCCAAAATATCGGGCTTGCCGGTTTTAATTTTATAATTGGCGTCAGTAATGATCTGAGCCATGGATATACGGTAGGAATGTGGATATTTACTTCTCTTGGATTTTTTGGTCTCGTATTCGCCTGGTGGTTACATAAACAGGAAACCGGCCCCGAAGGGCACGGTCTTGAATTAGGTATGGCTGAGGTTGGAAAACAGGTTAATCGATCCAATACGCAATAAATATATTTGTAT
>Ga0209536_100011282_pt1 | contig 13103 bp, 12 predicted proteins | sample DeeMarSeWOR28_12_FD_187461 | JGI IMG/M metagenome (GOLD analysis project Ga0209536, IMG submission 187461) | Marine sediment microbial communities from White Oak River estuary, North Carolina - WOR-2-8_12 (SPAdes) (version 2) | ecosystem: Environmental > Aquatic > Marine > Intertidal zone >...
CCCGCCGGCGCAGCCGAGGAGGAGCTCGGCGAGGAGATGGTGGCCGAGCCAGAGCAAGCGTTGGAGGAGGAGGAGGAGGAGGAGGTCGCCCCGTCCCCTGAGCCCGTGATCCCCAAGCGGGTCGAGCGCGTCATGCCACCGCCCTCTCGGCTGCGCCCCGTCGCATCGTCGGGCCCGCGGCCCGTTGCGTCCGCGGCCCCAGGCGAATTCGCCGAGGAGCGGCGGCGCGACAAGAAGCGCCGGCGCAAGGGAGGCAAGCGCTCCCAGGTGGACAAGGAGGCGGTGCAGGCCAACATCAGCCGCACTCTCGCCTCGATCAAGGGGCCGGGCCCGCGCAAGGCGCGGCGCCGCGACGACGAGCCGTCTGCCCGGGACCTGGCCGAACAGCGCCGCGCGGAGGAGCGTGAGCGGGAGAAGACCCTGGTCCGGGTCACCGAGTTCATCACGGTCTCGGAGCTCGCCGAGAACCTCACGGTGTCACCCACCGAGATCGTGACGTTCTGCTTCAAGGAGTTGGGCCTGATGGTGACGGTGAACCAGCGGCTTGACTTCGACCAGATCGATCTCATCGCCGGAGCCTTCGGCTTCCAGGCGGTGCGGGAGGAAGAGTACGTCCCGACGGAGTCGATTCTCGAGGCGCCGGAGGACCAGGCCGAGGATCTCGTGCCGCGCCCGCCGGTGGTGACGGTGATGGGGCACGTGGACCACGGAAAGACGTCGCTGCTCGATTACATCCGCAAGACCAACGTCATCGCTGGCGAGTCGGGCGGGATCACGCAGCACATCGGTGCCTACCACGTCGAGCTGCCCAGCGGCAAGGTGATCACGTTCCTCGACACGCCGGGCCATGAGGCGTTCACCGCCATGCGCGCCCGGGGCGCCCAGACGACGGACCTCGTGGTGTTGGTGGTGGCTGCCGACGACCAGGTCATGCCACAGACGATCGAGGCGATCAGCCACGCCAAGAACGCCGGCGTACCGCTCGTGGTGGCCATCAACAAGATCGACCTGCCGGCGGCTGACGCTGAGAAGGTGAAGCAGGGGCTCCTGAAGCACGACGTCATCGTGGAGGATTTCGGCGGGGACACGATGGTCCAGGCGCTTTCGGCCAAGACCGGGAGCGGGGTAGACGAACTGCTGGAGAAGATCCTGCTGCAGGCGGAGCTGCTCGATCTCAAAGCGAACCCCAATCGGCTGGCCCGGGGCACCGTCATCGAGAGCTCCCTCGATCCGGGGAAGGGTCCGGTCGCGACGGTACTGATCGAGAGCGGGACGCTCACCGTGGGCCACGACTTCATCTCGGGGAACCTGGCGGGCCGCGTGCGGGCCATGCACGACGAGCGGGGCCAGCGTGTCGAGGCCGCCGGACCGTCCATCCCCGTGCAGGTCCTGGGTTTCGACGGCGTGCCGGAAGCGGGCGACACCTTCACCGCGGTGCCCAGTGGCACGGATGCCCGGGAGATCGCGCAGAAGCGGCAACGTCTGGACCGCGAGGCGTCCCATCGGCGCAGCCTGCGCGGTGTTTCGCTCGAAGAGCTCTCCAGGCAGATCGAAGAGGGCGCGGTCCAGGCCCTCCGGATCATCATCAAGGCCGACCAGGGTGGTCCCGCCGAGGCGCTGGCCGACGCCTTCGCCCAGCTCTCGACCGACGAGGTCAAGGTGGAGGTCATCGACCGCCGCGTCGGCGCCATCACCGAGAGCGATGTGCTCCTGGCCAAGGCCTCGGGTGCGATTGTCATCGGCTTCAACGTGCGACCGGACGCCAACGCCCGTCACGCCGCCGAGAAGGAGAAGGTGGACCTGCGTACCTACCGCGTGATCTACAACGCGGTCGAGGACGTGAAGGCCGCGCTCGAGGGGATGCTCGCTCCGGAGGAGAAGGAAGTCGTCCTCGGCGAGGCCGAAGTACGGCAGATCTTCAAGATCTCCGGGGTGGGCACGATCGCGGGTTGCTACGTGCGGCACGGCATCATGCGCCGTGGGGCGAGCATTCGGGTCGTCCGGGACGGCGTGGTCGTGTACGACGGCGCCATGGCGAGCCTCAAGCGCTTCAAGGAAGACGTGCGGGAGGTCAAGGAAGGACTCGAGTGCGGCATCGGAGTCGAGAACTTCAACGACGTCAAGGCAGACGACGTTCTCGAAGCGTACCGCATCGAGAAGATCGCGCGCTCGCTGGAGGATTCCGAGAGAGTCAGCGTGAGCTCACAAGCTCGGGTCGACGCGCAAGGCGCCTAGCAGGCGGAACGCCTGACGTGGTTCTCGGCATCATCACCTGGGAGCTGCACCTCGCTGGGTGCCGCTCGCTCAAGGACAAGCGCCGCGTGCTGAAGAGCCTCAAGGACCGGCTGCATCAGCGGTTCAACGTCTCCGTGGCCGAAACGGATCACCAAGACTTGTGGCAGCGCGCCGAGCTCACGTGCGGTGTCGTTGCCACCGACCGGCGCCAGGCAGCGGCGGTGCTGAGCACCGCCGACCAGTTCGTGGCCGGAAACGGCTCCGTGCGGGTCATCGACTCCACGACGAACTTCCTATGACCGCCGGCAAGCGCCGACCTGAGCGCGTGGCCGCCCTGGTCCAGGAAATCCTGGCCGACACCCTCACGACCGCGCTGAAGGACCCTCGCATCGGCTTCGTGACCGTGACGGGCGTCGAGGTTTCGCTCGATTGCACGCACGCCGAGGTCCGGGTGAGCGTCATGGGGAGCGAGGAGGAGAAGCGCCAGGCCATGGACGGCTTGCGAAGCGCCACGGGATTCCTGCGCAGCCGCCTCGCCCGCACGCTCAGCATGCGCTCCACGCCGGAGCTGCACTTCGTCTTGGACCGGGGACTGGAGCACCAGGCGCGTATCAATCACTTGCTGGACCGGCTCAAGGGCGAGGGCGAACCGTGATTGATGGATTCGTGCTCGTGGACAAGCCCCCTGGGCCCACGTCCCACGACGTGGTGGACGTGGTGCGGCAGGCGTACGGGACCCGACGTGCGGGACACGCGGGTACCCTCGACCCGTTTGCGTCGGGCCTGCTGATCGTGCTGGTTGGACGGGCGACGCGACTGTCCCAGTATCTCGTGGGACTCCCCAAGCGCTACACGGGCGCGATGACGCTCGGGGTGGAAACCGACACGGAGGATCCCACCGGCGACGTGACGCGCACCGACGACGGGTGGCGCACACTGGCTGACTCGGCGGTGCGGAGCGCGATGGCCTCTCTGACCGGCCGGAGCCTCCAGCACCCACCGGCGCACTCGGCCAGGAAGCAGGACGGAGAGCGAGCCTATCGTCGCGCCCGCCGCGGCGACTCGGTGGAGCTCGAACCGCGAGAGATCGACGTGATGCGATTCGAGATGACGGCCCGCGAGGGGAGCACGGTCGAGTTTGCGGCAGAGGTGAGTAGCGGGACCTATCTTCGGGCGTTGGCTCGTGACCTGGGCCGAGCCCTCGGTTGCGGCGCGCACCTCGCCGGGCTGCGACGCACCCATGTGGGATCCTTCTCGGTCGCCGACGCGGTCGCGGTGGAGACCCTGCGGCGCCAGGCACCGGCGCTCCGGGCGCCCCGGGAGGCCGTCGGCCACCTGACCACCATCACGCTCGATACCGAGCGCCGCGGCATGATCGTGCACGGCCAGCCGGTCCCCGCCGCAGACGTCGCAGGCGGTCCGGTCGCGCTGGTGGCCGGCGGCGAGCTGGTGGCCATCGCCCAGCGACAGGGCGAAGTGCTGAAGCCGAAGGTGGTGCTGGAGGGATGACGGCGCCTTCGGCCCTGCCCAACGACGGGAGGGGCACGGTCGTCACCGTCGGCACGTTCGACGGGGTGCACCTGGGACACCGGCAGGTGCTCGAGGAGATCGCGAGGCGGGCCCGCCGGGCCGAGCGGCGCAGCCTGCTCGTGACGTTCGAGCCGCATCCCATGGAGGTCATCAACCCGCCGGCGGCGCCGGCCCTGCTCACGCTCGCCCAGGAGCGGCGCGAGTTCCTGGCGCAGTGTGAGCTCGACATCGTCGTCTTCATGCGATTCACGCGCGAGCTGTCCCAGTATCCTCCCGAGGCGTTCGTGCAGCTCCTGCTCGAGCGGTTTCACATGCAAGAACTCGTGATCGGACATGACCACGGGTTCGGGCGAGGGCGGACCGGGAATGTCGAGCTCCTGCGGCTTCTGGGTGGACAGTTGGGGTTCGCGGTAGACGTGGTGGACCAGGTGGGTATCGGCGGACGGCCGGTGTCATCCACGTTGGTGCGGCGCGCCGTGGCCGGCGGGGACCTGGAGACCGCCGCGCGGCTGCTGGGACGACCGTACTCGTTGACGGCGACGGTGGTTGCGGGGGCGCGGCGGGGACGGGGCCTGGGCTATCGCACGGTGAATCTCGCGCTCCCCGACGCGAGGAAGCTGCTGCCTCCCGACGGCGTGTACGCCGTCCGCGTGGAATGGGACGGCGGCGCCGCCGGCGCCATGATGCACCAGGGACCGAGGCCCACGTTCGGCGAGACCGCGCGCACCCTCGAAGCGCACCTCTTCGGCGTGGATCTGGACCTGTACGGCAAGGAGCTCAAGGTATCGTGGGCGGCGCGCCTGCGTGACGTGACGCGCTTCGCATCGCCCGAGGCCCTTAAGCGGCAGTTGGACAAGGACTTCGCGGCGGCGCGGGCCGCGTTGACAGGGTGAGGCAGCCAGACTAGTCATTAACGCCCCAACGGCAACTGATATCATGCTTTCGAGTATTCGAAACCGGCTTGTCATCATGGCGATCCTCGTGGTCGCCAGCATCGTCTCGCTCGTCCCGCGCGACGTCACCATACGGGTGCGCGGCGAGTCCGGCCGGATGCGCGACACGACCGTCAAGCGCGTCCCGATCAAGCAGGGCCTCGACCTGCAGGGCGGCATCCACCTCGCCCTCGAGATCGACCAAACCGGCGGCCCCGTCGCGGACCCGTCGGGGGCGCTCGACCGGGCACTCACCGTGGTGCGCTCCCGCGTGGACGAGTTTGGCGTGGCCGAGCCGCTGATTCAGCGGGTCGGGGCCGACCGCATCGTGGTGGAGCTCGCCGGGATCACCGAACCGGGACGCGCGAAGCAGATCGTGGAGCGGTCGGCCTTTCTCGAGTGGCGGATTACGGACACGGAAAACCTGTTCCGCGACGCGTTGCCGACCATCGACGCGGCGTTGGTGCGGGCCGGTGTCCGGGTGACGGCGGGCGGGCGGGCAGCGACGCCCACGGCCCTGGAGCAGCTGCTCGGCGGCGACACGGCCGAGACGGCGGACACGACCGTCGCCGACACCGCCTACTCGCCCGACCAGCCGGGACCGCTGAGCACGATGCTGTACACGGGGAGCGTCCCCGGCGAATTCCTGGTCCCCGAGGAAGACTTCCTGCTGGTCGATAGCCTGGTGCACATGCCCGAGGCCCAACGGGTGATGCCGCGCGGACGGGAGCTCATCTGGGCGTCGGAGCCGATCTCGCAAGGGGCGCGCTCGTACCGCCCCCTCTACTCGGTCAACACCCGCTCGGTGCTGACGGGTGAGGAGCTGAGCGACGCGCGTGCCACGATCGACCCGACGAGCAACCAGGCCATCGTGCTGTTCGAGCTCACCCGCTCCGGCGGCCGGAAGTTCCGGAACGAGACGCGGCAGCACGTGGGCGACTACATGGCCATCATGCTGGACGGCAGGGTATTCCGGCAGCCACCGGTGATCCGATCGGAGATCGGCCGCAACGGCCAGATCGAGCTCGGCAACGCCAGCCTGCAGGACGCCCAGGACCTGGCGCTGGTGCTGCGGGCCGGCGCCCTCCCGGCACCGCTGGTGATCGTGGAGGAGCGCGCCGTCGGACCCAGCCTTGGGCGCGATTCCATTCGCCAGGGACAGCGCGCCGGCATTGCGGCACTCATCTTGGTCATCGGGGTGATGCTGCTGTACTACCGCATCGCGGGCGGACTCGCCGTCATGGCGCTGGCGTTCTACGTGTTGTTCACGCTCGGGGGGCTCGCGAGCTTCGGGGCTACGCTCACGCTCCCCGGAATGGCTGGCTTCATTCTCTCGTTGGGCATGGCGGTGGACGCCAACGTTCTGATCTTCGAGCGCATCCGGGAGGAGATCCAGCTCGGCAAGACCCCACGGGTCGCGGTAGACCAGGGTTTTGAGCACGCCATGCCGGCGATCATCGACTCAAACGTGACCACCGTGATCACCGCGGCGTTTTTGTTCCAGTTCGGTACCGGGCCGGTGCGCGGATTCGCCGTGACGCTCATCGTCGGTATCCTCGCCTCACTGATCACCGCGGTGTTCGTCACGAAGACGTTCTTCCTCATCTGGCTGCAGCGGCGCGGGACCGCGCAGGAGCTTCAGATCTGATGCTGCGTCTCTTCAATCAGGCGAACTTCGAGTTCCTCGCGCGACGCCGGGTCGCCTACGGCCTTACGCTGGCGTTCGTCATTCCGGGCCTGCTGCTGCTCGGGATCCGTGGTCTGAACACCAGCATTGAGTTCACCGGCGGAACGTTGGTCCAGATACACGTCTCCGATTCCGCCATCCGCACGGCGGATATCCGTCAGGCGCTCGCCACGACGGGGATCGAGGCCGCCGAGATCCAGACGTTCGGCGCGCCCGACGAGTTCGTGATCCGAGCGAGACTCGATCCCCGCGTCGAGGTCTCCGAGGAGACCACCCAGGAGACGGGTGTGGCGGTGCGAGACGCGCTGACGGGTGCGTTCGGGGAGGACGTGATCCGCGTCGACCGGGTGGAGGCGGTGGGTCCCAAGGTGGGAAGCGAGCTGCGGGAGCGCACGCTGATGGCGCTGCTGCTGGCCTTCGGTGCGATCTTCCTGGTCATCTGGTTCCGCTACGAGTGGCGTTTCTCGCTCGCCGCCGTGCTCGCCACGCTCCACGACATCGTCGCGACGGTTGCCTTCGCCGCCTACCTCAATCTCGAAGTCTCCCTCGTGGTCGTGGCCGCGCTGCTGACGATCATCGGATACTCGCTCAACGACACGATCGTCACCTTCGATCGGGTACGCGAGAACCTCAAGAAGTACAAGCGCGACAATATCTACGAAATCCTGAATCGCAGCATCAACGAGACGCTGCCGCGCACGGTGCTCACCTCGGGCACGACCGTGATGGCGACCACCGCGCTGCTGATTCTCGGTGGTCCCGTGATCCGGCCGTTCGCCTGGGTGATGACGTTCGGCATCGTCACGGGCACGTTCTCGTCCATCTTCATCGCCTCCCCGATCCTGTGGTCGGTGGAGCGGCGCTGGCCCGGCGAGGACGTACGCGGCGCGAGAACCATCGCGGCGAAGGGCGCACCCGCTACCTGATCGACGGGAAGCGGAGGCGGCGGTGTTGGTCGATACACATTGCCACCTCGGCGACTCGCGGTTCGATGCCGACCGCGACCTCGTGCTGGAGCGGGCGCGGGCGGCCGGCGTCGGACACGTCGTGGTCATCGCCGACTCCGCCCCAGCCACCGAGCAGGCCATCGAGCTGGCCACTCGGTACGGCATCTCCGCAACGGCAGGCGTCCACCCCCACGAAGCCTCGAGCTGGTGTGACGACATAGCGGCCCGCACGCGCGCGGCGCTGGAGCACCCCACCGTCGTTGCGGTCGGCGAAACCGGACTCGATTACCACTACGACCATTCCCCCCGCGACGCGCAGCGCCACGCGTTCGAGGCGCAGCTGGCCATCGCGGCCGAGCGGCGCCTGCCCGTCATCGTGCATGCGCGGGACGCCGATGACGACGTGGCCGCCATGGTCTTGGAGTGGGGTGGGGAAGTTCCGGCCCTTGTGCTACACTCGTTCAGCTCCGGGACCGCCGTGTTCGAGGCGGGCATGGCCGTCCGGGCCTACTTTGGATTCAGCGGGATGGTCACCTTCCGGAATTGGCGCGGCGCCGGGTACGTGGCCGCCTGCCCGAGCGACCGGCTCCTCATCGAGACGGACGCGCCGTATCTTTCCCCGGTGCCCCATCGGGGCAAGCGCAACGAGCCCGCCTTCGTGCAGCACGTGGCGGAGCGGGTAGCCGAGCTCCGAGGGGAGCCCCTCGAGCTCGTCCAGAGCGAGACGACCGCCAACGCCGGGACCTGCTTCGGTGCCCGGGTGGCCCACCCTGACGACACGGAAAAATGACGACCGCACACGTTCCGACCGATATCGAGATCGCACAGGCAGCCGGGCTTCGCGCCATCACGGACGTCGCGGCTGACCTCGACCTGACCCCGGACGACCTCATCCTCTACGGCCAGCACAAGGCCAAGGTGCGGCTCGAAAGCCTGGCTTCGCGCCCGCGCAAGGGCCGGCTGGTGCTGGTGACGGCGATCAACCCCACCGCGGCGGGAGAAGGCAAGTCCACCGTCACCGTGGGCGTCACTCAGGCGTTGCGTAAGTTGGGCCACAAGGTCGTCCTCACCATGCGCGAGCCGAGCCTGGGACCGGTGTTTGGGATCAAGGGGGGCGCGGCAGGGGGCGGCTACGCTCAGGTCGTGCCGATGGAGGACATCAATCTGCACTTCACGGGCGACTTCCACGCCATCACCAGCGCGCACAACCTCCTGGCGGCGCTGCTGGACAACCACCTGCACCAGGGGAACGCCCTGGGGATCGACTCCCGCCGCATCACCTGGCCCCGCACCATCGACATGAACGACCGCGCGTTGCGCAGCATCACCATCGGCCTCGGCGGTCCGCTGGGCGGGGTGCCGCGGGAGGACCGCTTCGTGATCACGCCCGCGAGCGAGATCCAGGCCATCATGTGCCTCTCGCGGGACATGGACGATCTGGAGGCGCGGCTCGGCCGCATCGTGGTGGGCATGACCCGCGATCAGGAGCCCGTTCGCGCGGAGCAGCTCAAGGCACAGGGCGCCATGACGTTGCTGCTCAAGGACGCGCTCAACCCCAATCTGGTGCAGACGCTCGAGGGCGGCCCCGCCATCGTGCATTGCGGCCCGTTTGGCAACATCGCGCACGGCTGCAATTCGGTGGTCGCGACTGACGCCGCGCTGCGCGTCGCCGACATCGTGGTGACCGAGGCGGGTTTCGGGGCCGACCTGGGGGCCGAGAAGTTCTTCGACATCAAGTGCCGCGTCGGGGAGCTCAACCCTGAAGCGGCCGTCGTGGTAGCCACCATACGGGCGCTCAAGCTCCACGGGGGCGCGCCGAAGAACAAGCTGGCGGACCCCGATCCCGACGCGGTCGAGCGGGGCTTTGCCAACCTCAGACAGCACGTCGAGAACGTGGCGAAGTTCGGTGTGCCCACGGTCGTGGCGATGAACCGGTTCCTGTCCGACAGCGACGAGGAGCTCGAAGTGCTGCGCCGGGGCTGCGAGGACATGGGTGTCGACGTCGCGATGTGTGAGGTGTGGGAGAAGGGCGGGGACGGCGGCGTCGAGCTCGCCGAGGCGGTGCTGCAGCTGCTCGAGGGGAAGCGCGCGCAGTTCGAGCCGATCTACGATACGGCGCTGCCGATCCGCGAGAAGGTCCAGCTGATCGCCAAGGAGATCTATCGCGCCGACGGCGTGACCTTCATGCCCGCCGCGGCCAAGGCGGCGGAGCGCCTGGAGCGTTGGGGACTCGGCGACACGCCGGTCTGCATGGCCAAGACCCAGTACTCGTTCAGCGACGACGCCGGGCTGCTCGGTGCCCCACGCGGCTTCGAGATCACCGTGCGCGACATCTACCCGTCGGCCGGGGCCGGATTCGTGGTCGCGCTGTGCGGCGATATCATGACGATGCCCGGACTGGGCAAGACGCCGGCTGCCGAGAAGATGAGGGTCGCGAAGGACGGCACCATCGAAGGCCTCTTCTAGGAGCCGCGCACCATGGAGTTCGTTTCGACCAAGAAGGCGCCCGAGGCCATCGGGCCATACAGCCAGGCCGTCATCGCCAACGGGTTGGTGTTCACGGCCGGGCAGATCGCGCTCGATCCGGCGAGCATGACGATGGTCGGCGATGACGTCGCTCGACAGACCGAGCGCGTGCTCCAGAACCTCGCCGCCGTGCTCGCCGAAGCGGGCTGTACGCTCTCCGACGTTGTGAAGACGACCGTGTACCTCGCCGACATGGCGGACTTTTCCGTGATGAACGAAGTGTACGCCAAGCACTTCGGTGACCACCGGCCCGCTCGGGCGACGGTGGAGGCGGCCGCACTTCCCAAGGGCGGTCTTGTCGAGATCGACGCGATCGCCGTGCGGAGCTGACCACGCAGTGGGGGCGGATCGGGCCTGGTGGCTCGTACGGTCTTCAAAACCGCTGGGAGGCGCCTTGGGCGGCTCCGGTGGGTTCGATTCCCACACGCTCCCGCCAGCGCCGCACGTGAAGCAATCAGCCTTCTTCATCCTGAACGGGGCCGCCGGGCGCGGCCGCGGCCACAAGCTGGGGCCGCGTCTCACTCAGGCCACCCGCGATCTCGGCCTGGATGCCCGCATCCAGGAGACCACGCACTCGGGCCACGAGCGCGAGCTCGCAGCCCGGGCGCGCGACGATGACTGGCCCATCGTCGTCGCGGTAGGCGGCGACGGCACCGTGCACCACACGGCCAACGGATTGCTGGCCGACGGACCCACGGAGACCATACTGGGTCACGTTCCGATCGGCACCGGCAACGACTACGCCTACGCGCTCGGCATGCGCAAGCGCCCCTTCGAGCGCATGCTCGAGGCCTCGCTGCACGGCACCGTGAGGCAGCTCGACGTGGGGCGCTTCATGGGTGAGTACTTCGTGAACGCCCTGGGGGCGGGCTTCGACGCGGAGGCCACGCGCCAGACGCTCAGCATGAAGCACTTGCGCGGCTTCCCCCTCTATCTCGCAGCCACCTACCGCACGTTCATCAAGTTCGACCCCCCCGAGCTCGAGGTGATTACGCCCGAGCATCACGAGCGCGCGCGCGTGATGATGATGGAGGTGGCCATAGGTCCTTCCATCGGGGGCGGCTTCAAGATCGCGCCCTGGGCGATCACCGACGACGGGTTGTTCGACGTGTGTGTGATCCGCAGGGTCGGACTGATGCGCTTTCTCCGCTACGTCCCCCGCGTGGTGAGGGGCATGCACACCGACATGCCTGACGTGGCGTTGTTCCGCAGCAACAACGTGCGGCTCAACGCGCCGTCGGGTCCCGTGTTGGTGCACCTCGACGGAGAGCTGCTGGAGCTTCCGGAAGGCGAACCGCAGACCGTGGAGATGCTGCCGCAGCACCTGAGAGTGATATGCGCGCGTTGATCGCGGCGGCGGTCCTGGCTGTCGCCGCCGCACCGGCCCAGGCACAGGTCATTCCGGAGCGGCAGCCCACGCAGCAGCAGCCCGATCCGAGCGACACCGTGCAGGTGCCCAAGTTCCGGGCCGAGCCGCCGGTCTCACCGGCGGGAGCGATGTGGCGCTCCCTCCTGTTGCCGGGCTGGGGCCAATCCAAGCTGGGGCGCAGGGTGACGGGAGCGGTGTTCGTGTTCTGGGAGGGCGTCACGCTCACGATGATGGTCAAGTCGATCAACCAGCTGGACTACCTGCAGAGGATCGACGACGGGAGCGAGCCGTCTCGCGACAAGATCGACGGCAAGAAGCAGGAGATCGAGGACTGGGCGGTGCTGCTCATCTTCAACCACCTGCTGAGCGCCGCCGAAGCTTACGTGTCCGCCCTGCTGTGGGACTTCCCCGGCGAGCTGAAGGGAGGGATCGCGCCGTCGGGGGACGTGGCGGTGGGAGTCACGCTGGAGTTCTGAGGTCGACCTAGCCCTCGAAGCGCTCCAACCGTGGTCCCCCTGAAGTCACCACCGCATACCTCCCTCCGTCCGCGAAAGCGCCGGGATTGAGGTACCATCTCCCCGGCTCTACCTGGTCGAGCTGCGGCGAGTGCGTGTGTCCCATCACCAACAGCTCCAGGTCGCGCCGCTGCTGCAGCTGCTTCCGCGCCCACTCCGCCTGGGCGTTGGCGGCGCCCTCGATGATCGCCGGATCACGCCGTCCGGCAAGCCGGGGCGACAGCCGGCGCACCAGCGCGTAGCCCCAATCGGGGTGCAGGGCGCGGAATGCCGCAGCCGTGGGCCGCCACCGCGTCACCGCGTGCAGCAGCCGCGCGCCCAGCTCACCTCCCGCCACGCCGTCGCCATGGGTCACCAGCGCCCTGTGACCCGCGAGTTCCAGCTCCACCGCATCGGGATGGAACTCGGCGCGGAGCTGCTCGCGCCAGAACGGCCCACCCCAGCGGTCGTGGTTGCCGCCCGTGAGCGTGAGCCGCACGCCGGCGCGCCGCAGCGCCGCCAGGGCCTCGAGTGTAGGAAACAGGTGTCGCGGTATGACGCTCCTGTACTCGAACCAGAACTCGAACAGGTCGCCGTTGACCACGAGGTGGTCTCCCATGCCGGGCACGGCGCTCAGGAACCGGTGGAAGGCGCCCGCGGCTGACGGGCGGTCGTGTCGCAGGTGGACATCGGCTACTACGATGACTGGTGACGGCACGCGCGCAGTATAGAGGGGCTCGGCAACTGCGGGCAACCGCGGGCAACCGCGCCGCTCCGGTGATGCCGCCTCGGTTGCGGCCGGTTAGATTGGGGCCGCCGTGAATCCCGGAACCCCTTTCGACTGCGCCCTGCTCGAATCCGTGAGCGTCGACCTGCTCACGGTGGCTCGCCAGGTGGCCGAGCTGGAGCGGGCGGCGCCGGCCGGCGCCGCGCGGGTGCCCCACCTGGTGACAGCGGTTCGCTGTCTCGACCTGACCGCGCTCTCCGGCAGCGAGAGCCCAGCCGACATCCGCGAGCTGTGCAGGGCGGCCCGCAGCCCGCTGCCCGACCAGCTCCTGCGCCGGCTCGGGGCGGCGGCCCGGGGCCTGCGGGTGGCCGGGGCGTGCGTGGAGCGGCGCTTCGTGGCCGCCGCGGCGGAGCAGCTCGCCGGCACGGGCATCCCGGTGGTCGCGGCGGCGGGCGGCTTCCCGACGGCGTTCGAAGCGCTCGAGGAACGGGTGCGCGACGTGCGGCTTGCCATCGAGGCGGGTGCGGCGGAGGTCGACCTGGTCATCAACCGGAGGCTGGCAGGGGAGGAGCGCTGGCCGCTGCTGTACGAGGAGCTCAAGGTGCTGCGGGGGGCATGCGAGGGCCGCACGATGAAGGTCATCCTGGCAGCCGGGG
>Ga0209536_100011283_pt1 | contig 13101 bp, 9 predicted proteins | sample DeeMarSeWOR28_12_FD_187461 | JGI IMG/M metagenome (GOLD analysis project Ga0209536, IMG submission 187461) | Marine sediment microbial communities from White Oak River estuary, North Carolina - WOR-2-8_12 (SPAdes) (version 2) | ecosystem: Environmental > Aquatic > Marine > Intertidal zone >...
CACCGTCATCCGAAAAACGGATCACAATTTCGCTGCCCTCATGGCTGGCCTGGATGCGGATGTGGCCAGTCTCCGATTTGCCTGCATGTTTGCGTTCGTCCTCGGACTCGAGGCCATGGTCGAGCGCATTGCGGATCATATGTTCAAACGGACCGATCATGCGATCCAGCACGGTGCGATCCACTTCCACCTCGGCACCGATCAAATCCAGTTCGACGCGCTTACCGAGTTCACGCGCCGTCTGGCGCACGATGTGTCTCAGGCGCGCGCCTTGCGTGGCAAAACTGATCATGCGTGTGCGCATCAAGCCTTCCTGCAGTTCGGTATTGATGCGCGCCTGCTGGATCAACACCGTTTCTGCCTGGCTGGCATAGTTTTCGAGATTGGAACGAATAGTGAACAGATCGTGCAAGCTCTCGGCAAGACTTCGCGACAGAGTCTGCAAACCTGAAAACCGGTCGAGCTCAAGAGGATCGAAATCCTCACCCAGTTGTGAAGCGACTTCCTGGGCGCGCGCCATAATCTGCGATTCGGACTGGATCTCGAGATCGCGAATCTGGTCGCGGAAACGTGTTGTGTTGCGGTTGAGCTCGGCGAGGTTCTCGCGTAATCCGAAGATTTGCTGCTCCATCCGCGAGCGCGAAATGCTGACCTCACCGGCGTAATTCACGAGCTCATTCAGCAGTGCGGTGCGTACGCGCACCTGGCCGCGCCGGTCAGTGCCGGTACTTTCCACGGCTTCCTCGCCATCAGTTCGCCGGCCGGTATCAATCTCACGCACCTCGACCTCAACGGCGGGCGGCACATGACTTGCCGCCAGTTCCGATGCCGCCGGTTCGTGCTTCACAACTGTTTCGGCTCGCCTGTCTGTCGGTTCAACAACGCTTGGCGTCCGCACAGCGGGCCCCAGTCCGAGCCGTGCAAGCACCTTGGCCGTGGTCGCCGCGAAGACTGACACCGGCTTGTGATTCTGCATCTGACCAATCATGGTGACGAGGGCATCGTGCACCTCATCCAGGAGATCCATCATTTCGGTATCGGCGTGGACACGTCCGTTCTCAACCTCGCCGAGCAGGCTCTCGGTATGGTGTCCCAAGTCGCCCATGGTCATGGCACCGGCCATGCGTGCGCCGCCCTTGAGCGTATGCAGCTGGCGCTTGAGCTCCGCGACCGAGGCCCTGTCTGTCCGATCGACACGCCACTTGGTGAGCGACTCTTCGATCGCCGCCATGATGTCTGCGCCTTCATCGAGGAAAATCTCGAGCAACTCCGGATCAAGATTCTCTTCGACAGTTTCGCTGTCATGCCGTGCGGGCATGGAAGCCGTTGCCAGAACCGGGGTTATCGGTTCTGATGTATGCGCGGCGGGTTCCGGTGCGTGTGTTTTTACTGTCGGCGCAGTCTGCTCCATACCCAAGAGCTGCGCCTGGAGGGCATGTGCTTGCTGCACCACACTGGAAAATTCACTCACCAGGCCGGTTGCCTGCGTCTCACCGCGGCCGAGAAGATCGATCAAGAGTTCGACGGCGGCAACCAGCTGATCGAACAACGTGGTCACCGCTTCATCAAGTGGGTGTTGATGCGCCTTGTAGGCGTGCAGTAATTTCTCCATTTCGGCGCTGGCCTCGGCCATAGCCTTGAGTCCGACTGCGCGCGCACTGCCTTGCAGTGTGTGGGCGGCGCGCACCAAGCTTTCCGATACCTGACTGCCAATTTCACTGGTGCGGATTTTTTCAATTTCATTGCGCACGTTCTCGGTATGCTCGCGAGTTTCGGTGCTGAAAATCTGCAACAGGGTGGCATCAAGACTAGGCAGGTCATCGGCCGGTGCATGGATTGCTGGCGTTTCCGGTTGCGACGGTACGTTCGCCGCTTGCGGAGTATGCGTGCTGGCAGCCGCAACCGATTCAATCGGACGGTTATCGGCAAGTGCCTCGGCCTGTGCCTCCATCAAGGCGACATCAGCTTCGGTTCCCGGACCGCCTTCGAGGTGGGCTACCATCTCTGGCAATACATCGCGCGCCCTGTACAACAGGTCGAACATCGCCTCGCTCGGAGTGATCTTGCCTTCGCGCACCCTGTTCAGCATGTTTTCCAGCGACCAGCCAAACTCCGCGATTTCAGAAGCACCGACCATGCGGCCGCTGCCCTTCAGCGTGTGGAAAGCGCGCCGCAGATCGAGCAACGCGTCGCGGTTGGAGACATCGGCGTGCCAATCGGGCAAGGTCTTGTTGATAAGCGCGATCATCTCGCGCGCGTCTTCGATGAAGATCTGGATGATGTCCTCGTCGCCTTCTACTTCGATGGCAGCGTTGCGGGCAGGCGCGGCCGGCGCGGAGGCCATCGCCGCTTCGGCCTTGGCTTTGGAAGTGGCGCGCGGCGCGGCCTTGGCGAGCTGCTGTGAACGCAGCTGGGTGCGTGCGAGCGCGGCCATCGCCTCGTAAGACTGGCGCAATGTGGCTTCGACCTCGTCAGTCACTTCACCGCTGTCCACCATGTCGAGCAGACTGATCATCTGGCCGCAGAGCTTGCCAAGCCGCTCCTGCTTCTGGGAATCGGCAAGCCATGCAATATCACGCAGATCCTGCTGCAGAACGGAAAGCACGGCACGATCGGTACGATCGGCTGACCACGCGGCAAGATTTGTTTCGATATTGCCGAGCAGCGCCACGGGATCGCCGCTGTTCGAGCGTTTTCCGGTTAGCGCTGCGGCCAGATCGGAGCGTGCGCTGACCAGCAAGAGCTCAAGATTCGGACGATCATGTTCGAGTCCTTCGATGTAAGCGCCAACCGTGCCGACAGCAACAGCCAGCGCATCGAGGACTTCATTGTCCGCACCAATTCGTCCATCGTGCATGTACTGAACAAGCTGATTGGCGCCGACCATGAGGTCGGCCGCTCGATCCTGGCCGAGAATCTGTAATGCGCCCTGGATCTGATTCAGGGACTGCGGTACTGCATCCAGAAGACCGGTTTGTTCCGGCATGGCGGCGAATGTCTCAAGCGCCTCTTCGATTTTTCCCAAGTTGACGCGAATTTCGCCGCCCACTGCAGCCACGAGCTGTTTGAACTCGGAGTCGCTGAGCGAAGCATCGGAGATCTCGATGCCAGACATGTCCCGCGTCGGCTCGCCGGCGCGCAGCTGGCGGAGACTGGCGGTCGTTTCGTCTACCTGCTGCTTCCAGGAAAGACCAGGGGTCTTGATGTCACGCGTACTACTCTCAAGCAGCAACATGCCACCGGCCATGGGGAGCGACAACGATTCGCTGCGCTCCAACTCGCCACGCTGAAGCTGCTGACAAAGGCCAGCGATCTCATCGACAAGCGCCTTGAGTACTTCAACATTGAGCATTTCGAGTGTGGCTGACATCTTGTGCAGCAGCGTAATAAGCGGCTCCAGAATCGCGGCGTCGCCCTGCTCAAAGTAGCTGGACATCAGATCCTGGGCCTGCCCGATATCCTGATTGAGTGCTTCGGCCACGGACTGCATGGCCTCGGGTGTCGGCAGGTCATAATTTTCTTCGCTGCCCGGCAGCAAGGCATCGAGCGCAAAGGCACGGCGCACTTCCGCGGCATGACGCGTGGCGGAATGCGCCTGACCTACTTCGAACAGCATCGATTTGATCAGCGCCTCAGAGGTGTTGCGCAGCAGGCTGCGATCACTATTGATGGCGATCTTCTTGAGCTGCTGCTCAAGTCTCGCGAGCAGCCGCTTGCGATCGTTGTTGATCGCCACGGCGCCGGACGCTAGCGCATCGAGGTATCCGCGTGATACCCAGAACAACTGTTCGATGAGCGCCAGTGGTGCTTGCTGTTGCAAGCGTTCGATCAGCGTGGAGAGTTCGTCCAGATACCGGCGATTGCCGGTGTCGCGCAACCAGTTGAGCAAGATCGCCTGGAAAGCAGGCCGCAGGGAACGCGTGGTCAACGCGTAATCGGTTTCGGACAGTTTGGCCGCTGCATGGGCAGCCTGTGGCGGCCGCACATCGAGATCGGGCTGAAACAAGTCGAGCTGATTGATCGGCTCGGCGCCGCGCATGGCGCGCAGTTCGTTAAGCAGCGGCAAAACACGTAATGGCGCGTCAGGCTGGCCGAACTGGAGACGCGCCAGGTAGTCCGGCAAAGTCAGAATGCCGCGGATTAGTGTTTCAATGACCGGGGCATCAGGCGTTACATTGCCGTTCAAAACCGACTCGGCGAGCGCCTCGGTTTCGCGCGCCAGCAAGGCGGCGCCGTCAAGCTCAACCATTTGCAAGGTGCCAAGCACCTGGTGAAGATAAGTTGCGCAAAAGCGCAACTTACTCTCGTCAGCTGTATTTTCTGTGTACGCCTCAAGGGCGAGACGCGCCTGTTTGAGGGTCTCGTCGATCTCGGCCTTGACCCAGCCGAGGGTACTTGGATCGACTTTGCTGAGCGTGCTCATGCCTTACCTAGTGCGCGTGGCGCGTTCCGATTCATAGCGCAGGCGCGCCGCGCGCGCCCTGTCCGACTCAGGCCGCCGGCAACTTGAAGCCGGCTACCGAGGCCTGCAACTCGCGCGCGAGTTCGGAGAGCTTGCCGATTGACTCCGCCGTCTGGCGTGTACCGGTTGAGGTCAGCGTCGTCGCTTCCTGAATCTGACCCATGTTCTGCGACACCATGGTTGCGTTTTCGGACTGCTCGTGCGCAACCTGGGCGATGTCTACGATCAGTCCCGAGAGCTGCTCGGACACCGATTCAATCTCGCCCAGCGCCTGACCGGCGGCGTCTGCGAGGCGCGTGCCTTCGACCACACCCTTGGTGGTCTGCTCCATCGCTGACACGGCTTCGTTGGTATCGGCCTGAATGGTCTTCACCAGATCGGCAATCTGCTTGGTTGCCTCGCCGGAACGTTCCGCGAGGCGCTGCACTTCGTCCGCCACCACCGCGAAGCCGCGACCTGCTTCACCCGCCATGGCCGCCTGAATGGCGGCGTTCAGTGACAGAATGTTGGTCTGTTCGGCAATATCGTTGATGAGTTCCACGATTTCACCAATCTGTTGAGACGATTCGCCGAGCCGCTTGATGCGCTTTGCGGTCTCCTGAATGTGCTCGCGCATTTCGTCCATGCCCTTGATGGTATTCTGCACCGCCGCCGAACCGCGTTTGGCAGTCGCCACAGAGCCCTGCGCCACTTCCGCGGAGCGTCCGGCGGTGGCGGACATGTCTTCCATCCGCTTCGACATGTCGCGCATACGGCCTGTCGTGTCGGTGATCTGCGTGGCCTGACGGGTGGCTGCCTGGGTGAGTTCGTTGGCGGTCTGCCGGCTGCGCTCGGAGGCAACGGCCACCTGCTGTGCGGCGTTCTTGATACGCACCACCAGGTTGCGCATTTCCTTTACTGCGAAGTTGATCGAGTCGGCAATTGCACCCGTGATCTGCTCAGTGACCTCCGGTTGAATGCTGAGATCACCGTCCGCGAGGTTACCCATTTCGTCGAGCAGCTTGAGAATAGCGTCCTGCGTCTGGCGGTTCTGCTCACCGCTCGCCAGCGCGCGGGCGCGCTGGTCGTTGTACAGCTTCCACGCTACCAGCAGCAGGAATGTCAGCGCCAGCGCTGCCATCACGACCGTCAGGTACTTGGTAGCCTGACGCTGGTCGTCGAGGGCGATATACGCGGCCACCAGTTTCTGAGAGTCTTCGAGCAACGGATCGGACTCCTCGAACACCAGCTGCGAGGCACGCTGCGAGACGAACAACTCGGCGGCGATGGCCAGAATGCCTTCGACATGTTTATTCAGCTCATTGAAGATTTCCGTGGCCTCGTCCAGCTTGCCACGCACGCTGGGAGGCAGCTTTTCGCGCATCCGCAGGCTGGTTTCCTTGAACAGCTTTGAGTCCTTGCCGAACTGCGCGGCCGCGACCGCGGCTTCGGCGCCGCCTTGCGCGAACAAATTCACGTCCTTGGCGATACGTTGTGAGAGCATGCCCTGGCGACCGGCGAGATATAGCTGGTCTGCCTTCATGCCGGCGGAGGCACCGGCTTCCACCACTTCATCCGACAACGCAAGCAGCAAGGGTGACGCCTGGTTGATGGCCACCACGTGATCGCGCAGCGCAACCATGGATTTTTCCTGGTTGAGAATCTGGTCGACGTTTCCACGCGTGACTTTCCATTTGGCGTTCACGGAATTGAGTGCCGCCTGCACTTCGGGCGGGCTGGGTTCAATGCCAAGTTTGGGATTGCCCTGGGTCAGGTTTTTCGTAATGTTGTCAAAAGTATCGCGTGACGATTTGAGTGTCGGGAACGCGCCTTCCTGACCATAGACGGCCTCGCGCGCGTCCTTGGCCAGACGCTGCGACAACATGAGCAGTTGGGATGACTGCTCGATGTACTTGGTATCGCGTTCTGTTTGGGCGACGTCGCGCGTCACCAGAAAGTACAGGGCCAGCAACGCCAATATCAGACCCAGAAGCAGGAATGGCATACCGGTCGCGAGTTTTAGCAGATCTTTGTTGATGGCAAATCGTGGCTTGCTCGATTGCAGCTCGATATAGCCCTCGCCGAGATCAATATCGGCTTCGCCCGCCATCGAAACAGCCCCGGAGGACTTGCGCTTCCCGAATAATCCTAAAATTGCCATGGACACCACCTCATATTGCTTGCAAAACCTGCTTCGTTATCATCACCCGGTGTTTCAATCCTGCCCCGGTCCACAAACGGCTAATTACCGCCGGTTGTCATATCGCCACATGCCGGAACGATTCGCTCTCGGCGAGCGAGTTCATGTCAAACACCCCCCACAACTGATTATCCCGGAGGAACGCCCGACTGACATGCACCAGCGCCGGATCATCCATTCCAGTGACATCCTGTGTCTCTCGCTCTTCGTCGAAATGCCGTAAACCGACAACTTCATTTACCAGCAATGCGGTGCTCAGACCCGGTATATTCAAAATCAGCAATCGCGACCGGTCATCCAGCCGTACCGCTTCTTTGCCAAAGAATTCTGGCAGATCGACAATCGTCACAAGCGTGCCACGTACGTTGGCTATACCTTTCAGCCAACGCTTGGTTCCTGGCACCAGTGTGACCGGTGGGCAGGGAAGCACCTCGGAGACATGATCCAGCGGTGTCACCAGCTGCAAGTCCGCTACGCGGAAACCGAGACCCGACCAGAGCGGCGCCGCCTGCACCTGCTCAGGCAGTCCGGGCGCAGTGCGACGGCTGTGTTCCTGCATCTGTTGCAGGAGAGCAAGGGGATCGGTGTGCGGTGCGGCCATGTCAGAGTGCCTTGATCTTGTCCATCAGCACTTTTTCGGTTACCGGCTTCACGATGTAATCCTTTGCGCCCTGACGCAGACCCCAGGCTTTATCGGTTTCTTGACCCTTGGTAGTACAGATAATGACCGGGATATTTGCCGAGCCTGGATTTCGTGTAATTGCGCGAGTTGCCTCGAAGCCACTCATTCCCGGCATCACCACATCCATGAGGATGAGGTCCGGCTTTTCCGAAGCCGACCGGGTTATCGCTTCTTCACCGCTGCTGGCAACGGAAACCGTAAAGCCGTTTTTCGACAACATCTCGCGCAGTAAATGCACCTCGGTCGGAGAGTCATCCACCACCATCACATTTTTGATTGTCATATCCTTAAAACCTCTAGATCCGAAATATCTTGGCTGCAGTAGCATCTACCCCGGTACTCCTGCAGCAGTCAGTGTACGTACTTCGCAATCACCTCAATCAACTCTTCCTGTGTAAACGGTTTGTTGACGTGCTCCTCGGAGCCCGCAATCCGGCCGCGTGCCCGGTCAAACAAGCCATCCTTGCTCGACAACATGATCACTGGCGTATCTCTGAACTTCTTGTTGTTCTTAATCAGCTGACAGGTCTGGTACCCATCCAAACGCGGCATCATGATGTCCACGAAAATAATATCCGGTCGGTTGTCAGTGATCAGTGACATCGCTTCGAATCCATCCGATGCCGTCAGCACGTCGTATCCGGCCTTTTTCAGCAGCGCCTCCGCAGTCCGACGGATGGTGTTGCTGTCGTCAATAACCATCACCTTGATGCTCACTCGCTACCCCGCAATATTCGGCTGGACTTTGTTTTCATTACTGATATTAGATGCTCGCCCGCCGGTCAGGGCTGATTCCAGGAAGGAATGTAAAATTGTTTAAATGTAGTTTCTTGATATTCTTTCCTAGAATAATGATTTATTAGCATAAAATACTAGTAAAATCCATGTTGAGCACCCTAAATAATCCCATATATCCGGTTATTGCCGCTTGCCACCGAGCCTAGTATGGTGCCTCAAGGCTCCGGGTATTTTTTCTACTGGCAAGCAACCCCGTAAAATTGCTCTTCAGTGGAAAGCATGAATCATGCCAGAACGAATATTAGTGTCTGCTGTTGGACATATAGAATCGCCAAAGTTCGGTGCCATAGCCAAAGCTCACTGGTAAACCCACATGTCAATTGAACATCTGCAAGCCGTTCCGAACCTTACTACCGCTCAACGCGGCCCGCTGCAGATGCTTGAGGGTCACCTGCTCGCTCGCCAGATCGAGATTGAACAATGGTTTCGCTCACAATGGCTGGCCACGCCACCACCGTTCTATGCCTCCGTAGATCTGCGGAATAGCGGCTTTAAACTCGCGCCCGTGGACACAAACCTGTTCCCAGCCGGCTTTAACAACCTCAATCCGGCCTTTCAACCGCTATGTATTCAGGCGATCCAAACGGCCGTTGAACACTTCTGTCCCAAGGCCTGCGGCATTCTGGTAGTGCCAGAGAGCCATACCCGCAACATCCATTATCTGGAGAACTTGGCAACATTCGTTCACCTACTGGAATTGGCCGGTTTTAAAGTGAACCTGGGATCGCTCTTGGTCGAGATTACCTCTCCCCAGACAATCCCCCTGCCCTCCGGGCGACAGATCACGCTCTATCCACTGACGCGGGACGGCAACAAGATCAAGACCGGCGGCCACACGCCATGCTTTGTGCTGCTCAACAACGATCTCTCTGGCGGTGTGCCCGATATCCTGAAAGACCTCGAACAACCGGTTATGCCGCCAGTCGCCCTGGGCTGGGCTACCCGCCGCAAGTCTCAGCACTTCGCGCATTTCCAGAAAGCTGCGGTGGAATTCGCCGCCATCGCAGATATCGATCCGTGGTTCATCGACCCAGTGTTCCGCAAGTGCGGAAAGATTAATTTCCAGAAGCGCGAAGGTGAAGACTGTCTGACACATTATGTAGAAGAAGTTCTGAGCGAAATTGGAGCCAAATACCGCGAATATGGCGTCAACGAAGTCCCGTTTGTAATCGTGAAAGCAGATGCCGGCACCTACGGCATGAACATCATGACTGTGCGTAGCCCGGACGAAGTACGCGATCTGAACCGTAAGCAACGAACAAAGATGGCGCGCGGCAAGGAAGGCTTCAATGTAACCGAGGTGTTGGTGCAGGAAGGGGTGTACACCTTCGAAACCTGGGAAGAAGCCGTCGCAGAACCGGTAGTCTATATGATTGACCGCTTTGTGGTGGGTGGCTTCTACCGCGTGCACAGCGGTCGCGGCGTGGACGAGAACCTGAATGCCCCCGGCATGACCTTCAAGCCACTCGCCTTCGCCGAATCGTGTGTCAGCCCTGATCACAACAGGTCACCGGATGCCAGTCCGAATCGCTTCTACGCATATGGCGTGATCGCGCGTCTCGCGCTGGTAGCAGCGGCACGTGAAATGCCCGCGGCGTGACCCGATCGAGTGACCTATTTACCCTTGACACCCATCCGGCCAATGTTAACCTCCGCGCAAGACTGACTATCCATCCGCAGGATATATGCACCGCGTGATGAGCATCACCCAGAACGCCTACGATTTTTCTGCCACGGACCGCCTCGGACTCGCGCTGTTCGCCTCCATCTTGGTGCACATGGTGGCGATCCTCGGCGTCACCTTCAGCGCACCTCGCATTCGTCTGCCCGGCTCGGAAAGTCTCGAAATTACCCTCGTCCAGACGCGTAGCGACAAAACACCCGCCAACCCACAGTTCCTTGCCCAGTCCAACCAGGACGGTGGCGGGACAAGCGAGTCGCGCGATATCGCGCGCAGTCCACTGCCGGTACAGGAGATGAGCGATCAAAACAGCCGTATGCCGCTCGCTCAGCCTGAACCGCAGCGGCGCGTGAAGTCTCTCAACGATTTGATCGCGTTGATCACTGGCGATGAGGCGCGCCGGGCAGTTACGGCACGCGAGTTTCATCGAGAAAAGAAGGAAGAACGCACCACACCGGAACGCATGGGTCTGCTGGAGCGGAACGCGCGCGCGGCGGAACGCGCGCGGCTTAACGCCGAAATCAACCGCAATTTTCAGGAATTCCAGGCGATGCCGCGCCACAAATATCTGAACGCGCGCACTCAGGAATACAAGTATGCTGCCTACATGGACGCGTGGCGCGCCAAGGTTGAGCGCGTCGGCAACCTGAATTATCCGGAACAAGCCAAACGTCAGGGCATCGCCGGCAGCCTGGTGCTGGATGTCGCCATCAAGACTGATGGGTCGTTGCTGGGCGTACAGGTGCTGCGGCCGTCCGGCCAGAAGGTTCTGGACGCCGCCGCCGTGCGCATCGTCGAACTGGCTGCGCCCTTCGCGCCGTTGCCACCGGACATGCGCGCCGAAGTCGATATCCTGCACATCACCCGAACCTGGAAATTCCAGGAATCCGGCGTCTCCAGCAGCAACGAGTAACCTGGCAGTCCGGTGTCCTTGCGCCAGCCACAGGTGTGCCGGATACTAGAAACATGCAGGAAGCCGGCGTCTTCACCAACCATTTCCTGATCGCGATGCCCAACTTGCGCGATCCGAACTTTGCGCGCACCGTGACGCTCATTTGCGAGCATTCAAGTCAGGGCGCTATGGGCATAGTCATCAATCGCGTTACCGATCTGCGACTCGCCGACATTCTTCAACAGATGGACATTGAGTGCGGCGACTCGCATCACCTTGACCTGCCGGTGTACGTCGGTGGCCCGGTGCAAAACAACCGCGGCTTTGTTCTGCACGAGCCTCTCGGCCACTGGGAATCGACGCTTAACGTAACCGATTCACTGGGGGTTTCGACCTCGCGCGATATCCTGGTGGCACTTGCCGAGAACCGTGGTCCACAGCGTTGCCTGCTGGCGCTCGGATATGCCGGCTGGGCCGCCGGGCAACTTGAACACGAAATTGGCGAAAATACCTGGTTGTCCGGCCCGGCCGACAACCAGATCCTGTTCGACACGCCAGTCGAGGCACGTTGGGGCGCGGCCGTGAAACATCTGGGTGTCGACCTTGCCGCGTTGTCAGGCGAGGCGGGTCACGCCTGAACGCCTTGAACGCGCCTACCTACCTTGGCTTCGACTACGGCACTAAGCAGATTGGCATTGCAGTCGGTGGCCTCGCCTCCGGGCGGGCCGAACCACTGGCTACCGCCAACGTGCAACAGGGCGTTCCAGACTGGCCGATGCTCGACCGCCTCATTCAGGAATGGCAGCCGACAGCCCTGGTGGTGGGGCTGCCGCTCAATATGGACGATAGCGAAAACCCCATGACCCGGGCGGCACGCAAGTTTGGACAACGCCTGCATGCCCGCTACAATCTGCCTGTCCTGATGGTGGACGAACGGCTGACCTCGGTGGGCGCAAAAAACACCATGGTCGAGTCGCGCGTTCCCTGGAAGCAGCGCAAGGCCAAGGTCGATAAACTCGCCGCGCAGACCATCCTGCAGGCGTACCTGGACGAGCAACGACGCCCGAACATGAATGCGCGCCATGCCACAGACAAGTGAAATCGTGGATATCAGCGCCACCATCGCCTACATGGCCGACGAGTTGCGTCCGCGGCTGACACAACACCCGATCATGATCGGCATCCACACCGGCGGTGCCTGGATTGCGCAGCACTTGCATGCCTTGCTTGCCCTACCCGACCCGCTCGGCACACTCGACATCTCTTTCTACCGCGACGACTTCAGTCGCCTCGGAATGAACCCGCAGGTCAAGACCTCGAATCTGCCGGTGAATGTCGAAAACCGGCACGTGATTCTGGTAGATGACGTACTGCAAACCGGACGCACCATCCGCGCCGCACTCAACGAGATATTCGACTACGGCCGGCCGGCGTCTGTCACGCTCGCCGTGCTCATCCACCGCGATGGCCGCGAGCTGCCAATCGAGGCACAGGTAGTCGGGCATCATCTGAAGCTGAAGAAGAACCAGCACATTAAGCTGCTTGGGCCGGAACCGCTCAAGTTCGAGATCCAGGAGGCGCATACTTGAAGCGCGACGACCTGCAGTTCGATGGTCACGGGCGGCTGCGTCACCTGTTGACCATCGAAGGTCTCCCGCGTCAGACCCTTCTCGATATTCTCAACACCGCAGAATCCTTCATCTCGGTCGGTGAGCGCGAGATCAAGAAGGTGCCATTGCTGCGCGGCAAGACCGTCGTGAATCTTTTTTTCGAAGCCAGTACCCGCACCCGCACCACATTCGAAATCGCCGCCAAGCGATTGTCGGCGGACGTGATCAATCTTAATCCATCGGCATCCTCGGCCAGCAAGGGCGAGACCCTGCTCGACACGGTGCGCAACCTCGAAGCCATGCACACCGAGCTGTTCGTGGTGCGTCATCGCGAGTCCGGCGCCGCGCACCTGATCGCCGCGCACGTGCCCGAACACGTACACATCGTGAATGCCGGTGATGGCCGGCACGCACACCCGACCCAGGCGCTGCTCGATCTTTTCACCATTCGCCGCCACAAGGGCCCGATCGAAAATCTCAAGGTCGCGATTATCGGCGACATCCTGCATTCGCGCGTCGCGCGTTCCGAAATCCATGCCCTGAACACACTCGGTGCTGCCGAGGTGCGCGTGATCGCACCAAAGACCCTGCTGCCTACGGCGGTGGAAAAACTCGGTGTGCATGCGTTCACCGACATGCGCGCCGGCCTCGACGGCGTGGATGTGGTAATCATGCTGCGCCTGCAGCGCGAACGCATGACCGGGGCACTCCTCCCCAGCGAACAGGAATACTTCAACCTGTACGGTCTCACACCGGAGAAACTCGGGTTTGCCAAGCCAGATGCCATCGTCATGCAT
>Ga0209536_100011285_pt1 | contig 13101 bp, 13 predicted proteins | sample DeeMarSeWOR28_12_FD_187461 | JGI IMG/M metagenome (GOLD analysis project Ga0209536, IMG submission 187461) | Marine sediment microbial communities from White Oak River estuary, North Carolina - WOR-2-8_12 (SPAdes) (version 2) | ecosystem: Environmental > Aquatic > Marine > Intertidal zone >...
GGACAGCACGAGCGGCGCATCCAGCGCGAGGGCGTCAGCGCTGACGACTACTACTCGCGCGTCGGGAAAACGATACCGATGCAGCGGATGGGAGAAGCCGAGGAAGTGGCGAACGTGATCGCTTTTCTCGCCTCGGACGCGGCGAGCTACGTCACTGGCACGAGCGTCAATCTGGACGGCGGCATGTCGGGCGTGCTGTGAACGCCTATTGCCGCTCGTGAAACGTAAATCGTGAAACGTGAAACGTATTTAGCCGCAGATAAACGCAGACTTACAACACGGAACCCTGAGCACGGAACAACGGTAGGTAGCCGCCGATGAACGCCGGTTCGAACGCAACGGGAAAATAAGAATAGAGAAAGGGCGCGCACTGCGCCCTTCCAATCACGTTTCACGTTTTACGTTTCGCGAGCCACCTCGTGAACGACGCTACTTCTGGGGAGCAGGGCCCTCAACATTCAGTGTCCCGAAGCGCTTCTCGTATTCCTTTACCACGCTGTCGAGCAGCATGACCAGGCGCTTCGCCGCGTACGGGCTGATGATGATGCGGTCGGTGAGCTGAATCGAGACTTCCTTCTGTCCGCGGTTCCAGGCCTGGTTGATTCCGAAGAGCATCACCACTTCCTCGCGCGTGCTCGTCACGTTGCACACGTTCGCGTAGGAGCTCTTCATGTTCGAGTCGTCCCACTTGATGCGGGTCGCGTCGGTAGCAGCGGCTTGCGCGCCAGCAGCAGCCTTGTCTTCACCGGGTTTGTTGACGGCCATGGACTCTCCTGTGATGTGTGCATACGGTTTGGACCGAAAACTATTAGAACATAGCTCGCGGCGTTGCCGCTAGCCGTTCCGCATCAATGAGTTAGATTCCGAGACTTTGTTCCGGAATAAGCGCGCAGGGGTTCATCACGCGCGATCGACCGGGGAAAGAAGTGGTGCCGCTGGTCCGACTCGAACGGACGACCTGACGCTTACGAAGCGCCTGCTCTACCAGCTGAGCTACAGCGGCAACTAAAACGCTTGGGACACCCTGACCCGCTCACTGAGTCTCATTCGAAGCTCGACAGCGCCACGTCACAAGTGCCCTGCTCCACCAACTGAGCTGAAACGGCCTCAAGGGTGCCGCTGACGCGACCGCAAGCGGGGACCGAATTATAACCGAGCGGCCCGCGCGCGCCTACGATGGGGCGCCCGAGCGCACGCGCACGATGATCTCGACGCCCTCGGCTACCGTCCCCTCGGGCAGGCGCGGCAGCCCCGAGACCGACATCGCGCCCGCGTCGATGTCCGTCAGCTCGCCGGTGTCGACGTTGTAGAGATGATGGTGCGGCTGCGTGTTCGGATCGTAGAAGACCTTGTTGGGATCCACGATCACCTCGCGGATCAGGCCCTTATGCAGAAACAGGTTGAGCGTGTTGTAGACCGTCGCTTTCGAAGTTTCCAGGTGCCGGTCGTTGACGATCGCGAGGATCTGGTCCGCGGAGACATGCTCGCCGCGCGAAAACAGCGCGTGCGCGATCTCGATTCTCTGGTGCGTCGGATTGATCTCGTGCGCGCGCAGAAGCTCCGTGAGGTTCTCGCGCGTGACAGGGTGAGCTCTCATGACATCGCATTGTAAAGAAACTCTTAGACTGTGTCTAATTGTCTTTTAATCATGATGTTGTTACTCCTTTCCGCCGTCGGGTCCGGTTCGGCTGACGGCACTCAGGAACAAGTTCACACCCGCGTTTTCGGCACCGCCAAACCGCATTTTTTCGCCACCTGAATTCGTGTGCTCGGTCACGAAATCGGGCCGTTTTTTGCCACTCGTACCGGTTATCGCAACGCCTATCGGGAAGCGCTGGAAACCCGCTCGCGCGCATTCGAAAATGCACTCGTCAGAAAACCATTACACGACGGACGGTACGCACATGAAATCGCGTCACAAGGGATTCACTGTAATCGAGCTGATGATCGTGGTCGTCATCATGGCAATTCTGGCGGCGATCGCCGTTCCGGGCTACCGCGATTACATACTGCGCGGAAAGCTCGTCGATGCCCACAACGCGCTGTCCGATTTCCGCGTGAGGCAGGAGCAGTTCTACCAGGACAACCGCCGCTATGACGGCGCGGGCCTCGGCGGCTGCGGCGCGACGGCGCCGACCTCGAAGTATTTCACCTTTACCTGCGTCCCGGATGGGACAGCGCCATCCCAGACCTACGTCGCCACCGCCACCGGCGTGGCCGGCGAGGGCACGGGCGGCTTCGCCTACACCATCAACGAAGCCAATGCGCGCGCCACCACAGTGACAGCACCGGCGTCCACCAACGGGTGGTCCAGCAACGGTGCGTGCTGGATCCGCGCCAAACCCAACGTCTGCTGATGATCATGAACAAGAACATAAAAGGCTTCACCTTGATCGAGCTGATGATCACGATCGTGGTGCTCGGAATCCTGGCCTTCCTTGCGCTGCCCAGCTACACGATCTGGATCCAGAACACCGAGATCCGGACCGCGGGGGAAGGGATCCTGAGCGGCTTCACCCTGGCCCGCAGCGAGGCGGTGCGCCGCAATACGAGCGTCGAGCTGCGCATGGACGGCGGCGCCGGGTGGACCGCAAGGATCTCGACGACAGGCGAGGTGATTCAGACCCGCACCGCCCAGGAGGGAACGGCGCATGCGGTCGTGACGATGACCCCCGCCGGCTCGGACCGCATCACCTTCAGCGGGCTCGGTCGGGTCACTACGAATGACGATGGCTCGGTGCCGATTACGGAAGTCAAAGTCGACTCGAGCGCGATCTCCGCCGCGAACAGCCGCGAACTGTGCGTGATGGTGAACGCAACTGGCCTTACCCGGATGTGCGATCCGCAGGTCACCGCGGGCGATACGCGAGCCTGCGTCCCGGCAGTGCCGGCAGGCTGTCTGTGAGCAACGACCAACGGCCAAAGGAACGGACCATGGAAAAGACCATGCCCAATCTTGCAAAACCCAGGCTGCTTCAGCGCGGAGCCACATTGCTCGAAGCGATGGTGGGGATTCTCATCTTCTCGCTCGGGATCCTGGCGCTCGTCGGCATGCAGGCGCTTGCGATCAAGCAGGTGAACGATGCCAAGTACCGCGCCGATGCGAGCTTTCTCGCCAACCAGCTGATCGGCGAGATGTGGGTGAACCGCACCAATCTCGCCAACTACGACTACGCGGGAAGCGGCACGCCGCCCACCGCGATCGCGAACTGGGTCACGTCCATTGAGAACGGGCTGCCTGGCGTTACCGCCGCGGCCAACCGGCCGACCGTAACGGTCGCGGGCACGACCGTCACGGTGACGGTCTTCTGGCAGCCGCCGGCCGCGACGACACCGCACAACCACGTCACGATCGCTTACATCAACGGATGACGGCCATGCGCGGAATCATCAAATTCAGACAGCTTCAGCGCGCTCGCGGCGTGACCCTCGTCGAGCTCCTGGTGGCGATGGTCATCAGCCTGATCGCGATCACCGCGATCTTCCAGGTGTTTTCGGTGTTCGAAGGGCAGAAGCGCACCACGATGGGCGGCGGCGAAGCGCAGACCAATGGCGCGCTGGCGCTCTTCACGCTCGAGCGCGACCTGCGGCAGGCGGGCTACGGCATCAACAGCACCGACTACCTCGGGTGCAACACGCTCGCCTGGGATGACACGACCGGGACAGCTTTCACGCTCACCTTTGCGCCCGTGCAGATCACGCAGGGCGCGGGCGAGGCGCCGGACACGCTCACCGTCCTCTATGGCAACGGCAATTTTATTCCCCAGGCAGTGAGCCTCATCCAGACCATGGCCAACGACACCAATCCATACCGGGTCTCGAACCGGTTCGGGTTCCAGGAAGGCGACGTCCTGATCCTGGCGGAGACGGGGCTCAACTGCTCTCTGTCGCAGGCAACCAACCTGCCGAATCCCCTCGGTCAGCAGGATCTGGTGCTTCACAGCAACGGCAACTACACGGATCCGGTCACGGGGATAAACACTCAAGCCCGCTACAACAAGGCCAGCGGCCTGGGGGTGGTCTACACCTTCAATGGCAGAGTGTTCAACCTTGGACAGCAGCCCTCTTACAACATTTACACGGTTCAGAACGGGCAACTGGCGCTGCAGCGGATGCTGTCGGCGCCGTCGACCGCGGTAACCCCCATCTACGACGGCATCGTGCAGCTGCAGGCCCAGTATGGCCGTGACACCAACGCCGACAACATCATCGACGTGTTCGATGAATTCGTGCCGGCGACCGCCGCCGACTGGGCGACGATCCTCGCGGTGCGCATCGGGGTCGTCTCGCGCTCGGGCCTGTACGAGAAGACAGAGGTAAGCCCCGCCACCATCAAGTTGTGGGACGACTCCGCGGTCGCGCCCACCACGACGGGGCCGGTGTGGACGCTTACCGCAGATGAACGGCACTACCGCTACAAGGTGTTCCAGACGGTGGTGCCCATTCGCAACATGATCTGGAGGCCATGATGAAAGTTTCCAGTTTCCAGTTTCCAGTTTCCAGTTCAGTGACCCGGGCTCAAGGTTCGCGCTTTGATCTCGATTTTTGTGCATCGGCGCCTGAAACGCGGAACATGGCACATGGAACATTAAAGGCCGTGAGTTCGCGCTTTGATCTTGATTTCTGTGCGTCGGCGCCTGAAACCCGGAACACGGAACACGGAACGTTGAACACGGCAAAGCGGCAGCGGGGGACGGTGCTCTTCATCGCGCTGATCGTGCTGGTCGCCATGACGCTGGCCGGCATCGCGATCATGCGCTCGGTCGACACCGCCACGCTGATCGCGGGCAACCTGGCGTTCAAACAGGCGACCATCCAGTCCGCCGACAACGGCGTCGAGCAGGCCTACCAGTGGCTGCTGGCGAACCGCACGGTGCTGGCGAATACCAATCTGGGCGCAGGCTACTATTCCTCGCGCCCCGGCTCCGAGCCCGACTGGAACGACCCGCTCACCTGGACGAGCGCCGCCACCGTCGGCACCGACGCGGCTGGCAACACGACTTCGTATGTGATCCACCGCCTCTGCAACTGCCCGGACACCCTCTATAACGGAACCTGCGCCAGCGGATCTGCGCAGCAATGCGCGTTGACCACCGCGAGCAACGTAGCGCCCCCGCCGGGCCAGGGCGACAGCTTCGCCGTGGGGGCATCCGGTTTCCTGGAGGACCCAAAGGCCTATTACCGCATCACAGTGCGAACGCAAGGACCGCGTAACACCACGAGCTACGTGCAGTCGATGGTCGCAATCGCGCTGTGACACCGAAATCCAGATGGAGAACTCCGTCATGAAACACTCGATCTTTCGTTACTTTAGAACCGCGGTGCTGCTGGCCGCGATCCTTGCCCTGACCGCGCCGGCCGGCGCCTCGGAGACCGATATCGCGCCCGCGCCCATCGGCACCGCGCCGAGCGCCTCGGTGCTGCCGAATCTCATGTTCATTCTCGACGATTCGGGCTCCATGGCCCGGGATTTCATGCCGGACCAGGTGGATAACAGCGACACCTGCAAGTGGTGCCCCAATAACGACGTCAAGAACTGCAAAGTCGCGGACACGAGCTGCAAGGCCGGGCATCCGCCGTTCTACGCCGCGCCGTTCAACACGCTCTACTACAATCCGCAGATCACCTATGCGCCGGGCGTCGATGAACTGGGGGTGAGCCTCGGTAACGCCAACCCCAGCGCTGCCTTGGACGATCCCTATCGCGCCCCGTTGGGAAGCAGCAGGAATCTGGTGACCACGTGGACCGAGCTCTACTGGTGCACCGAGAGCGATCCCGACTCGTCGGAGCGCAAGGATCCCGATAAATGCCGGCGCAACGGCATCGATACGCCGAATCCGTTCATTTACAAGGAAGACAACAAGGACAAGGACATGTCGGGCGGGTTGCCCACGAACCAGTTCCGCTACCAGGTCACGAAGGACGAGGTCGGCCCCTACTATTACGACATCACGCCGCGCGAGTACTGCAGGGACGAAGATTTGACGCTATGCACGCTGGCGACGTCGCCCACCGGCACGTATATCTTCCCCGCGCCGGTGCGCTGGTGCCGTGACCGCGACGGAGGTAATAGCGCCGCAGACACGAAGGCCGTTTCCGGCGGCAATCCAATCCGCTGCCAGGCCAAGTGGAGCGGCACGTACCGCTACCCGCGCCTCGGCTCTATCAAGCGCACGGACATCACACCTTCGGTCACGACCTACGGCAACCGGACCAACCGCACCGACTGCGCGGCGAAACCGACTTGTACTTACGCCGAGGAGCTGCAGAACTTCGCGAACTGGTACCAGTATTATCGCGTGCGCATGACGCTCATGAAGACCTCCGCGGGGCGCGCGTTCTCAGGCATGGACGATCGCTACCGCATCGGCTTCCTCACGATCAACGCGCCGGATGCGAGCGAGTACCTCAAGATCGACAAGTTCACCCCGACGCACAAGAAGAACTGGTTCGACAAGTTCTACAGCATGGATATGGGCGGCAGCACGCCTCTGCGCGAAGCGCTGTCCCGTGTCGGACGGCACTATGCCGGCGTCACGGGCGGCATCAACAGCTTCATGCCGGAAGATCCGATTCAGTACAGCTGCCAGCAGAACTATACGATCCTGACGACGGACGGCTATTGGAACAACAACGCCGGCCAGAACCTCACCGGCGGCGGGATCGGCAACCAGGACAACGTCGATTCAGGTTTCTCGACGCGCGCAGTGGGCGCCTACGACGGGAACCTGGGCGGCAGCGCCGGAGACAATTTCGGCTCATCGGACACGCTCGCCGACGTGGCGATGTACTACTACAAGAACGACCTGCGCACGAGCGGGCCGGTGGAAGAAAACAACGTCCCCACGACGATCAAGGACAAAGCGACCCACCAGCACATGGTGACATTCACCATCGGCCTCGGGCTCGACGGGCTCATGAATTACCGGGACGATTACGAGACCGCGATCGTCGGCGACTTCGCCAAGATCAAGAACGGCGACCCGTCGGGCTGCTCGTGGGTGAGCGGCCAGTGCAACTGGCCGCAGGTGAAGCGAGACGATCCCACGACGCTGGATGACCTGTGGCACGCCGCAGTCAACGGGCGCGGCCACTACTTCAGCGCCAAGAACCCGGGGGCCCTGCAGAGCGGGCTCGCCGAAGCGCTGCGCTCGATCAAGGTCGTGACCGGGTCGGCTGCGGCATCGGCGACCAGCACGCCAAACATCACCCCGACCGACAACTACATCTTCAGCGCGACCTACCGCACCGGGAAGTGGGACGGGGAAGTGGTGGCGGAGGCGATCGACACGACTACGGGTGAAATCATCCCGGGCCTTCTCTGGTCCGCCAGCAGCCAGCTCAATACCCGCGTGACCACGGTGACCGACACGCGCAAGATCCTGATGTTCGACGGGGCCAGCGGGACCAAGCTGAAGGACTTCGTCTACGCCAACATGAGCGCGCAGGAACAGGCGTTTTTCGATAGCAAGTGCGCCGTACTGCCGCAGTGTCCGCCCATGCTGGCCGCGGACCAGGCTCGTCTCAACAGCGGCGCGAACCTGGTGAACTGGCTGCGTGGTCAGAGCGGCGACAGCGATGTCTATCGCGCACGCGACAACGTGCTGGGCGACACCGTGAATTCGAAACCCGCGTACGTGGCGGCTCCGATCCTCCAGTACGCGGACGCGGTGACCCCGGACTACAACTCGTTCAAGGTCGCGAACGCAAGCCGCCAGGGCGTGCTCTACGTGGCCGCCAACGACGGCATGCTCCACGCGTTCAACGGCGCCACTGGCCAGGAGCTGTGGGCCTACGTGCCGCGCATCGTCATGCCCGAAATGCACAAGCTCGCGGTCAGCAACTACGATGCCGCGCACCGCTACTTCGTGGACGGCTCGCCTGCCGTGATGGACGTGTTCTTCAAGAGCTCCAACCAGTGGAAGACCGTGCTCGTAGGCGGCCTGAACGCTGGCGGACGGGGCTGGTACGCGCTCGACGTCACCGATCCCTTGAATCCCAAGGGCCTGTGGGAGACGTGCCAGGATGCGACCCTCTGCACCGAAAAAGACGACGCCATCGGATACACCTTCGGCGAAGCCGTCATCACCAAGTGGGCCAAGGACCCAACCAAATGGGTGGCCATCGTCTCCTCCGGCTACAACAATATCTCACCCGGTGACGGCAAGGGCTACATCTTCGTTCTCGATATCGAGACAGGGGCGATCCTCGACAAGAAGGACACCGGTGTCGGCGACACGACCACCCCCAGCGGAATCGCGCATCTCACCGGCTACGCCAAGAATTTCTCGGTGGACAACACCGCCGAGTTCGTCTACGCCGGTGATCTGCTCGGCAACGTCTGGCGCTTCGACATGACAAGCATGGGCGTTCAGCGCCTTGGCCAGGTCTTTGATGGCAGCTCGCCGGCAAAGCCGCAATCGATCACGGCGGCACTCGACATCACGCGCTTCGACGCGGGCTTCAACGTGGTGTACGTGGGCACCGGTCGCCTGCTCGGGGTGTCCGACCTCCAGGATCCGGCAACGCTGGTTCCGCCTGAAAACCTCGCTTACCAGCAGACGGTATACGGCTTCAAGGATACGGGCGCCGACCTCGGCAATTTGCGCCTGTCCGCCGCGAAGCTGGTGCAACAGACGATCTCCATCGTCGACGGGAACACGCGCACGATCTCGAACAACGCGGTGGACTGGTCGACGCAGAACGGCTGGTACGTGGACCTCAATCCGGCCAACCAGTCGCCGGGCGAGCGCGTCACGCTCGACGTCCAGCTTGTGAGGGGCGTGCTGCTCGTCGCGACCAACGTGCCAAAAGCAGAGCCGTGCTCGGCCGGGGGCGTCAGCTGGACCTACCAGTTCGACTACAAATCCGGGTCCTATGTGGCCTCGGCGGCCGCGCAGGTCGTGGGCACCAAGCTGAGCCAGGCGCTCGTCGCCGGTGTCGTGGTCTACCGGCTGCCGAGCGGTCAGCTGAAGTACAGCGCGATCGACGTCACCGGCAAGAAATCGGTGGGCGGCATCAACCCGGGCGGCGGCGGCAACATCGGCAAGCGGGTCTCATGGCGTGAGCTGATTCTCTGACCTGACAGGCGCCGACGATCGACAGACGGCGGGCAAGCCATCCGGTTGCCCGCCGTTTCTGCGCCTGGCACCCCAACCGGAAGATCTGACGACGATGAACAGAAAACGAGTCGAGCGCTGCTTGCGGTTCGCCCTGGCCGCGCTGCTTTACGTGCCGGCCCTCGCTCTGCCCGCCGGCTCCGCCCCTGCAACGGTGCCAACCGGCGCGCAGCAAGCCCCCCTATCTGACCGGGAGCCTCCGCGTTTCGTACAGGCGGCGCCCGTTCCGAACGACGCGGGGCGCGCTCCTTCAAAGTCCGGGGCTAGCGCAGGAACCGCGCCATCAAAACAGATACACATCAACGTCTTCATGCTCTCGGACAAGCCGAACAACCCGGACGAAGTTCTCGAGTCGAGAGGATCGCGTTACACCTATTTCAGCTCGCGCCGGCTCGTGTCGCCCGCGCGGCCGCTGGCGGAGCCGAAACCGCGCTACCCGGGGGGCAAGCGCGCCGAGCGCGGCGGCGCGGTTCTCCTGCAGCTCCTCATCAACGAGCACGGCAGCCTCGACCACGTCGACGTCGTCTGCTCGGCGCCAGCGTTCGAACAAAGCGCGCTCGACAGCATGCGTGGAATGAAATTCGCCCCGGCGCGGGGCAAGGATGGCCCGGTCAAGAGCTACATGTGGGTGGAGCTCGCTTATGGACGCGGTTTCCCCTGCGCAAGTGTGCCTGAATGAGCGGCGACGTCCTCCAGCCCGCGCGCGGCAAGACACTCATGCTCCTGCGGCACGCGACGCAGCCGCCGCGATCACCGTCTCGCCCGCATGTGCGCGCTTGCGGCACGCCATTCGACTCCTCAATGCAGGGCTCAGAACATGACGTGGAGCGGCACATAGTGCCTCATAGCGTTACGCAGTGGCCCGCAAAAATGCGCGCACAACGTGCATTCGATCACGCGAAAAAATACGCGTTTCCGCGGCTTCGCCTGCCTGCTCGCGCGCATGAAATACATCACGCGCACAAGCAGAAAAAACGTCAGATAGTTCACGCAAACAACTTTGAGACGTCGATTAGTTCACACACGAAAACTTCGCGCTTTTTGTCCAGTAGTTCACAGCGCTATTTGCACGCTATTTGCTAGATTATTAAGCGCAAACAGGAAGCACACGAGCCATGATCGGGGGGTCTGGCCCGCGTGCAAAATTGATTAGCTGTCCGGGGGGACAAACGTGAAAGAAGCACGACGCCATGCGTCGCCTGATCTCCGCCTCACCTCGAGCGCCGAGCGCGATCGCGCCACGGTGGCCCGCGCGTCGGGCGCGGTAGCGTTTCTTTCCCAGGATCGGGCGAACGCAATCGACAAAACGGCGCTCTCGCGTGCGTCGTGCGTGCGCGCGTACCGGTCAAACCGCAGCCATCGCTTTCATTGCCGTCAACACCGGCCCACCGGTGCGGCAAGGCTCTCCGGTTTCACGGTGATCGAGCTGATGATCGTTGTGGTAATCGTCGCGATCCTCGCGATGATCGCCTACCCGTCCTACGAGGACCACCTGCGCAAGGGGCGCCGCAGCGCCGCGCAGAATTTCCTCGCGGAGACCGCAACCCGGCAGCAGCAGTACCTGCTCGACGCGCGCCAGTACGCCGTCGGCGCGGGCGCGCTCGCCGCCCTCAACCTGACTTTGCCCACCGATGTCGCGCAGTTCTACACCGTCACGATCAACCCGGCCGCTCCCACGCTGCCGCCGTCCTTCACGTTGATCGCGACGCCGCTGGCCGGATCGAGGCAGGTCCCGGACGGGGCGCTCACGCTCGACAGCACGGGCAACAAGACACGCAACGGCCAACCCGGATGGAAATGATCATGTTTATACCGACCTACCGAGAACACTCTTGCGTGAGGCCCTCCGGCCGGCGCCGCGAACGCGGCTTCACGATCACCGAAACGATGCTGGCGGTCGCGGTGCTCGCAATCCTCGTCGGCCTTGCCGCGCCCGGCTTCCGGGAAATCATCCTGTCCCAGGCCGTCAAGACCGCGAGCTTCGACCTCTTCTCGAACCTGGTCGCCGCGCGCAGCGAGGCCATCACGCGCAACACCACGGTGACCGTCACGCCCAGCGGCGGAAACTGGGCCAACGGCTGGACCATTACCGACTCAAGTGGCGACGTGGTGCGTCAGCAGGACCAGTTCGCCCAGGTGCTCATTGCCGGGCCGGGGGCCATCGCATTCAACAGCGCCGGCCGTCTGACCACCGGCTCCACCTCGATCAGCCTCATGGCCAACGGCGGCAAGGCAACCCATAACCGGTGCATCGAAATCGACCTGGGCGGCCGGCCGGCGACGAAGAAGGGAGCGTGCATATGATCCGCGGCCAACGCTCGCGCATGAGCGGCGTCACCATGATCGAGGTGCTGATCACGATCGTGATCCTCACCATCGGCCTGCTTGGCGTGGCGGGGCTTCAGGCACGCATGCAGCTCGCCGAGGTCGAGTCGTACCACCGCTCGCACGCGATCGTGCTGCTGCAGGACATCGTGGCCCGCGTCGCCGCCAACCGGCGCAACGCGATGAACTATGTCACCGGCACGCCGCTCGGCACGGGCAACGCGCTCCAGAACTGCATCGGGCTCACCGGCTCCGCCCTTGACCTGTGCCAATGGAACAACGCCCTGCTCGGTGCCGCGGAAACCAGCTCCGGCGGCCAGCAGGTCGGCGCGATGATCGGAGCGCGGGGCTGCATCAGCAACGTGAGCGCGACGATGCCCCGCGAATTCACCGTAGCGGTCGCATGGCAAGGCGTGACGCCGACCGTCGCGCCCACGGCGACGACGTGCGGGCAAGGACTCTACGGCGACGAGCAGACCCGGCGGGCTCTGGTGGCGCGCATCAAGATCGGCTGTCTCCAGAACGACCCGACCACGGGCTTATGCGTCACACCATAGGAACAGACATCATGCGCTCGGGGGAGCTCAAACAATTCGTTCGCCGGCATCAGGCTGGCGTCTCGCTGGTCGAGCTGATGATCTCGCTTACGCTCGGGCTGATCCTGCTCGCCGCTTTGCTCACGGTGTTCTCGAATTCGAGCTCGGCGCGCGCCGAGCTCGAGCGCACCAGCCGGCAGATCGAGAACGGCCGCTACGCTGTCCAGCTCGTGGCCGACGATCTGCGCGTCGCGGGGTTCTACGGCGAATTCAACGTGGGCTCTGTCCCGGTACCGGCCGTGCTGATCGACCCATGCTCAACGAATCCGGCGGACTGGAGCACGGCAGTTCCGCTGCACGTGCAGGGTTACGACGCCGGCGGTGGCGCGCCGGCTTGCCTGCCCATCGACGCCAAGCCCGGAAGCGACGTGTTCGTGGTGCGACGGGTCAAGACCTGCGTTGCCGGGGTTGCGGGCTGCGAAGCCGTCACCCCAGGCAAGCCTTATCTACAGGCCTCGCTGTGCAATTCCGACGCAAGCCAGTATGTCCTTGACATCGACGGCGTTGTCGCCTTCCCGCTTCGGCGCAAGGACTGCGCCACGCCCGCTGCGTTGCGTGAGTACATGGTCAACCTCTACTACATCAGCAACAACAACGGCTCAGGCCAGAATGTGCCCACGCTGACCCGCCTCGAATTGACTGGTACCGCTTTCGTCCCAGTGCCGCTGGTCGAAGGGATCGAGGAAATCAACGTCGAGTACGGAATCGACACCAATGGCGACGGGCAGCCTGATGCCTACAGCGCCGACCCGACCAACTTCAACTACGCGGGTTGCGGCAATTGCACCCCGGGCAACAACTGGGCGAACGTTCTCACCGTGCATCTTCACGTGCTCGCGCGCAGCGTCGACGCTTCGCCCGGCCACACGGATACGCGGACCTACCGGCTCGGGCTCAATAGTGCGGGCGTGCCGATCAATGTGGGACCCATGAACGACCGTTACCGCCGCAACGTCTTTTCCGCGATGGTGCGCATCGCGAATGCGGCGGGAAGGAGAGACAAACCATGATGACCGGGATGAGCTCGCAGCGAGGCACCACGCTCTTCATCGCACTCGTCA
>Ga0209536_100011286_pt1 | contig 13099 bp, 14 predicted proteins | sample DeeMarSeWOR28_12_FD_187461 | JGI IMG/M metagenome (GOLD analysis project Ga0209536, IMG submission 187461) | Marine sediment microbial communities from White Oak River estuary, North Carolina - WOR-2-8_12 (SPAdes) (version 2) | ecosystem: Environmental > Aquatic > Marine > Intertidal zone >...
GACCCTTAGTCTTCCCATATTCGATGGGTTATATAAAGCCAAATTAATTCAGCAAAACAAGATAAAGCTCAAACAGCTGGAATATCAGCGGATGATGCTGGAAAACTCAATTAAACTTGAAGTAGAACAATATCGCAAAAACCTGATGAACAACCTGGACCAGCTGCGAAGTCAGGAAGAAAATGTGCAACTGGCAGAATCTGTCTATAATCAATCAAAAATAAAATATCAGGAGGGAGTAGGGACAAACCTGGAAGTTATTGAGGCCGATAACGCCTACAAACAGGCACAAAGCAATTACTTCAATGCACTATTTGATGCATTAATTTCACATGTTGATTTTCAAAAATCACTGGGAATACTCGATATAGAATAAAAAATCAAAATCATAACACAATGAAAGCCAACATCATATTTATCCTGGGAGTTATATTAATCTCCTTTAGTTCTTGCGAAAAGAAAGATCCACTGGAAGCAAAAAAAGAAAAATTAGAAGCTAAAAAAACAGAACTCCAAAAAATCAAGGCTTCCATCGTAGAACTTGAAAAAGAAATTTCAGCAATTGATCCTGATTTTGCGAAAAAAAATAGAAAAGCAACGCTTATAACAATCTCTCCGATTGAAAAAGGCATATTTGAACACTTCGTCGAAGTCAGTGGTGCCGTAAAGTCGCGAAGGAATGTGCTTATCAGTGCGGAAAACATGGGAAGTATCAATCGTATTTATGCTAAGGAAGGGGCAGAAGTGAAGAAGGGTCAAATCATTTTGACGCTGGATACCGAGCTCTTGCAACGAAGTTTAGATCAGTTGGAAACAGAATACGCACTGGCTAAAACCATGTTCGAAAAACAATCAAACCTGTGGAAACAAAATATTGGGACAGAAGTGCAGTACCTGGAGTCTAAAAACCGGAAAGAATCATTGGAAAACGAGATTGCAAATATCAAAACCCAGATTTCCAAATCGCAGATCCGTGCCCCTTTTGAAGGTACGATTGAGGAAGTTTTCGTAAAAGAAGGCGAAATGGCACAAATAGGCTCACCACTCGTAAGAGTTGTTAATCACCGCGATATGTATGTAAAAGCAGACGTAAGCGAATCATACATTGGCAATTTCAAAAAAGGAGATCGCGTGATCATTAATTTCCCATCCATAAACCAAACCATCGAATCGACAATCAGCTCTGTGGGACAGGTAATTGATGAGATGAATCGCACATTTTCTATTGAAGCTTTGTTACCTGAAACTGAATTCGCTATCAAACCAAATTTAATGGTCGTTGTTAAAATCAAAGACTTTGTACAAGACAACGCAGTAGTAATCCCAAGTAAGTTAATTCAGAATGACAATAAGGGTGAATTTGTTTTTATAGCCGAAGAGGACAGTAATGAACTCATAGCAAAGAAAATACAAATTGATCGTGGAATCACTTACAAAAACAATACGATGATAACCAGCGGATTAACTGGAAATGAAATATTGATAAATGAAGGATTTCGGGATGTGGCAGATGGTAGCAGAGTGAAGATTGTTGAAAACGTGTTGTAGGATTTTTTTAAACAACCATGTCTATGGAAAACCAAAGTAAAAAAGAGACCATCGTAAGGGAATTTGGACTGAGTACCTTTTCTATTAAGAACCGCACCAGCGTTATCATTCTTACCTTTATCATTGTGATAATGGGTCTGTACTCCTACATCACGATACCCAAAGAAAGCTTTCCTGATGTAGTGATCCCAACAATTTATATTGGAACTCCATATCCGGGAAACTCCCCGATCGATATGGAAAACCTGATCACCAGACCAATTGAAAAAGAGCTAAAATCTATTTCCGGCATCAAAGACATTACCTCTACCTCTGTACAGGATTACTCTACTATTATTGTTGAATTCAATCCTGAAGAAGATATTGCGAAAGCTTTACAGGATGTAAAAGATGCTGTTGATAAAGCAAAAAGTGAATTGCCAACTGATCTTGATAATGATCCAAACGTAATGGATATCGATATTACAGAACTTCCAATTATGTATATCAATATTTCCGGGGACTACAGCATCAATGAACTTAAAACTTATGCCGAATACCTGGAAGATGAATTCGAAAAATTGAGCGAAATCTCCAAATGTGAAATAAAAGGAGCCCTGAACCGGGAAATAAGAGTTGACGCGGATATTTATAAAATGGAGGCCGTCGAAGTTAGCTTTCAGGACATAAGTGATGCTATTGCTGCTGAAAACGTAACCTTATCCGGAGGTAATATTCTGGCAAACGAATTCAGACGCAGCTTGCGGGTTGATGGTGAATTCAAATCGGTGGACGAAATAGAAAATGTAATCGTAAAAGATGAGGATTACAGAATTGTATATGTTAAGGATGTTGCCACCGTATCTGATTCATACAGAGAACGTACGAGCTATTCACGCTCCAACAGACTTCCTGTTGTTACCGTCGACGTTGTGAAAAGAAGCGGCGAAAACCTATTGATCACAGCCGAAAAAATCAAAGATATTATTGCCACAGCAAAAATAGAACGTTTTCCGAAGGACCTTGACATAACGATCACAAACGACCAGTCCAAGTTTACGCGAAGCATGGTAAACAATCTGGAAAACAGTATCATTACTGGGGTGATCCTTGTTACGATGGTCCTCATGTTTTTCATGGGTCTTCGCAATGCGTTGTTTGTTGGTATAGCTATACCGCTCTCCATGTTCATGGCGTTTATGCTTCTTTCAGCCATTGGGTATTCAGCAAATATGATGGTCCTTTTCGGATTGATTCTCGCGTTGGGAATGCTTGTAGATAACGGTATAGTGGTAGTGGAGAATATTTATAGGTTGATGCAGGAAGGTTATAGCCCAATAAGAGCTGCGAGGGAAGGTGTTGGAGAAGTGGCTATGCCAATAATCAGCTCAACGGCTACTACGTTAGCAGCCTTTTTGCCATTAGCATTTTGGACGGGAATAATGGGTGAATTCATGAAATATCTTCCCATTACACTCATCATCGTGCTTTCTTCGTCCCTTTTTGTGGCACTGGTGATCAATCCCGTATTGACTTCCATACTGATGAAGGTGGAAGAAGAAAAGACTAATCGAACAAAACTGCTGATCGTGGCCGGATCATTTGCACTGGTGAGCATACCGTTTTATGTGACCGCAAATTTTACGTTGGCAAATATTTTAATGCTCGTTGCGTTGGGAGCTCCCGCCAACATCTATATCCTGAACCCGGGTGTAAAGTGGTTTCAGGTAAGATTCCTTCCATTCCTCGAAAACATTTATTCGCGTACTATCCGCTTTGCATTGAAAGGGAAATATCCATACGCATTTTTCTTTGGCACCTTCATGCTTCTGATCTTTTCAGTAATGTGGTTTGGCGCCAGTCAACCTAAAGTGGCTCTTTTCCCGGAAAGTGAACCAAATTACATCAATATCTTTATTGAAAAACCAATAGGAATTGACATTGAAGAAACAAATGAGTTTACTCAAAAGATCGAAAATGAGATTGTCACCCTTCTTAAACCTTACGACCATGCCATCGAATCCTTTATTGCACAGGTTGGCGAAGGTGCAAGTGACCCAAATCAGATGTCAGGTGAACAGGAGACTCCAAATAAATCCAGGATAGCAGTTTCATTTGTTGAATATGAATATCGAAATGGGGTTGATACCAGGCTGGTAATGGAAGAAATTAGACGTGCGCTCTCCAATTATCCGGGTGTGCAAATTACGATTGACAAGGATGCCATGGGCCCTCCAGTGGGGAAGCCTATCAATATAGAAGTAAGTGGAGAAAATTACGAACGGCTGATCCGTATTGCTGATGATGTAATGAAAACGATCAACGAAGAAAATATTCCTGGAATCCAGGAGCTTAAATCTGATCTTGAAACTGGCAAGCCTGAGCTTTTAGTCAATATCGACCGCGATAAAGCCAGAAGATTCGGTCTGTCTACGTATTCCATTGCCACTGAGTTGCGCACCGCCTTATTTGGTATGGAGGTATCAAAATACAAAGATGGTGAAGATGAATATCCAATCCAGCTGAGGTTGAAAGACGAGTATAGATACGATATCGATGCGTTGCTGAACAAAAGAGTCACCTTCCGTGATAACAAAGGAAATTTGAAACAGATTCCAATATCAGCCGTGGCAAACATAGAATATTCCTCTACCTATGGATCAGTAAAAAGAAAAGATCTTGATCGGGTTATCTCGATATACAGTAATGTAAATGAAGGATATAATGCAAATGAAATTGTTGCAGAACTAAAATTATTGTTATCCAATTATGAAATACCAGAAGGGTACATATTAAAATTTACGGGCGAACAGGAGGAACAACAGGAATCTGGCGAGTTTTTATTTAGAGCATTGATGATTGCTGTTTTTTCCATATTCCTGATCATAGTAGCCCAATTCAATTCACTATCTTCTCCATTTATTATTATGGCTTCAGTATTGTTGAGTACAATAGGTGTGTTCATTGGATTGGTTGCATTCAGTATGGATTTTATCATCATCATGACTGGAATTGGTATCATCTCATTGGCTGGCGTAGTAGTAAATAATGCTATAGTATTGATTGATTACACCAACCTGGTAAGAAATCGAAGAAGGGCAGAGCTTGGTTTGAAAGACGGAGAATATCTAACAATTCCAGAGCTTACTGAAAGTATTCGGTTAGCTGGCAAAACAAGATTGCGCCCAGTTTTGTTAACTGCTATAACCACCGTACTGGGATTAATACCGATGGCAATAGGGATGAACATTAATTACATTACATTATTCAGTGATTTTGATCCACAATTTTATGTTGGTGGTGACAATGCTAATTTCTGGGGTCCAATGGCCTGGACGGTGATTTTTGGTTTGGTTTTCGCTACATTCCTTACGTTGGTTATTGTGCCGGTAATGTACCTGATATCAGATAAAATCACCCTGAGGTTAAAAGGTGTTAAACTCAATAAAGAATAATAATGATCCTGGAAAGATCCGGAATCTCCTTTTTCAATTTAAATCTAACAACTAAAAATCTATGATGGGAAAAGTGTTGATGATTTTAACGTTTACTGTTTTCTTTTTACTTATTGACCTTTATGTTTTTCAAGCTGTAAAAAATACTGTACAAGATTTTTCAAGTGGATGGAGAAAACTTTTCTTTTCTTTCTTCTGGGCAATAACCATAGTTAGTGTTCTTAGCGTAGTAATTATTAATACTTCTGAGTTATTTACACGCGATGTCAGGAGGATTATAGTTGTGGGAATTTTCATGATTTACTTTTCAAAAGTATTTGGAGTTCTCACACTCTTACTTGAGGATATTTATCATGCAGGTCAATGGGTTTTTTATAAGATCTTTCCATCTTCAAAAATTCCAGATTCTCATGGGGGCATCACCCGTTCCGAATTTATATCAAAGGCATCTTTAATCGCTGTTGCTGTACCCCTTACTACTTTTGGGATTGGCATTGCGTCAGGTGCTCACAATTATCGCGTTCGACGTAAAACGATTCACCTGCCAAATCTGCCAGCTTCTTTTGATGGCATACAGATTGGACAAATATCTGATATGCATGCCGGAAGTTTCTTCAGCAGAGCCGGTGTAAAAAACGGTATAGATCTGTTACTTTCGGAAAAAGCGGATGTGATCTTTTTTACTGGTGACCTGGTCAATGATGTGGCAAATGAAGTTGCCAAGTTCAAAGATCTGTTTTCCAAGATAAAAGCACCCCTTGGTGTGTACTCCACGCTTGGAAACCACGATTATGGAGATTACAGGAGTTGGGCCAGTGTAAAAGATAAGAAAAAAAATCTTCTGGATTTGATACAAATCCATAAAGAAATGGGATGGGACATTTTGATGAATGAAAACAGAACATTAAAAGTTAATGGCGATGAAATCGCTATTTTAGGTGTTGAAAACTGGGGTGCCGGGAGGTTTTCAAAATACGGCGATCTGAAGAAAGCATACCAGGGAACCGAAGAGAAACCAGTGAAGCTGCTCTTGTCTCATGATCCCAGTCATTGGGATGCGCAAATCCGGCCGGAATTTGGCGATATCGATGTTACATTTGCAGGCCATACACATGGCTTTCAATTTGGTGTGGAAATAGGAAATTTCAGGTGGAGTCCTTCACAATATATTTACAAACAATGGGCCGATCTTCATCAAAATGGTAATCAATACTTATATGTAAATCGTGGTTTTGGTTTTCTTGGATATCCCGGAAGAATCGGAATATTACCCGAAATAACTATTATTGAATTAAAAACAGCTTAGGTTAATCATTCATCGGCTTTTTTGATCCAATCATCAGAAGATGAAATGGTGATCGTTCCATTATCATATTCAAGTATGTAATCGATCATGGTTCTTTTTGTACATCCCTGGAATGCATTTTCACCGGAGCAATTGTAGATTATTGGATAGGAATAGCCATAAGATCTTTCAAATTTTAGAATTTCTCCTTGCTCATCCACTATAAATCCCCATTTAAATTCTATTGTTTCTCCAGGGCAATCAGGTGATAAACCAGAATAATCATACTGATATACTCCATTCCCATCATGATTTAATTCCAGAAATCCTTTCTTGCTTCCAGTATATTTGCCGATAAATTTATGTTCGACATCAAAGGTGGTCTTGACCATGGCGCCATTGTATTCCAGCTGACGCACTTTTTCATTTGGCGAAAATGGTAAGGATATCAAGATAAAAATTGCTGAAAACAACTTCATAATACTCATGCTACTATATTCAATTGTAATGATAGCTAATTGATCACATAAAATCCACATCAAATTTGCTATTCAACGATTAATAAAAAACGAACTCAAATTGCGACAACTTGATTTAGACTTGATTTTAATATATTATTACGGGCTCTGTGAAATTTGAAAATTACATGTTGATTTATACACTTCCTATTATAGCTGCGCTCACAGGTTGGATAACAAATTTCCTGGCAATCAAAATGCTTTTTCACCCAAAGAAAAAAATCAATCTTTATTTTTTCAACCTTCAGGGTATTTTCCCAAAACGGCAAGCGCTCCTGGCTGAACGATTGGGAAAGATTGTTTCGAAGGAATTGTTTTCATTTAAAGATATCAAGGAACGCTTCACGAGTACCTCAACGGCAGCAGAAATAAATAAAGTGTTGGATGAAAAACTCGAAGATTTTCTTGCAGTGAAACTCAAGGCATCAATGCCTATGCTGTTTATGTTCCTCAATAAAGATACTAAAGTTAAAATCAAGGAAACCCTTCATCTTGAGTTTCAACATATTTTGCCTGACATTTTAAATAAATATCAGGATAAACTCGAAAAGGACCTAAACATTGAAGATATCGTTTATCAAAAAGTTGCTGCTTTTTCCTCAGAAAAACTGGAACAAATTTTATACTCAATCATGAAAAAAGAATTTAAACTTATAGAGATTCTCGGTGCCGTACTTGGATTCATGATAGGAATTATTCAACTCTTGATAATTCAATTGCAATAGTCTTTAAGATGACAAAGCAATTTGTTATCTTTAGTTTTATTGTTTATGTCCATAGCATTGTTATTATTAATTACTTCATTTGAACTGAAGATTTTATCACAATTTTCAAAACATAGAGGTTAACTATTTTGTTTATGGATTTGTATCAAAAATTATGAGAATGTGGTGCCGTATTCAAAAATATTGCTATATTCAAAATTAGATTAAATTTAACCTTATGAAACACTCCGTCATTTTCCTGTTGTTAATCTCAGTGGCCTTTGGTGCTTGCATGAGAAATGAATATTTAGTGGAATCAGATTACAGTTATGCCGGTTCATTTAAAAACTACAAAACGTTTGATTTCATGACCGAAATTGGTGCAAATAAAGATTCTGTAAACCAGCGGGCAGCAATACAAGACGCCATTCAGCGAAGAATGGAACTTCAGGGTTATAAGCATAACGCCAACCGACCAGACCTTTTAGTATCGTTCAAGATGTTTTATGGTGACTTTGATTTCTATGGATATAATCAACCAGATTTTGAAAATTGGTTGGTTTATGAAAACGAAGAGGAAGTATATGATCCTGTAACTTACGACATGTATGAAGGTACTATTATTGTGATACTTTGGGATCGGAAAAAAAGAAGAGTAGTATGGCAGGGATACGCTACAACAATGTTTGGCAATCCTTACCAAAATGAGAAATATATAAAATGGGCAGTACGGTCAATTTTTGATCAATATAGGATCTTCGGTGAAGATCTTACTGTTCAAAATCGGTTAAATTAATTAAGTTTAACCACAGCCTACTGGAAAAGCTTGGGTTCCGCCCAAGCTTTTTTTTATCGTCATCAATTTCGGACATCATAGGGTAAGCTGATGGATAGGATCAAACAGCAGTACAAATTTTAATTAAAACCACAAAAGGAAGTTGTTAAGAAAAAGTGGCTCAAAAATCCTATTATTGCGATTGGAGCCTATTCTTTGTTAGATGAATTCTTTTTGTGTAAGGTGTTTTTATATACATCGACTGTAATAATCGCAGCAAGAGTTGAAATCAATCCAATAGCTATGAAAATAAAGATATTTGCTGCTTCAGTAATTGGTGGATCAAACATATATTATAATTTTATGCTGCAAATTTATATTAAAAATTGAGGCTTTAAAAAGAATCATAATTTTTTAAACCTGTTACATTACTTCCCAGTCAATTGTATATTTGGCTTTCTTGGTTTCTTTTATATTTTGAACCATATCTGTGGAAAAAGGTCCTGGATCTCCCTCAATAAGTAAAGTAAAGGTTCCTAATTTATCATTTGGAGATAAAAAATCCCAATCCCACAATTCAATGATGATTTCCTGATTTCTGGATAAATCCGGAATTTCCACATTAAGTTCGGTGGTTGTATCCATCATAATGGGTTGCTGTTTCTTGTCGGAGGGCCAAATTTTCTTTCCATCATATTTCAGGTATACATCATCGTACTCATGCTCCTCAACAAAATAACAATGCAGGCGGCTGAGTATTAGGGTATAGGATTGTTGGACTAGTAACATAGCTATATTTAAATGTTCGCTCAATTTAAACATTCTTGTTAAAAATATTTGCCTTGAAGGTGAAGATAACCATTCAAAAAAAAAGGCATTCTAGCTGTAAGGTAATGATTTCAGTTTTATGATTAACTCCTCAATGGTCGAACATCTTTCAATTTTAGTTGGATATTTATTATCTAATTGCCTTTCCGCAACTTTTTCAGACCAGCCGTCAAACTGATCAAACACAAAAATGGGTTTTTGATAGATCCACCCAAAACAAATTTCAGATAAGGTTCCCGCCCCACCACCGATACTGACAATAGCTATACAAGAAAGCGCAGTAATTATATTCCTGGCATGTCCTAGACCTGTAGGAATGATAACAGTACAATACTGATTAGCTGCCTCAAAGGAAGAAGTTGGCAATATCCCAACGGTAATGCCTCCAGCATTATATGAACCTTTGCACACGGCCTCCATTATGCCACCACGCCCCCCCGTGACTACAATATACCCGGACATCGCCAGTTCCGTGCCCAACTTTTCAGCAAACATAAATGCACCTGGGCTGGCATCGGCATCTCCAATAACGGTGATTTGTTGTCTTCGTTTGCCAGTGAAATCCCTATTGATCACTTACCTCGCAGAATTTAGGTGTTGAACAATACATTTAATTCCGATGCGTAATATCTCCACTTGCAGATGTTTTTGTATTTACCACTTGGGGATTCCCCCGATAGGAAATATCTGCTCCTCCACTGGCATTGGCATCCAGCTCTTCTTCTACGTAGGCTTTTATATCAGATCCTCCTGATGCATCCAGGTCAGCCTTTTGGGCAACCAGTTCAAAAGCATTAAGATCACTACCCCCACTTGAATTTGCCCATAAATTTACAGTAGAGCCCGACAGAACTACATCTGCCCCACCACTGATATCAACATCAACAGTTTTCGTCTTAACTTCGAGCCTAATATCACTCCCACCAGACGCCTTTATTTCCAGATCCCTTGTTTCAAGTAAGCTTTCTCCGTAAAAATCAACACCTCCTGAAATATTGATCATATTAATCTCTTTGGCCTGGATCCATACTTTTGCCTGACTATTCCAATTGAAAGGTCTGTCGAAATAGATTTTCAAGGTTTCTCCCTTCACTTCCGTTACCAGATGTTCCAGTAAGTCTTCCGCAGCTTCGACGTTTACTTGTACTGTTGAATCCATAGTCAAATAAACTTCTATACCATGACTTACTTCAATTGCATCAAATCCACCAACTTTTCGGGTCTCTTTTTCCGGAGGGCCATAATACCTTTCTCCAATACAGGAATACCCCTGCAAAAGGAACATGACAACTATAAAAGCGGCAAACTGAATAAATATTTTCATGCTTTTCATTTTATTAAAAATTTTTAGAAATTAATGAAATAGCACGAAAAAGAATATAAAATTGATTGTAGTGGTAATAATTTTTGGTAAGTGGTAAAATAAAAAAAGTGAGCGTTTGGGGCTCACTTTCATATTTAACTTAAATAGTACTTTAAGCTATTTTGGTTATTATTTCTTCCACAGTTCTTGAACTATTAGGCATTACACTGGGAGGACAACTTCCAATCATATTAGCGATTATAAATCGCTTACAGGAGGAATACTTTTGTTGCCCTGCTTCACAATAAAGAGATTTGTATGCCACTTTAGCAGTTTCTAAAACTAAAACATTGTTAATGAAAATAGGGCATTTCTCCACTTTGGGGCATGTTTTTTCCATAGTTTAAGAAGTAATTGGTGTTAAAAATCAAAGAAAAGTAGAAGAAAATTATCAGAATATCTTTATATATTTTCTGCAATTATTACAAAGTTCATTTTTTGTCAACTATATCGTTCCCGAATGGCACCAGACCCAAGTAGGCTAACTTAATATGCTGAACTGCGAATGGAATCCCGATAATGGTAGTGGCAAATAAAAGTGCCAAAATTGCATGTAAAATGGCTATCTCTATACCTGCAACCAATATCCAGATCACATTCATGACAATATAAAGACACCCACCAGATCGCTCTCCCGGTCGTACCTCTTTGCCAAATGGCATTAATGAAAGGACTGCAAGTTTTAAGGTCTGTACGCCAAAAGGAATACCTATTATTGTGACAAATAGCACAAAACTACCAAAGAGGTACAGTAAAAAAATGATGAATCCTCCTAAAATTATCCAGAGAAGGTTGCCTACCGAATTCATAAATCAAAAAATTTTATCTCAAACTAGTTAATCCATTGCTTAAAAATTGCAGAATATCCGGAAAATTCCCTGCAATAAAAGCTGCCCTGTTTAATAATTCTTTATCAAAGGTCGTGGTTAGACCTACAGAGATCATTCCCGCACTGTTTGCAGCCTCAACGCCATGTGGGGCATCTTCAATCACAAGGCAATTGCATGCCTTTACCCCCATCTTTTCAGCTGCCAGTAAAAAAACATCCGGCGCTGGTTTTGATTTATTGCCGACATCTTCGATGAAATAGATATGGTCTCCAAAAAGATCTTTCAAATTGAGCTTTTTCTCCACCTTAACCATCAGGTTTTTCTCCATCGCCGTGGCTATACCTTTCTTCAGTTCTGTATTTTTAAGCCAATTATAAAAGGATATAAATCCTGGCATAAATGCTATTTCCTGCTCAAAAAGTGCATTAATCAATTCCTTTCTTTCCTTTGCAATAGTTGAAGCACTTTCCTGCAGATTATAATAGTCTACCATCAATTGTGCTCCTTCCAAGAGTGTCTGGCCAGCCATCCTGGGTTTCAGATATTCCCGGTCGTAAATCAAACCCCTTCGGCCCAATAAAATATCCTGGCTTTTATCCCATAGTATTTCGGTATCGACGACTACTCCCTCTGCATCAAAAATAATTCCCTCTATATGCTTTAATTCCATAACACCTTAAGACTCTTCCTTAAAAAATAGTTGATAAAAGCTCATGTTGGTCTCTTCATCAAAGCCCTTCCTGATATAATTTCGATTGCCATGTACATAAATATGAAAATTCTTGTCGAGCTTAATTACACTCTTAAAAACCCGTTTCATTTTCTTTACGGCCTCAGCATTTATATTAAATTCATCATAGATCCTCATCTGGTTCCTATCCTGATAATTACCTTTGTAATCTTCAAAGGCATCAATAATCTCCGGTTCCTGGAGCACTTGTTCCTGAAACTGGATTTTATCAAAGGTATCCTCCTCCCTGAAAAACCGGGCCGATTCCTCCATAAGTGAGACCTTTTCTATTTTGTCGGCATCGGGAAAAGCTTCCATTGCAAAATCCCTGCACAACTGAAGGTAACTTTTTGTGTGGTAATAGGTATCCTCCTGTGGTTTAACATTCAGGAAATTTTCCTTCCAGTATTTTGCATCTTCTCCCTTATTTGTATTATCCACCAAAAGTAGCTTAAATCCATGATCTTTATTATCATTAAATACCAGGCATCCCTTATCCAGTTTATTTATATTTATACCATCATCCCTATCTATAGCAAATGATTTTCCTTCAGGATAAACTTTTAAAAAAGTCTCTTTTTGTTCAGATTTAAAAATGCCGACAACTTCCAGTGTTTCGTCATTCAAATAGCAATTATCAAAAAAGGCTATATATAATTCCCCGGATTTTATTTGGGGATAAATGGATTGCTCGTACAAATGTTTGGCGAGATTTATGGATTGTAGTTGCAGCGCGGATTTATGATTAAATATGTTTTTTACATACGTATAAACTTCATTAAAATTCAGATCGGTTTCATGGAAGAAATTATAAAATTCTTCGGCCTTAAAGGGCATACCGCGGCAGCGCTGCTTTTGGGTATTGTGGTGGGCAGCGTGTTTCTGGGCGCCCGTTTATTACGGGGAAAATCCCGGGGAATATTTTAGAGGTAGCTATGGCACTGGATAATTATAAGAAGAAAAAGGCCACCAGGCGCTCGTTTGTGCTGCCGCCGGAGATTGTGGAGGCGCTAAGCCAGATTCAATTGGCGCAGGATTTTGACAATCCCAGCGAAGCGTTGCGCTTTTGTGTGGCTTTCACCTA
>Ga0209536_100011287_pt1 | contig 13099 bp, 12 predicted proteins | sample DeeMarSeWOR28_12_FD_187461 | JGI IMG/M metagenome (GOLD analysis project Ga0209536, IMG submission 187461) | Marine sediment microbial communities from White Oak River estuary, North Carolina - WOR-2-8_12 (SPAdes) (version 2) | ecosystem: Environmental > Aquatic > Marine > Intertidal zone >...
ACATATGAACAATTCATTAATTTTTTTTTGTAAATATTGAACGCGTTAAATATTATAAATTCGTTCAAACCAATTCAAATGCTCTTCGTTCGCAATTCCCAGTCGTTTGGCCACTGCAGGAGAAAATATGGCAAAATTGGCGGTTGCTCGGGTGCAGATCGTACCATCGCTGTTCAACAGGATTCCTTCCATCACCGCTTCGTGCTTGCCTTTTTGTTCCAGCACCTTGCCTTCGGCCTTCAGTGTATGGTCGATATACACGGGCTTCAGAAAATCAATCGCCATCGATTTGGTTAATGTGATCCGTTTTAGCAGATAAATTGCAGCCCAACTCATAATTTCATCAAGAATTGTCGACAGGACCCCGCCGTGAATCAGATTGTTCCAGCCGCACAGATGTTCTGGGACTGTTACCTCGGAAAAGACGGATGCATTGTTTGTGTAAAATTTCATCTGAAGCCCTGACGGGTTAACGGGACTGCATCCGAAACAATTATGCGTTTCGTTGCTGGGCAGGCGTTTGTAATCTTTTTTTATTTTCATGGCTAATAATAAATTAGGTTAAACAATTTGTCGGCGGCGTCTTCGTCTAAGCCTTTTAGAATTTTGTATTCATCAAGGGCGGCCGCTTTTTCACCCCTTTGAAAGAGAGCATAACCCAGATTATAGTGAGCCGGTGCGAAATCGGGATCGATTCGAATGGCCTCCTTGTAGGAATTAATTTCCGAGCCTGAGTTCCCCAGTTTTCCGTATGCCACTCCCGGATTATGGTAGGCCGGAGCAAATCCGGGATTGATTCGCAGGACTTCCTGATGGGCCTTGATGGCTTCCTGGTAGCGGCCCAGTTTGGTATATGCAATGCCAATGTTGAAGTGGGCCGGAGCTGCATCCGGGTTCAGTCGTATGACTGTTTCAAAGGCAATTTTTCCGTCATCCAGCCGGCCAAGCTGGGCGTAAATCAGTCCGAGCTTAAAATATGCGGGTTCAAAATCAGGATTTATCCGGATTACCTGCTTATAGGATTCAATCGCCTCCTGGTGCCGATCGAGTTTAGCGTAATAATTTCCTAAAATATAGTGTAGGGTCGCGTCATTGGGATTGATTTTAATTGCCTGCTTATATGACTCTATGGCGGCAGCAGGCCTGTTCAATCCGACCTGACAGGCGCCCAAGCCATTCCATGCCATGACATTTTTCGGGTCTTGTTCAATTGCTTCCTTGAAAAGCTCAAGGGCTTTCTGATCATCGCCGTTTATTGAAAAACTGTATCCCTGGCGACAAAGCTCTTCGGCAAGCTTTGGTTGCTGCGAACTTTTGGTAAAGGTCCACAGAGACATCGCCAGGCCGAGTCGGGCCGGTTTCAGCTTCAGCACGGAATTTCCGGCAATCGCGAAATTAAGATTTTGGCCGCGCACAAACTGAAAAGTGCTCACTCCGATGACCTCGCCTTTCAAATTAACTACCGGGCTGCCGCTGGATCCCGGGGAAATCGGAGCTGACATTTGGAAAAATTCCCCCACCGATGGAATTTCTCGAATCGAAGAAACAATGCCCTCGCTAACGGTCTGCTCGAGTCCCATGGGACTGCCGACCACAATGATTTGTTCGGCAATTGAAGGCAAATCTCCACTAACTTTTATCCATTTAACCTTTTCCCGGGGGATATCCACCAGCACTTTTACCAAGTCAACCGATTTATTATCCGCCACGACCAGTACGATCGGATATGAGTTCCCATCGGCGGTTCTCACTTCGGCGGCATATTTGCCATCGATAACATGGTAGTTGGTAATCAAATGTCCGTATTTATCGATAAAAAATCCACTCCCGATCCCGGTAACCTGATGATTGGCATCATAGACGATCACTGTCACGACGGCGGGGCGAATTTTCTTCACCAGTTTTGTGAAGTTTACCTCGGCCGTTAAATAACCGGTCATCGCCAACCAAACAATCACGCCGAGTAAGATCTTTAATTTGTAATTCATATCAGAAATTTCCCATGGATATTATCGCCTGAAACAGTAACGTAAGCATAATTTTTCAATTTTAAAGCAAAATCGTGCAATTCAGGGATAGTTGGGGAATGATGGGTATTTCGGGACGACAGCCTCCTATTTTTTTTCAACCGGATAACCGGCCTGCTGCCATGCGCGCCAGCCACCTTGAATGACAAATACCCTATCGTACCCCTTTTGCAAAAAATACCATGCCACACGGGCACTCGTTTTGCCATATTTTCAAGCTCAGTAAAATATAAGTGATTTGTCTTTTGGGTATTTTTGTACCCATTGATCCACCTTGGATGGGTCTTCTCTGATAGCCGATAAAATTTTTTTGCTGCTCCGCCACCAATTTCGATATTTGCGTACATCTATGATGATCACATCGGAATTGTTGAGCAACATTTTGACTTGATGAACGGAAATAGCGGGCACGTTTTTATCGTTGTCCGCAGACGAAAAACCTGTCCAACTGTAAATCAGTAGTAATGTAATGCATGCAACCGTGCCTGGCCCAATAAATTTGTGTTTATTCAGATTTGATTTGTCCAATTGGTTATTCATCCACATGATCCTTGTCAGCCCAGTTGCTGGCCTGAAAAGGGGCCAGTTTAATCGAAAAAGAAACTCCATGAAGTTTCACACGATCTTTTTATCAGCATTAAAATACTGATGACCTCTCCATCATACCGACTTAACTTAACTGGGAAAAATGTCAAGGATAAATCGAAATGGGACAGCTCAGGGGGATTGAGGAGGGATGATCAAAAAAAATAGGGGTGGTCCACATGGACCACCCCTTGCCCTAAGGAATTATATATTACAGTGTACCCGCCAGCACACTGATATCTTATAGATCGGTTTGCTTCTTAATAACTTAAGGAAAAAACAATTTTAATATTCCATCACGGACCAAAATCCGAGGAGATTTATAAATTCCTTTGATTTCGTTCAATTGGAATGCTGGTATTTACCTAGAAAAAGAGATATTTAACCGAGATGAGTCATTGGCTGAAGTTTTGAAGACAATAAAAGGCCGCAAAATGTCAAATTATTGACTGAAAACGGTCAACAATCTAAGCTTTTCGTATTCTTGACAAAATCTGCTATCAGCGGTACAAAAGTAATAAGGAATCCTTGCGCGATGGAAGAGATACTAAACCGGCTGGTAAATAATTGGGATATATTCAGTATTTGGGTTACCAATCAACCCACTTTCGTGGAAGTGGCGTTTGGAGCAGGGCTGTTTTATGTGGTTTTACTGATAATAAAGGCGCTATACAAAGTGATTATGTTTTTACTTTCCGGTTTATTCAGCGTTCCCCGCCGTTTCAAAAAGCAGAAAGACATGAGAGTCAAATCCCACAGCAAGAAATCAGCTGCGACGGACGAGGAAACCCTGCCGTTTGTTTTCAGATAAAACCAGCCAAGACCTCAACCCAATCCGGAGCATGGTGCAAATAAGTACGAGATAGCGATAACCCTGCGATAAAATATCTGTAAAATCTCGACCTGTGCGGTTTAAGTCAGCACATCCATGATATCAAATTATTTTCACCGCGGAAACCCCAGCACCATCTTCCGGAGCTACCCCAGATAATTAGACTTGCAAGATTTAACGGGGCAGGCGGGCAGATCCCAGTAGCATCTTCCAGAGCTACGGGGCAGGCACGAAGGACGCAGAGATGTTTAAAAAGCCTTTTCAAGGATCTCCAGCAGTTCTTGCTTTGTCAGTGTAATCGGGTTTCCCTTCATGCTGCTGGCATTTTGAGATTTCGTTACCGCGGCGGGAAAATCCGCTTTTTCAAGCCCGTAAGCCGCCAAAGTGGGTATTTGCAGTTGTAGACACAGTTCCTTTACCCAGGTGATACCCTGATCTGCCAGCGCTCCGGGTTCTCCGGTGACAATCCGGGCGACCTCGTTATAGCGGCCCAGTGCAGGGGCGTCCGAGGCCCGGGAATGTAAGGCGCTGATATTGGCTTCCATGACATGGGGCAGAAGAGCGGCACACAGAGTGCCATGGGGAGCATTGTACATGCCGCCCAATGCGCCGGCGAATCCGTGCACGGCCCCTAGCTTTGCGTTGGCGAGTGCCAAGCCGCTGAAAAGACTTGCCAGGCACATATCCTCGCGTGCCGGCGCATCTTTTCCGTTTTGATACGCCATTTTTAAAGCACGTGCCGCCCGTTTTAAACCCTGCCGGCAAATGCAGTTTGTCAAAGGATTCGCCTGGCTGGAAACGAAAGCTTCCAGCAGCTGTGTGAACGCATCCAATCCGGTGGTGGCAGTAATGGAAGGCGGCATCGAGTAGGTTAACTCAGGGTCAATCAGCGCCAGACGTGGCAGCATAAACGGACTTCGCATGCTGACTTTGATCCGGTGCCGAGGTGAATCGAGGACCGCATTGCGTGTGACTTCGGCTCCGGTTCCGGACGTGGTTGGGATTGCGATGTATGGTGCGGATCGCCGATTAAGCGGTTGACTGCCTCCGATTACCTCCAAATATTCCATTAATTCGCCACTGTTCGTTAAAAGCGCTGCTACAATCTTCCCGGTGTCCAAAACACTGCCGCCCCCGATACCGATTACGAAATCACAACCATCACGGCGGGCTTTTTCGACTGCGGCAAGGGCCAGGTCGGTCGTGGGTTCTTCGGGTATGCTGAACCGCGACAACAGGACGCCTTGTTTTTTCAGCTGTTTCTCAAGGGGCATTGCCCGCTCAGAGTTTCGGCCCGTAATGACAAATCCATGGTGACCCATTTCAGCTGCTGGGACGCCAATATCTTTTAGGGTCCCAGGTCCAAAAATAATCCTTGTGGCGGTGGCAAATTCAAATCGCATTGTACTCTGCTTCCTTTCCAAAGGTTTTGGTGTGATCGCATCAAGGTTTGATTGATCGATAAATTGACAATTTAGGGTAAAAAAATTGACAATAATTGTCAATTTTAAGGCTGGTGGTAAATAAAAAATCAGTTAACTATTTGAAATCAATTAAATTTATTAAAAATAAATAAATTGGCATAAAATTTGAATTAGAAATTCTCGAACTTAGCCAAACGGCTATACTTTAAAACTTCTCAGATGTGCGTGCATCTTCTCTGTCGGGCTCTCACGACTAATGGAATGAGGAATAGCGCCGCACGGGAACAACGGCATTGTGGGAAGTTTTATTTTAAAGCATGCCTCTAAAGGTTTTTGACAATTCAGATTATTCAAAATTGTCGATCGGAACGAGGCTTTTAATAAAACCAAAAATTGTGAATTTTGCCGAATCCCGTCATGCGATATCTCGCTATTTGACGGGATTTCATTATTTTTTGACCCGTCTTGGTATCGCCCTCTTGATCCCCAATAAAAATATTTCATTTTACCATAAAATATTCAGAAGTATCTGTAAACAATAAGATCAGCATCGGAAAAGTCGTTTTTGCCCCGGAATCTAATTCTTGCCATCGCCGATTGTCCCTGCTATTTAGATCTTTACATGTCGATTGTTTGACTAAATGGATCAAACAATTTCGATTGGGTATTGCAATCAATAAGTGTTTCGCGTGTTCAGGGGTTCAACGCAGGAGGATCATCGCTCCTGAACACTAAACACTCGCATTACCCGAGGCGTCGATGCAATGATCAACGTTGATTAAGGTTGGAGCATAATCTAAAACAATTTAATGGAGAATTAGTATGTCCGTGGATAAACGACAAAAAAGTCCCTTTCCATCGGCTCGTCAAGCCGCACTTTCGGCCCAACTGCACATCGACTCACCCCAATGCAGATCTGCTTCGTATAAGTTGGCATTTCAGGATCCGGATTTTCTCCTGCAAGACGAATTGCGACCTGTGCGGCTCCAATTGGAGCTCCTTAAACCTGAGCTCATCTTGCAGGAGCAGCACATCGAGTCAACCGTTGTGATATACGGCAGCGCCCGGATTACGGACCCTGAAACTGCTGAGACCCGGTTGGTGTCAGCCCAGGCTGAATACAGCAGGAGCAAAGATGACCCGCTGGCAGCCAAGAAAGTGGAGTCTGCTCGTCGGATCCTTGAAAAGAGTCGATTTTATGACGAGGCGCGCAAATTGGGTCATTTGATTTCCAGCAACACCAGCAAAGATCAGCTGGTGGTGGTGACCGGCGGCGGTCCGGGCATCATGGAGGCCGCCAATCGCGGGGCCCACGAGGCCGGGATGCCGAGCATCGGTATGAACATCGTTCTTCCCCATGAGCAGGCGCCAAATCCCTATATAACGCCGGATTTAAATTTCCAATTTCACTATTTTGCCGTTCGCAAAATGCATTTATTGATGCGGGCCAAGAGTCTGGTGGCATTTCCAGGCGGCTTTGGCACCCTCGACGAGCTTTTTGAAACACTGACGCTCATCCAGACTCAAAAAGTGCAGACGATCCCCGTGCTGTTGTTTGGCCAAGCTTTTTGGGAGCGAATTATCAATTTTGATGCCCTGGTAGAAGAGGGGACCATTGCAAGCAAGGATCTTAAGTTATTTGAATATGTTGAAACCGCAGAAGATGCCTGGGAAAAGATAGCTGAGGCGGTCGGGCTTTAACAGTCCCTTTTCGTTCAATACGATTTACTCGGGTCCATTCGTGTTTATCTTAAATGCTATGAACGTCAATCATTTTGAGTTGAATACCAAACCCATCTTTTTGCATCCGTTCCAATCTGCAAAATTTAAATGGAGGTTTCCTATGACCATTTTAAAAATATTTATATGCCTTACAATGGGTTGCTTTGTTGCTGGGTCCCTGTATGCAGATATATATGAGTGGACCGATGAAGACGGTGTCAAGCATTATACCAACTATGCGCCGGCTCCTGAAGCCAAAATTATGATGAAAACCGAAGAGCTACCCTATGATGAGGCAGCTGATCGTGCTCGCCTGGAGGCTGAACGAGAGGAGCAACTGGAGCTTACACGCCTGGAGCTCGCTGAAAGAAAAGCGGAGCTTGAACGCCGCGAATTGGAAACCGAGCAAAGATTGGCGGAAGCCGACCGCCAAGCAGAGGAAATGTTGCGTGAAGCTGAAAAAATCCTGAATGAAACCCGGAATGACGGCCACGACTATGGAAATTACAGGTACTCTGATTTTGTCCGCGGCTTTTACCCATATCACTATAAAAACCCCTACTACTACCGCAATGAAACCGGCAGCATTTATTTTATTAAGCCCCCTTATGTAGACCATTTCAAGCGCTACCGCCATAAAAAACACCATTATGGGAATGACAATACGTATCGCCGCAGCAGACACAATGACCCAAAGCACCCTTACAAACAGGCGCATCGTCGAGATGATGGCCTTGGTTCCCATAAGGGGTACCATCGCGGCCAGCTTTCCATCCAATCTTACGGCAGCAGCCATATCGGTCGGGGGCATTACGGCAGAGTCCACCCCGTTTCGCGTTCACAGCGCAATTAGATGTGTCGGAATTTTTACAACAAATAAGAATAACTTCAGTTTTCGTGATAATCCTATGAATAAGCCGCATGGGGGTGTCGAAGATGTGCCTTTGGAGGGATGAAATGTCGGCCCGCACTGGTACGATATTTTAATAAAAATTTACAGCGGATATGCCAATAACCAACAGTTTTGACCGACACCCGGTTGATGTTGATAGGAGAATTCATCAATAAACATTCAGCTGTCGGCGGATTATTTTGGATCTAAAAAGTCCTGCAGGTTGATGATCTTTTCGTCGCTTTTCATGGTTCCTTTGAGGCTCGTGGTTGAACCTTTCACTTTTTCCTTTCTCAGACTGCTGATCAAAGACTGAAGCTCACTGTTGCCGTCAATAAGCCGGTTGATTTGTTCTTTAAGCTTTTTCCAGTTAGCTTCCAGGTCCGGGGTATCCAGCTGGAAATTACCTAGTTCGGCAATCAAGCCCCCTAAATGGGATAAAAGGCCGAAATGGGTTGTGCCCTGCAAGTAGTAGGGACAATGAGACCACAAACTGATGCATTCAAATCCCCTTTTGGAACCTTCTGAGTGGATGATGGTATGGATGGCACTGGGACCCTGATAGGCAATTGGATTGATGCCAAACCCCATCAACCGGGAGACCATATCTTCGGTTGATGCGACCCCCGAGACAATTCTATCAGTATGCAGCACATTGTCATACATGCTTCCCAGAGTAATAATGGTACTGATACCCAGTTTTCGGCATAAAGAAAACAATTGATCGGCCAATTGAAACCATCGCAGGTTCGGTTCGTCGGCTTTCAAAATGATAAGATCGCTTTGACCGGCATCGGTTTGCGCCGCGTAGAAAGAGCCGCCCGGCGGTTTAAAACTTTTTAAAATACCTCCCCCGATGCTGACGCGAGGACGCTGGTCATCATAGCGATAAAATGTGTCGGAGTCGAGATCTGCAAAATGCTGTGCCTTCAACCGGCGGATGAGATAGCCGGCCATACCGTTTGAGATGTTGAGGGCATTTCCCCATCCGTCAAAACCGGCGATGAGCAAAGGATTTTTCAGCTGCGGCAATTCTTTGATACGAATTCCATGGTCGTTCATAGACCAAATTTGGCATTCTGATTAAGAATTGTCAAGGTGATCCTTGTCGAATAATAGCGTTTGATCCCGATGGACTTCATCAAAATGCTCAATAAACAGTTCTACCTGGCGTTTCAGGGCTTCAACCTGTTTGAGATTGGATAGTTTCCAGCGGTACAGTTCTTTGTGAAGATTGCGACTGTAGCCGGCCAACGCCTCGATCATCTGTGGTTTTGCAGGTTCCCAGAGAAGATGGGCTTCTTCGATCGGAAGCCCCACTTTTTTGAAATGACGGCGACAGTTACGGTCCCACCATTTGGAGGGGATTTCACCGTTTGTTTTAGCCCCTTCAAAATAAAAGCAGGTCCATTCCAATTGAGGCGGAGGAATGTGCAGATCCCTGGCTACATCCCGCAAGACAAGCTTGCCTTCCGGAGTATGTTTGTCAAATGCAACCCAGTATGGAAAAGCCTGATCCGGCGGTGACTGTTGAAATCGGGACGGTATTTTTTCGACTACTGCAAGATAGGCGGCCGCCTGGATAACGGCTTTGTCCCGGGGCAATCCTTCATGCTTAAAACGCATGGCATTTTTTACCAGGGCAGCTTGTTCATCCGATTTTTTCCGAGCGGCGATCCATTGCCAGAAATCATCCGGGCGATTAATGGCGTCGGCTACAATTTTAACATGCTTGTCGTCGGATGTGCCGTCTAGAACCGTTGTATCACCTTCAATCAAGGCACTTGCCAGATAGCCAAGACCGGCGGCATCCCGGGATTTCGTAGACCGGGTCACTTTGATCAAAGCAGCGACTTTGCTGTGAAATTTCCTGTTAAAAATGAGCTCGCCGCCCAGCGGCCAGCACTCTTCAAAGGTAATGATAGCTGTTCGTGTTCTGTACCAATTTTTTTCCCTGGAACTTAAACCTTCAAGTAAGGCGCTGGTGGTCAAAACCAGATCAGCATGACCGCGTCGCACCGCCTTTTGCAACAGCGAGCGGTATCGTGCTTCGATATCGGATCGACTCTTAATCATGCGATAGAAGGGAGTGCCTTTTGGCGCTTCATACTATTTGTTTATAGTTTCGGCTGACCGCAATCAGACAATCACGTTGACTTCATTTGGCTCCTCGAAAACCCGGTATCTCAGGTGCCAGGACAGCAATTTCATTGTTTTCTTCAATTATGACGGTCGTCCACTGTTTGCTCGAATACCAGACGCCAATCCGCTTGCCATTATTATCCAGGATGACGGAACCGTAGGGGGGATAGCCATAGATATTATCCATCTGAGAGACCCAGCTTCTCAGCAGAGGTTTGGTAAGATTTATTTTCTGCCACAATCCCGGTCGCAGTTCATAAATATTTTGAATTCCGATGATTGCGTATGGAATATTTGCCTGGCCGCTGGTGTAATATTTGTGATCCGGAAGAATTTTATAAGTTTCAAATGTGCGGTTTACATCCCGGTCCCGCTTAAGCTTACCATATTTAAAACTGGGCAGACCCAGGGATTTAAGACTTGGGAAATCCAGGGCACTTGCAGTTGACACCTGACAGATCAGAAAAAGGCAGATAAATAACCAAATTAAAATTAAAAGAGGGATTTTATTTTCCCCAATCATTGTTATACTCCAATTTGTGAATAATTTTGTTCAGATTAACTAAAAACCCTATCAGAAGTGTCGGCATAATGCCAGCAAGAATTAATTATGAAATTTGAAAACAGCGTAATTATCAGTCAACCGGTTAAACGGGTATTTGAATTTGTAACTAACGTTCGAAACAATACCAAATGGCAGACGGATATACTGGAATTGGAAATGACATCCGAAAATCATTTTGGGATTGGAGCTGCTTATCGCTGCCTGAACCGTTTTATGGGGAAACACATCGAATCAGAAGGTCTTATCACTGATTATGCGCCCGACAAAGCATGTTGTATTCAAATTACGACCGGCTCTTTTACGGGTGAGTGCAGCATGCTTTTCGAAGCAGTGGAAGGTGGAACGAAATTTACCGCTTCCGGGGACTTGGATATGCGGTATTTCAAGCTGTTGAAAATGATTGCAAAGCGCAAAATCAATCAACAGATTAAAAAGGACATGCTAAAGCTAAAGCATATCCTGGAAAACAGTATGAAATCTTAGCCGATTTATTGTTACGATCCGTATGAGTCCCCACCCGGATGTTACGTAGCCACACAGATGATTATTTTGTTTACGAATCGGCAGGACCGAATTTTTTTTCGGGAGTCAGATAGTCGAAAAATTTTTCTTTACACACCTCATCTTGCAGAGACATAACATCGGCAAGTGTGATTTCGGTCAATCTTGTATACATGGCCTTGGCAGCTTCCATCCATAGATAACGCGTCAAACATGAATCCATGCGATCGCAGGTTGCAGGATCTTGGTCACATTGAATCAAGGTGTCGCCGCCTTCAAGCAGCGCTACGATCTCACCTACCGTAATTTCATCAGGCGGTTTATTGAGTATGTGTCCGCCTTTTGCTCCCCGAAAGCTTCTCACGTAATTAGCTTTTTTCAACGGCCTAATGATCTGCTCCAGATATTTTAACGAAATTTTCTGGCGTTTGGCTATTTCTCCCAGTTGAATGGCACCCTGCCCATAATGCTGGGCCAGATCCAGGATCATGCGCGTGCCATACCTGCTTTTTGTCGACAGCTTCATAACAAATCTCCGAATGTCAAGCGTAATGTAGGGTCACAAGCTACGGACTGCTGCCTGCTTTCAGTCCAATTTTTACGGGGAAATAAAACAATATTCAGTTTGAATATAAGCTATAGAAATATGACTCAACAGTCAAGATAGAAAAGGGGTAAATTTAATATTGACAAGCACTCCTGCCCAAATAGTCCATATCATGGTGAGGCCCTGGCAGCGGAGTTGCCAAAGGACATTATCCTTAAGCTTCGTATCTTGCTAAAGAAACTTAGGGTCGCTCAGAGATGGTTTAGGCGATCCATATGTATCAAGATTGGAAAAGGAAAACTGTCCTGATGACCGGATGCGGGATGAAATGCAAAACCCTAAATCTCCAATCTTCTTCGCTTTTATTCCCGATGCTCTTCAATTACCTGCCCCCGCGAAACAAAGGAAATCCCCTGGCCGGAATGGGTCCCAATCATGACTGCTTCAATGATGGGTGGCGTAACTTTTTTATTTGATTTCCATATGACGATAAAATTTGCTCCCGAACCGCCGGCTTTATCGCCCTCCTTTATGATGTAGCGCGTCGATGCCAGCACCTTTAGTTGTAAAGGTTGATCCAAATACTCCTTGAGCAGTTTGCCTTCGGTATCATAGTATTTGACCGAGACAATGGTGACAGGTTGATTTATATCCGTATTGCGAATGCTGAGAATTGCAGCCAGATCAAAAGGCCGGGCTTTAATTCCGCTGTAAACGTGGGAATAAATCGGAACGTAAACGCTCTGACCGGCAGAAAGTCGGATGTCATCAGCAGAACTGCCTGCCGGCGCCAGTAGGCCGATTGAAAAAATCAGCAATAAAAAATAGATAGACATTGGTGGGCGGTGTTTATTTTTCATGAACTTGCTCCTTCTTATGGTTTCTTGAATCTATGGCTTCACAAACATGTTCGGCAAAACCGTATCCGGCCTCGGCATATAAATTAAAGACGGCGTGCACACCTGCTTTTTTCAATTCTTCGACCTCATCGTCGAATTTTGCCGTGGCGGCAATCGATCCGGCAAACTTCATTTCAGTTAGCTGGGCCACGGCTGTCATATTCGCCGTGTGTTCCGGCAGGGTCAGCAGGATCATGAGTATCTTTTCCCCGCCTTGGCGGCTTTTGGCCCAGAAGTCATGATCCGTAGGATCACCCAGGATGACCTTGCGGCCGGCCTCAAGGTGCTTTTTGACGGTTTCTTCATCGAAATCGACCCCGATGACCACCTCCCCATGACGCCGGCGCATATCGTCATAAGCACCGGTGCCGACACGTCCCATGCCGAAGATTGCAATCTCGGCATCGCCGGGATCGAGAGGCTGGTCTTCGGCAAGTCGCGTTTTGGTTTCAAACGGTTTCAATCGCTCGGAAAAACGTGCATAAATTGAATGGACAAAAGAATTCAACGGTGATGCCAAGATGAGGGTCATCGACAAGGCGATGGCCAGGATGATGAGCCATTCACTTCCTATCCAGCCGTTTCTGAAACCGGTGGTAGCGATCAGCAGACCGAATTCGCTGTAGTTGGCAAGGCTGAATGATGCCAGCAGGGACGTTCGTGTCCGCAATTTGAATCGGGTCAGGAGCAGAAAAAATAAGGTTGTTTTAAAAATTACCCCCAGCGTCAAAATCCCGCCAATGCCGATTGCCTGCAATGTGGGGGTGCCGGACAAGCCGATGCTGAGAAAAAAGCCGACGAGAAACAAATCTTTAAAACTTAACAGCGTTTTGGCCATTTCGGCTGCTTTCGAGTGGTTTGCTACAAGTATCCCCACAATCAGCGCACCCAGATCGGGTTTTAACCCCACGGATTCGAAACCACCGGCGCCCACCCCCAAGGCCAAAAATACGCTGAAAAGGA
>Ga0209536_100011288_pt1 | contig 13098 bp, 15 predicted proteins | sample DeeMarSeWOR28_12_FD_187461 | JGI IMG/M metagenome (GOLD analysis project Ga0209536, IMG submission 187461) | Marine sediment microbial communities from White Oak River estuary, North Carolina - WOR-2-8_12 (SPAdes) (version 2) | ecosystem: Environmental > Aquatic > Marine > Intertidal zone >...
TACGACGCCGAGCACTCGGTCTCAGGAGCGCTGACGATTAACGCAGGAACCGCAGAAAATATCACGACAAATATCAACCAAAGTTATATCCAGGAAACCGGCGGAGGGAGCACGACCGTCATCAATTCGGTAACGCTTTCCGTTCATGTGGACGACCAAGCCGGGAACGATCTCCAGAACGCCAATGTCTATATCCAGAAAACGACCCCGGACGTTTACACATCGACCGCAGCAAATCTGCAGGGCGACACCGACTTCGTGGTATCCGAAGCCCTGGCAGCCGACGTCCCGACATCGGGATGGCTAAAAGTCCACGACGTGAGCGAGGGGAAAGACCATTGGTATCGATACGCCAGCGTAAGCGGAGCCACCAAAACATTCACGCTGAACACAAAAGTCTCCGGGACATGCGAGGCGGGAGGGAGCGCCACGCTTTTGAACGATACCGGAATCGGCGCGATGGACGTCCTGGAGGGGGACACGATAAGGAACGAAACCGATGGGAGTTGGGCGATCATCCGGGAAGTCGATACCAACTCGGTCACGACCACCCCGCTGACCGGCGGGACATCAAACACATGGGCAACCGGCCAAACCTGGTCGGTCCATTCGCTGGCCGTACTTTACACGACATCGGATAAGGCATACACTCCGCTCATGAACGAGCGAACAGATTCGGGAGGGGACGCATCCGCGAGTTTTAATTATCAATCGTCCACCCCGATATTGATAAAAGTAAGGCATTCGCCGGAAGCCGGCACGAAATACGAAAATTTCTCCACAGGAGGGACGATCGGCTCTGGTGGTTTTTCTCTCGATGTAATTTTAAAAGAGGATGCGATAGCAACCTAACAGGAGGACAGAATGAGCGACACAATATTGGGTGGCGATTTCACGATTTATTACCTCGATGAAAACCGCCAAAAAAGAATCGAATGGACGGGATCCGCATCGGGATCCCGAACCATGAACGAATTGTACTCTGCCCTGCAGGAGCACTTTGATGAATCAATCCAATTGGACGACGGGGTCCCGATGTCCGCACAGACCCCGACCGAATACACGATTGGGATTATCGACACCGGGGACCTTGACCCCTGGTACATTTCCTATGAAACGATGGAGCACTTAACGGGAGGGGCCCTGAAGACAAACGGCTGGACGCATGCCGATGGCAGCGCCGTCGGGATTATCGTCGTCCCGGTCACCTCGAACAATATCGACGACACCGATATCGGCGACGGCGTCTCTGGAGCGACGACGGGCGACGGGACCTTGCTGGATGTTATCGAGGACGGCACGACCGATTATCTAGTCATCCGACCAGACACGAATGCAGCCGGCGACAATTTCACGACCGCCTCCCAGGTTATCAGTTGTGATAGCTCCGCGCACCAGGGAACTCAGACGCCGGCCTATTCCCACACCGGGGAACAGATATGGGCAAACCCGTATTCGATTGGAACGATCGAAGCCGATACCCATCTCTATCTTTATCGAGGAGCAATCGGGGATGACGAAAAAGCCCGGCTCTACTCAATCGTCGACAGCACCCAGGATTGGTGGGGAGATGGCCACATCGACATTTGCGTTTATTTAAAAGATTTCAAAACACAGAACTACGACACCATCGATGGCGGATACCTAACCTGTTTTGCGAGAAAAGGGACCACCCTATATGACAATTATGAGGTCGCCAATTCGACGACTTCTGGAGGAAGGAACCCGATCCCGCTGGCCACAGCCCCCGACCTCGACAACACGACCGGATACCGGCAGGTCACTTTCAGCGGGGACAATTGGGCAGCCGGCTGGAATGTAGGCGATGAATTCTCAGGCGACACATCCGGCGCCAGGGCAATTATTACGGCGATCACCAGCCCCGGGTCCACACAAACCGTCTTCTATTATCTCATCGATGACCCGCTGACCGATTTCCAAGCCAACGAAAATGTCACGAACGAGGATGACACCGGAACGGGAGATACAGACGGAACCGGCCCGACCGCAGCCGGCCCATCGCTGGCCAGTTGGTTCACCAGCAGCACGATTCCGACAACGACCTGGGGGAACACGACATACGACATCGATGACGACTCCACTGACGAGCACTATGCGGTAATCGTCGATTGCAAAAACAACCCGCTGAGCGAAGTCTATGAATGGCTGAAATACATAACCCGCAGGGGTGAAACCGGGACCACGAACACCGATGGAATCGAGGGCGAGCAATTCATCGGCGGGGAAGTTTACCTGAAATACACGACAGCCGTCGCTGGGGGGACGATCGACGAGGGCGACGATGTAGTGCAGGCCACAACCGGCGCCACAGGAGTCGTGGTATCGCACGACACGACCGATCACATTATTTTGCTGAGAAATATCCGGGGAGAATTTTCCACCGCCTACCAAGTGACCTCCCAGGACAATTCGGGATATATGACCCCCGATTTGGCAGCCGAAACCTTCTCGCCGAAAAAGCAGAGCCCGCTCGGGACCTTTGCCGGCGGGACCTTCTTCGGAGCCCGGGGAGTTTTGCTCTCGAATTGGCTCCCGGCCGATGAGAACAATTTTATTTTGACACCGATCGAGGGCGGGACCGTTGAACGGCCGACAGCCATCGAGATCGAGGTAACCAACCTAATCGGCGCAGCCGAAACCGAAACGGATTCGGACCGAGTGGCCGTTTTTAGGCTCACCGGATCCGGCGAAGGCATCGATAAGCAGGAGCACAATTGCGCTGGAGGGGAGGTCCCCGGCGCCACATCGATCGTGGTGGATTCCGCGATCAACCAGGACGTCCCGGGAAAGACAACCGGAGGGGTCCTGAGAATCCGGGACGTAGACGACGATAACAAGGAATACCGGATCCGATTTTCCTCCTGGGCAACCGCCACTTTCACGCTGGCCAATATCGATATCGCATCGGCAGCAGCCGGAACGAACACGACGACCGTCGTGACAACCGGAGGAGCGCTCGCCGGCGCCAAGCGAGGGGACCTGGTCTACAACCACGACCAAACGGCCGTCTCCTATGTTATCAGCGTAGACGACACGAACACCGTCACGATTTCGCCGGCGATCACCGGCCAGGATCCGGGCGATCACATCGAATTGAATTGCGTACCCATAACGATAGCCAGCAACGACGACCTCTATGTCCCGCTGATCGACCAACACGCCATCGCAGCGACCGCGAGCGTTTCCATCGTTTATGACGCCCCGATTTATTTCCGGGTTGTGGTCAGAAATTCGGAGAACAACACTCCAGGGGAGGGCCCGATTATCCCATTCACAACGAACGATTCGACATCGGGAACCGACCGATCGATAGCAACGATTCGAACCTTTGATACAATAAAATCATAACCAGGAGGGAAGATGAGCATAACGAGAAGCCCATCCGGGCTCTGGAGGATAGGTACGGCAAAACCGCTATTCAAGAGCAAGGCCGAGGCCGAAAAATTCTTCGCTCTTTTTAGGAAGAAACGCCTTCTCGATTCGGACGGCCAGGTTATTGCCGGGAAAGAGGGAAAATACAGAGAGGAGCTTCATGGCTATTTTCACGAAAAAAAAGCAGCCCCCAAAAACAAACCCTGAGATGTATGACCTGGAAGCGATGCGCCGGGCCCTGAAAAAGTGCGATGAGAATATCAAGGTTTTTGAGAAGGCCATCCAGGAGGAGCAATTGAGGAAAATCGAGTACCGGGAAATCATCAAGGTCCTCGAAGCCAAGCGCCTCTTGAAAGAGGAAATTCAGCCAAAGATAATACCGAGTTGAAAAAGGAAAGAGGATGAGCATAACGGTCCACCCTTTTTTGAGCCCCCGAATAATTGAGATCTCCGAGGACATAACAGAGATAACCGTCCAGGAGCTCGTCGACCAGATCCGCGATTGGGAGGACGACGCCGGCCTGTCTTATGACAAATTATTGGACGCGGAAGGAAAAGCCTCGCTGGGCGGAGGGAAAGCCGTCGGGATCACGATGATCCTGCAGAACGCCCGCGTCATGTTTGCAGCCCGGACCACTCCTCTGGAGCAAGGCACATGCACTACCGGGGACCCGAAGGGCAAAACCCTCCATGCGAGCGCCGGCCAATTTGGGGTAAGCGGGAGCGCGATTTATAACGGATGCACCGTCGTGAACGAAACGACCGGAGCGCTGGCCGTCGTGAATCTTGTGGTCTCGGACATCGAGCTCCGGCATTTTGCGCTCTCGGGAGGGAGCCGGGCCGATTGGCAAATAGGCGATTTATATACGATTTACCCGAACGTCCGATGTGTGATAAGCGGGGGAAATTTCGTCGCGGTCGACGAAAACGGCGCCGAATTGGATCCCATTCTTCCATCGACAAACACGCAGGCCGTCATCGAGAAGGACACCTCCGCAGCAATCGTGACCGCAGCCGGCGCCGGCGGGGATTGGAGCGATCCAGAGAAAGCGATGATCAGGGACGCCCTGGGAGTGACCGGATCCAAAACAACGGCGACGGGAGGACAACTCCAGACCCTGGCCTCGGCCCTCGAGCGCGTTTTGGGCCTGGTCCAGGAAAACTTTGTGATTAAAAATCAATCCTACACGCAGATCCAGGGCCAATACCATTTGACCGCAGCAACGATCAAAACCTACCCCACAGCCGTCGATGCCGGGAACGACACGAACGAGATCGCAGAATACGCCCTAACCGCAAGTTATGACGGGAACGGGAATTGCACAGAATATAAGGTGGTGCTGGTATGAGGGGGGACAGCCTAGCGACGAAAGGATGGATCCGCAGCGAGGGAATCGAGGTCGCCACAGCCGGCCGGATTTCACCAAGCCTGGCAATTTTGGTAAGATACGCCTGCAGAGATTTTATAGGATGGCTCGAGGAGCGAATAAACTTCACAGGACACACAGAGAGGTGCAGCCGATGAGCAGATCCAGGAGCTCGCGTTTACGCGCAGGCCAGGAGAGAAAGAATTGAGCAATAACGGCGGATGCCTGGAAGCCCAGGTGGAAACAAAAATAACAATTACCGCCAACCTAGAGGAAGGACGGGCATCTGCCGAATTAGAACAAAATCAAGGAATATCGGCAGCCATCGAGGAGCCGATGGAAATCATCGGCCGGCTCGGACGCTGCTGGCAAGAGGAGGCCCCATGAACCAGGACATCTTAATTTCTTTTGCTTTTTTCGGCGGGCTTTTTGGGCTCGGGTTTTTATTGGGATTCATTGTTGGGCGGATAACCTGTTCCTGCAGGAAGGCCCAGCGAAAGATCGACCGATACCGCCAGGAAACCGGCGCCGATAAACCGAACCTCCACGTTTGGGACCCGCTCGAGATCCCGGAGAAAAAAAAGGACGACACAACCCTCCCGATTAAACCGAAAACTTGCTGGAATTGCGCCCATTATACCGAGGAGGGGGAGGACAACACCGGCTGGTGCCTGGCGATGAAATGCAGGACTTCGCTGATCACAAAAGTCGTCTCGGCCCCATGCATCGCAACCGGCCGGAACCTTTTTGAGGAACGACCCGATGCTTGATATAAAAAGAGTTTCCATAGACCAGGTCGAACTTTGGGAGAAGAATCCCCGGAACATAAAGAAAAAGGACTTCGAGCGCCTAAAGGCACAGATCGAAAAACTCGGGATTTACAAGCCCATGATAGCCGTCGAGGAGGACGGAAAGTACATAATTTTGGGCGGGAACATGCGACTCCTGGCCTGCAAGGAATTGGGGCACAAGGAAGTCGAGATCTCAATCGTGACGGCCAAGACCGAAGCCGAGCGGATCGAAATTGCGCTATCCGATAATGACCGGGCCGGAGAATACGACGACCAGACCTTGGCCGAATTGATTTATAACGCCAAAGACGGAATCGACACCCAAATGTTCAAGATTGATGTGACCCGGCCGATATCGATCGAGGAGCTCCTCACCCATTACGGGCCCAAAATTGAGGGAGGGGACGAGGACCAGGTCCCGGCCGAGCAGCCCGATCCCGTATCGAAGCTCGGGGATCTTTATGAGCTCGGGCCCCACCGGATCCTCTGCGGGGACGCCACAAATCAAGATGATTACAAGCGCCTGCTCCAGGGCCGGGAAGCCGACATCATCTTCACCGACCCGCCATACAACGTAGCCTACCAGGGCGGGGAAACCGACAAATTCGGGCCCATCCTCGGCGACAACCAGAGCGAGGAGCAATTCGTGAAATTCACGCTGGCTTTTTTCGAGCGATTCCGGGAGAACATAAAGCCCGGCGGAGTTTTCTACGTTTGCTCGGGCTACACTTCTTACCCGATTTTCGTCTACGCAATCCGGGCCTGTGGCCTTGTTTTTTCGACGCCCATTATTTGGGTGAAAAACAACACCAGCCTCGGCTGGGGGGACTACCGCAAAAAACACGAAATGGTCCTCAAGGTCAAAAAAGGCCGGAAGAAAGCCCAGCCCATCCTATACGGCTGGAACCGGGGAAAGCACTATTTTATAGAGCACAGATTTGAAGCGGACGTGTGGGAGATAGCCCGAAGGGGATCCCAATCCATGCTCCACCCGACACAAAAACCCCTGGGCCTAATCCAACGGGCCCTGCGAAATTCATCCAAGCCCAACGAGCTCGTTTTGGATCCTTTCGCCGGATCCGGCTCCACCCTGATAGCAGCCGAGCGGGAAACCCGGGTCTGCTGCGCGATGGAGCTCGACCCGCGATTCATCGATGTGATGATACGCCGGTATGCAGCCCTTGGGGGAGCGACGGAGGAGGAAATCCGGGCAACCGTCCAGCGCCCGCAGGACCAGGCCAAATTGGAGCAGAAATCAGCCCCCAAAAAATCCACCGCGCCCAAAAAGAAAAAAGGAACAGGCGCAAAAGGCCGGATTGAGGGAAAACGCCCGAAGCCGGAGGGACGACCGCCCGTTCCTACCGCACCCCCTCCAGGACGCGCAAGGGGATATCAGCCGGACAAGGGCAGCCTAGACCCTGAAAATCCGCCCACAGGCGGATCAGGAGTACCGCCCAAATGACGCCCATAAGAATGGAGCCTCCAGAAGACCAGGACCTCTCCCCTCTTGCCCAGGCGATTTGGGACGAGGAGGAGTACCACTTCCCGGAACCCAAAAGGGGCCCGGAATATAACGAGATCCCAGCCCGGCCGAAGATAGCCCGAACCCTAGACCTGATTGAAGACGCGACGAGCAAGGGCCCGCGAGCAGCCGTCGCCTTTTCGGGCGGATCCGATTCCCTGGTTTTATTGGACCTCGTGGCAGAAACCAAGACCAGGCCCTTTATAATCTGGATAGACACGCAGATGGAATGGCCCGGATCCCGGGAATTTATAGAGCAGACGGTCGCCAAATATAACCTCCCGCTCCGAATAGCCCGCGCCGACCGCACCCCACAGGACCAATGGGCCCGATCCGGCTGGCCTATGCTCGGTAAACGCGCAGCCCGGGAATGGACCCAGCAACACGCCATCACCCGAGGATTTAAGATAAATGTATCCGAGTGCTGCAGGGCGATGAAGATCCAACCGGCCCGGCGCCTCACCAGAAATCTAGGCTGCTCCGTACAGATAACAGGACAACGCGGGCAGGCCGACGACAATGTCCGGGGCCTGAGAACCATGAAGGACGGCCCGCTCTTCTACCAAAAACGGGACCGCCTATGGATAGCCAACCCCCTAACCGGCTGGACCGATGCCGAGATCCGAGGATACATAGCCGACCGGAACCTACCAGAACACCCCGCAAAAATCCGGCGCGCCCACACCATAGGATGCATCTACTGCGGAGGAGGAAGCCAATACACCAACTCGGGACTTAGACACCTACGCCTCCTAGAGCCTAACCTTTGGTACGATTATATCTTTAAACAAGGCGCTGGCTTTATTATCTTATCTCTTAAACACAACAGACATATCCACGATATCCATAGAGCAGTGAACGAACTAGGGGGATTGGACACCCTGGCCAGGGAACGAGCCTGGGTCTTCGATTTTACCAGAAAAACCCCAATCAAAGGATATAACAAATGACTCCCCCCAAAACAAATAAACAACCAAAACGCGGAACCTTTAAACCAAAAGTCGAACCATCCACAGAATCAGAGGTCAAGGAAGTCCTAGATACCCTGGCCGAAGGACCAACCAATGACGCGTTTACGGCTGCCGAGATCATAACAAACAAGGAACTCGATGAGGAACAGAAACGACGAATGCTCCTATCCGAATGGGGAAGAAAGGGAGGACAAGTAACCGCTAAACGAAAAACAAAATGGAAACCAGAATTCGTTAATGTCGCACGAAAACTGGCCACAATCGGCGTCCCCGAGGGCGATATTGCTGCCTTATTTGGAGTCGATCGCAGAACCTTCTCGGGGTGGAAGCGAGCAAATCCGGCTCTCAAGACAGCCCTAAAAGAGGGGGACAGTCAGAAGCGAACGAACCTAATCATGCAGATGCAGATGAGCGCCGGCCAAGGAATCTTCCAGATGCAAATGTTCCTGGCAAAAAACTGGCTGGGGATGACAGATCGAATAGACCAGAGGACGACCGGCGGGATCGACATCACATATAAAAGCCATATACCCCAGGAAGCCGGCAAGCCGGGAGTGGATCCAGAGAGTAGGAAGGGAAAAACGGCCAAATTACAGGACCAAAATGGTAAATAGAGCAAAATCAACAACTTACACCGTTATACGGCGGAAAAAAAGTTTACATAATACATGTTATGCGACACAAAGTGAATTTTACCCCAGGGAATCAACGGGACGGTCGATGGGGTCCCCAGGACCTAGAGCAGCCCAGGGCCCGGGAAAAAAATGTCGAGGACTAGTCGATGAGGTCGGCGGGGCCTCGAGGACCGGCGCCCGGGAAAAGATAGTATCAGATGATATCAGAGGTAGTCGAGGAGCAGCCCCGGCCGGCAGGCCCCGGAGGGGTACCCCGGTTTTTTCCGTTTTGGGATTTGGCTTTCTGCGATTTGGTCATGAAATATATTATAAAAACAAAAGGGGAAAGACTTTTATAGACGGCCTAGCAGGGAAAGGGTTCTTTTTTCTTTTTTCGGGAGGGAGGATGAATCCTGGGGACGGGAAAAGTGGTGGACAAACAAGATGTAGCGAAGAAAGGCAGGGGACAGAAGGAAGGAATGCTGGGATCCCGGGTGTTTCAGGGGGGATTCCGGCGGAGGGGAGAAAAAGTGATTCCCCCCGAGAAATTGAGGGCCTGAGAGCGCGTGTGTGGGCCGAATGGGGAGGGATGAGGGGTCTAGGAAGGGGGAAATTGGGGGAGGAAGGCGGGCGGACGGCGTTTTTGGCTTTCTGCAGGGAAGGGGGACCGGGATGAGCGGAGCTCGGCGGATCCAGCAGGAAAAAGCGAGGGCCGGATGAAGCACAAAATCGCCTGGGCCCTGGTTTTTACATCCATCGCAATCCTGGCAGCCCTGCAGATTTTTCAGCCTTTCAAGAAAATGGAAATTGTGGCCGACAGCGAACTTGAATACGCGGGAGAGGATAAAGAGGGAGAGTCGTGGTATTGGGTTTTTAAAGAGGAAGCGAAGGATTGGATTGAAATTTTATGCAAAGCGACTCCGCTCGTGGCAACGATTTTGGCCTTTTTGCTGAAAGGGAAGGGGCCCCGTTTACGGCAAAATCCTGGAGGACAGCAAAATGGCGCATAAAGACAGACGGGCCCCGGTCATGGGGCAGATAACCGAGCTCGAGCAGAGGGAATGCAAGGATCTGGTCGACGGCCTCAAATTCGCAAAGGATATGGAACCGCTGGGAGCCATCGAGTACCCCACTCACATATTTTTAAAAACGAAGGACGGAAAACTTTGGATTATAAATCGTGTCCGAAATTGCCTGGTCACTTTCCAGGAGGGGCACTAGCATGAGCGAAGAAAAAACGATCGTGGAAAGCCTAATCCCGACCAGCCGGCAGGCGATGGCATTCGCAGCGCCGGAGCGGAACATCCTATACGGCGGAGCAATGGGAGGGGGAAAATCGACCTGGCTTGCAGCATACGCCAACGAGCTCAGTCTTCGATACCCGGGAAATATTGGGTATTTATGCCGGCACGAATTATCGAGTTTTAAAAAGACAACCCTCCTCAGCCTGCAGGAGCTCATCCATTGGGAGCTCGTCCACCAATGGCACAAAACCGAAAATTTTATACGATACAAAAACGGCTCGATTATTTATTTTGGAGGGCTGGGGGATGACCGGCGGGCAATCGACCGGCTCAAGTCGCTTGAAATTGGATGGTTTGGGATCGACCAGGCCGAGGAAACGACGGAGCAATTTTTCTACATGTTAAGCAGCCGACTCCGACTCCGCACACAGCATGGGCTCCGATACAAAGCCCTCCTAACCGCCAACCCGGATCCGGGATGGTTAAAGCATCGATTCATCGAGCAGGACCTCCCGGACCATGCTTTTATACCAGCCCTGCCAAAAGACAACCCGCACCTCCCGGGAGATTACGAGGAAAATCTCCGACGGATGCTCCCGGAAGAATTAATCGCAGCCTGGCTCGAGGGGCATTGGGATACGATAGCAGCCGTCAACCAGATTTATAAAGACAAAGACATCATGGCAGCCCTGGGCCGAACCATCACCCCGCCCGAGGAGGAGCCCGAGGTCTACGGCATGGACGTAGCCGAATACGGAGGGGACGAATCGGTCATCGCCCGGAAAAAGGGCTTTAAATTTACCATCCCATTCGCGGAGCCGAATATCGACCCGATGGAGCTCGTGGGCCATTATGTCCGCCTGGTTAATTACGACAAAACCAAAAAAGTCCGAGTCGACGCGATCGGGCCCGGCAACGGGGTCTATTACCGGCTGAAAGAACTCGGATTCAACGTGGTCCCGATAAAGGGATCTGAATCGCCGGCCACAGAAATAAACAAGGAACGATACCGGAACAGGAAGACCGAATTATATTGGCAATTTCGCCTGATCCTCCCGCACATAGACCTCCCGGCCGAGGACTCCCTCCTCCGCAGCCAATTATCCAGCGCCCGGTACCGGACCACCAGCGAGGGGATCATCATGGTCGAAACAAAAGCCGAGCTCCGGCGCCGGAACCTCCCATCCCCCGACCGGCTGGAAGCATGCGTTTACGCGAATGCCGACACCGAGCTCGAGGACGACGAGGGGGAAGTTTATTGGGCCGGGATGAGCGATCTCCCGCCGGAAAGAAAGCCGGCCAGGGCGACCGAAAAACAAATACAGGAGTACAACGATGACGAAGGAAAAGTCTTCTTCTAGCGAAGAAATGGGAGAGGTTTTTTATATCCAAACCACCAAGGGATTATTCCCTCTGAGCAAACTCCAGGAATCCGAAAAAAGGGCAGCCTCGCAGCAAGTAACAGCGAAGCAAGAAAGATATTTGAGCGATCATGGCCTTATACCGCACCCGTTCACCGCCTCCAGCATCCTGGTCATGCAGGACAATTGCAGTTATTTTGACACGACCGTCCGGCAAATCGCATCCGACGTAGTCGGCCAGGGATATGAGCTCAAGCCCAGGAGGGAGGGGGAGGAGGACCAAAACGAAAAAGACGAGATCCAGGAATTCCTCGATGACCCGAACGAGGAGGAAGCCGATATCGTCGACATAATGAAGGAAAGCATCATCGATTGGGGCCTTTTTGGATGGCTCGGAATCGAAGCCTCCAGGAAAATCCCGGGCGACCCGACCTCCGAATTAAATGGACTTTGGCACGTCCCAGCCCACACCTTTCGCGTCCACAAAGACAACAACAAATATTGCCAGATTCGAAACAACAAAAAGGCCTGGTTTAAAGCCTACGGCTCGGAGAAAAACATATCGGTCCTGACCGGGGAGGAAGTAAAGGGGACGAAGAACAGCGCCAACGAATTGATTTTTTATAAAAGATATTACCCGGCCTCGGATTACTACGGCGTCCCGCCGATTTTACCGGCCGTCGGCAGCGTAATGGGATTGATCGGGATCCGGGATTACAACCTGAGTTTTTTTGAGAATTACGGGGTCCCGACAGCCCTGGTGATTTTGAAGGGCCGATGGGGAAAGGGCAGCGCGGAGAAAATCTCGCAATTCATCGACGTCGAAGTCAAGGGATCCGCCAACGCCCACAAAACCCTGGTCCTGAAACCGCCGGCCGGAGGGGAGGTAGAATGGAAACCACTCGTGACCAAGATCGAGGAAGCCGGGTTCAAGGTTTATATGAAAGCCCTCCGGGATGAAGTTTTGAGCTCTTATAAAATGCCCCCATACAGAATCGGGATAGCAGAAACCGGGAGCCTCGGCGGATCCGTCGCGGAGGAAACGACCAAGATATACGCGGGATCCATCGTGAGCCCGCTGAAGAAAGCCACCGCGAAAATCATCACCAGCAAGATCATCCGAAAGGGGCTCGGATTAGAGAAATATAAATTCGAATGGAAAGAGCTCGACACCCGGGACATGGACGCCTTCGTAAAAAGGCAGGAGATCCTATTCCGAATAGGCGCCATCACCCCCAGCCAAATCCGCGAGGAGCTCGGCTGGAAGGGATACGAGGGCGGAACCGACTACTATGTAGCATCGAATTATATGCCCATCGGACAGGAAGCGATGGTAAAGCGAGAACACCTCCTGACGGCAGAACTCGAAAATCTAAACGCAAAAATCGAGGAAGCCATCAGAAAACAAGAGGAGAAATAAGAGGAGAAAAAAATGCCTATTTTGTATTTTTTGAAAAACCCCCGGTCCACCCTGGCCGTCCAGGGAGTGATCAACGAAAAACTAATCAAGACGCTGGCCAAGGAAATAGGACCCATCGTCAGCGCAACCGCGATGGACGGAAAAGCCATCATCATCCCGGCCGATGAGAAATGCAACATTGCATATATCAAACAGATCACAACGGCCGAATTCGACAAGGCCCAGGCCGAAGTGAAAAAAGGACAGGACGAAGAAAAACGGATCGTCCGGCCGGAATTTAATCCAGGCCACAGGCGAATTCCAGGAGCAAAGAGAAAGAGATAATGTCAACCGAGCTCCATCAAATCCGCGAAGCCATAATCCACGCCTATAAAGCGACGAATGGCCCGCGTTTACGGCAGCAGGAGCACAGCCG
>Ga0209536_100011289_pt1 | contig 13098 bp, 12 predicted proteins | sample DeeMarSeWOR28_12_FD_187461 | JGI IMG/M metagenome (GOLD analysis project Ga0209536, IMG submission 187461) | Marine sediment microbial communities from White Oak River estuary, North Carolina - WOR-2-8_12 (SPAdes) (version 2) | ecosystem: Environmental > Aquatic > Marine > Intertidal zone >...
GTTATTTTATCTTTGAATTTTACCTGATCAGCCTTAGACAAGGTATTTATTTCATCTCTTTTACCCGTAATTTGAAATGCAATGAATTCTACAATAATTACTGCGCCATCTATTATGATTCCAAAATCGATTGCACCCAGGCTCATCAAATTGGCATCCACTTTAAATAAATACATCAGGGACAAAGCAAAGAGTAAACTAAGCGGAATAACGGAAGCAACCACCAGGCCCGATCTTAAATTTCCCAACAGCAGGACTACAACAAAGATCACAATCAGGCATCCAAAAATCAGATTTTCTGTAACTGTAAATGTCGTTTTACCAATAAGCTCACTTCTATCCAGAAAGGCATTAATCACTACACCCTCCGGCAAACTATTTGAGATTGAAGACACCCGGTCTTTTACGGCATCAATCACCTCTTTGGAATTGGCATTTTTCAGCATCATAACCTGTCCCAGCACCTTTTCACCCTCACCATTAGCGGTGATGGCTCCAAAACGTATTGCGCTGCCAAACCCAACTTCAGCCACATCCTTTATATAAACAGGGATTGAATTCTCTTTTTTAACGACAATGTTTTTGATGTCCTCCAAAGAAGAAACCAGGCCCTCGCCACGAATAAAGTAGGCCTGATTTACTTTTTCAATATACCCCCCGCCCGTAACACTATTATTTAATTCCAGGGCATTTATCACCTCCCTAGCCGTAACTTTCATTGCATTCAGTTTTTCCGTACTAATCGCAACTTCATATTGTTTTAAAAAGCCCCCCCAGGTATTGACTTCAACAACCCCGGGAATCCCTGAGAGCTGTCTTTTAACCAGCCAGTCTTGTATGGTTCTCAGGTCTGTTGTTGAGTATTTGCCCTCATAACCGGGTTTCACATCCAGGATGTATTGATAGATTTCGCCTAATCCCGTAGTGATGGGCCCCATTTCGGGCGAACCAAAACCATCAGGAATTTTTTCCGAGGCCAACTTAATCTTTTCAGAGATCAATTGCCGCGGGAGGTAAGTGCCCATATCATCATTAAAGACAATAGTAACTACTGAAAGGCCAAATTTAGAAATGGACCTTATTTCCTGAACACCTGGTAAATTGGCCATTTCGAGCTCTACCGGATAAGTGATAAACTGCTCCATATCCTGGGTAGACAGACTCCTTGAGGTAGTGATTACCTGTACCTGGTTATTTGTAACATCCGGAACGGCGCCTATTGATATCCGGAGGAGGGAATAAAGCCCAAAACCAACTAAAAATAAGGTGAATAGTAGAATAATAAATTTCTTCTGAATACTAAATTCTATAATACGAGATAACATAATCCATGGAATAATGATTGATAATCATGCATAATAAAAAAGGGATATTATGCCTTTGTAAAAAAATAAACCAAGATAATTTATGCCTCGCGTGGAGGTTGGAAAGGGCCTTCTTTCTCAAAATTAGAATAGGAAGCCTGATAAAAGAAATTTGCTGTTGGAGTTAGTAAATCGTCAGCGGGTCTGAGTTGACATGCCTGCAGATCCCTGATTACAAAAGCAGAAAGCACCGTCATATGGGATTGGTGTTGAAATGGCAATTCTTCATGATCTTGTTTTTCTTCCTGATGCTTTTTACTGTGATCGGCCTCAAGCTCTCCATAGTGCTTCGAGATAAAGACAAACAGGTTATCGCCGTATTTCTCAGAATGAAATTTTGCGTGTTCTATAAATTCACTAAGATCAACAAGGTCGCGGATACAAATGTTAAAGCTTTGTATCAGAATCAGGAAAGAAGCTGCTATAGAAACAAATTTTACCATCATAATCCTTAGTAAAGATACGATAATCTGGAAAATTCCAATTATACTTCTTCCTCTTCAACTATTTCATAGGGGATAGTATCAATTAAATAACTCAATGCTTCGATTCGTGCATCCGTTTTTTTATCGGCATCTATAATTACCCATGGAGAATTTTTCAAATCTGTGTGCTCAAACATTTTTAGCTTAAAGGCGGTATATTCGTCCCACAGTTCCTGTGCTTTGCGGTCAACAGCGGTCATTTTCCACTTTTTTAAGGGATTGGATTTAATTTCCTTAAACCTGTTTGCCTGTTCTTCTTTGGTAATTGAAAAATAGAATTTTATTAAATAGGTGTCAGAATCCATGATCATGCGCTCAAAACCATTTACCTGTTTCATAAAATTCTGATACTGTTGTTTTGTACAAAAGCCGTTAACGGGTTCAACAACAGCCCGGTTATACCAACTTCGGTCGAAAAAGACCATTTCACCTGGTTTTGGAAGCTTATTAACATAACGTTGAAAATACCATTGCCCGCTTTCTTCAACCGTTGGTTTCGGCAGGGCAACAATCCTGTACTGTCTTGGATTTATATAGGCAGTGATTCTTCTTATAGCCCCGCCTTTGCCTGCTGCATCGCGCCCTTCAAAAATCACAACTATTTTCTTGTTTTTAGCTATGACCCAATTTTGCAGTTTTATCAGCTCTGTTTGAAGCTCTTTTATTTTCAATTCATGCCTTGTCGAGCGCAAGGCCTTCTCAATGTTAGTCTTTTTATCAGACAACAGACTTTTTAATCCTAATGGAGTGTTTAGCAAAGAAATATCCTCTTCACTGAACTGCATCTGTTTTTTATCTCCGTTAGTCATCTTTTATATATCAATTTGTTCAATATGCCTGTAATATCTCAGTACTATATTGGGATCAGGTAATATGCTTGTTTTATGCTTTGTTTTTTTCGTATAATCAAACCTGGAAAGTACATAGCGAATACTCTCTAGGCGGGCAGTTTTTTTACTATTAGCCTTAACAATTATCCAGGGACTAAAGGTGGTGTGCGTTTTGGAAAACATCTGTTCTTTATAAAAGCTGTATTTATCCCACAAGGCCTGCCCTTTTTTGTCTACCGGGCTAAATTTCCATTTTTTCAACGGATTTAATAACCGGCTTTCTATTCGCTTTTTTTGTTCTTTTTTAGAAATAGAAAACCAAAACTTTATAAGTTGAACCCCATCTTCGTAGAGCATATGTTCGAATCCCGGAACCTGAACCATAAATTGTTTATAATCATTTTTATTACAAAAGCCCATCACAGGTTCAACCACGGCCCGGTTGTACCAGCTTCTGTCAAAAAAAACAATTTCTCCCGGATTTGGCAGTTCTTTTATATATCTCCTGAAATACCATTGACCTGTTTCCACGTCAGTAGGTTTAGAAAGTGCAACAACCCGCATTGATCTTGGGTTCAGGTGTTCCGTAAAACGTTTTATAGCTCCACCTTTGCCTGCCGCATCCCTGCCTTCAAAAATTATAGCTACCCTCAGTTTTTTTTTAATTACCCAACGCTGTAAATTTACCAGTTCTATCTGCAAAAGTTTTAGTTCTTCTTCATATCGGAGTCTGTTAAGTACCCCGGAAATGTCTATTTCCTTTTCATTGGCAATGGCAATCAGGTCTTTTCTCTTTTTGGCTTTTAGAAGATCTTCAGGTAAAAACATTTAGCTTTTGTATATAGGTAATAGGATCAATATAAAAACATGAGTTATTGATTGTTCCTAAAATTTGGTCGTAACTATAAAGATACTAATTTTGACCTACATTTTTATGACACCCGGCTGTGTTTTTCCTGCAGTTGAATTCTAAAACAGCGCGAGGCATTTATTTTGCTCCGTGTATTGGTAACATTTGATTTATAAGTCAATTACAAATTATCTATAATGATTCACAGAAAATTATTTTACGCACTTATTTTATTCTTAATAGGATATCAGGGCTATTCACAAAAACAAAAGTTTAGTTATTTGGATATATTTAATCTGGAATATGTCTCTGAACCACAAATAGCACCAGATGGTTCCCGGATAGTTTATAGGCGAATGGGTTTTGACATTATGAAGGACAAAGCCGATGGAAATCTTTGGATAATTAATTCTGATGGCACGGAGCACCAAAAGCTTACGTCGCGCGAGGCGAGTGAACAGAGTCCCCAATGGTCTCCAGGCGGAGATAGAATTGCATTTATAAGCACAACAACAGAAGGTTCTGAGATTTATATGTATTGGCTGGGCAGCGGCAAACTGGCAAAAATCAGCCAACTTCCATTTAGCCCCGGTTCATTAGCCTGGTCGCCTAAAGGAGACCAATTGGCATTTTCTATGAATGTTAAAATAGAACCACCTGTAATTGCTGAAATCCCGAAAAAACCTGAAGGGGCAAAATGGGCGCAGGAACCCAGGATTACAGATCGCCTGTATCATGAAGCGGATGGTCGTGGTTATATTAAGCCGGGCTTCAATCACATATTTGTAATCCCGTCAGAGGGAGGGGCAATACGGCAAATCACTTCCGGCGATTATCACCACAGGGGCCAGCTTTCATGGTCTGCAAATGGGGAGAGTATTTTTTTCTCGGGAAACAGAACGGAGAACTGGGAATATGATTTTCGTAATAGTGAAATCTACCAGGTAGAATTGGCAACAGGGCGCATAGAAGCTCTGACTTCAGGAAAAGGGCCCGATACCAATCCTGCAGTTTCACCTAATGGCAGGTATATCGCTTATTTGGGATATCAGGATAAAGTACAAACGTATCAGATAGATCAACTACGTATAATGAATTCAGACGGAACAGGGGCCAGGATTTTGTCTAAGGACCTTGACCGGAGTATTTCCGGAATGATTTGGGACGCAAATAATGCCGGACTCTATATTTCATATGATGATAAAGGAAACTCAAAAGTTGGATATATTTCCCTGGACGGGAAAATTTCGAAGCTGGCAGATGACTTAGGAGGTACTTCTATTGGGCGGCCCTATGCCGGGGGATCCTTTAGTGTTTCCCGGAATGGGATAGTCGCTTATACACAAAGCAGACCGGATTACCCGGCAGAACTTGCTGTAATGAGCTCTAAGACTCAAAAAACAACTAAGATTACCGCTCTTAACAAGCCATTATTTAACTACAGAACTTTGGGTAAGGTAGAGGAAGTCTGGTACAAATCGTCCGTAGACCAAAGAGACCTTCAAGGCTGGGTGGTTTACCCGCCAAATTATGACAAGAATAAAAAATATCCATTTTTGGTGGAAAATCACGGAGGGCCGGTTCTTAACTATGGCGACAGGTTTTCTGCTGAAATGCAACTATATGCAGCAGCAGGGTATGTAGTTTTTTATCCCAACGCAAGAGGGAGTACTAGTTATGGGGAAGAGTTTGGGAACCTTTTATATAACAATTATCCCGGTGACGATTATAATGATGTTATGGACGGCGTTGATTATTGTATAAATATGGGAATTGCCAATGAAGATCAACTTTATGTTACAGGAGGTAGCGCAGGAGGTATTATGACAGCATGGATAATTGGTAAAAACAACAGATTTAAAGCTGCGGTAGTTGCAAAACCAGTGATGAACTGGATAAGCAAAACGCTTGTAGCAGATAATTACTTTGGCTATGCCAATTCCCGATACCCAGGTCAGCCCTGGGAAAATTTTGAAGGCTATTGGAAATTTTCTCCTTTGTCTCTCGTTGGAAATATAGAAACCCCAACAATGGTGATGGTAGGGATGGAAGATTTAAGAACACCCCCGAGTGAGGCTAAACAGCTTTATCATGCCTTAAAATTGAGGAAAATCGAAACAGTGCTGGTGGAGATACCCGGCGCAGGTCATGGCATTGCAAACAGGCCAAGTAATTTAATTACAAAAATTGCTCATACCCTTGCGTGGTTTGAGAAATATCGCAAATAGAGTGAAAATGACTGAGCAATGAAAGGGAAGAAAAGACATTGGTTTTGGAACATACTCATTATATTGACAGTGATAGTGAGTCTCCTGAGTTTTATGGCTCATTATAAAAATTGGATTTGGAAAAAGTCCGATAGGATACAGATTTTATCCGGGGTTTATTTTAAGGAGTTGCCATTTAATTCGTTGAATGAAGTAGCTATGGTACGTAAAATCCCATCTTTGGATCGCAAAAATGGATTTTCGGCCTGGGAGAAGGAAAAAGGGATTTTTAAAGATTCCCTGAACGAAGAAAAACCGGTTTATATTTATGTAGACAACCTGGAAGATCAGAAGATCAGATTAACCTACAATGATTCGCTTTTGCTTTTTATCAATTTATCTGATTCTCTTAAAACAAAAGAGTTATATCTTTACCTGGAAGACAAAATAGGTGCACAACAAATACAATTAAATCAGTAAAAAAGAGTTACCTACTTCAAAACCTTTAGTTAGTACAAATGAAATTACTATTCCTGAATCTTTTGCTTCTGCCTTTAATGGTGTTTTCCCAAAATAAACTTTCTGTAGACGTCACAGGTGTCAAAAGCGATAAGGGCAGTGTGCTTGTTGCAGTTTACGACAGTTCTGATAGTTTCCTGGTTTCGGATAAAATGTTTTCCGGAGGCAGCAGTAAAGCACAATTAGGCAGCACATGGGTAATAATTGATGATTTACCTGACGGGGAGTATGCACTTGCTATTTTTCATGATGAAGACGGAGATGATGAATTAGATACCAACTGGATTGGAATTCCTAAAGAACCTATCTGTTTTTCCATTGGCAAGATGAAAACATTTGGCCCACCCAAATATCATGAATGCGCTTTTAAAGTTGAAGGAGACAAGGAAATCCAGGTATCCCTTTAAACAGAATTGCTGCTTAGCACCTGTCATTCGATTTTACTGCAATTAAATTTCGATGTACATAAACCTCGGGCTAAAGTGACCGGACCCGCAAGAGGAATTCAAAAATCAGCTCAGTTTTACGACATGTAAATTTAAAATTTTGTTAATTTCTTTTTTGAAACGAATGTTTCAAATATATTTGTTAAAAATTAAAAGGAAATGCCGCGTTCGGAAGAATTTAACAGGGAGCATGCAGTACGTCAGGCCATGAATGTGTTTTGGGAAAAGGGCTATAATGGAACCTCAATGCAGGATCTGGTAGACGCAACTGGTCTTAACAGGTCGAGCATTTATAATTCCTTTGGCTCCAAACATGAATTGTATAAGATTACTTTGGAGTTTTATCAAAAGGAGAGTGGAGGTTTATTTCACAAAGCCCTATTAAATGCAAAGAATCCTTTAGGAGCTATCCGCCTGGTATTTGAATCTTTTTTACCTGAAATATTAGGTGAAGGTGGCGATAGGGGGTGTTATGCCATGAACTGTAAATCTGAACTGGGAAGCCGGGAAGGGGATATAAGGAAATGGCTTTTGGCTAACCAGGAAAATACACTGAATATTTTTAGCGGGCTAATTAAAGAGGGGCAGGAGCAAGGCGTCATCAATACTAAGGAAGATAGCAAAACGTATGCGTATTATATTTTCAATGCCTTTCAGGGATTTAGAATGACGGGTATTTTGATTAAAGACAGAACAGTTTTACAAAGAATAATTAATAATACACTTAAAGTAATTTCATAAATTTTTTTAATCATATTTGGAATGAACATTCCAGAAAAAACAGTAAATCATGAATAAATTTAAAGACAAAGTAGTAGTAATATCCGGTGGAAATTCCGGAATAGGTTTGGAAACAGTAAAGCGTTTTTTGGAGGAAGGTGCCAAAGTAGTGTTTTCGGGAAGAAGACAGGAAGCCTTAAATGAGGTTTCGGCATCTTTAACGGGTGACTTCAAGGCGGTTTTAGCCGATCAATCCAAATTGGAAGACAACAAAAAGCTGATCGAAGAAGCGGTTAATACGTATGGTAATATTGATGTGCTTTTTGTAAATGCGGGTGTGGCCTATTTTACACCGGCCGATTCAATTGATGAATCACATTTTGATTCACAATTTGATATTAACATTAAAGGTCCGGCATTTCTTGTAAAAAATGCCATTCCTAATTTGAGTGATGGTGGAGCTATAATCTTTAATACTTCCATAGTTCACTTAAAAGGTTTTGAAGGCGCAGCGGTATATAGTGCAACCAAAGGAGCACTGAGGGCATACGCAAGGGTATTAGCTACAGAATTGGCGCCTCGTCATATACGGGTAAACTCTATAGCTCCCGGACCCATAGCAACTCCAATTTATACTAAAATGGGTATGCCCGAAGAAGCAGTTTCCCAAATGGGACAGGGCTTTGCTGCCTCAAATCCTTTAAAGCGCTTTGGCGAATCTCAGGAAATAGCCAATGCCGCATTATTCCTGGCTTCCAATGATGCCAGTTATGTAAATGGAATAGAGTTGGCAGTTGATGGAGGTATGAGCCAGATTTAGCGTTCCTACTTCAAAAAACTAACCCATCAGAATTATTCTGATGGGTTTTTTTGTAATTAGTTGAGGTATTCGCCCACTATCTGTATATTTAAAAATATTATGGAGACTATACTACTTGTTCAATTACTGGGTGCATTATATGGGTTTCTTGCAGTATTATTTGGTGCATTTGGTGCCCATTTATTAAAGAAGACCCTTTCAGAAGCTCAGCTGAAGAGTTTTGATACAGGGGTAAAATATCAGATGTACCACGCTATTTTATTGTTGATATTGGGATTTAACCTGGGTTTTACGACGGCTTTGGAGAAAAGTATGGCCTACTGCATTATATTGGGTACTTTTCTTTTTTCTTTTAGCATCTATGGGCTTTCGATTGGGTCTGCGAAAGGAAGATCCTTAAAGTTTCTGGGCCCAATTACTCCTTTAGGGGGCTTGCTTTTGATAATAGGATGGGGGTTGCTGTTCTATTCTTTTATTGCCAATATGGTATAAACTCAATGGCATCCGCAATTGCCCTCTTCACATCCACTTTTGGTATCTTTTTTGGAAGTAAACAGGCCCTTGGGGAGTACGTATTTTTTGGCCAAATAGAAGATGGCTATAGCTAAGGTCAGATAAACCAATATGGGTTGTAGTACACTCATTTTATTTCAAAACCTGATATGCAATTAAAGCCACAATATAAGCAAAAACACTCATTATTACCAATTGTGCTATAGGCCATCGCCAGCTATTGGTCTCTCGTTTTACGATAGCCAGCGTACTCATGCACTGCATGGCAAAGGCGTAAAACAGTAGCAGCGAAATGCCTGAGGCCAGATTAAATAAAGGCTTTTTGGAAACGGGATTTATTTCAGAAGCCATCCTGTTTTTAATGGTATCTTCTTCATCATTCCCAACACTGTAAATAGTTGCTAAAGTTCCAACAAAAACTTCACGTGCAGCAAAGGAAGTCAGCACGGCAATCCCGATCTTCCAGTCGTACCCCAATGGCGCCACTGTTGGTTCCAGGGCTTTGCCTATATTGCCAATATATGAATTCTCTAGTTTAAAACCGGCAATTTCCTGCTTACGGGCTTTCTCAAAAAGAGTGAGCTCTCTTTGTTTTAAGGAATCCCTTAAGGTGCCAGTATTTAATTGGCCTATACTATCCTTTAAATACGTTTCATATTCGCTCAATTCATTTTGAATACTCGTTATATTGTAAGCTGTTAAACCTTGATTTTCAATTCTTTCACTAATTATTTTGTCGGCATTTTTAAAGTTGGAGGAGTAACCATTGGAACCTAAAAACCACAAAACAATGGAAATTGCGAGGATAATTTTACCGGCACCATAAACAAAACTTTTAGTTTTCTCAACAACCGTATACGCAACATTTTTGAGAAGGGGGAACTTATAGCTTGGCATTTCCACCACAAAAAATGACCTGCTTTTTATTTTCAGGACTTTGTTCAGGATCATTGCAGATCCAATTGCAGCCCCAAAGCCAATTAAATACAATAAGGTAAGTGTAAGTGCCTGGTAACTCAGCCCTATAATTCTTCCCTCCGGAATAACAAGGGCTATGATAATGAGGTAAACCGGAAGTCGCGCAGAACAGGTGACAAAAGGAGTTACTAAAATAGTGATTAATCGTTCTTTCCAGTTTTCAATATTCCGGGTTGCCATTACCGCCGGTATGGCACAGGCGGTTCCTGAAATTAAGGGAACCACACTTTTACCACTGAGTCCGAACGGTCTCATAATTCGATCCATCAAAAAGACCACCCTGCTCATATATCCTGACTCCTCAAGGAGCGCAATAAATAAAAACAAGAAGGCAATCTGAGGAATGAATATGACAATCCCACCGATTCCTGCCAGGATGCCTTCGGCTATAAGATTGGTAAATACTCCGGGCGGCAGTGTGGCCTTTATCCAATTGCTTGCCGCCGCAAACTGCTCGTCAATAAAATCCATAGGATAGCTGCTCCAGTCGTAGATAGCCTGAAAAATGGTTAACAAAATGACCAGGAAAATCAGGTAACCGAATATCTTATGGGTCAGCACCTTATCTACTGTAGCTCGGAATCCTTTAGCCGCATTCCTGTCTACTTTATACGTTTCTTTTAAAACCCCGTTTATAAATTGATAGCGCAGGATGGTTTCCTTCTGCTGAAGCCTTTTTAGTTCTGCCTTGGTCTTGGTAGTAAATGTAGAGGTGTCTTTTACTTCTTTTTTCTTAATAGGCATAAAATTGACATCCTGCGTAATTACGAGCCACAATTTGTAAAGATCTTCATTAGGGAATGTTTGCCGTAACCTCTCAAAATATTCCGGTGCTATTACAGTGGTGTCTACATTTGGTCTTACAGATAAATTTTTATAGTCCGCAATTAATTCACGTATTCGCTCTATCCCGGTACCCTTTCTTGTGCTGACTAAAGCTATTTTGGTATTTAATTTTTCTTCCAGGAGGGATATATCCAGAGTAATTCCCTTTTTAGGCATCCTGTCCGACATATTGATGACCAGAATTGTCGGGATTTTTAGATCTTTTATTTGGGTAAATACGAAGAGATTTCTCTTTAAATTTTCAACATCACTAATTACAACAGCCACGTCCGGGAAATCCTTATCGTTCTTGTTAAGAAGCAGTTCTACGACCACACTTTCATCCAGTGATGTTGTATTCAGGCTATATGTACCCGGGAGGTCAAGAATATGAGCTTTAACGCCTCTGGGCAACTTACAGATACCTTCCTTTTTTTCAACAGTTATTCCGGGGTAATTCCCGACTTTTTGATTCAGACCGGTTAACTGATTAAAAACAGAAGTCTTTCCGGTATTTGGGTTGCCAATAAGTGCTACATTAATATTTTTACTCATAATGTGGCTTTATCTTCAATGAGATCCAACTCAATTTGAAGTGCGACGGATCTTCTGATAGCAATATGAGAACCATTGACATTTATGTATAGCGGATCCTTTAATGGGGCTATTTGAATCAATTCTAACTCATTGCCGGGGAGGCATCCTAATTCCAATAATTTTATAGGCAGCATTCCCTTGGTGAATTCTTTGATAATTCCCCTTTCCCCTCGCTTTAAATGTGCTACGGTCGTAACCAATTTTTATTTAGATTGATTTTAAGTAAGGACAAAAATAATAGAAAAAGATGAGGTATCCGGGCAAATTTTGAAAAAAGAAAAATGGGAATGTTCTTATTATTAAATGATTGGTCTTCGAAGAAAATGATTCCTCAATTGAGGTAGGATAATTTTAATACCTCCAGGTCCTGCAGTAATTTCTCCATATCCTCTTTGCTGGTCCCGTCGTAAGTGCCCCTTATCCTGCGTTCTTTATCTATTAAAATAAAGTTCTCGGTATGAATCATATCAAAGGGACCGCCGTCACCACCATCTTTTGCAGCCAGATAGGATTTTCTGGCCAGTTCGTAGATATGTTTTTTATTTCCGGTAACTAAATTCCATTTTTTATCAATCACACCTTTTTCCAAAGCGTATTTTTTGAGTTGTGCAACGGAATCTATATCTGGTGTAACGGAATGCGATAACAACATTACATCCTCATCATGTACTATCCGGGATTGAAGGAAGGCCATATTTTCTGTCATTAAAGGGCAGATGGTTGGGCAGGTAGTAAAGAAAAAATCGGCCACATAGATTTTATCCCTATAGTAATCCTGGGTAATGGTCTCGCCATTTTGGTTGGTCAGTGAAAAATCGGCAATGGTATGGTATTTTTTTACATGGACCAGGGTGCTATCTACCAATTCCGGATTAAAATCTGCCGGTTGATAAACAGGAAGTACCTTTTTGGGTTGCAGCGCATTGTAAAACAAATAAATAATTACCGCAGAAAGCAAAAGGAGTACAATTCCAAAAAATTTAAATTTACTGAAGAAAGAAAGCATTCACCGTTTTTTGCAAAGGTACAGTAGCAAATCATAGCATTCAAAAACTTTGATGTGGGTTTGCTGCTAAAACTTTCTTAAATATCTGCCCGCGAACCTACTTTCTTTTTATAAGACCTCGTAAAAGTGTACTTTTGTGCGCTTTACTTATAAATTCTTTAGATGAGTCCTATACTAATAAAGACCATACAGTTTTTCCTGAGTCTTTCACTTTTAATTGTCCTGCATGAACTGGGACATTTTATCCCGGCCAAATTATTTAAGACGAGGGTGGAGAAGTTTTATCTTTTTTTTGATATTAAATTTTCCCTTTTTAAGAAAAAGATAGGGGAAACCGTATACGGAATAGGTTGGCTACCACTGGGAGGTTATGTTAAAATAGCAGGCATGATTGACGAGAGCATGGACACGGCCCAAATGGCCGAAGAACCCAAGCCCTGGGAGTTTAGGTCAAAACCGGCCTGGCAGCGATTGATTATCATGCTGGGTGGGGTTACCGTAAACTTTGTTCTTGCAGTTATTATCTATATCGGGATGGCCTACTCCTATGGGGACCAGTATATTCCAATGGATAGCCTGAAAGATGGAATTTGGGTTACGGAAAAAAACATTGGTGATGAATTGGGGGTACAAACCGGAGACCAGATTGTAGCTATTGACGGGGAGGAAGTTGAAAATTTTGATAGTTTATTGGGAGAAATAATAAACGGCAATACCATTACGATAGTAAGGGACGGGAATACCATCGAAAAGGAGATCCCTGTGGATTTTATAGCTACCTTACTGGAGGACGAGGATAAAATTCGATTTATAAGTCCCAGGCTTCCTTTTATTGTAGGAGAGATACCCAAAGAATCTGCAAATAAGGATTCCGGTTTGCAGGTAAAGGATCAGATCATTAGAATTGGGGATCAAAGCATTACCTATTTTGATGAAGC
>Ga0209536_100011291_pt1 | contig 13096 bp, 6 predicted proteins | sample DeeMarSeWOR28_12_FD_187461 | JGI IMG/M metagenome (GOLD analysis project Ga0209536, IMG submission 187461) | Marine sediment microbial communities from White Oak River estuary, North Carolina - WOR-2-8_12 (SPAdes) (version 2) | ecosystem: Environmental > Aquatic > Marine > Intertidal zone >...
AAAGAGGCAAGCAGCAAATCAGGTGCTATCGCGGACCTGTCAGAATCGGAAAAAGAATTCAGCGAGCGCGCCACGCGTGAGCAAAAGATCAAGACAAACAATTCTCCTATAGCATCACCAACAGGCAAAGCGGAAGATTTGCAGACTGCCGGAGCAATGGAGGCGATTGAGTTATACAAAGGACTGTTGAAGAAGTATCCATTATATGAACGCAACGATCAGGTCATGTACCAGTTATCGCGCGCCTATGAGGAGATCGGTCAGGTAGAAAAAGCCATCGAAACCCTCAACGTGCTGGTGCAGAAATACCCTGATTCACGGCATCTGGATGAGGCGCAATTCAGACGGGCAGAATATTTCTTCATGAGAAAACGTTATCTTGATGCTGAGGAAGCCTACCAGGTCGTGCTCAATATAGGCAAGGGTTCTGCGTTTTATGAACTGGCTTTGTATAAACAGGGATGGGCCTACTTCAAGCAGGACCTGTATGAGGAGGCGCTGAAGGATTTTATAGCCATGCTTGATTTCAAAATCGATGAGGGTTATGAGCTCGAACAGATCGATGACAAGATTGAGAAAAAGCGTATCGATGACACATATCGTGTTATCAGTTTGAGTTTCTCATATCTGGGTGGCGCGGATGCAATTGTCGATTTCTTTGCAATGGCTGGGCCACGCTCTTATGAGGCCAGTGTATACAGTCACCTTGGTGAATATTATCTTGAGAAGCGTCGCTATAATGATGCTGCCCTGACCTATAACAGTTACGTTGAGCGGAACCCGCTGAATAAAGTTGCGCCGTACTTCAATATCCGTGTCATCGAGATTTATCTGCAAGGCGGGTTCCCCAAACTTGTCATAGATTCGAAGAAGAACTTTTCGAACACCTATGGGCTAAACGCCGAGTACTGGCAATTCTTTGATATACAGCAGTTCCCGGTAGTGCTCACATTCCTTAAAGCCAACCTGTCGGATCTGGCAAGTCATTATCATGCGCTTTATCAGGACAAGCGTTTAAACAAACAGAAGCAGGAAAACTATGCTGAAGCTATTCACTGGTATCGTGAGTTCTTCAGGTCATTCCCGGAAGATGAGCTGGCGCCGGAACTGAATTACAAGCTGGCGGCATTGATGCTGGAGAATGAAGACTATCGTGATGCTGCGCTGGAATATGAGAGAACTGCCTACAATTACCCGAGACATGAAAAATCTTCTGAGGCAGCTTATGCGGCGGTCTATGCTTACCGCAAGTATTTGCCAAAGGCACCGCCATCTGACGTAGTACTGGTCAAGCGCGAAATCATACGCAGCTCGCTCAAGTTTGTCGAAAACTTCCCTGATCACAAGCATGCCGCGGTAATACTTTCGGCAGCTGCAGATATGCTTTACGAGTTGAAGAACTACACGCTTGCGGTCAAGACCGGGCGTCAACTTATTGAGCAATACCCGAATGCAGATAAGAAGCTGGTCCGTTCTGCATGGCTGGTGGTCGCACATGGCTCGTTTGACCAGACCAGTTATCAGGATGCCGAGAGCGCATATATCAAGGTGTTGAGCCTGACAGATGCTAAAGACGAGAGTCGTGAAAAGCTGACTGAAAATCTTGCTGCATCAATATACAAGCAGGGGGAACAGCAGAGGAAGCTGGAGAAACATCGCGAGGCTGCAAATCATTTTCTGCGTATTGCGACTGTAACACCAACGGCAAAGATAAGACCAACTGCTGAATACGATGCCGCTGCATCGCTGATTATATTGAAAGACTGGCCTGCTGCAGCAAATGTGCTGGTTGATTTTCGTAAACGTTATCCACAAAGCGAACTGCAAACAGAGATTACAAAGAAGCTTGCCATTGTATACAAGGAAAACGGCGATCTGATGGCATCGGCTGCAGAGTTTGAGCGCATCGAGACTGAAACAAAAGACGAATCGCTCAGGCGTGAAGCCCTGGATCAGTCAGCAGAGTTGTATGTTAAGGCAGGGTCGATGAAAGATGCTTTGCGTATTTACACGAAATACGTAAGCGTATTCCCGCGTCCTGCTGAGAATGCGATTGAAACACGGCAGAAGATTGCTGATATCTATAAAAAAACAGACAACAATAAAAAATATATTGCCGAGTTAAAGGCCATTGTCCAGGCGGATTCCAGTGCCGGTAATGAACGTACTGACAGGACGCGCTTTCTGGCTGCAAATGCTGCCCTTGTTCTTGCTGAACCTTCTTTGACTGCGTTTTATGATGTCAAGCTGGTCAAACCATTCAAGAAAAATCTCGACAAGAAAAAGAAACACATGAAAACAGCCATCGATAAATACAACAAGCTGATTGATTATGAAGTCAGTGAAGTGACAGCAGCTTCAACCTATCAGTTGGCAGAGATTTATTATCATTTCAGCCATGCATTGATGGAATCCGAGCGTCCAGACGATTTAAACGCAGATGAGCTCGAGCAATATAATCTCGTGCTTGAAGAGCAGGCATATCCATTCGAAGAGAAGGCTATTGGCGTGCATGAGAAGAATATTGAGCTATTATCTATTGGTGTTTATAACAAATGGATCGATAAAAGCATCGAGAAGCTGGCGATACTGATGCCGGCACGTTATGCCAGGTCTGAACAGGAAAACACTTTTGTCAAAAGCCTGACCTCGTCAGGTCAGCAGGCTAAAAGCGTGAAGTTAGAAGAGCAAGTAAAGGCAACGGACGCCACTGCAATGATTGGGGATTGATGTAATGAATGTCTTTATACCTGTGCGTATACACCTGGTGCATGTTGCGATTATGTGCCTGCTTGCGGCCTTGAGTGGCTGTGCTGCACAGTCAGGCGTTACCAGAGCTGCAAAGGTGCAGGACGTGGATGTCAGCAGTGACGTTCAAAAAACCTTCGATCAGGCGCTGCAATTATTGCAGGAAGAGCAATACGATACTGCGATTACCCTGCTGAACAGCGTAATAGAGCAAGAGCAAAGACTAACAGCGCCATATATTAATCTTGCGATGGCATATCGTCATACAGGTAATGAAAAACTGGCCGAAGAGAACCTGTTGAAGGCGCTGGCTATAGATCAGGCGCAGCCAGTTGCCAACAACGAACTGGGAATTCTCTATCGCAAGCAGGGTCGTTTTGACGATGCAAAAAAAGTCTATATCAACGCGCTTTCCGAGTACCCGGATTATTTGCCGGTAATCAAGAACCTGGGGATTCTATGTGATATCTATATGCGCGATCCTCAATGCGCGCTCGAACAGTTTGAAAAATATCAGCAGTATGCTCCGGAAGACAAGACCGTCAAGATCTGGATAGCTGACCTCAAAACAAGAATCTAGGTGAATCGCAGCAATGAAAGTATACGTTATTACATGTGTTGCATTGATTATGTCATTCAGCCTGGCGGCGGAAGAAGTCAAGGAACTGTCAGGTATTTCGATTATAGGTAATAAAGAGGCGCCCAAGTCGCTCTATATTGTGCCCTGGAAAAATTCTCAGGTCGGTGTGGAAACAAGTCTGAACTCCGGTCTGCTTGATGACAGTAATAAATTAATTGATAAAGAAGTGTTTATGCGTGAGCTCGAATTTTACGAGCTTAGCCAGATGCAAGAGTAAAAAGTAACCAGTAAGAGGATAGTAAGATGGGTTTTCTAGAAACATTAGTGAAATTTTTCCAGACTGGCGGTGCATTTATGTATCCCATTCTGATTGTGTTTGCGATAGGTGTAGCTATTGCGGCAGAACGTTACATCAAGCTTATGACGATAAGAAACCAGAACCAGAAGGTCTGGAGTGATGTACATCCCATATTGCAACAGGGAAACTTTGACCAGGCTCGAGGTATCCTGAAAGAAGATGATTCAGCCATAGGCGGATTACTCAACATGGGGCTGTCACGACAGGGCTCGGTGCGTCGACGTGATGACATTGAGATCGCCATGGAAGAAAGCATGATGGAAATAATCCCTCAGCTTGAGAAACGTACGCCTTATGTGGCGCTGTTCTCCAACATTGCGACGCTGCTGGGCCTGCTCGGTACGATTATGGGCCTGATCGAGGCGTTTACTGCAGTCGCAAATGCAGATCCGGCTGAAAAAGCCGACTTGCTGTCAGCCAGTATTTCAGTTGCGATGAATACCACCGCATTTGGTCTGATGGTGGCAATTCCGTTGCTCATTGTGCATGCCAATCTGAGTTCCAGAACAACAGAAATTGTCGATAGTCTGGAAATGGCCTCGGTGAAAACGCTCAACCTGATTGCGGACTTTGCCAAGCGTCAGGCAGAACTGGCATCAAAGCATGGCTAGATATCGTCGCTACAAGCGGTTTGACAAGGAGCCGCCTGAGCTGAATATCACGACCTTCCTGAATCTGATGGTTGTGCTCGTGCCTTTCTTGCTGATAACGGCAGTGTTCTCGCGAATTACTATCCTCGAACTGAACCTGCCGACAGGCGCCGGTGATGCAAGCAAGGTCGACAAGCCGAAGATGACGGTTGAAGTCATCGTGCGTGATAAGGGTCTGGAGATTGGCAACGGCAAGACTATCCTCGTCCGCTTTCCCAAGGTTGATGATGAGTATGATGTAAGGACGATGTCTGAATATCTGTTAAAGATTAAATCAAATTACCTGGACAAAAAGGATGCCACCATATTGATGGAGCCAAACATCGAGTATGCGAACCTGGTTCTGGTTATGGACGCGATGCGAGTCGCTGAAGTAGTGCAGGGCGATAATCCTGAGCTCCAGGAGATTGAACTGTTTCCCAATATTTCCATCGGAGATGCGCCATGAAACAGAACAGACGTATGAAGCGCATGGCGCGTGCATCAAAACAGAGAAAACCTACGTTGAACCTGGTTTCATTGATGGATGTGTTTACTATCCTGGTGTTCTTCTTGCTGGTGAATTCATCATCCAGTGATGTCATGGAACAGCCCAAGAACATCAAGTTACCCGAGTCGGTGGTCGATTCCAAACCGCGCGAAACCATTATTGTTCTGGTTACGGAAGACAATGTTCTGGTGCAGGGTGACGTTGTCATGACGACGGCCGAAGTAATCTCTTCGAAAGAGTCTGTCATGCAGCCTATAAGAGAGCGTTTGCTGCAGCAGCAGAGTAAAGTGATCGGCTTCAAGACAAAGGCCGTTGCTGAAAGTAAGGAAATAACTGTTCTTGCGCACCGTACATTACCGTTCAAGTTACTCAAGAAAGTGATGTCCAGCTGTACCAGTGCGGGTTACGGAAAAATATCTCTGGCTGTTGTTCAGAAAGCATCACAGAGTGGATAAAAGGTTGCCGTGAAAGAAAATATCGAACATCGCAAGGTAGAGGTCAGTCAAGAGATTGATCAGACCTATGAACAGCTTGCCAGTCATAAGGGTAAGCAACAGGCGCTAGATGCAGAATTGCAGGCATTGCTGGCTGAACGCAGCCATTATTCCCTGTTAAGTGAAATCAGTGAGCGCCTGGACCAGCTGCACAATGAAGGTGGCGCACAGCTGTTCTGGGGTGATGATTACGATACTGCTAAAGCGAGCAAGTTGACAGAGCAGGCACGCAACAAGGTCATTGATTTTGATTCACGTGTTGCTGAATTACAGCAGCGCTATGACGACGGCGAAGAAAATATCCAGAGTCTTGCAGCTCGCGTCAATATCCTCAATGAACAAAGTCTCGAACTGGAAGAATACGAAGAAGAAGCCAGGAACGAGTATGTTGTCGAACGCGAAATGGATGAATTGCCGTTTCGTCCTATGGTTATGCCATGGATGGATGACGAAGAAGACAAGAGGCGCTTGCGCCGGGCTCTTGCTGCCAGTCTTTTAGTTGCAATATTGCTGGGGCTATTGATCCCGTTGTGGGATATACCGATGCCTGATCGTCTTGAGCCAGTGAAAATACCGGAGCGTATGGCACAGCTTATTGTCGAGAAAAAGCCGCCGCCACCACCACCGCCACCAAAGGTCGAGAAGAAACTTGAGGAATCGACCAAAGAGAAAAAAGTGAAGAAAAAGGCGCCCGAACCTGAAACCAAAAAAACGCAGGTGGCGCGAAAGAAAGCAGAACGTGCTGGCCTGCTGGCGTTCAAAAATAATTTTTCCGAATTGATCGATTCGGGTCCTGAGAAAAAACTCGGTGCCCAGGCTCGTATCAGCACCAAGGGTCAAACTGCGAAGAGTACTTCACGTTCACTGGTCACTGCGCAGGCAACCAGCGGCAGTAGTGGTATCAGTACGGCATCACTGAGCAGGGACGTGGGTGGCGCCGGCAATGGTATCAAGGGTGTCGGTTTTGAGCGGGTTGAGTCTGCGATAGGCAGCGACTTCTTTGGTGAGGAAAGACCACTCAGTGGCGGCCCCGGGCCATCGCGTACCGATGAAGAAATCCAGATTGTATTCGACCGTTACAAGGCTGCGCTTTATAGAATCTATAACCGCGAGCTGAGGAAAAATCCGACCTTGCAGGGCAAGGTGGTTATACGCCTGACAATTCAGCCCGATGGTGCTGTATCGGCCTGCAACATGGAGTCCAGCGATATGGATTCACCTGCGCTGGAAAAGCAAATCGTAGACCGTGTACTCAAGTTTAATTTTGGAGCCAAGGAGGGTGTAACGGCTGTGACCATACTGTATCCGATTGACTTCCTGCCGGCCTCCTAGGCCTGGCGGTAGATCTTCCGGTTCAGGCGGTGGCAGGAATAATGCTTGCTGTTACAAAATGCAGCGCATTCAGGATTAGAGAATGGACTCCTGGCTAATGCAAATGAAGTAATTCTGGAATGGTACAAAAATGCTGATTTGTAATGTATCAGGGGGGTGAGAAGGTTTAAATACCTTTTGCAGAGGTTTCTTGCTGATCCCTCTGATTGAATAAATGAAATTCATTGATGCGCTGCATCAATAAAAAAATTAAATCATAAATGAAATCGATTGAAAAATGATATCAATCGATACGCAAATTCCTAAATGAAATTGATTGGTGCACAACATCAATCAATACATAAAAAAATCCCTAAATGAAATCGACGGGCGACTAACAGCCGTCGATACACAAAAACAAAAAATAATATCTTTGTAATTGTGGGGAAATTCCAAAACTCTTATGCGCCCGATGATTGTACTGTCTGGCTTGATGCTACCTGTGATAAAAATCTTTTTTATCACTATCGGGCTGCTATTGCCTGCAGTTAATGCCCTGGCAGCACCCTGCGATATCAAAAACAGCACGCCTCCATTCATCGATCATGATCTGACGAATAACGCAGCGACCAGCGCAAGTTACTGCGAACTGTGTGGTTACGGTTATGTAACCATCGTGATTACCAATCCCTATGAGGGAGCGGACATGATCAATATGAGCGTAGTCGAAGATCTCGGGTCTTCGGGACTGGTCTACGATCCGACTGCGCCCACTCCGATCAGATACACCATGAATGGTACCCCGTTTGCGGGCCCGGCGCCGACCGGCGCCGGCTCGGTTCTGACATTCAACCTGGCAGGCATCTCGCTCGACTCCGTAAACGGTAACAATAATGTTGGTGAGCTGACGATAACTTTTGCAGTCAGGCGCACTTCGAACGCAGAAGGCCTGGTCAGCGCGAACCGCAACATCCGGGCAAGCCTGAACTACGACACCACGCAAGGCTGTGCGGTCACACCGCAAAACACCGGCTTTGATCTGCTGCCGTTGCGCGAACCCATTCCCGATGTTGACAAGCGAGGCAGAAATGTAGACGCCAGCCAGGGTGGATACTCCAACGGCGTGTTCGGCAACATCAATGACGATGTGATCTGGCGCATCAGAATCCGCAACAGAGGCCTTGCAGGATTGCAGGACCTCAAGTTTGACGACCTGATGCAGAACGGGAATTTCCAGATCAATTATGCCTGTCCCACGGAAGGCGAAGCGAGCGCTATCGCAGCCGCCAATGGCGTGGGCCCGGTAGGTAATTGTGTCTTCTCGAGCAACAACATCAACGATTTTATTGTTGATAACCCTTTTGGAGAAACAGGGACGTCTTACGACGGTTATGAAGTTGATGTTCCTCGCAACGACAGTACATTCATTTACCTGGTCGGCAAGATTACCTCTTCCTGCGTCTCCAACAAGACCAATACCGTTTCCAATATCGAATGGGGCTGTGAGGCGCAGGGTCCTACCGGCGGTATCTCGGTTACTTCCAGCGGCGTCTCGGCAGGAAGCGACTCGGAAACACTGAGTTCACTGGCCGAAAACATCAACAACAACGACCTTCAGGTGGTACGCAACCTTACTGGTCTCAATACCGGGCAACCCGTCGGAAGCCGCGGCTTGATGACAATAGAGTTAACAAATAACACCGGCGGCAGCATCAAGAACATTCATTTGCGAGACATACTGCCGCCTGAATATGTCGTGGATTCGACCTATACGCCGACGCTATCGATAAATCCCAGGTATGGCAATTATGCTGGCATGATCGACAGGATAACCTGGACCAATCCGGCGCCGAACACATTCCCGCTGACCAGCAGTAATCCGGCCGAGCCATTATCCAATACAGCGCCCGAGTTTGATCTGTGGAGCACGACCACGCATCCGAATTATCCTGACCAGGTCAACATGCTGCGTCATGGCGATGTTGCGGTCATCACTTTCCGTGTGGTGATGATTCCGCCGTCTTATTATGACAACAGTGCCAACCTCGATGTCAGGGTCGAGAACACCACCGATAACACCGACCCGGACAACAGCACGACATTGAGCAACCAGCTGTTTGTCGATTTTGAAAACTTCTGTAATCCAGGCGTGCAGCAGCATCCTGTCTACCCCTTTAACGATAATCCCCGTTCAGACCCGGAAGACCTGGATATCAATATCACCGGAAATGAACTGATATTTATCCTGACCAACAATCCTGCACAACCCTTGCCGTTGCAGGTGGCGCTGACCAATAACGGTGGTCATTACGCAGATGACTATTACGCCTATATCAGTTTCGGCACGACCATGGAGGTGGTGTCGGCGCCGGGGTCATGCAGTATTGCCAGTCCGCCTCTGCTTGAGGTATGGGATGATCCTGCGGACATCCCGGCAACGGCAACGGTGTATGAATGTAACAGTTCGGACGTCGGCACGGTTGCACCCGGCCAGACCCGAACGCTTGATTTCGAGGTTATCAAAACCAGTAATGCGGCGAGGCTGGCGGCGGATGATCTTTCGTTCCGCGCCGACGTGGTAGGTGAGATCACGCTGAGTAATGGCACTCCGTTGTGGTTTCCGACACCGGCGACGGCACCGATCGTCAACCGTGCCAATAACTATTCTCTCGACGGTGTTCGCGCCCGTGTGATTGGCTTCAACCTGATCAAGGACCAGGTAGGCATCTGCACCGAGAACAATACGCCACCACCTGGATTACCGGATCTGCAAATCCAGATCGGTGAAGAATGTACCTTCCATATCGAAACCGGCGGCTGGTTCGGATTCCTGACGCCCGGCTTCACCTATATCGCGGTACAGGACATCACGGTGACGGACCAGTTCCCCGATGGTCAGGGCTATATCTCCTCGACCGATCCGTATCTGACCAGTGATCCGGAGATCCTGAGTATTGCGTTGGCACCACAAACCAGCCCGCCTCTGCAGACGCTGGATGAAGGCTGGATCGACTGGAGTTTCAACCAGGCCGTACCGGCTGAACGTATTACTGTAAAGGACAAGTGGTTCAGGGTTAACGTGACATCGCGCCTGTTGAATGACCCGGTCGATCCGATCGATCCGGCTGATCCGAATAATGCGGCAGTACTGCCGAACCGGCATGCCTTGCTCAGCACCAACGTCCTCAACTCGGTTTTCCAGGCGGTATTCAAAAATGACGTCACCGGCCTGGAGGAAGTCTATGACCTGGGTCCGGGCACCATCGGTTATCCGCAGGAGTCGATCCGTCGTGAAGACCTGACCATTACCGAACCCAATATCCTGGTCACCAAGGAAGTGTGTAATGAAACACTTAACGGCGTGGGTACGACCTGTTCCAACTTCGCCACCATGGTTGATGACGGTGATACGCAGGATTCCTATATCTACCGTGTCACCCTGACCAATGAAGCATCCAGTGTCAGCGTGCCGCGGGCCCCGGCCTATAACATCACCTCGACCGATATCCTGGATGCCAGCGACCTGGTTCTGGTGGTGCCGTTTAACGCTGATGGTCTGGACAACGACGCTGATGGTCTGATCGATGCTGCGGATACGGACGGCGAGGGTAGCATCAGTGACAACATCATCAGTAACGGTACGCCCGCAACCATCACCTTTTCGCATACACAAAGCAGTGCACTGTTGCGCATCAATCCCGGTGCCAGTGTCACGCTTTACTATCGCGTCGATCCCGATGATGCCGTTGCGCCGCAACAGCAATTAATCAATACCGTCACTGCAAGCTTTGACAGTCTCGAAGGTGATTCGGGCAACCAGACGGTGGTGCAGAGTGCGAACAGCACCGTAGGCGGCGCGCGCGTGTATGGCACTGTACCCGCATCCGCAACCGTACAGATACTGCCTCTGCAGACACAACCGAAAGACATTATCGCCCTGTCGAATACGCCACTGGCCGCGGCGCAGCCACAACCGGTTTCTATCGGTGAAGAAATTGAATATGAATTGCGCACCTATATTCCGGTGGCCAACCTGCGTGACTTCTTCGTACGTGATGAATTGCCTGCCGGCATCAGCTGTAAAGAAGCACCCGTTGTCGACCTCGATGCGGCACCTTACAGTGCAGCAGGTTTTTTCCCCGGCGGGCAGATCACGCCGACCTGTAACAACAACCTGGTTTACTGGTACTTCGGCGACCAGGAACTGACCACGGCGACTAACAACCAGCTGTTCGAGTTCGCGATACGCTTTATTGCCAGGGTCGATAACACGGCCACAGTGAACGATAGCGATGTCATCAGTAACGGCGTGCCGGCGACCAATGCGTTTGTCAGCTATATCAACGAAGCAAATACCCAGATCACGCTCAACTTCGACCAGGCTGATCTGATTGTTAATGAGCCGCTGATCGCGCTGACAAAAACCTTCGAGTCCAACATCAACGATGCCGGTGATGTCATTACCGTGACAGTAACCGCCACCAACAACGGTACTGCGACAGCCTACAACCTGCGGGTGTTCGATGATCTCGCCGCGGTCAGCAACCTGACTTTCCTGTCGAACGTCGGCGGTACTGATCCGCCCGATAATGTCGATACCACGACATTCGGTGGCAACCGTCCGGTGTTCTCATGGAATGCAGCAAACCCTGACTTTGCCATCGCACCGGGTGACACCATCAGTTTCACCTTCGATATCTCGGCAGATATCGGTGCCCAGCCACTGGAGATTCTCGATAACACCATCCAGGCCAGCTGGACATCACTACCATCACGAAACACAGCGCTCAATAGCGGCGGATCCATCGGTATCGACGGCGATGTCGACGGCATGCGTAACGGTACCCTGCCCAACAACAGCGCTGATGTCATCAACGATTACGAGACCACGGCCACGGCTTTCACCGTCGTACCCGCCGTGATCATGAGCAAGACGGATCTTGTTCCAGCGCAGGCGCCGGAAGTCGGCGCCCACAGGAATTTCGAGCTCGTGGTGCAGCTGCCGGAAGGTACTACCAGCAACCTGGTGGTCACAGACCAGCTGGATTTTGCCGGCACCAGCTACGTGCTGTCGAACAATGCGAACTTCAACATCAGCTACAGTTTCGAAAACATTGTCTCGATCAATGGCAGTCCGCCGGACGAGTCCGTGTTTACCGCTTTCCCGGCAGACAGCACTTCGGGTGTGGCCGTGTGGAACATTGGCCAGGTGGTCACGGCCAGTGAGGACGATACCAGCGGCGCCCCGGCCATTACACCGGTCATTCGCATCAACTATTTTGCCCGCGCCAACAATGACCTGAACACCAACACCGGAACCACGCTGCAGAACACGGCGACGACCAGTTACAACAATGGCGAAACCGGTGCAGTCGTGACGATTACAGACAATACGCCGGTCGTCACCGTGACCGAGCCGGTGTTGACGGTATCGAAAACCGTCACACCTGTAACGCCGCTGCCGATCACGGGCGGTGATGTTCTGGAATACGTGGTGACGATCCCGAACAGCGGCAATGCCACCGCCTATGACGTCAACGTGGTGGATACACTGCCGGCCCGGCTGGCACTGGATGCCAGCTTCACGCCGACAGCAGTAATCGGTGGCACGCCTGTTGCCGGATTCGTCGCAACACCCGCAGGCGCACCGAACGGGCCGCTGGTATGGGGCCTGGGTAATGGTGATGCCAGTCTGGATATACCTGGCGGCAGCACCCTGGTACTGACTTACCGTGTTGTAGTTGACGCTGCCACCGAATCGAACATCACGCTGAGCAACAGCGTACTGGTTGACTGGACTTCGCTGGAAGGCGCCAGCCCGTATGAACGCACGGGTGTCAACTGCCCGACGGGCCTGGCGCCGGATGATTACTGTGCCGGCCCGGCTGTATCGAGCATCAACACCACGGACAACAACAGCCTGACCAAGACGGTGGTGTCAGATACCTACGCCCCTGTAAACGATGCCATTGTGCGCGTCGGTGACACCGTGACTTACCAGCTGGCGCTTGACCTGCAGGAAGGCACCACCCGCAACGTGGCGGTGCAGGACGTGCTACCGGCGGGGCTGGCGTTTGTCGATATCGTCAGCATCAACGGCGACAACGCGGCGGATTACACCCCCCCGGCGAGCGGCGCGGGCAGTAACTTCAGCTATGCCTCGATCACAGCGGCAGCCCTGCCGGCAGCCGGACAGACCGGTAACCTGGGCTTTACCCTGGGGGATGTGACCAACGACCCGGCGGGGGATGCGACCACCGACACCCTGGTGATCGTCTATCGCGCCCGTGTCGTGGAAAACGTTCTGTCACAGACGCCTTCGATCGTACTGAGCAATACTGCAACTCTGTCCTATGTCGACGGCAACGGTTTGCCGGTGGTGGATCCGGCACGTCTGCAAAGCATTGCCAGCATAACGGTGCAGCAACCGGTAATGACGGCTCCCGCCAAGACGGATCGCAGCGG
>Ga0209536_100011292_pt1 | contig 13096 bp, 11 predicted proteins | sample DeeMarSeWOR28_12_FD_187461 | JGI IMG/M metagenome (GOLD analysis project Ga0209536, IMG submission 187461) | Marine sediment microbial communities from White Oak River estuary, North Carolina - WOR-2-8_12 (SPAdes) (version 2) | ecosystem: Environmental > Aquatic > Marine > Intertidal zone >...
AGGTCGCGAGTTCTTAAAAATAATCATACACGGGGTCGTAGTTCAGTTTGGTTAGAACGCCTATCCCGACAAAGTCGGGAAGGTCGCGAGTTCTTAAAAGTAATCATACACGGGGTCGTAGTTCAGTTTGGTTAGAACGCCTGCCTGTCACGCAGGAGGTCGCGAGTTCGAGTCTCGTCGGCCCCGCATAACAAAAAATCCTCCCATCGCGGAGGATTTTTTATTATTTAACAGGTCAAGAGGCTTTGTCGTCTCGCTTGCCCCGATGAATGAAATGAATCGGGGTCGACCCTGCCTAAGTAAAACCCTGTAAGTAAATCAAGCTTTTCTTGCTTTATAAATATTTTTATCGGTTAGCGAAAATAGATTTTCAATAGCTATAAGAAAATTGTGAATAATAGTGGAAGCTGATCTTTATCATTTAATAATCAAGATTAGACCCCATTTCCATTTTATGAGGGTAAAAAAAGTTCAAATATATCCTCATAAGAAATATTACATTTTTGTATTGATATCATTAATATCTTTTATAAAAAACAACCTTATTTGTGTAATCAAGAATCTTGATCTCAAGGTTAGCTATTTCCACATAATTATTTATAATATTTCCGGTATAATTAAATCTTATTTCCATTTTCACTGTACCCTCCTTTAGTCCTGATATTTCGTTCTCTTCTATAGGTATTCTATATAGCCGGCTCACAATGATTTTTGAGAAATCAAGCATCTGGAGACCTTTACCACTATTTTTTTCAACTATTGGATGTTTGTGACTATAATAGACATCTTCAATGAATTTAGATGGTAAGTACATGTCTTTGAATATCCTTGCCTGTGATTTTTGATATTCTAATCCTTCTTCTAGTATCGATTGGGCTTGTTCTTCACTTAAATAATAAGATGTATCCTCCTTCAAAACTTGATAATCTAAGTCTATTGTAGTAAATGCTTGGCTATTTATATTATAAAAAAAAGATTTTTCTTCAACATTGTAATCACCCGTAAATTCAATGGGGAACTCACAATATTGTTTTTGATTTCTTAATCTTACTCTCGCCGAATCATATTTCGCAAGTAATTTTTTACCATTTGTTGACTTGAGGTATGATTTTTTGGTGGAAGCTGAAGAATCATAAAAAGTCGAATTAAAGAAAAGTATGTAAAATTTGTCTGACTCTGCATTACTAAATAATAATTTGACATCACTTATCTCAATAGATTTATTTGAATCCAGGGAATGAAATATTTTATCTAAAGTGCTCGGCTTTTTATAAATAATACTTGGTTGGTATTCTAATTCAAGTTTACACCCTGATAACATTAAAAAGATTATAATTATGAAAGTAGTTTGTAAACACCTCATACTTAAGCCTTAAAGTCAAACAATGGATTATTATTCTTGTTAATACTTCAATGAAATAGGATTTAATTTTGATTATCGTATTATATCTTGGCTTTTAAAGTGATTTATTAAAATTGAAGTAAATTTACATTTATGGATAAAATTCATCATAAAGTATCGATTTTTCCTTAAAATAGCAGAAAGCTATATCCGGCTCACAGTGAAAACAACTACAAAATTCTCTTAGAATTTCCAAGGTTAAATTAAATTTTAATAATAAATATAGGAGTAAATTATTGTTGTCAAGAATAGACAATGTAATATTTTTTAGCTATTTTATCCCATCTTTTAGAGGGTATTATTGCCAATAAATGATTTTCATTTGTTTGAGTCTGAGCTCAAGTGATGCAAAATAAAATCCTTTGGTAATAATTTAATATATATCAAAATATTTGTAGTTAACTGAAGGCTACTTCACAAAGGCAGAGAAATATTTGAGTAATCTTCTTTACGATGCGCACAATAAGGATTTCTTCGATGTAATTGAACTTAGTTCAACAAAAAATCAGGTGAACTTTGTCAATTCAATGGAGAAAATATACTCAAAGATATTTCAGCTATTCCCCAACACAGTACTTCTGGTAAATCATAATGGTATTATTGACGAAATTCCAATTAGATCGAATACTGATTCTAATTCAGGTAGAGAATTTAAAGTAAACCAGAGTATTTTTAATTACTTTTCACATTCCATACATAATAAATTGTATGATGCTATTCTCGATGTAATTGACAATGAGACGGCTCATTCATTCAATCATTCCTTCTTTGTAAATGGAAATGAATATCATTCTGAGCTTAATTTTTTACCTCTAAGCCCTAAACATTTTATTCTGTTCGTAAAAGATGTCACTTCAAATATATTAGTTCAAAAAGCACTTAGTCAATCAGAGCATCTTTTCCGCTCAGTATGGCAAAGTTCATCTGACGGATTAAGGTTAATTAAGCAAAGTGGTGAAATTTATGCTGTTAACAGTGCATATTGTAGTATGGTTGGGTTCGATGCAAAGGAATTATTGAATAAGCAATATTATAGTGTTTATTCTGAGTTTGAAAATATTCCCGGTGAGATACAATTAGATGAATTTAATACATGCAGCATTGAAAAAAATATTGGAAAGTATACAGAAAGCAAGTTAAAATTATATAATGGTAAAACAGTCCTTGTTGAAATATTTAATACCATAATAAATCCTCTTCCAAATGATAACTTTTCCATAAATGGAGGAAATCTCCTCCTCTCAATTTTTAGAAATAATACTGAGAAGAAATTAGCGCAGGAGAAGCTACTTGAAGCTCAAAAATTTGCTGGTTTTGGTGAGATGTCTGCTTATATGACACATGAATTAAAAACTCCGCTTGCTACAATAAAATTAAATTTGCAAATCTTAAAGGATTTGGATTCTGATCCATCAAAAAAAATACGCTCACTGGATCTAATGTTGAATGAAGTTGTAAGATTGGAAAGATTAATTCATAGTGTGTTAGACTTTTCAAAAAATAAAGCTACTATACCTGTAAAAATTGATATTAAGTTACTATTTCAAAATATATTAGAATCTCTTAATTCAACCGTTCAACAAAAGGGAATACAAATTAAGAACAAACTCACTAATTTTCTTATTACAGGCGATTATCAGAAACTTCATTGCGCTTTCATCAATTTAATTCAAAACTCCATCGATGCTATACAAAGGGATGGTACAATAGAATTGGAAAGTAAGATTTTGAATGATAATTCTGGGGTGATAATATACTTTAGAGACAATGGTTGTGGAATTAAGGATCGGGAAAGAATATATGATCCATTTTTTAGTACAAAGGAATCAGGGACAGGTCTGGGATTAACTATTGTAAAGAAAATAATTGAGCAGCATCAGGGTAAAATAGTCTTATATGAAACATCTTCTTCAAAAACAATTTTCGAAGTATATTTACCAAATTATGAATAGAATAGATGCGAAAATTTTAATTATCGATGATGATACTGCTTTTGGAGAAACACTTGAAATCCTGATAAGTAATTTAGGATACAAGGTTTCAAGAACGGTAAATGGAACTTCTGGAATAGAAATTTTATCGAAACAACATCCAGAACTGGTAATCACGGATTTAAAGTTACCTGATATGACCGGGTTAGATATACTTAAAAAAGTCAAGGAATTTGATAAGCAAACTCAGGTAATTATAATTACTGCCTACGATAATATGGAAACAACAATTAAAGCCATGCAATTTGGTGCATATGATTATCTGGAGAAGGCTGCAGGATTAGAAAGAATAAAAGTCATTGTGAAGAGGGCTCTTGAAAGCAAAAAATTGAGCGATAAGCTGGAGTATGCTAACTCCGAAGATTTTTCGAAACATTCCCTGGCAAATTCTATTATTGGTAAAACCACTCAGATGAATGAAATTTTTAAAAAAATAGGTAAAGTATCTTCAAATCGAGTCAATGTTTTAATTCAGGGTGAAAGTGGGACGGGCAAGGAATTAATTGCTAAAGTAATACACTACTCAGGCATCACAAAAGATGATCCTTTTATAGGAGTCAATTGCACCGCATTGACTGAATCTTTATTAGAAAGCGAATTGTTTGGACATGAAAAAGGATCATTTACAGGAGCAATTAAATCTAAAAAGGGAAAATTTCAGCTTGCAGGAAATGGCACAGTTTTTTTGGATGAGGTATCGGAACTCTCTTTTAATTTACAAGTCAAGCTACTTAGAGTTATACAAGAAAGAGAATTTGAGAAAGTTGGTGGTGAGGAAACTATTCCTATGAACGCTAGAATTATTGCGGCATCTAATAAAGATCTGTTTAAACTTGTTGAGGAGGGTAGTTTCCGGGAAGATTTATATTATAGATTAAATGTTTTTAGAATGGAGGTTCCTCCCCTAAGAGAACGAAAAGATGATATCCCATTATTAGTTGTTCATTTTCTTAATAAAATTAACGCAGAGTTGCATAAAAACGTATTTAAAATTCCTTATGAAGTTATGGAATTACTTCAGAAAAATAGGTGGGTTGGGAATGTACGGGAGCTGGAAAATATTTTATTGCAGGCTGTAGTACTTGCACAGGGAGATGTTCTGGAAAAAGAATATATCTTGCTGGAAAATAATATACCAAATGAGCTGGCAGAATCAAGTTCACATAAAATGACTTTAGCTGAAGTCGAAAAGAAATATATTAAAAATATTCTTGACGAATATAATTGGAACAAAAAAGAAGCAAGCAAGATTCTTGGGATAGCAAAAACTACATTATATAATAAGATTGAAGCTTATGAGCTAGTAAATAAAAAATAGAATATTACCCATGAAAATCCTCCTCTTAATTTTATGAGTTCATTTTTTGAACTTCCTGTTAATCCAGTCTAAAAAATTATCTTAATTTCTTTGAATTTATAGCAATTTAATTTGGCATTTAGCTTGTAAATCATTTGCTTATTCGAAAATTAATATGAATAAAGCTGATATATTAGATACAGTTAGTGCCATTCTGGTTGCAACAATAGGTGACAGAAAATTCTGCTTTGATATTCAAGACATATATACTACTGTAAATTTTGATCAAGCAAGAATTAAATATTCCTCAGCTAATTCTTGTGCCATCGAAATTGGGGAAGATGTTATTCCATTAGTCGCGTTAGGAGACCTGTTTGATCTTGTAGAAAACAGATCAGAGAGTGATTCCAGAATAATTATTATTGAGATAAAGAACAAAAAAGTAGGTTTTTTTGTTGATAGCATAGTCGAGATTATTAACTTTGACGGAAGAAATAGATCTAAATTAGAACTGATTGCAGATACTGATTATTGTACATATTCATTTGGCACTTTAATCTATGAAGATGAATATATTTACCCAAATCTTCCCAAAATTATAGAAAGCATTTTTACTCAATATCAAAACTAAATCCGTATAATATTTCTCATTAATCATGTTTGGAAGCTAAGCTCAACCTCCCTCATTCAATCATTATCCGGATTCAAAAATTGAACTGATAATTTAATTTTTGAATTTCAATCCGAATTTTCTATTAAATATTAGTGTAAAACTTAGAATTATTAGTCACTTCAGTTGGCATTTCATTTGCCTATCACTTAAAAAAGCTGTGCAAATATAAAACTATTTAAGGGCCTTTAGAAAAATGACTAGCATGCAAATGCTGTTAGCCTTGGGTGCTGCAATTTTATTGTCGATAACAATCTTAATAACAAATAAAAACATACTTACAACTGAAGACGTTTTATATGATTCAAATTTTGAAATTACTGCTACCTCAATAGGTACATCGCTAATTGAAGATGCAAGTAAAAAAAAATTTGATGAAGTAACAGATACTATGGCGATAGAAAAAACATTACCGTTAACTGCACCTGAATTACTTGGAACAGAGCCTGGAGAGGATCCTACCAATATACTGGAATTCGATGATTTTGATGATTATAACGGTTACGCGTTTACGGATAGCACGATGCCAACGGCAATATTTGATTATAAATGTAAGGTCGAATATGTAGATGAAACAGATCCGAATACTGCCATTAGTAAAAAATCTTTTCATAAAAAATTAACTGTTAAAATCTGGAGTAAGTCCATGAAGGATACTGTAATGCAGTCAACTATTTATAGTTACTGGTACTTTCGCTAAGGTACAAAGATGGGCGTTGCTGTATTATTTGATTTAGTTGGTTCAGTATTAATCGGTGGCATATTACTTATTACACTTATGAAGTTAAATGATTCTGCGACACGAAATACATATTCCTTTAGTGGTGAATTAATTGTTCAGGAAAATTTGGTTACATCGGTGGAGGTTTTGGAGTATGATTTTAGAAAGATTGGTTACTGCGAGGATCCCTTTGCAATACCGAATACGAAGAGAGCAATCCTTTTTGCTGACTCAACTGAAATAACTTATTTAACCGATGTTGATTTTGATGGTACCCCTGATACAGTAAGATATTTTTTGGGTCCCACTTCTGAATTAACAGGTACACCAAATCCTAATGACAGAATGTTATATCAAGAAATAAATGGTGATGTGACTGGAGTAAACCTTGGCATCACATTGTTTAAGATAAAATATTTTGGAGCTTTAGGTGAAGAACTTAGTTTGCCAAGGTCGTATCCACCAACTGGAATTTTCTCAATGCAGATAGATATCAGAGTTGAAAATACTTCTGCGTATGAGGAAGATTATCGCTATGCATTTTGGAGACAAATTAGACTTGCATCAAGAAATTTGGAAAACAGGTAGGAGGATGTATGCCAGGTAAAGCATCACTGCTGGTAATTCTTGGTTTTACATTGATTTTTTTAGTATTGGGATATCTCTGGGGAAGAGTAGCAACAAGATCAGTGGATAATCAAACCTCGTATTATAAAAATACGATCGCTCATAACCTGGCTGTTAGTGGAGCAAACCTGGGGTTGAATGAGGTTTTTCAAGATCCCAACTGGAATACCGGTTTTTCTGACTTGCCCTATGACAATGGATTAGTAAATGTGTCAGTAAATATTCAGGATTCAATTAGTAAGAGTCTTATTTCAGTCGGGAGCTTTATGGATGTAGATAGGGAAGTTCGTGTAAAACTAATGAAAAGTACTTTTGCAAAATATGCATGGTTTATTGCATCAGTATCCACTGGATCAAAAACAAGACCTTTTATTACAGGAGATACTCTCTGGGGGGCCTTTCATTCTAACCAATTCTTAATGATAGATGGAGATCCACAGTTTTTTGGTAAGGTTTCAACTGAAAAAGGAATTAATATGTCACCGGGTTCCAATCCGTTCTTTGCTGAAGGAGTGACTACCGGTGTTGAAGTCCCTTTTGATAATAATTATAAGTTTATTGATCAATACAATGCAGCACAGGAAGGCTTGATTCAGGGAGGAAGTAATTTCTTTTCAAGTGAAAATGTGTGGCTTACTTTCCGTTCAGATGGTACAATTGATTACAGGACAGGGCCAAGCAATGCACGAGATGATAGCACAAAGTACTCTTGGCCGCCAATTAACCTGACATTGGAAGAGATGGCTCCTACAGGAGTTATCTTCGTACAAAGAGGGAACTTGGTGTTATCAGGTACATTAAATGGACAAATTACCGTAGTTGCTGATCAGTCCTCAGGAACTGGTGGTGCCGGTAATGTTTACTTGGTTGATGACGTTGTTTATTCTTCTGAACCTATGGTCAGAAATGAATTTGGAATTTTTGTCCCGAATAATGAATGCACTGATTTACTTGGTATTGAAGCATCAAATAATATTATAATATCTTCATCTGTTGAGTCAGGAGGATGGCAAAAAAATATTCTTGATGGAGATATCAGAGTTCACGCAGGCATTTTTTGTTTAAGCGGTGGATTTCAATTGGATGGTCTTGGCACAACGGTCAATTTTCCTGCCGGTTCAATCTATTTAACCGGTTCAATGACAGCTGGTAAAGAAGAACAGGTAGCTCAAGTAGATGGAAGTTTTAACGTGATTGCTGGTTACAATCGTTTTGTGGTTCTTGATGAGAGATTTTTAGTTACACCACCGCTTTTGTTTCCCTATTCCGGTAATTATGAAATTTTATCCTGGTATGAGCAATAAAATTTAAATCAATATGATAAATTCTATTCATATAGAGGAAAAAATAATCAACTATCCCCAAACAAATAAAAGGAGTTATTTATGGGACAACAACAATTGTTATTAATCGTACTTGGCGTCATAATAGTAGGCGTGGCCATTGTTGCGGGAATTGGTCTTTTCAATGCTGGTGCCGAAGAATCTGCTAAAGACGAGCTGGTTTCACAGAGCCTTACAATTGGATCCAATGCACAACAATTCTACAGAAGACCACTTGCGATGGGCGGTGGTGGAAATACCTTTGATCAAGGTGGAATTGGTGGTGTAGGATATACTATACCTCCCAAAATGGAATCAACAGCAAATGGGATATATGAAACAACTGTTGTTGAAGAGCAAGAGGTTGAAATAACTGCTACCCCAATTGAACCGCTAAGTTATACCTGGACGGTGGTTACTACCGTAACACCAGATTCCATTACTACGATAATTCAATAGTGAATATTTATAACTTATAGCTGTGTTTAGATATGGTAGAAGTAAAGTTTACTGCTGAAAAGTACGATGGACAAATTGTCGGCGGCGTAGTCGCCGCTGACAATTTTAATTCGGCTAAAAATAAAGCTAATATTATTGCAGCTCAGAATAATATAAGAATTAAGTCTCTTGAGCGGAAGCATACTTTTGTTTATAAGGTTAGGAGAGGAACTGAAAAGAATATAACAGGAGAGAAGTCTGCTTTTAATAAAAAAGAGGTAATCGAAACATTAACTCTTCTTGGATACCAGGTAATAAGTGTTCGTAAGAAGATTCTAAATCTCCAGAACAAACCTTCTCAGGCAGATATATTAATGTTTGTAAAGGTATGCGCTGATATGCTGGAAGAGAAAATGTCATATGGTGAAATACTCTCTTTTATAATTAATGATACAAGGAATAAAATTTTGAAAGAGAGATTAAGAGAAATTAGTAAAGATCTGAAGCAGGGGGTGGATAGTGAAAAAGCATTTTTAAAGCACAAAGATGTATTTGGTCATTTTACTGCTTATATGCTTGGGTTAGCATCAAAGAGTGGTAATATGTCTGAGATTTACCGGGCTACCGCAAAATTTTTGGAAAGAAAACATGAGTTTAGGAAAAGTCTTCGAAGTGCATTAATTACTCCAATAGTCACTGTATTAGTGCTGAATGCTGCTACTATCTGGTACGTAGCATACATTTTCCCGGAGACCGCAAAACTTTTTCTTCGATTCAATATTGAATTACCTCCTATGACTGCATTCACACTGGCCTTAAGTGATTTCTTAGTGGCTAATATTTATCCCATCCTTGCTTTAGTTATTGTACCATTAATAGCAGGTATTTATGCTTACCAAAGACCTAAGGGAAGAATTTGGATTGACAAACAACTAATAAAATTACCCCTGATAGGAGAAATTCTTCACAAAACTTATATCGAAATATTTTGTAGAGTATTCTATACCCTTTATAGTGGTTCAGCGGTTAGCATAACTCCAATCAGAATTGGAGCTGAAGCTATGGGGAATAAGTATATGGAACAACAGATAAAAAATGTTGCATTACCTATTATGACTAATAAGGGCGTTGGGATTTCCGATGCACTTGTAGCAACTGGCGTTTTTCCTGATACAGCAATTTCAAAATTTAGACAGGGAGAAGAAACAGGTAACATTAAAAAAACCTCTTTACAGCTTGCAAATTATTATGAGAGTGACACTGTGTACAGATTAAGAAATTTTATTGAGTGGATACAGATTCTAATTGCAATGTATATACTTGTTGTTATGATACTACTCACTTTAGTGTCTGCAGAGACTGCAATTGTAAATCCAACAAAACCAGGTGTAATGGATAGAACGAGATAGGTTATGAAAGAATTTGAAATTTTTACAGCGAATGAAAATGATCACCAAATATTTAGTGGATCACTTAGCAAATTAGGTTCTATATTACTTAAAAAAGGATTGGTGAGTAAAAGTACATTAAATGAAGCAATTTCTTTAAAGAGGAAGGAAGATATAAGTATACGGGGGAATGGTAGTACCAGAAGAAACCTGGCTCAGATTCTGGTACAGGAGTATAAAGTTGATCATGACCTTATTTTCCGGGAAGTAGCAAATTTATATGCTTTTAATACTTTTGATATAAACATAGATGAGGAAATATCTGATGAATTAGTAGAGCTAAAAAACTTTATCAACAATTTCAACGATTCGATTAAAGGGCAGTTACTTAATTATAAAATAATTCCTTTGAGATTTGACTCAAAACAAAAAGATAAGATAATCCTTGGTGCAGTCGATCCAACCATAAGAGAGATCCCTAAAATTGCATATAGCTGTAATGCAAAGAGTTATGATATTGAGTTTATTCCATTAAGTAAATATGAAAAACTAATTGAATACCTTTTCCCCAGAGAAAATATATACCTAAAGAAAATTGAGGAGGAAGAATACGATTATCAGGAATCTCCCGAAGAAGAAAATGTTGATGAAGAGCTACTCGAGGTTGAAATTACTAAGAGTGCACTTATCAATTTATTTGAAGGAGCTCTTGTTGAAGCTGTTAGAAAAGGTGCCAGCGACATTCATATAATCCCCATAAGCGACAAAGAAACCCATATTTCTCTTCGAATTGATGGTGGATTAACACTCTGGCATAAACAGGAGAATAGCATACCTGAAGCATTGATTGCTGTGGTGAAAGATAGATCCAGGGGTCTAGATCGATTTGAGCGAGAAAAAGGTCAGGATGGTTTTATTCAGAGAAATATAGATGGTTACACAATACGTTTCAGAGTCTCTATTTTACCAATTGCAGGTTCTTTAATTAAAAATAAATTCGAGAGTGTAGTAGTAAGAGTATTAGATGATAGAAAAGTGATTACAGATCTGGATGAATTGGGTTTAGTCGGTTATGCCAGAAAATCATTTGAGAATGCAATCAGTCAACCACAGGGGATGATTATTCTTACAGGTCCAACCGGTTGCGGAAAAAGCACTACAATTATTGCGGCTTTACATCATGTAATGAATCCATCGTTAAATGTATTGACCGTAGAAGATCCCATCGAGTATATCATTAAAGGGGCAAGACAGATAAAATTAAGCCACAAGATGAATTTTGATCAAGCAATAAGATCGATATTGAGACATGACCCGGATGTAGTTCTCGTCGGAGAAATAAGGGATAAAGACTCAGCCGATATTGCAATAAAATTAGCAAACACAGGACACTTAACATTTACAACGCTTCATACCAATGATGCACCGAGTGTAATTTCACGCCTTTACAAAATGGGTATTGAACCATTTTTACTGGCATATTCAATTAATCTCATAGTTGCTCAAAGACTTATAAGGAAATTATGTAAATGTAAAAGACCAGTAAAGAAATTGGAGGATAAATTTTTATTAAATCTTAAACTGAATCCTGATGAATGGAAAAATTATGAGATTTATGAGCCGGCAGGATGCAACAAGTGTGCTGGCACCGGATTTCTTGGAAGAATGGCTATTCACGAAACCCTTTATTTTACTAATGAAATTAGTCAACTGGTTTTTGATGCCGGTGACAAGATTGATGAGGATAGTATCAGGCAAGCTGCAAAGAAAGATGGTATGCTGAATCTAAGAGAATCCGGATATGAAAAAATTAAAATGGGTTTAACCTCCTTTGCAGAAGTAATATCAAATACAACTGATGATTGAGAATGGCTATACAGACAGAAATATATAAAAAAAACAAGGATACAGTTGTAAGTGATCTGGCAAAAAATTTTATTAAGAAAATTGTTTCAAATATTCCCTCAATATATCATGGCCCGGATAGAATAAGCTATTTGATTGAATTATTCTCTTCAATCTCTTACGAGGAAAAAGAATTACTGATGAAAACCTTTAATAATTTACTAAAGGTTATGATAGATAGAGAGGCATCGGATATTGAACTTGGAGGCTTTGGGACGAACGGATTTGTTTGGTATAGAATATATGGAAATAAAGAACCCTTGACCGAATTGCCAAAGTTTGGTGATGACGAATCTGCTTTACTTATACTCTCTATATTGAATGAAAAGCAAAGAAAAAGTCTGGAAGAGAATAGAAACCTAGACTTCTCCTATACCTTTGATTACATCGGAAACAAGTACACCAGGGATAATGATAATATTAGTGAAATTCGGTTTAGAGGTGATGCTTATTTCGATCTTGATCGTCTAGCATTGAACATGCGTTCGATCGTTCCTCAATTACGCACCCTTGACGAATATGGTTTCCATTCAAACACATTAAAAGCTTTATCCCACAGCTATATAAAGCAGGGATTAATACTAATAACTGGGATTACCGGCTCCGGAAAATCAACAACATTGGATGCTATTGTTGACTGGCATAATAATAATGTTAATGCTCATATTGTAACAATTGCCTCTCCCCTTGAATATGTGCACAGAAGTAATAAATGTATAATTAGACAAAGAGAAGTCGGTAAAGATGTAACCTCATTCCACGAAGGTGTTATCCAGGCATTGCGACAGGATTTAGATATTATGATTATTGGTGAAATGCGTGATCCGGAAACAATCGTTGCAGCTTTGGAAGTTACTGACACTGGTCATAAAGTTTTTTCAACACTGCATACATCATCGGCAGTGGAATCAATCGATAGAATTGTAGCCGAAGTACACGAGAGTGAACAGGAACGAGTACGTCTCAGATTAGCCGATGTCTTGACAGCTATAATTTCACAAAAACTAGTTCCTTCACTTGATGGAAAACTAATCCTGGCTAAAGAAATTATGATCGTAAACCAGAATATCCGGGCTGCTATAAAGAATAATAACACTGCAGAGATTTATATGATGATTAACCAGTCTTCTTCAGAGGGAATGATAACTCTAGAACAGGATTTAAAAAGGCTTTATATGGAGCAGAAGATATCCCTTGAATCTGCATTACAATTTGCTAATAACAAAACACTATTTAAACAAATAATTGGAAACACGGTATGAATACAATAGCCTGCATTTATTTCGAGGGGAACGATAGTAAGATTGCTTTATTCAAAAAAAATGATGGGGTATT
>Ga0209536_100011293_pt1 | contig 13095 bp, 11 predicted proteins | sample DeeMarSeWOR28_12_FD_187461 | JGI IMG/M metagenome (GOLD analysis project Ga0209536, IMG submission 187461) | Marine sediment microbial communities from White Oak River estuary, North Carolina - WOR-2-8_12 (SPAdes) (version 2) | ecosystem: Environmental > Aquatic > Marine > Intertidal zone >...
GTGAATTGATACAGTATTATTTAATACTTCTATACTGATATCATCTGTGTCAAGTCCAGGGACTAATGCTCTAATCTCATAAGCGTCATCACTTGTCAACACATCAACAGCCAGACGTATTTCTCTTTCATCTAATTTATCATTGACGATTTGTCGCATTCTTGCGTTTCGTCGGTAAGGGGAAACGTACATAGTCATCATTTTTTACTCCAATTTATCCATTAATTTTATATATTCTCTTTATTACCAATAAATGAATATTACTTTATGGATATTAGATAAATGCATACGCTGCATAAGATATTTACTAACGTTAAGTAAAATTTCTATAAGCAAATTATGATAGACTGGTTATCTCTTGATCGCCATTAAGATCAAATAATTCGAATCAGACCGGTATTCTGAAAAATCGAAATCCCCATATAGATCAATTGATGAGAATCCAGCAGCCAAGAATTCAACAAGATAATTATCTGGATGGACAATATGGTGATGGATCTGGAAGTTCACACGATCTACAGTCCCATCAGGCGCAAGATGATCGTAATACCAATTTAACTTAAAAATTTTGCCTTTTCGCTCCCAACAATTTAGCACTTGCACTGGATTTCCAGTAACTGGATGTTGGATAATATCTTCAAGCTCTTCTTCGCTGCGCGCAGGCAGTTTTTCTAATAAGATTGGATTCGGGAGACTTACAACAAAAGCACAACCTGGAGATAAATGTTTGCTCACAGTTTTAAGAATAGCTTGCCGTCTTTGCTCTTCAAATGTGCTGAAGGTGTTACAGGCCATGAATATTAGGGAAAATTTGAGCATCAGATCAAATGCAACAACATCAGCCTGAAACACTTTCAAATGCTTCAAGGAATTTAGAAATTGATTCCGAATCAGAACGTCAAGCATTTCATAATTATTATCCAAGCCGTAAATTAAGTATCCGTCCAAAGTTAGTGGGATCAATATCCTTCCTGTACCACATCCCAGTTCTAAAATTGGACTCCCATATCGCGCGGCCATCTCCTTCCAGAACGGGATATCTTCCACGTACCCTTGATGGTGAGCATGGTAAAGTAATGCCGGTAATTTTGATGGGTCGTCATGGGTATTGATCATGGTCATGATTCATCCCTTGCGTCAGAACACAATCCGCATTATACTCTCGTTACTCGGGGTGTAGCGCAGCTGGGTAGCGCGCCGCGTTTGGGACGCGGAGGTCAGCGGTTCAAGTCCGCTCACCCCGACCACTAAATGACCAAGTTTATCTAATAAAACGTGACGGTTTCCGTTGCGTTTTATGCTGTTACCAACTCTTGAAACTAAATGTGGAGGAATAAATGGCGCGACCGAAATATGATGGCGTTATCGAGGCAGTTCATTTCAAAAACGATGGGGATATTGATTGGGTACGAGCCTTTCTACGACGCGGGCCAACTTGGTCTGACTGGATTTTACTCAATCGCGATGAGTTAGTCGATCAATTAAAATCAGGAAAACATTTCATCACTGGTACGCGCATAGAGTATTTAGGAACTACATTTAAACCCATCGATTCAGTAAATTTGATAAAAACAAACCACCAAAATGTAATCGTCACGGGCGAAAGGCAATCTAAGGTCGACCGTCTGGATGGCGTTCCTATACTCTAAGTGTATCTGTAAGATCCACATAGATGACACTTCACATGTGGCATTAAATTCATGTCACATCTATGAACAGTTTGTATTTTTGTCTTAAGGTTTATCATAATCCTAATAAAAATACCATCTATATGCCATCATGCTCAAACTGGTATAATTTCTCTGTTTTGGGATAACATCTAAATTCACCAGTTTACCCACCTTTTTGCGAGATCCATAAACGTTTCACGCATCACATGGGAGAGAAATATGAAGGTTATTGATCGATCCACTCATAGAGACGAAGATGGCTCTATTACATTGAATGAACGTATGCGTGGAACTTGGCAATTTGGTCTTTCGTGGAATAAAGAAATTCAGGCTCAAGAAAAGTTGATCGATCACTTACATGCACACTTGGACAACCAATACACACTTATTCGAGATGTTTTTCTTCCTAAGTTGGAAATACCAATCCCCTTAGTCCTCATCGGGCCTACTGGTGTTCGCGTCTTTTATGCTAGCGCATTACAGGGTATATACCGTGCTAGGGAAAGTTCATGGCTTGTGTTGGATAAGAGGAGTCGTCAATATCGACCTTCACAACCTAACTTGATCAAAAGAACTGCCCTTATGTCATTTGCCATACTTAACTTCCTAAACTCCAAAGGCTACCCATTGGAAGTTGTTGAACCAATTCTATTTTTCTCCGATCCCAATATTCATGTTGATGCAAAACAACCTGCTGTCCGAATTGTGCTCACAGATGGAGTGGATCGTTTTATTGAAAAATTTTCGCAAAGTCCTCAACAACTCGACTCCCCGCTCGTTAAAAGGATCTCAGATACATTCGCAGATCTTCAGTTTGATCCAGATGATCAAGAGCCCCAAGAGAAACTAGCTGTCGGAGATTTTGAATTGTTTCGGTGGCAGTGGCTTGTTTTAGCAATATTGGTAATACTACTGCTTTGTATGATGATAATTTTCATCCTGATCATTTTCATGGTCAATTAACAACTCCCAAACTGAGTAATCTATTGTCAACTCCTTTCCTTTCGATCGTCATTCCTGCTTACAATGAAGCAAGACGGCTGAGCACTTCTTTAAATCAAGTGTCAGATTATTTACGTGCTCAAACATATACCGCAGAGGTCATTGTTGTTGAGAACGGTAGCGATGATAATACTTTTCAGATTGCGGAAGATTTTGCAACGCGCTGGAATGAAAAATATCAATTTGAATCTCCTTCAATTCATATTCTCAGAGAATCAATGCGTGGAAAAGGCCTCGCAGTTAAACGGGGCATGCTCGCAGCTCGGGGAGAGTATCGCTTTATGTGCGACGCTGATTTTTCCATGCCAGTCACAGAGATAAACCGTTTCTTACCACCTGTGCTGAAAGATTTTGACATCGCTGTCGCTTCCCGTGAGGCTCCAGGAGCTGTCCGCTACAATGAACCGATCTACCGCCATTTTGTCGGACGAATATTCAATGCGATGATTCGCATATTAGCTTTACCTGGTCTTCATGACACTCAATGCGGTTTCAAGTGTTTTCGAGCCTCAATTGCAGATGAACTTTTCAGCCTCCAAACAATTACTGGGTGGTCGTTTGATATCGAAGTTCTCTATATCGCTCGAAATCGTGATTACCGAATTGTTGAAATACCAATTCCTTGGTACTTCAATCCAGATAGCAAAATAAGCGTCCTGCATGATTCTTACCAAATGGGCCTTGATCTGCTTCGGATCCGCTTCAACAATCGAAGGGGAGAATATGCCTCCCAGAATCACCCCTGACCACATCCCAGCATTTCCTGATCTCAGCCTTGAGAATATCTTGTGGGGTTCAGGCATACAGTATATCGCTGGAATAGATGAGGCAGGTCGTGGCGCACTCGCTGGGCCGGTGGCAGCTGCCGCTGTAATTCTCCCAGCAGATCCCAAGCTTGCAAACTCACTTGTAGGTCTACGTGACTCAAAACAAATGACACCTCGTATACGAGAAGCCTGGGCTGAGCGTCTACGAGACGTATCAGTTGCCTGGAGTGTAGGTTTCGCATCTCAACATGAAATTGACAGCCTGGGCATTCTTCCGTCAACACGTCTCGCTGCACTACGCGCACTTGAGACCTTAGTTATCGAACCTGACCATATCCTACTAGACTATCTTTTCTTGCCAGATTCCGCTCACCCACAGACATCTCTTATAAAAGGTGATGCTCGTTCTCTCAGTATTGCAGCAGCATCTATCTTTGCTAAAACAACTAGAGATGCTGTATTGTGTGAGCTGGATGCCAGATACCCAGGTTATAATTTCAGCCGAAATAAAGGCTACGGGACTGAATATCACTTAAATGCACTGAGTGATTTGGGACCCTCACCTGCGCACCGTCACACCTTCAACCCAGTTTTAGAGATCCGCAACAAACAGGAGAAATTGCATGAATGATTCAACCAAAATCCATCGTCAATATGGATTATGGGACAGTCCTATTTCACCGGTCAGCATAGCTCAGAGTACAAATTTCAGCGATGTATTCTGGGACCAGGATGGCGCGACGATTTGGCGCGAACAGCGTTCAGACAGGGGTTGCATCGTCATCCAATCAACAGATGGACAAGCAGTTCGCGATTTGAACAGCGAACTATCTGTGCGAGCCAAGGTTGGTTATGGCGGTGGTGATTTTTGTGTCGGTCAAGGATATGTTTACTTTGTTGAAGCTGAGTCTGGCCGAATATTTCGACAACCGCTCACACATGGAACCGCACAACCCATAACTCCTGCTTTTGGACAATTTTCATCCCCTACCCTTTCTCCAAATGGACAATGGCTGCTCTTTATCCATACCTATGAAGGAGAAGATTGTATCGGTGTTACCGACTCCCAAGGAGATCGATGGCCTCACATACTGATCGCTGGTGATGATTTTTATATGCAACCATCTTGGCATCCCAGTGGAGAATCAGTTTCTTGGATTTCCTGGAGGCATCCCAATATGCCCTGGGATGGCACTTTCCTCCATTTTGGGAAACTTAGGATTAAGAATGATGGATTACCAATCCTCGATTCAGAAAATGTGCTCGCTGGAGGTGAAAATACCTCAATTTTCCAACCAGAATTCTCTCCAGATGGAGCTTATTTAGCGTACGTTTCCGACACGAGTGGTTGGTGGCAAATCTATGTCTACGATTTTAAATCTAAGATTCATCGACAACTAACCGATGAATCTGCCGAGCATGGATTGCCGGCCTGGGTTCAAGGATTACGCACCTATTCCATCAGTCCTGATAGTAAACATATCTTTTTTATCCGCAATCAAATGGGAGTGAACAGTTTATGGAAGGTATCTGTTGAATCTGGAGATAGTGAGCCTATCCCTCTTCCAAACATTTACACCGAGTTGAGACAAATCGCCATTTCTCGTCAGGGTGAACAAATCGCCTTGTTAGCATCAGGAACAAGGATTCCTCAACGCGTAATCACATACTCACCAAAGAACGGTGTCCGAGTTCTGGCACGGAGCCGGGACGAAGCATTAGCCCCATCATCCTACTCCGGTTCACAAACAATAACCTGGCCAGGGATGGACGGTCAAGAAGTACATGGGCTTTTCTATGAACCTCATAATTCAACATTACAGAGTAGGAGCAAACCACCATTAATAGTTAATATTCATGGTGGTCCAACTGGCCATAGGATTGCTGGTTTTAATATCCAGGCCCAGTTTTTTACAAGTCGTGGTTATGCCTACTTAGAAGTCAACTATCGCGGCAGCACAGGTTATGGAAGGTCTTATAGAGACGCACTCAAGGGTAAGTGGGGAATTTTTGATGTACAGGATGCCGTCAGTGGAGCCAAATACCTGGTCAAGAGCAGCAAGGTTGACAATAAACGTATGGTGATCATGGGTGGCAGCGCGGGTGGTTTTACTGTCCTTAAGGCACTTGAAGACTTTCCAGGATTCTTCAAAGCAGGTATCTGTCTTTATGGCGTTGCCAACCAATTTACATTGGTTGCAGATACCCACAAATTCGAATCCCACTACTCTGATACCTTGCTAGGTGTTTTGCCTGAAGCCTCAGATGTCTATTATGAACGTTCACCAATCTTCCATGCAGACAAAATCCAAGACCCGGTAGCGATATTTCAAGGTGAGGATGACAAAGTTGTACCCCGTTCTCAGTCTGATGAAATTGTTTCATCATTACAGAAACGCGGTGTTCCCCATGAGTACCACCTCTATTCGGGGGAGGGACATGGATTTAGAAAAACTGAAACCATTGCCCACTTCTATCAAACTGTTGAGAAATTCCTCAAGCAATATGTAATTTACACCTAACAATATTCATCAGGCAAATAGAACAAGAACAGACCTGCGGTTACTTGAAATACCGCAGGTCTAATTTATTGAAACCTATCAACAATCTCTTCTATACCTCCAACCTCCAGGTAATGATTAGCTTTCCAACTTCTGCAGCTAAAGACGGAATGATCAATAGTGGCAAAATCATACGCCATTGTTCCCAGCCTAATGCTGTAGTATCGAATATTGGCTGCAAAAATGGGACATAGACAACCACAAGCAGCAGGATGAGGGAGGTAATGAACGCTATATTCATATACCTATTTGATAATACACCGATTTTATAGAGTGGATATCTTTCAGAACGGGCTGTGAATGCTCGCAACAATTCAGAGAAGGATAAAGTAACAAAAGCCATAGTAGTGGCAATATCCGGTTGATCTGAGAAATATGTCAGACCAGCAATGTAAGCTGTAAGTGTAGCAATTGTTATTGCAACAGTTTGGATAATAATACCGTTGATCATGAAGCGATTGATGATAGGTTCCTTGGGTGGGCGAGGCGGTCTATTCATAATATCCGGCTCCCCTTGTTCTGTTCCCAATGCCAACGCTGGTGCACCATCCGTAATCAAATTCAACCACAAGAGCTGGATCACAGTCAGTGGAGATCCCCTGGTAAAAACAATCCCCAAGAAAATTATGGCAATCTCGGCCATGTTGCAAGACAGCAGGTAATAGACGAACTTGCGAATATTACTATAAATTACCCTTCCTTGTTCGACAGCTGACACGATACTGGCATAATTATCATCTGTTAGGATCATGTCAGCACTCTCTTTTGTAACATCTGTACCCGTTATTCCCATAGCTACGCCAATGTCTGCCCGTTTGATCGAGGGGGCGTCATTCACTCCATCGCCTGTCATAGCAACGACTTCATTCCGAGCACGCAACGCATCAACAATCCTCATCTTGTGTTCTGGTGAAACTCGTGCAAACACATCTGTGAAGCCTACTTCTCGTTGCAATTTATCATCATTCATTGTGTCTAGATCAGCCCCAGTCAGAACCTGATGTCCTGCCTCTAATAATCCAATCGATTCAGCAATAGCACGAGCGGTTTTTGGGTAATCTCCTGTTATCATTACAGTTCGAATTCCGGCTCTGCGAGCCTTCGCCAGTGCAGAAGAAACCTCTTGGCGGGGTGGATCTATCATCCCGATCAAGCCTACAAATACTAGATCCTCCTCAAGCACACCAGGTTCAATATTCTCTGGTATCTCAGGGACAACTCGGAATGCTACTGCCAATACTCGCAGAGCTTCTTGAGTCATCCGGTCGGTCGCTGCCAGAATCCGCATTCTGCGAGAATCATCTAACGGTTCAGCACGATCATCCATCTGCTGATAATAGCTGCACATCTCCAATACAATATCTGGAGCCCCTTTCATGGTGACTGTGTACCATTCCCGGTTCTCATCATCGTAGAAAGGAGAGACATCTTCATGTCTAACCTCTTTTATGTGATGATAAGTAACCATCCGTTTTCTGGATGAATCAAACGGTATCTCTTGAACGCGTGGGTAGGCTGCGTTCAACTCGCTTGAACGAGCACCAGCCTTCGCGGCGGCTACTACCATCGCCCCCTCTGTTGGATCACCCACTACCCGGTAAGTCACTCTTTCATCACTGGTACCACTCACCTCCAACTCTGCATCATTGTTCAACGACGCTACCCATAGTGCGGTTTTCGCAGCAGGGTAGTTATCCAAATCAATAGGTTGACCATTTTTCGAAAAAATTCCTTCAGGGTTATAACCACTACCAGTGAGGTTGATAAACTGGCCATCGACCCAGATCTGGGTAACCGTCATTTCGTTTTGTGTCAGAGTACCAGTCTTATCAGAACATATTGTCGTCGCAGATCCAAGCGTCTCCACAGATGACAGTCGTCGGATAAGTGCATGCCGTTTGATCATCTCACGCATCCCTAGCGCGAGGCTTATTGTTACGATCGCTGGTAATCCCTCTGGAACTGCAGCAATAGCTAGACTTACCGCGATTAGAAACATATCTAAGGGATCAAAGCCACGCAGCCAACCAACAACAAATACCAACCCGCATATAGCGAGTGCCGCCCACCCTAGAGTCTTTCCTAACTGATCCAAACGTTTTTGAAGGGGTGTTGGTTCCTGCTGAACAGATTGAAGCATTTCTGCGATCATACCAATCTGTGTACGCATTCCTGTCGCTATAACAACTCCCCGGCCGCGTCCGTAATTTACCAATGTCCCCATAAAGGCTGTATTTTTGCGATCTCCTAAGGGGATATCTTTGTCCAGCCGAGAAGATGCATCCTTCTGAACGGGTATAGATTCCCCAGTTAATGCCGCCTCCTCGATTCTTAGGTTCACTGCTTCTAACAAACGGATATCTGCTGGTACAAAATTTCCAGAATCCAACAAAACAACATCGCCTGGCACAATCATAGTAGATGGTATTAGCTGACGGGAATTATCCCGAATCACATGTGCTTCTGGTGTCGCCAGCTTTCTTAATGCCGCTAGAGCCTGCTCTGCCCGCCTTTCCTGGATCACTCCTAATGCTGCATTTAGTAGAACAATCGCCATGATTGCTCCCGCTTCTAGATATTCACCCAACAAAGCGGAGATCAATGCAGCAATAATAAGCATAATAACTACAAAGTTGTTAAACTGCTCTTTTAGCATCTCCATGAATGTAATTGGTGGTGCTTCAGTCAGCTCATTGGCTCCAAAAGTTTCTAACCGCCGATCTGCTTCTTGCTGGGATAATCCACCTTCAGTAGAGCTGGACAATCGCTCCATAACATCTTCAACTTGAAGAGCATGCCAGGAATCCCCATCTTTTGATACGGAGAATTGTGGAGTAAACTTTTCTACAGTCACATTAATCTCGACATTTTTGTGATCAACAAGCAGTGTTTTGAATCATGAAATCTTATAGGTGTCCCGATGGTGAGAATTATACCAATCAGTCCATTCATCCGGATCGATTGTGAAGTTGATCACCATAGACCAATAACATTTTAATCGGATTGGGTTCCCTAATACCCATAAAATATGGGTATCCAACGGCAGTATGCCATCAAGTACTCCTCATGCTATAATCGATTACCATCAATTTATTAGAAGTCAATGTAACTTTTAGATCGCAATTTCATCTAAAAATAGACGATCATTTATTATCAGAATACTGTATATATACTAGTAAATGAACGATAACGAATAGAAAGATGAGGAGTGATTCATCAATGATTGATAAAATGATTGAAATACCTGCTGGCGGTCAAAAAATTACTCTTGAACAGGGAAAACTCCAAGTCCCTGAGCGTCCAATCATTCCTTTCATAGAAGGAGACGGAACAGGGCGTGATATCTGGCGTGCTTCAGTGCGGGTATTTGATGCAGCAGTGCAAAAAGCTTACAGAGATAATCGAAAAATCGCCTGGATGGAGGTCTACGCAGGTGAAAAAGCCTACAACCAGTTTGACTCCTGGTTGCCTGAAGAAACAATTCAATCTTTTAAGGAATATTTGGTAGGAATCAAAGGTCCCCTGACGACTCCTATCGGTGGAGGTATTCGTTCTCTGAATGTAGCCTTGCGAAAAATGCTGGATCTGTATGTGTGTTTACGCCCTGTACGTTACTTTGCTGGAGTTCCATCGCCAGTCAAACATCCTGAGAATGTGGATATGCTAGTATTCCGCGAGAATACAGAAGATATTTATGCTGGTATAGAATTCGAAGACGGCACTCCGGATAATAAAAAATTCAAGGAACTATTGAAAGAAAATTTCCCAGACGAATATCAAAAAATCCGGTTTCCTGATACTTCTGGTATCGGCATCAAACCGGTATCAAGAGAGGGTACTGAACGTTTGGTGCGAGCAGCCATACAATATGGTTTAGACAACAACCGGCGCAGCGTTACCTTGGTACACAAGGGTAACATCATGAAGTTCACAGAAGGCTCATTTCGCAAATGGGGATATGCGCTTGCCGAGCAAGAGTTTGGAGATCAAGTTTACACCTGGGCTCAATGGGACCGCACAAAAGAAGCCCAAGGTCAACAAACCGCCAACGATGAACAAGCAGCTGCGATGAATTCCGGTAAACTGCTCATCAAAGATGTAATCGCCGATATAGTCTTTCAGCAAACGATTACTCGCGCACGGGAGTTTGATATTCTTGCAACAATGAACCTGAATGGAGATTATCTATCCGATGCCTTGGCTGCACAAGTTGGAGGTATCGGTATCGCTCCAGGCGGGAACATCAATTATGCTGCAGGGCATGCCATATTTGAAGCCACGCACGGCACAGCACCTAAATATGCGGACAAAGATGTTGTCAACCCAGGTTCGGTGATTTTGTCGGGAGAAATGATGTTCAGGTACATGGGCTGGCATGAAGCTGCTGACATGATTATTAATGGTATGGAAGGAGCAATTGCTGCTAAAACAGTAACTTACGACTTCCATCGCTTAATGGATGATGCTACGTTATTAAAAACCTCGCAATTTGGTGACGCAGTAATAAACCACATGGGCGATTAGTCCTCAGATATAAGGTCGCAGCTAATTGTTAGACGGACAGAAGTCATCCATACTAAGATAAATTGAATGACAATAAAAGCCCCCAGCAGGGGGCTTTTTAGGTGCCAGAAACTGGCAACCATCATTTCAGTGATAGTTGCAGCAGGTGAGTTGGATTATGGTGTTGGGGTTGCTACCCCAGTGGGCTCAGATACTGGCTCGGGAGTAAGGGTAGCAGCTGCTGCCGCAGCTTCCTCTGCAGTATTCGGGGCACCAGCGAGGACCCATCGCTCAAACATTTCAATCAATTCTGATTTAAGCGCTTTGGTCGGTGGCATGGGACCACCTGCATCTATCTCTTCTCGGTTTATCATGCGAATCAGGTTGCTAGTTAAATCAAATGGAATCACATTGGGAGCATTATCACCTGTCTCCATTGTTTCTACATAATCACGCATGAGATAATTGTTGTTCTCCTTACCCGGGCGGTGGCAAGAGACGCAATACCGCTTTACAATCGGTGCGATATGTACCTCATAAGATGGGATTTCATCCGGACCTAAGGTTGGAATTGCTCCAGCCTGGACTGCTTCTTGTGGAATCTCGGCACGATCATCCCATGTATAGCGCATGAACGCAACGATGGACTGAATTTCACCCCGGGAGAGTTCGCCTCCATATGCCAGCCCGAAAGGTGGCATGCCCAAATCTGGCTGCCCGTAATCGATTATGTCATAGAACGTCTGATCAGAGCGCGTATACATCTCATCTTGACTGCTGATCGATTTTATAACTACTCCCTCCAAACCCTCAACTCCTACAATTTCTCCACCTTCTCCATCGGGACCGTGACATTCAACACATTGAATTGAGTATAAATCTTGCCCAGCGACAATTTGATCACTCAAAGTGAGAGCTACATCTTCTTCTTCTTGAGGCGGTGTGCTCACAACTGCCATAATCGTCAATGCTACCATTCCGATTACGATAACGCCCATAATAGCAGTCGGTAGTTTTCGTTTCTTCCAATAACGAGCAGGTTTACGATCGTAGAAAGGTAGCAGAAGCAAAGCTAAAATCGCTATTGTCGGGATAATAACGGTACCTACCCACTCAATCGCGCCCGGGAAATATTTCAACATTTCAAACAAGAACAAAAAATACCATTCCGGTCGAGGGACATAGGAAGAGTCACTCGGATCTGCGGGAGGTTCAGCCGGTACTCCTACAAAGATAGCTAACCCCACCAGAAGGAGGAAGATGGCGAAGCTAACTAAGAGATCTTTATAAATTATGTCAGGATAGAATTTAGTCCCCTGGTCTTTCTCTCGCTGATATTTTTCTTGGTATTCACGCTTCTGTTCTTCGTTCACTCGTTGCTCCTAATCTTTTATTCTTCTTTGGGAACAGATGAAATTCCAAGTTTTACCACCATATAAAGGTGAATTCCTAATAGAATTAAAATCACGGCTGGTAGGAACCAAATGTGCACTGAAAAGAATCGCGCCAATGTCACTGCACTCAAATCAGTTCCACCGCGCAGCACAGCCTGAAGGAAATCCCCAACAATTGGAACCGTTCCAACCAAATCGGTACCCACTGTAGTTGCCCAATACGAACGCTGATTCCAGGGAAGCAAATAACCGGTAAAGCCCATACCTAAGGTAGTGATCAGCAGAAACACACCTGTGATCCAGGTTAATTCCCTTGGATATTTATAGGCAGCCATGAAGAAAGTTCTTAACATATGAGCAAATACAACAATCACCATTACACTTGCGCCCCAATGGTGAATACCTCGGATCAACCATCCAAAAGCTACTCCATTCATAATATATTGAATGCTATCATAGGCATGGTCAGGTGAAGGTACGTAATAAACAGTCAAGAAAACTCCTGTAACTGCTTGAATGAGGAACAAGAACAAAGATGCACTTCCCAGCGTGAACCACCAGTTGACTTTGGGAACTTTACGATCCAACACAAGATCATAAATCGTTGATATCCCAAGACGCTCATCAAGCCATGTATAAACTTTAAGAACCATCGCTATCCTTCTTTGAAATATATATAAATAACATCCTCTTCAACCTTGGTTTCATATTCTTGAAGTGCTTCTGGTGGAGGACCTGCAACAACTTCACCCTGATCGTCAAAAATACCATCATGGCATGGGCAGATATAGCCCATTTCATCTTCGTTCCAGGTCACCCGACAGCTCAAATGTGTACATAAATTTGAGAACGCGCTGATATCATCTACCGCATCTGTCCATCGTGTAATATAAACGCCATAGCTGTTCACAGTCTTTTCCCAACCGTTGACAGTTGTACGTGTGAAGCTAAACAACGTAGGAGTACCAATCGGATAATTCTCCGGCGGACCCACGGAAATCCAGTCTTCTTTCTTCTGGGTTTTCGTCGCTGGATCGATCAAATATCCTATCGCGGGTAGTCCAACCACTACACCCATTATGCTCCCAAGGAAAGCCAAAACAATTGCGACAAATTCACGCCGGTCAAGTTTATGAGATCTTGCCATTCAAATTTCCTTTACAATGGACACACTTTTATACTTTAGGTTACCAAGAAT
>Ga0209536_100011295_pt1 | contig 13095 bp, 13 predicted proteins | sample DeeMarSeWOR28_12_FD_187461 | JGI IMG/M metagenome (GOLD analysis project Ga0209536, IMG submission 187461) | Marine sediment microbial communities from White Oak River estuary, North Carolina - WOR-2-8_12 (SPAdes) (version 2) | ecosystem: Environmental > Aquatic > Marine > Intertidal zone >...
ATGCATGGGCCATAGTTGGTGCCACATGGATGGACACTGAGAGGAATTCTGGTTGATCACCAGCTCATCTATAATTCCTCCCTTCACCCAATCACGCCAGTAAAGAGTTGTGTTTCCCATGGGCGGCCCCAAAACATCGCCCCTTGGTACACCCACAGAAAGCCCCACACCCAAAGGATAGAGTCTGCGACGAAGCTCTGAAAAAAACGTCGTGAGATATTCCCCAAGCAAATCACGCCATGCTTGCAGATCGAAGTCTTCGGCACATATGTCTCGTCCATAACGTTCTAAATAATCCTGGCGCACAGGTTCATTGAAACCGAATTGATCGGCAAAATCAGCTGGTCGGGATTGTGAACGCAGGCAGACAAAAAGGCCATCGAATTCAGTATCTTGCAAGAGATTTACAAAACGATTACAGAAATGAGCGCGGACTTCTGGATAAGCCAAACAGAGTACCCCCCACTGCTGCTGGCCACTGCGATCAAGAATGGCATACTCAGGGTTTTCTCGGCTGAATTTGCTCTGCCAACTTATGTGTTGGAAATGCATATCATTATGGTAACTCTCTTGGCGGATTCTTTTCGGAGGTAGAGGCCAGCCCTCGTCGAATAGAGAGACATAAAGGTATGCTTTTATTCCCATGCCATGAGCAAACTGTGGAACAGCTTCGAAAAAGCTCCAACCCAAGCCACGGTCCTGGGCTCGAAAGGGATGCTTATACCCCTGGGCAGCATAGTAGTGACCCTTGATGTATGCTCGAATGATGCGCCAATGAACGATGAATGCGCCTAGCTCATCTCTCCAGCTTTCCATTCTTCGCTGAAGGGCCTCAAGACTAGCAAGCCTGCCATCATCCTCACCAAAGGTGAGGTGATCACCCCAGGAGACACTGACTATATTACACCTTTCCATGTAGTAATCTTAAGCCTTACCAAGGAAAACCATCTATCCTCAGCGCATACTCTGAAATTTCTTTTCATGTCTTTTTCTGAGCTTCTGGAGAACCCTCATCATCGGGCCCTCTATATCTTTCAGTTTCAAATTACGCCGTCGTACGTAGTGACCTAGAAACCTGGCCAGTATGGTTCCATCAACTCCTGCTTCCAGGCCGGACAGGACAAAACGGGCAAGATCGCGAGCAACTGCCTTGCAGTCCGGACAGCTACTGTGGAGTTTGGCCCCATCAAAGTCCACAAACCACAGCTCGTTTTTCTCTTCATGAATGAGGATATTTGACCACTTAAGGTCGCCGTGAGTCGTGCCACTGTCGTGCAAGGCAGCCACCTCCCGTGCCAGATTCCCGATTAAGCCTCCAGAGTCGAGCCTCTTGCTCAATAGTCTCAGATCTTTTGTGAGTTCTTCGAGACTATAGCAACTGCTCAGAACCTTGGAGAAAAAATATCCCTCGAGGCAGAAAGGGCCCCTCTGTTTGATCAGGTATCCCTCAGGTTGTGGTACCGGGATGGAGTTCTTTATAAGATGCCAAGAAACCTGCCACATGACTTGGGCGCGATGCTGACGAAAAAGAGGCTTAAGAGAATGGACGATACCTTTAAAATGAAATTTCTTGACAAAAATTCTCTCCAAATTATTCGCCGATTTGGAGACTTTCATTTCCACTAGGGCTGAGGAGGCTGATTCGCTTGACTGGATGAGGCGGGATTCATCCAGCTGGAAATCCTCAAGGCTGGCACTCTTTTGAAGGAAGTAATCAGTAATTGAGCCAACAATTACTTTACCCTTAAAAGAACTGGCCAAAATTTCTCGAATCTCAAAATTACGATTCGCTACCATCGTCCCTCTACCGCGAAGGATAGTGCCCCAAAACCATACAGAACCAGCAAAACCTCAGGTGATTAAACATTCAGGTTTGGCCCCGCTCCATTACCCTGTCTCTGGCGAGCTTTTTTGCCACTCTCCCCATAGTTTTCTCATGAACTTTTATCATCAGGTCCTTTTTCTCCCCCAAATTGACATGACCATATGTTTTGCTATAGGCATGGAAAAAACGAAGCCTATCCTGACGACTCACGCCAGGTAAAAAAATCATGTTTACCTGGACGAGGTTTTTCACGACTAGTCTGGGTGGAATATTTTTGAAGAACAGACTTCTTTCGTTATCAATAAAGTGAAAAATGATGTTTTGTCCTGTCTCCTCCACAAGCACATTGCTTATTCTCAAATCACCATGGCAAATACCTGCTTTGTGCAGATTTCCTATTTCTTTGCCCAGTTTCTCAATGAGATCTCTTTTGGCACGAAGTCCTATTCCCGACAGAGGTGGGATCCAGTTATTTTTGATGTAGGTTGACAGGCTTAGTCCACTTATTCCCTCGGTCACCATAAAATGGCGGTCCCCCTTCTTTCCCCAGCAACATGTGGCCGGACTGTGGAAACCCCTTTGTCGGAGGAGTTCTGCCCTGATCATTGCTCTTTGACATCGACTTCCCCTCAACAAGGTCTTGATTTTTTCGAAGGGAGATCTGCTCAAAAATTCTTTGTAGTAAGCAGGATGAGGTTGCAGACGTCTGGCTACAATACTATTGGAGGATGAATCAACCCATTCCCAATTTGGAGGCAACTGTCCTCGAAGCAGGATAGGAACTTCTTTTGCGTACTTATGTCTCCTGGGCCCATAGAGTAGAATGCCCAGTTCGGCTAACTCCTCCACCCGTTTTTCCATAAGATAAAGTTATTCCGTATGTTTCTAATATGTTGTAGCTAGCTCTTCCTGAAAACCTAACTGGATCAGGCAGAACATGTCATCCTCATTTAGTCCAACATCGAGGTCGAATTCATTCACAATTGGCAAAATAGACTTCATCTCTTCAACCATTGGACGACCCAAACGGACACCCTTTCGGCCAAAGAAGAAGCGTGAGATTTTTACCTTATTTACCGAATAAATCCTTTTGATTTTCAAACAAAGCAGCGGTAGAGCGTTTTCAAAATTGTTTAAATTCCTGAAAGAGTTTTGTAAGCATCTCACCATGCTTTTCCCAGGTGAATTGCTCCGCTCTGTGAGCCGCTTGCTCACTCATCATGACCCGCTGACTTTCTGACAAGGAGAGGTATTCCTCTAACCTTTCTCTCAATTCTCTGTCGCTTTGAGGGTTTTCCATGATGAAGCCCGTTCGACCCGGTTCAACAATTTCAGCGGCTCCTGCAGCAGTGGTGAGCAGCACTGGAGTACCGCAAGCCATTGCCTCAAGACAGACATTGCCAAAGGGATCATTTTTAGTTGGCAGGACTAACAGATCGGCGCAACCATAATAAACCTCAGGGTTGTTAACCCAGCCTGTAAAGATCAGTCGATCTTCTATATTGCTCGGCAATGGGAAGGGTATTTTCTTTTTGCTCAAGCCCAAGACAAGAAGATATAAATCTCCGTGCTGAAGGGAGGAAAGGGCTTTGATCAAGGTATCAAAGCCCTTTCTTCGAGCGTCTGCTCCTGCAAAAAGTAAAGTCGTCCTGTTCTGGAGACCCAACTTCTGCCGCAGCTCTTTACCAGCCTTGCGGGCTGTTGAGTTAAACTGCTGCAAGTCGACACCATTGTAAATAACACTCAGTCTGTTAGAAGATGGAGTTAGCCCATAGTGCTGGCTTATTTGGGAGGCGACAAGCCTAGACATGCAGACGATCCTAACCTGTGGATCAAGCATCAGTTTCCTCTCGAGGTAGAGCAGCATCCGGTGTCTCAGCGACAGCTTTACCAGGCCTCTTGCCAATTGGGACTGGTAACGAGTTTCTATCCAGGCCGCGTGGAGGGGATCTTCAACCCTGAAGACATCCACTGGATGGACCCGCGACAACCCGTAGACAATATCAAATTCAGCCCTTGTCAGAACATGTTTAACCTTGAGAAAAAAAAGATAGTTCTTGAGAACAGATCCCCTGGCTTTGTAACTAATAGGTATAAACTTAACCTCTTTGCAAAAATTGTCTTTCCTTCTGGCTATCAGGGTTACTTCATGACCGAGCTCAATCAGGGTCTTTACTACCTGAGCGCAGTCTCGTTCAGCGCCGCCCCATGAAGGTCCACATTCACGTCGGATGACAGCTATCTTCATATACTTTTCCGGCCTTCTCTGGCTCTAAGTTTTTGGTCGTGCCTGGCAATGCGAGCCACTTTCTTTCGAATCTTGCTTACAATTTTTGCCTCGGCTATCAAAGGCAAGTATTGCTCATATTCTGACACGAATACCTTCTTCAGCTGGCTGTATTCCTCCCTCTCCAGCACATTCCGAGCTGAATAGTCCAGCTGGGCCAGATCTTTCACAATCCAGCGCAAGCGTGGCTGACCGTTATCTCTCTTGTAATAACGAATTCTTTGCAGATCTATTAGAGCGATTTCTCTTGAGTCCGCTGACCAGAAAAAATGGCAGAGATAAAAATCTTGATGAGATAGGCCCAAGGCATGAAATTGGCCGGCAAAGGCAGCCAAATCTTTGACCACCCGCTTCTTGTCTTTCAGCTCTGCCTTTTCTTTTAGCATGTCCTCTAGGCGGTTACCCTCCATCTTGAGGGTGACCAGTAGGGCACGCCTGATAATTCCACAATATCGATCGACCCCGAAGGCCACTGGCTCGCTAGCTTTTATTCCAAGCACTTTCAAAAATCTGGCTTTCTGCCACTCATTTTCCGGACCATATTTATCGCGGAAACCTCTAAAGACATATCTAAAAAGACCGGTTCCAGGACCATAGTAACGTTTTACCACAAAAGTATTATTGTCCAGTTCCAGGAGAAGAAGCTCACGCTTTTCTTTATTTTTAAAGAAGGGTTTCAACTCAGGATGGTACCAAAGGTCTTCCAGTGAACACCCCTTAAATAGAGACCTAAAAGAGCTTTGTACTTCTAGATAACTTGTCCGCAAATTCCCTGCCATAGGTCACACTTACATCCTGACCACCTAGAGTTGCCATCCGTACCGATTCAATTCAAACGATAACCAGCATGGTTAAAATCTCCAGTAAGCACTGGAAAAGGAATAAATTCCTAGCTGAGAGGCTTGGCCTCATCAATCAGCATGATGGGTATATCATCCTTGATCTCGTAGAGAAGTTTACATTGATCGCAGATCAAACCATCCCCAGAGTCATTTAAATAAATTTCCCCCTTGCATTTTGGACAGGCTAGAATGTCCAGCAACTCTTTACTAATCGCCATTTTCTACTCCTTGTGCAGTTGTTCTACTACAGCTCGAAAGACGTCATTAACCTCAATTGCTGCCATGCATTCCACCGTCTCGCAGCTCCTTTGGAAACAAGGGCTGCAATCTCGGTCCATCCGCAACACCCGATGCTTATTCCCATAGGGGCCGGTACGCCAGGGTGCAGTAGGGCCGAAAAGCGCCACCACCGGTGTACCGAGAACTGCGGCCAGGTGCATGGGGCCACTGTCGGTTGAGATAACCACATTTGCCCTTTTACAAAGATAAGCCAGTTCCCTCAGATTAGTTTTGCCAGCCCAATTATAAAGTCCACCGCCTCCGGCTGCTTGCGTCACAGCCCCAATCATGTCTCGATCCTCAGCACTGCCGGTGAAGACAACGGTGGCCCGCAACCGTTCTACCATTTCAGCAGCCAGTCTGGCAAACTTGGCTGCAGGCCAGAGTTTTGTCTGCCACCTGCTCACGGTGTGGCATACAACTAGGGGGTTTTCACGATTGCGAGTTAGTTGATTTAGTCTATTGCTGAAATGATGTTCTTCAGCTGGTGTCCACGGATCACGAACCAGAACATTTCCCACCTCCGCCCCCAGATACCTCGCCACATCCAAGTACCGATCCAGAGCGTGCCTATCTGGGTCATAGGGTGGCAGCCTCTCGTTGAGAAACCTCCAGCTTCCCTCCCTAGTGCGATCAAAGCCGATCTTGCGTGCTCCCCGAGCCAGACCCACCCAGATTGCACTTTTTAATAGCCCTTGAAAGTCAATGATCACATCGTAGTAGCGGCTTCGTAAACGCTTGGAGAACCTAACAATATCCAAGCATACGGCTGGCCAAAATAATGGTTTCCTCAACCTTTTTAGCCAGGACTTGCGGTGGCAAACGCAAACCTCATCGAGTCCTGGGTAGTACTCGAGCAGTTCAGCTGCCCCCTCTTCTACGAGCCAAGAAATGTGAGCTCCAGGATAGTGGTTTCGCAGTGCCTCAAAGGCGGGTATCGTCTGCACAACATCACCTAAGGCACTTAATTTAACGATAAGGATATTCATTACACCACGAAGAACACCAAGATCACAAAGGTTTTAGAGTATTATTCTTCTAATCCCTTGCTTCAGTAAGGTCACATTAAAATTGATGAGCATGCCCAACTTCAGACCGCTCAGTTTGAGATATGTGAGTACTTGAGCTTCATGGATGGGGAGTAATCTGTCCACCGACTTGAATTCCAACAATATTTTATTATCTACGACCATATCTGCCCGGTAAGCACAATCAATATTTACTGACTTATACGTTACCGGTATCTTCTTTTCTAACTCGAACGGGATGTTATTCTTACTAAGCTCGCACGCCAGGCTTTGCTGATAGGCGGACTCCAGAAGTCCTGGACCCAATTGGCGATGGGTCTCGATTGCCAAGCCAATTATCTTATTTGAGAGTCTATCGATCTCCACCATTTCCACACTTGCTTTTCTTTGTGCCCTTCGTGCCCTTTGTGGTTTCCTATGATCGTTTGCTTTTTCGCTTTGATCTTTTGTATCAGCGAGTATCCAGTCTACGGCCTCCCCGAGGTCTTCCGCCACAAAATCGGCCTGCACCTTGCTAGTTAGTCCAAGAAATTCGAGCTCTCCTTTACCGTAACCTGTCAGAACTAGTATAGCCTTAGCCCCACCATTGCGGGCCATTTCAATATCCTTGAACCGGTCCCCCACTACATAGGACCTTTGAAGGTCTAGCTTCAACTCCTTAGCAGCCTGCTTCATTAGAGCGATCCCCGGTTTTCGACAGTTGCAGACCTCGGAAGTCCATACTTCTGCAGGACCGTGGGTACAGGTGTATACACCATCCAAAAAGGCGCCCTGCTCTTTCAGTAAATCCATCATCTTTTGATGAACCTGATCGATGAGTTCCATGGGAAAATAGCCCCTCGCTGCGCCTGACTGATTGGTAATCACCACCGTTTTAAAACCTCTTTCATTGATCCTTCTTATTGCTTCTGCTACCCCGGGGAGCAGTACAAAGCGATCTATGTGGTTAATGTATCCCATCTCCTCGTTGATGGTACCATCCCGATCCAAAAACACCGCTACATCCATGCCATTTCCTAAATTAACGGGTTGGTTTCACCACAAAGGACACAAAGGAAAACTATTTATATGCTATGTGGCCTTTGTGGCCTTCGTGTTCTTCGTGGTTAACTCTTTAGTAGTTTTTCGGCTGCAACGTATACTTCATCCACAGTGATGGCCTCCATACACTCCAAATTCTCTGGACATTTACTCTTGAAACATGGGCTGCAACTTACTCCTTCTGGATAGATAACCACGGCTTTATCGTTCAGCGGAGCAGTTTTTGCCGGGTCAGTTGAGCCGAACAGAGCAACTTGCGGAATCCCCAAGGCGGCAGCCGCGTGCATAAGCCCAGAGTCATTGCCAAGAAAGAGGCCACACCGGCTTATTAGGACAAGAGCCTCGGCAAGTGTAGTCTTACCTACCGTATTTATGGGGGGACTGGCCATGATCGCACTGATTCTCTCTGCAAGTGGTTCTTCACCAGGTCCACCAAGAAGGACAAATTTTCTGCCCGGCTTCTGCAGTAGGTCCATCACTCGAGCAAAACGCTCGCGAAACCACTTTTTCGTTTCCCCATAGGATGCTCCAGGATGTACACCGATCAGAAGCTCATTATTTTCAATTCCCAGGACATCCAACAACGCCAAACCTCTCTCGATGACCTCCTTCTTTAGCTTTAAACGGGGAATGCGATCCACTCCGGAAGACCCAAAGCTGCGGAGCAAACCTAGGTAATAATCCACTTGATGCAGACCACGCTCCTTGCGCCTGTCCTCCAACCCCTGAGTGAGAAGCCACCCACGTCCATCGGTCGAGTAGCCCACCCGCTGTGGAACCCCTGCCAGCCTTGCTATAATAGCCGAACTTAGAGAGTTTGGCAGGAGAAGGGCCAGCTCAAATCCCTCCCTCCTTAACCTTCGGCCTAAACCCATTAGGTTTCTTACTCTTTGGCGGCTATTTCCTTTTTCATATTCCAAAACACGAACTTCTGGTTCTCGGGCCTCAAACAGCTCTGCCACCTGGGCTCTAGCCAGCACTGTTAGATTTGCTTGCGGCCACAACTGGAAACAAGCATCCAACAACGGCAATGATAGCACTGCATCTCCGATATAGTTAGGAGCTAGAACGACAATCTTTAACTCTTTTGAATTTCTTTCCTGCACTGTGCTCATCACCACAATTAGTCTTGCTGATAAATTACAGTTCTCTCGGCCATGGTTGGTAAGGTCTGGTTTTCCATCGCTGATGCACCCAAAACCACTGTTCGGGGTAACGACGGACGTAAGTCTCAATAATTTTGTTGAATTTTGCCGTATTTTCTTCAATGTCCCGGGTGGTATCACCGCTTCTAGCCAAGACAACTTCCGGCTCGCCAAAAATACGATAAGAGCCGTCAGGCTGTCTCACGTTGAAGGCAGGAATGACCGGTGCACCGGTTCTTAGAGCAATAGTACTCAATGCCTTATTGGTGCAGGCTATCTCGTTGAAAAAAGGAACAAATACTCCCTCGTACCAAGCCGGGTTCTGGTCGAGCAGTAGAGCCACTACCTCTCCCGCTGAAAGCAAACGCAACATCTTTCTAACCGAGCCTTTTTTGGGGATCAGCTGATTGCCACCTCCAGTACGAATCTTGGTGATTAGGTTGTCCAAAAAAGGGTTGTCCAGAGGGCGGACCACAATGTTTATCGGACGGTAGCGCAGGGAAAAGGCCAATGCCATCAGTTCCCAGTTGCCAAAATGAGAGGCCAGCAGCAGAACTCCCCTTCCTTTCTGCAATGCATTCTTGAAATGCTCAATACCATCGAAGGTCACAAAGCCATCTAATCTATCCGGGGTCAACTTTTTAAGATAGGGTAATTCGAGAAGAACCTGGGCTAGGTGAATAAAGTTTCTCCGGGCAATGGTTCTTCTTTCTTTTTCACTCAGTTCCTCTCCCCAGGCAATCTTAAGATTATTCAGGGCTATTTTCCGGTGTTTTCTATCAACTTGAAACCAGACTCGTCCAAAAAACTCGGCAAGTTTGCAACTGACCCGAATGGGCAAGGTGGCAGCCATATCCATAAAGACTTCTGCCATCTGATCTACCACAGCTTGCCTCACTATTTAGAATCCTCCGATGTTAGGTTGCCTTTCCTCAGCACCCCTCGAACTGCCCCTACCAACTGCGAACTATCTTTATCCAAGTCTATTTCCCCTGCTAGCACCCAAAGCTCCATTTCCTGGGGAAGTACCTGTGGTAGTCTCACCCAGTCCTTTTCAGTAGTTAGCCATAGCTCCGGATTGAACCTTGACGCCTGCCGCACCAATGAAGCCAAGAGTCCCGATGTTAGAGGGTAATGATCCGGAAGTTCAGCAGTGTACACCAGCCGACCGCCCAAATCGTGGATACTCTGGAAAAAATCATCAGGCCTGGCGATTCCGGCAAAAGCGGCCAGCCGCGACGCCCTCAACGAGTTCGGTTCCCGCTCTCTTTGCTCAGCAGCAGCAAAAATGCGAATCGGTCGGTAGGTTGCGGTTGCAATTATCTTGTCTGGCCACTGCCTGCTAAGAATCTCACGATTTTTCTCTGCCCCTTCACTGCCGTCGAAGCGACTAAGCACCAAGACCTGAGCCCGGGCCAAAGCCACAGACCTCTCTCTCAATGTACCTCTCGGAAATACTCGGTTACTACCGTAGGGGTCTCGAGAATCCAACATCACCACATCCAGGTCTCTGGCAATATATCTGTGCTGAAAACCGTCGTCCAAAATCAGCAGGTTACAGTTATATTTCTCTATAGCGATTTGGCCGCCCTTTACCCTCTTGGTGCTGCAAAACACTGGAGTACCAGAGAGTTGCCTGGCCAGCATGAGCGGTTCATCACCAGAAATTGCTTGGTCTGCTAGGATGTTTTCGCCGTCGCTGACAACGGTTACCCGCCTAGATTCTGCACCGCCATAGCCCCTGCTCACTATGCCAACCCGGTAACCCTCTTCAGAAAACAACCTTGCAAGCCAAACCACCATGGGTGTCTTGCCAGTGCCGCCCATAGTAAGATTGCCCACGCTTATAACCGGGCAGTCCAATCTGTGGATCTTGAGAACTCCTCGGTCAAAAAGAAGATTGCGCAAGGCTACCGTTTTATCATAAAGCCAAGCGGCTATGCTTGCTAGGGATCTTAAGAAAGTAACCCATAATGACCGTCTCTCCTCTTCTAGAATTAGCCTAAAGAGCTTCTCCGAAAACCCTCCGTACCTAACCTGATAAGGGTCTGCAGCGATGTGTTTTTTGCTTGTTTGCTCGCCAGCCATACGTTTAAGTTCAATGTAGGAAAGCTGGTTATAAGTTATTTGTTATTCGGGGTGCCCGTAGAGCAAAAAGGTACGGTTGCCGAAACCGGAGTCCGGTTGTATGTCTTTCCCGGACAACTGATAACGAATAACCATAAAGTCTAGCCTGCTGATTGATTTTCTAATAGTTTTCGTATGACTTCCAGGTTGCGCCCAACCGCCCCTTGGTGCGGCTGCATGGCTGCTTGAGCTTGCTTGCCTTGTTCCCTGCACTTTGCTGGAGCAACTAGCCAACCCTTTATCAGCTCAAATAATTCAGCCTCAGTTGAAATTTGAAAGCCACCGCCGCTTTCAGTAAGGATGGTACAAACTTCTTTGAAATTCTCCATGTGGGGGCCAAAAACAACCGGTAGACCTCTCTGGGCAGCTTCCACAGGATTGTGCCCGCCAAAGTCCACCAAACTCCCTCCTATAAAGGCAAAATTGCCCAAACTGTAAAAGCGTGACAGCTCCCCCATGGTATCTAGAACTAGCACATCCAGTTGAACACCTCTGCTATTTTCTCCGGGTAGTTGGCTTCGACGCGCAGTTTGCCAGCCTCTCTCCTTTACCAGGCTGAAAATCTCACCGAACCGCTGATGACTTCTTGGTGCCAGTATGAGACCCAGGTTGGGGAATTCCTCTCTCAGCCTGGTGTAGACATTGAGTATAATATCTTCTTCCCCGGGGTGTGTACTACCTGCAATCCAGGTGACAGCTGGGGGTACCCATCCCAGCTCTCTGATGAGTTGGTCCCTCTCACTCCCTACCGATTCAGCTAGGGACTGGTCAAATTTCATATTTCCAGTGACATTTACTTTGGAAGCCTCCACACCCAGCTTCTTCATCCGTCTTCCGTCTTCCTCACTCTGCATGCAGAGGACATCAATATGATTGAATACTTCAGAGATAAATCGCCTTCCCAGGTGATAACGAGGAAAGGATCGGTCCGAGACTCTACCATTTACCAAAACAACGGGAGTTCCCTCCCTAGCTAGACACCAGAGGAGGTTCGGCCACAGATCCGTCTCAACCAGAACAAATAAACTTGCCCCAATGGTCTTTACCGTCCTCCGAACAATCCACCAGAGATCCAGCGGCAGGTAGGAGAAGCGACAATTCAGCCCGGCCAATTTCTCTCGGGCAACCTGCTGTCCAGTTTCGCTCGTGGTGGTAAAAAGCAGTTCGTATTCAGGAAATTGATCTCTCAGGTTATAAAGCAGAGAAACCGCTGAAAGCACTTCGCCCACGGAAAGGGCGTGCACCCAGATCACCCCCTGATTAACTGTCTTTAACCGATCCTTTAGCCCAAAGCCCAAACGAGGACTAAGGTTATGACGGTATTTTCCGGACAATAGGCTTCGGAGAACAAGATAGCCAAGAACACCTGGGAAGGCCAAAAGCCACAGGACATTATAGAGCCAAAACATGTGGGAGGTCCGTGGATAGTTGAAGTTTGAGTCTCTTTAGTCTCCAGGATTATTTGCTCACCTGGCCACTTACGTTTGATACGGTTCTGGCCTTAGAATTGTTGTCGAGTTGGGCAAACTGCATATCATACAGGCGGCAGTACTCACCATCGCATTCCATCAACTCATCGTGATGTCCCTCTTCTACGATACGACCATTAGAGATAACCACTATTCGATCTGCATTCTTGATGGTTGAGAGTCGATGGGCGATAACCAGGGTGGTTCGTCCGGCCATGAGGTTCTCCAAGGCCCTCTGCACTAACATCTCCGCCTCGCTGTCCAATGAAGAGGTGGCCTCGTCGAGAATAAGGATGGGCGCATTCTTGAGCAGGGCCCTGGCAATGCATAGTCGCTGCCTCTCTCCCCCTGAGAGTCGCGCCCCTTGTTCACCGATTATTGTGTCGAAACCCTGATCCAATTTCATAATGAAATCATAGGCGTTTGCTGCCTTGGCAGCAGCGATTATTTCTTCGTCGCTCTTATTTATATCACCATAGGCAATATTGTTGCGCATAGTGTCATTGAAAAGAATGGTCTGCTGAGTTACTATGCCTATCTGATCCCGAAGCGAGTCCATGGTCACATCCCGTATATCCACACCATCGATCAAGATTGCTCCCTCGGAAACCTCATAGAAACGGGGGATCAAATCCACCAGCGTGCTTTTGCCTGCCCCGCTCACCCCCACGATTGCCACGACCTCGCCGGCAGACACTTTTAAGTTGATGTTCTTGAGCACTGGCTCGTTGTCATAACTAAATTGGACATTGCTCAGTTCTAGCTCTCGTCGCATGGGCGGGAGTTGAATGGCATCCGGTTTCTCTTGAATTCCCGGTGGAGTATCTAGAATGTCATAGATCCTTGTGGCCGCTGCAATTCCCTCCTGCACCACATTATTTATTCTGCTCAATCGTTTTATCGGTTCGTACAACAAGAGCAAGGCTCCCAGGAATGAGAAAAACTCGCCAGGCGTGGATACTCCTTGAATGACTCTATACCCCCCGTAAAGTATGACGAAGACGATAGCAATACCGCCAAGAAACTCCATCAGAGGTGAAGATAGGGCCCGC
>Ga0209536_100011296_pt1 | contig 13095 bp, 11 predicted proteins | sample DeeMarSeWOR28_12_FD_187461 | JGI IMG/M metagenome (GOLD analysis project Ga0209536, IMG submission 187461) | Marine sediment microbial communities from White Oak River estuary, North Carolina - WOR-2-8_12 (SPAdes) (version 2) | ecosystem: Environmental > Aquatic > Marine > Intertidal zone >...
CACCGCGGGCCGCCTCAACTGCCTCCTCCGAGCGCTGCTCGGCCTCCTGCAGCTGCACCTGCAGAGCCTGCTCACGCGCCTGCGCCTCTGTCAGCGCCTGCTCGGCCGTGCCGAGCTTGTGTTCGAATTCCTCGCGCTGCGATTGTTCGTCCTGCAGCTGCGCCCGTTGCGAATCCAGCTCGGACTGCAATTCGGCGATGCGCTGGTTCAGTGCGTCCTGGGCACCCGCCGCATCACCGCGGGCCGCCTCAACTGCCTCCTCCGAGCGCTGCTCGGCCTCCTGCAGCTGCACCTGCAGAGCCTGCTCGCGTTGCGAAGACTCCCCCAGGTTTTGTTCCAGCTGTTGATGCTTATCCGCCAGTTCTGCCAGTTGCTGTTCCAGCAGGCGGCGCTGATCCTTTTCGCTCTCGAGCTCCGTACTATACCCGTCGAGCTCGCGCCTGAGCGCATCCGTCTGGCTGCTGCTCTCGCCTTGCTGGCTGACAAGCTTTTCCCCCAGTTCGACCAGTTCGTCGCGGACCTTCTCCAGCTCTGTAGCCACAGAATCGCGCTCACTGGCGAGGGCGCCAGCACGCTGCCCGAGCTGCTTATAGTCATCACGAATCTGAACCAGTTCCTGTTGCAGCAAGCGGGCCTGCTTCTCGTGCTCCCGCTGTTCCCTGTCCAGACGTGCACTTAGCTGCGCCAATTCGACCTTCTCAGACTGATTATCCGTCTGATACTGGCTCAGTCGCTGCTCGAGCTCGGCCCGCTCCTTCAGGGCCCGCTGCAAATCTTTTTCAAGTGTATCGATTTGCTCTATGACCCGGGCGGAGATCGCCTGCTCTTCAGCACGCTGGGCTTCCGCTTCCTGCAAGCGGATCTGGAGTTCCTCGAGCTGCTTCTGGGTGTACTCCAGTTGCTGTTGCAGCGCTGCCCGGGCGGGATCTCGAGACTCGTTATGCACATCGCGAGCCACGCCCGGCGACCGCGGGCGCGCACCCTCATCTCGCCGGGACGCCTCAGACTCGCCCTTTGCGTCGGCGCCGAACGGAATAATTTCAGCGTCCTGACCTTTCCCTACACCGCCGGCACCTGCGCCGCGGCTGTCGAGCACAGCTTCGGGAACACCCATAAGCCCGTTTTTCAAGGTGTAAACAGTGAGGCCGCGCTGGCCGAGCAGAAACGCCCCCGCAGCACTGCGCCTGCCGGTATCACAGCAAATGACGTAGGAAACAGCGTTGTCCAGTTCGGCGGACTGGTCACGCAGCGCCGAAAGCGGCACATTGATACTCCCTTCGAGCGACTGGTTCTCGTATTCCCCGGGCAGCCGCACGTCCAGCCACCGCGCACCCTGCGCTATCAGCTCCTGCGCCTCAGTGAATCCGACCTCGTGAACCATGGGGGCACAGAGCAGCTGTTTGAAGTCATCCTTGCACAGTCGCATGAGTGTCCCGTCGGTGAGCATGGTCACCGAAGCGTTGCGACTGGCATCCGAAACCAGGGCCTCCTCACCAAAGCAGGCACCCTCGCCGAGTTCCGCAAGCAAAACCTCTTTGCTGCGCGGTGATGCTTTTCTGCTGACCGCAAGGCGACCGGTCTTGACGATATAGAAATAGTCCCCTTCGTCTCCCTGCCGGACCACGGCATCGCCCGCACTGAGAGTAACCTCTTCCAGGCGCATCAGGAGCTGATGGATGTTGGATGGTGGCAGCTGCAGGAAAGCCTCGGACTGGAGCATACGGGTCATCCAGTCTTCGTTTTCCTCGGCGTCTATTTCCACCACGTCATAGCCGGACGACTCGTTCCAGGTCAGCAGCACGTCGAGGAGGCTCGAGTCGATGCGCGCCACGGTTACGCTGCCAACGGCACGAGCAGACAGATTGCGCGGCTGCTTGTGGGCAAGTGGGTGACGCGCGGGATCGGAACCCGCGTCCACCATACCGACGACTTCGCGGCCGTCCGCGATCAGTTCGACCTTGCCTTCGATCAGATACACGGACTGGTAGTCGCGGTCGCCCTTCTTGAACACATAGCGCCCGGATCGAATTTCCTCGATAACCGCTTTTCTGGAGATTTCTTCTAGATGGACTGCCGACAGTGCGTCAAGCGGCACAAAGTTTCGCAACGCTTTCTTTTCTATTAGGTTTTTAGCCGCCCCCATGGTTTACCAATCCATCCAAGTTGTCGCTCTGCTGGTCGTCAGAAACCGCCCGCCAACGGGCACCGGCAGCTCCCGGCCGCACCCCCGTGCTATCGGCCATTGATAACAAAATCTTAGCCGCCTGCTACCAGGCCGGACTGACAAATCTTTCACCTTAGCAGTCCATTACAGCACTGCGGCAGGCTGGTACCATGGGGCCACCCAACACACCTTTCAGGAACAATGACTCAGTCAGGATTCGCGACCCCCGAGGAAGCCGAACAGGCGTTTTATCGAGCGTTTCAGAACGCGGACCTGAACCTCATGATGGAGGTCTGGGCAGAGCGCGATTTCGTCGAGTGCATCCATCCCATGGCCGACCGTGTCCAAGGGCACGCCGCGGTGATGGACAGCTGGCGGCAGATCTTCGCGGGCGGGCTGCGCGTGCAGTTGCAGCTCTCGGATGTGCATCGTACCCATGATCCATCGCTGGCCATTCACGTTGTCTACGAACACCTGCGGGTACCGGGGCAAGCCTCGGACTACCCGCCGGTGATCGCGACCAACGTGTATCAGCTGCTGGAAAGCGGCTGGTTCATGGTCCTCCATCACGCATCCCCGTCAACTGCAACAGAACAGGAACATCACGACGAACTCGTATTTGAACCGCAGCCCGGAAGGCGCCTTCATTAGAGTGGGGCACGCGTTTGGAGCTGTATTTTCAGCTTCGGCGAAAAGCCTACCAGCGTTTGATGCTTAAAATACAGGCTAAAATGTCACAAAAAGGTTTCACTTTTTTTTCTTTGTGCTATCTTTGCGCCGTTACGTCCCCAGCCAACAACTGAAAGGAGCACATTGAATGGCCGTAAAGAAGAAGACTGCCGCCAAAAAGACCGCTAAGAAAAAGGCTGCTGCCAAGGCGGACAAGAAGCCTACTACCAAGGCTGAAACATTTACCTTCATTGCCGACAAGACTGGGCTGACCAAGAAAGACGTGAGCGCCGTATTCGACGCCATGAGCTTACTGGTCAAACGCGACATCAGGCGCACTGGCCCCGGCGTATACACCGTCCCCGGGCTAATGAAAGTCAAGGTCGTTCGCAAACCCGCCACGAAGAGTCGCAAGGGTGTCAATCCGTTTACCGGCGAACCCATGACTTTCAAGGCGAAACCGGCCCGTAACGTGGTCAAAGTGCTACCCCTTAAGGCCCTAAAGGATATGGTCTAATTGGGCAAAGGCTTGGCGCAGACAAAGGGATTCGTCGCAGTTCCGGGGCTGGAGGCCCGAACAAGAAGACAGTTTTGCTCCTTGAAGGCAGCCCGAGTGGCTGCCTTTTTATTGCACCGATTCCTGAACCCGATGCTTGGCCTGTATGAAGTCGCGGTGTGGCACATGCAGCAACTCGGAAATCTTGCGCACCAGCGCCTCTTCATAACGGTCGAGCCGGCCGTCCGCGTAGGCCACTTGCCAGAGCATCTCTATGACCTGGACTTTCTCCTCGGCTGAAAAATGCTGGTTGATAAGGCCGGTGAACTGGTAAAGAGACACCGCATCGGCGGCTTCCTGATCTGCGAGCTGCGCCAGCTGACGCGTTTCGCTCTCGCTCAGCGAAAAATTGTGCTGCAGCACCCGCTCCAGAGCGGCATATTCTTCCGGATGTTCGTCGAAATCGGCGCGCAGCATTTCAAACAGCAGGGCGGCGGTAGCAAGCTGCAAGCTGTGCTGATCGTGTTTGCCGGCCTGATCCGGAGCCATTTGGTCACGAAAGAAATCCTGGATTGCTCTCAGCATGGCGAAACCCCGTCCATCAAGTTTGCACCGATCAGGGCACCGATCTGACGCGCCTCCACAACCACAGGGGACCACACGCAGCGAACGCCAACAGCAGCGATAAATCATAGCGGTTTACAGGGCCCGCAACGGCGCATCCACCGCCGCCGCCATCGCCACCGGCGTCGGTGCCTGAACCAAGTACCGAGGCCGGATCGGCGGCACCAGCCAGGGCCGTATCTGCATCCAGGATGCCCTCACCACATAGAAGCGTGTTGCAGCTGAGATCGGGGAATGACCTTATGCGTGCGGTACGACGCAGCAGCTCTTCAATCATGCCGGGGCTGAGTGTTTCATTGACTGCCCACATCAGGGCTGTTATCGCAGACACTTGGGCAGTCGCAAAACTGGTGCCCTGGATGTAGGCGAGGATGTCCTGGCCGGCAACGGTGCCTCCATCGTTGAACAGGGTCAGAATCCCCTCGCCGCTGACTCCTTCGCCGTCACCACCTGGCGCACTGAGATCGACTTCCTCGCCGACATTCACGTATGAGGCCAGGCTGCCATCGCGATCCACAGCGGCCACGGTAACGACATTGTTGCAGTTGGCGGGGCTGAAGTTGGCGACGTCCAAACCCTGGTTGCCGGCCGCGACGATTACAACGGCACCTGTGTTGACGGCAGCATCAATAGCCAGTTGCTCTTCAGGCGAGCATGCCCCGGCGCCGCTCAAGCTGAGATTAATCACCTTTGCCGGTGTAGGATTGATCCCGGCCATTCCGGCCACGGGCAGGCCCACCGCCCAGCGAATTGCGTCGGCAACGTCCGACAGGTCGCCTCCACAGGTTCCCAGGACACGCAACGGCAGCAGCCGGGCAGCGAAATCGATGCCGGCGATATCCGTGAGGTTGTCTGCTTCCGCCACCATCACACCGGCAACCGACAAGCCGTGCCAGCTGCTGTCATTCAGCTCTGGATTGTCGGGATCGTAGCAGAGATCACCCGGCTCGGCCCAGTCTCCGGGATCGGTCGGATCGGCATCCCGACCATCGCCATCATTCGCGGTATCCAGGTCAGTGATAAAGTCGTAACCTGCCAGAAGGCGCAGCGGATTCAAGTCGCGGTGTGCGATAATTCCGGTATCGAGCTGGGCAATCACAACACCGCTCGATCCGGTCTCGCGGTCCCAGGCCGCGGGCATGCGAATACCGGCAGTATCTTCAAACAGGTACCACTGACCGGGGTCGATAAACGCATTTGCACCTGGCAGGTAATCGGGATCATTGGGCACCAACGCGGGATACATGCGCTTGTCGGGCTGCGCGGAGGCGATTCCCGGCTGCGCGGCCAGCCGCTCGGCAAACCGCCACGCCTCCTCAGGACTCACCGCTCGCGGCAAGCGCACCACCATACCATCAGCGTTGAAACGGCGGACGGAGCGCAAGCGCTCGCCGTTCGACAAGCTAATCCCGGGAACGAATTCCTGCGGCCGAACCGACTGCATACTGCGCAAGCCTTCATTCTTGAATCTGATAATCAGCTTGTCGGTGCCCCAGCGCGCCGTAGGCGCCGCCTGTGAGGCTGAACAAATGGTGAAACACAGTCCCAGACACACGCCCAGAGTCATTCTTGTTTTGATCATCAAATTTACCACCTGGTGGTGTGAATCACTGCGCTTGCAGACGGAATCTCTCGCCGCGGAATGACAATATCGTCCCATCCGAGGTAATTTCGTCCAGCCGGGGCCCTTCCTGTAATTGTTGCCCCTGGTGATATTTTTTCATGTTGATAAGCACGAACCGGTCTGCGGGCCGGCTGGCAAAGACGTGCACATCGAGGCGCAGACTGCCGCTCAGTTGCTCGAGCAGATACCCGGGAATCTGCGGCCAGGTCGGAATCTTCGCCGCCTCGACCGGTTTTGGCTCTGTCTGCTGCAATCGAGCCGGGATTTTCATATCAGCGACCGCAGCCGGCCTGGTGACAAGCTTCTCCTGGCGGCGCTCATCCAGCATCGGCGCGGGTAACCGCGGCTGCACAGCAAGGTCACCGGTCGGTACCTGATCCTCAGCTTGCACCGCTCGGGACGACAGCGGTTGCTCGTCGAGTCCCTCTGGATCATAGGCTGCGGGTTGAGGGCCTGACGGGACACCGGCATCGACTCTGCGGTCCCGCCAGTGATCAGGCCAGAACAACACCAGTAACACAGCCGCATTCAGTATCAGCACCCCCAGTACCGCCCATAGCCAACCCCGGCGAACACCTCCGCGCGCCGGCTCGTGCACGCTGTCCAGGCCCGGCACACGCCCCAGGCCGCGCTGTTGTTCCGCCTTTTTCAGTGCTTCGAGAATGTAGGACATCAGATAAGTCCGGAACTAGCCATTGCCGGGCATCGCACCCAGGCGAGGCACCGAAGGTTGTCGAGACAGATTATTCAGATGGATAAAGGTCCTGGGCCCGGCCACGCCGTCGACGCGCAGCCCGTATTCACGCTGGAAGGATTCCAGCAGATCCCTCAGTGCAGCATCGAAAAAAAACGGGTCGGGAGCGATCGCCGTTAATCCGGTTGCGTCTTTAATCTGTTCGCGCAGCCAGGGCACGTCCTTGCTGCGGTCTCCGGGGCGCAACGACACACTGCCGTGCGGCGGCATCTTCCACAGCAGACGATACTCGCCAAACCAGTGCTGGCCGAGTGTGTCGAGCGTGACATCGAGTGGCCGGCCGGCAACCTGTATGGCAGCCTGCCGACCTTTGACCTCCTGCAGCAACACCGGCACACGACGCCCTTCCGCTGCCACCAGAAGCAATATAGCCGGCCGGTCGAAATGGCTCAACACCGTCCAGCTGCCGCCACCTTGCAGACAGCGCAAACCCGCGGCAGGAGCCTGCGCGCACGCCTGCTCATCGTTGACCGCGGAAGACTGCACACCCCACAGGCGATACAGAGTCGACCAGGCCTTGGCCGCGGCATCAGGGCCGGCTTCAGCCAGCGCGCCGGCCAACACTGCACCCTGATCCTGCGCTACCGCCGCCACCTGTACGTCTGTCGGACCTACTCTGGCTATGTTGCCGCTAACACGCCCCCCCTCGGGCGCTGTTTCTGATACATTTTCCGGTTCCGGCGCCGGTTCAGCTGCCTGAGACGGGTCGGCTTGCTGCCGGGCCTGCACCACAGGGGCAACTGAGACGGTTTCGCCTGGCGTTTCGTTCACGCGCGCCATGAGCTGCGCCGTATATACCTCCATACGCGAAGGGAACAGCAACGCGTAGACGAGCAGTGTGGCGCCCGCCGCCAGGGCCCCGCCACCCAGCCAAGGCCACAGCCGCCGCCTGGTTTTATCCAGACCCTCCAGCGGCAACACTTCGCGGGCCGCTTTGTCAACGATGGCAACGTCAATGCGGCGTTTTCCCTCGACGAAACCGCCCAACATGGCACGGTCGCAGATGACATTGATCAGTCGCGGCACGCCTTTGGAAAGTTTTTGCACTACATCAATGGCAGCTTCAGTAAACACCGTCTCGCTGGCGCCACACACTTGCAGGCGATGGCAAACATAGGCTGCCGTTTCGGCACGGTGGATCGGCTCCAGGTGATAGCGCGCGGTTATGCGTTGCGACAACTGCCTCAGATCCTCGCGCGACAGCAGGCTGCGCAGTTCCGGTTGTCCAATCAGAATAATTTGCAACAGCTTTTCCCGCGTTGTTTCGAGATTAGTCAGCAGGCGCACTTCTTCCAGCGCGTCGGCACTCAGGTTTTGCGCCTCATCGATGATCAGCACAGTGCGGCGGCCTTTGGCGTGCGCCTCCAGCAAATGGGTGTTGAGCGCGTCGGTCAAAGACTTGATACTGGTGGATTCCCGGGCATAGGGGATGCGCAGTTCTTCGCACACGCTGGCCAGAAGTTCCAGCGCGGTTACACTGGGATTGAGGATCAGCGCGACGTCCACATGGTCCGGCAACTGTTCCAGCAGGCAGCGGCAGACCGTAGTCTTGCCGGTACCCACCTCCCCGGTTAACTGCACAAATCCGCCGCCCTCGCCGACCCCGTACAACAGGTGCGCCAGCGCCTCACGGTGCTGCTGACTCATGTAGAGGAAGCGCGGATCCGGCGCGATGGAAAATGGCCGTTCTGTCAGTCCGAAGTATTTTTCGTACATAGCCTGAATTGCCGTCCAGCCGGCTGAACCCGTATTATGCCCCTTCTGCGGGTCGACGTCCTCAGGGCAGGAAGGCGCCAGGCGACGATTGATCAGGAGACCATCATGGCGAGCAGCACCGAGGTGCGGCGGTGAATGCTCCAGCAGGCTGTGCAACACAGCGCTGATACGCCTCGGTAGCGGCGGTTCGGGAAAGATCGCGGCTGCGAAAAGCCTATCGCAGCGTCTCGCGGCCACTGAGGCCGACCTGTGTAACCCGTCAGCTGATGGGCATACACTCGCTATAGCATCCCGGATACGGAAATCCGGATGAACTCCGAGACACGGTAGAATAATTCCAGCAACGCACCAACCGGCAGCACGCCTGGGGCCCGCACGCGGTGGACCTTGGACTGCAACCGGTGCTGCTGGCGGCTGAGTACGGTGAGTGTTCCACGCTGCGTAAAGCTGGTATGGCAGCAAAACGCCATCGATGCCCAGCGGCCAGATGCGGGCTGGAGTGGCTCAGATCCCCCGCGGCCACAGGACGAAGGGCGTTATCTGGCATTCGGCAGCCGGGGCCTCCCGATAAGGCACCCCGAGTTGGGACTTCGACACAGCCGCCGATTCGCAGTACCTGCCAAGTTCATTGTCGCAAGCGCAGGCACCCGCTTGCGCCCAAGAAATGGCGGAGAGTCGATATTATTTACACTCATATCGCCGAGACGGGCGACTGCAGTGCCGCCGTTTTTCTATTTTAATCACAATGTAACCTGCATAGCCCTGGACTGCTTTGTCGCAAAATCTAACGTTCTCGTCTCGAACCCCCCAGAAAAAACTTTCCGGAAAAACAAAAGGCAAGCAATTCAGATAATTAGAACCGATGGCATAACGCTTGCTGGCCGTCAGTCTAGAAAGACAGTTAGCGAGGACGGCGAATGAACTCGAAGGTAGAAAAGAAGATCAACGGCCTGTCGGTGAGTGCGACCCCTGTCTTCAAGGGCGGCCTGTTGCCCGCCTACTGGCAATGCATCATCAACGAACACGTAATCGAGCAGACGTTCAAATCCGCCGCCGACGTCTTCCGGTTCGCGAAGAACGTCAAGCATCACTAGCGCACCGCGTTACTCGTACGGACCCAGTCAGCGCCAGCAGCAGCCTCCAGAACGGCCTGTTTCAGGTCATCGAGGCGACCATGGAAGAAATGCCCGGCGCCTTCCAGCAGTTTGAGGTGCGGCCGTTGCGGTAAAGCATCGATCCATTGCAACAGCTGCGCAGTGGGAACCACGTCGTCATCGCCACCCTGGATAAGCAGCCATGGGACGTCCGCCACTAGCGGCGCATCTGAAGGCAAGCGATGGATGGCCGGAGCCGCGGTCACCAGCCAGTCGGGAGCAAGTCGTCGTGCCCCTCTGAGCACAACAGCGGCACCGAAAGAAAACCCGGCCAGCCAGAGCAGGCGTCCAGGCCAGCGTTCTCTGGCCCAGTTGACCACGCGCCCCAGATCCTCGAGTTCGCCTTCTAAATGACCGTACTGGCCTGCGCTTGCCCCGACACCGCGAAAATTGAAGCGAATGCTCACCGCGCCGAGTTGCAAGAAAGCGCGCGCCAGCTGATGAACCACCTTGTTTTTCAATGAGCCCCCGTGCAGGGGGTGCGGATGGCAAGTGATGGCAATCGCCCTGCCGTCGTGCTCGGGTTGTTCTTCGACAAGCTGCAGGGCCCCGACAGGCCCTGCTATGAGGTGTTCGGTAGCAGTCATCACGCCGGGGAAGCGCACGAACCGGGCATGCCCGCCCGGATCCTCAGGACGTGTACTCGGTCGGGTCAGTGCGCCCGCGCCGTCGCCGGCGCTCCATGCCCGGCGAATGCAGCGTCAGGTCCAGCCGGTACCAACCGTCCAGGTCGACACTGTGGCGCCTGCCATTGATGTTCTCCAGCACCACCCGGGTCTGACGCTCGCCCTCGTGCAGTACCACCCGAACCTGCTGCAGCTGACCGACCACATTGGTATACCAGTAACCGGGCATCGGCTGGTGCACCAGCATTTTTCTTCTCTGTGTGGTTTCATCCAAAAAATTCATTCTGTTTCCCCCGTTGCCAAAGCCGGACCTGACTAGCCTAGCCGCATTTTGACTCGCCGCAATTGAGACAAGTCAAACAGCCGTCCATCTGAACAGCCGCCTTGGTGTGGCACTTCACACACAGCTGCGCGCCTTCAGGAAAGTCACCCGAATCGAGCGCGGTGTTGCTTTGCACAGTGCTCTCGTACTGGGCGCGCTTTTCCGCCACCAGTTTCTTCTGGTGCTCGTCCAGACCGTCATCCCGCAACATGCCTATCATGCGCAAATGGCACTCGATGGCATCGCCGATTTCAGCCACCAGCGAAGGCATGTACTTGCCGCCCTTCTTGAAATAGCCGCCGCGCGGATCGAACACCGAGCGCAGTTCCTCAACCAGAAAGGTCACGTCTCCACCCTTGCGGAATACCGCTGAAATGATTCGCGTCAAGGCCACAATCCACTGAAAGTGATCCATATTCTTCGAATTGATGAAAATCTCGAACGGCCTGCGCAACTCGTGCTGGGTGCCGCCGTTCAGGATTATGTCATTGATGGTCACGTACAGGGCGTGCTCGGACAACGGTGTCTTGATCTTGTAGGTCGAACCCACCAGCATTTCCGGGCGTTCGAGCTTCTCGTGCAGATGCACCACCTTGTCTTCTTCCGGCGTCTCCGGCACCGCAGCACCGGCCGACGGCTCGGTCGCTTCATCCTTCAGGATCTTGTAACCCACAATTTTCCGTTCAATTTTCCTAACCATGTCTCGCTCCTCTCAGCTGCGGCCAGGCCTTGTCAGAATTTACCGTAATAGCCTTCTTTCAGGGCGTCATACAGATTGGCTGCAGTATGAACCTCTCCGTCGTATTCGATTTCTTCACCCCCCTTCAGCTGCACCGTACTGCCGTCTTCCAGCTTGAACTGGTAGGTGGTGTTGTCCAGATCCTTTTCCTTGACCAGCACGCCCTGAAAGGCTTCCGGGTTGAACCGGAACGTGGTACAGCCCTTCAGTCCCTGCTCGTAGGCGTACTGGTAGATTCCCTTGAAGTGCTCGAATGGGTAATCGGTAGGCACATTGGCCGTCTTGGAAATGGACGAATCCACCCATTTCTGGGCCGCGGCCTGGATATCCACATGCTGCCTCGGTGTGACGTCGTCGGCAGCAATAAAATAATCCGGCAGCTGCTTATCGGCATCCTCGCTGTGCGGCATGGCCTCGGAGTTGATCATGGCGCGGTAGGCGAGCAGCTCGAAGGAATACACGCCGACCTTTTCCTTGGTTTTGCGTCCCTCGCGGATCACGTTGCGGAAATAATGATGCGCGAAACTGGGCTCGATGCCGTTACTGGCATTGTTGGCCAGCGACAGCGAAATGGTGCCGGTGGGCGCGATCGAGGAATGATGAGTAAAACGGGCACCGGTTTCCGCCAGCTGCTCCACCAGCTCCGGCTCGACCTCCGCCACCTGTTGCATATAGCGGCTGTATTTGGCGTGCAGCACCTTGCCTGTGACCTTGTCACCGGTCCTGTAACCGTCGCGCTGCATCTCCGGGCGCTTGCGCAGCATCTCGGCGGTCACTTCAAATTCCTGCTCGAGGATTGGCGCCGGCCCCTTTTCCCGCGCCAGATCCAGGGCAACCCGCCAGCCCGCCAAGGCCAGTTCGCGGCTGACCTTCTCGGTGAATTCGATTGACTCCCTAGAACCGTATTTCATGCGCAGCATGGTGAGGGTCGAACCCAGCCCCAGAAATCCCATACCATGACGACGCTTGCTGAGGATTTCATGACGCTGCTGACCCAGTGGCAGACCATTGATCTCCACAACGTTATCCAGCATGCGGGTAAATATCGCCACCACCTTGCGAAACTCTTCCCAGTCGAAGCACGCATTCTCGGTGAAAGCGTGCCGCGCAAAGCGGGTCAGATTGACCGAGCCGAGCAGGCAGGAGCCGTACGGCGGCAGCGGCTGTTCGCCGCAGGGATTGGTGGCACGAATGGTCTCGACGAACCAGTTGTTATTCATCTCGTTGACCTTGTCAATGAGAATGAAGCCCGGTTCGGCGAAGTCATACGTCGAGGACATGATCAAGTCCCACAGACGCTGTGCGCGGATGGTGCGATAGACCCTGCAGGCCACCAGGCCACTGTCATTGGTCAGGTAGCCCTTCTTGTTGGGCCACTCGCGCCAGATCACCCGGTCCGGGTCGTGCACGTCCAGGCCCTCGTCCTCGACTTCCTGCTCTTGCAGCGGAAAGGCCAGCTTCCAGTCCGCGTCCCGGTTCACGGCGTCCATGAATTCCTGGGTGATCAGCAGCGAAAGGTTGAACTGGCGCAGGCGGCCGTCCTCGCGCTTGGCGCGAACGAAATCCATCACATCGGGATGCCCGACATCGAAAGTTGCCATCTGCGCTCCGCGCCGACCACCGGCCGAAGACACCGTAAAGCACATCTTGTCGTAGATATCCATGAAGGACAGTGGCCCCGAAGTATAGGCGCCCGCGCCGGATACATAGGCTCCCCGGGGGCGCAGCGTCGAGAATTCGTAACCGATGCCGCAACCCGCCTTGAGCGTCAACCCGGCCTCGTGAACCCGCTCCAGGATGTTGTCCATGGAGTCCTGTATAGTGCCGGAAACCGTGCAGTTGATGGTCGAAGTGGCGGGTTTGTGTTCGTGAGCACCCGCGTTGGAGGTGATGCGCCCGGCCGGAATCGCACCATGGCGCAACGCCCACAGAAACTGTTCATACCAGTGGGCCTGCTTTTCGGGGGTCAATTCGACCTCAGCCAGGGACCGTGCAACGCGCTTGTAGGTGTCATCGATAGACTGATCGACAGCGACACCGTCCTTGCGCTTCAAGCGATACTTCTTGTCCCAGATATCCTGGGAAGCGTCCTGCAGCGGAATAGCGGCGACACCGGTCGAGACAGACTTCAATTGGACTGAATTCATTGCGGCTCCTGGCTCCTCGTAGCTGATTTTACTGTGATTTGCGCCGGTGCTACTCCCTGG
>Ga0209536_100011297_pt1 | contig 13094 bp, 19 predicted proteins | sample DeeMarSeWOR28_12_FD_187461 | JGI IMG/M metagenome (GOLD analysis project Ga0209536, IMG submission 187461) | Marine sediment microbial communities from White Oak River estuary, North Carolina - WOR-2-8_12 (SPAdes) (version 2) | ecosystem: Environmental > Aquatic > Marine > Intertidal zone >...
TTAACACTCATCTCGCCATACAACTTATTACGAGCAGCAACACTGTTAAGCGTATCTTGTACTAGATTAATCTTACCTTCAGAAGCTGCTTTCTCAGCAATTTGTAAGTCTACTGAATTATTATTAGGTACAGTTTTACGCCATTCACTATCCACAAATGTGTCAAAGTTAATGGAGTCAGGAACTTCCATATTACCTGTAGCTAATGAAGCTACACCCTTAACAACTGAATAGTTGCCAGTATTTGTATCTGGTGCTACTACTGTATCTTCAGCAGTGTATAAACTATCTTCAGTAGGAGCTACACCATCTTCTTCATATAGTTGCATTATAGTCCTTATTTAAACAACTCTTTGTAACCACCAGTAGCTTCAGCACCCATACTAGCTACTGAACCAACTGCCCCAAAGATTGTTCCTGTAGTTTGCCATTGTGCTGCACTTGCAGCAGCGTTAGAGATAGCAGTGTTTTCAGTTGCAATATCTGACATATAACTTAAGTTACTAGCCAATTGAGCGCCAACACTAGATGTTCCGCCAGCTAATGCGCTACCACCCATACCACCTGTTTGAGCAGCTACGTTAGTCATAGATGCTTGAGCTAGTCTAGCTTCCCGAATTTGTGAACGTACATTCCGAATATTTTGTACTTCTGCTTTACGCTGTTCAGCCTCATACCGTCGTTGTGCTGCTTTTCCAGACTGATAACTACTATAAGCAGAAGCACCTGCTGTTCCCACTGCAATATATGCTAAAGTTACTGGATCACACATTATAATTCCTTTACCATTATTAAATAAGTATCTGTTTCAATATGATCTTTAAATCCAAGACGTTTTTGAAACACTCGCACGGACTCGTATTCTTTTTTAATTTGCGTAAATACTTTATCGTATCCTTCATCACGCAATGCTTGTAATGTAGCTGCCCAGTTATCAAATGTATCTTTATATGATGACTTATTAAAAGTACGTAACTCACCATACACAAAAGCAACATCTTCTTTAAAATCTAGATATAATGTACAAGCACTATTATCTATAATTTTAAACATTAGTAGCCCCCACAAAAGTTCCAGTCCAGCCTACAATCTTCATATCTTTACCTGCTTGAGCAGTAAACTTAAACTGTACAGCTTTACCTCGACCACGTAATTTATTCTTACTAATAACTAATGGATAGCCATCATCAAATGTAGCACCACCATTAACAAAGAATGGGCGTAGTTGTCGATAAACTTGTACTTCATCAGCCCACTTACCGGGATAACTATTATCAGTAAAGTCCCATCTACTTTGCATTAGACAACTACTTTGATTTAGAGGAATTGCATTTGCATCAAATGCTGTCTCAGTACGTTTCATAAACACTGTTAAATATTGACCAGTCTTTGCTCTGGCAGGGCCATTACCACCCATGTTATAGCCAGTTATAAAATAAGCAGGCATTTCTACGCCAGCACTATTAAAGCTATACCAATCTTTAAATTTAGTAGTGTTTTCACGTTCATTAATAAAATCTGCAAATGTTAGTGAATAGTTGTTACTAGTAACTGGATGTAAACAAATAATCTTGTACACTTTCTCAGTACCACGAATTGTAGGAATGCTTGCAACTACGTCATCTGTAGATGCAATAACATCATCACTTCCTGCAATAACTTCGTAAATCTCACCAGCACTCACTGTTTCTTTAGTGGTTTCAATTGAAACAGGAATAACACCTGTAGTGGTGTCTAAGCTAAACCAATACCAGGCATTAAGTTTGAGATCAAGGGCAAGGACAGTGTTTTTATTATATCTGCCAATGCTGGTAGAAGTGCTATCTGTGTTTGAATATAACCAATAAATTGTTTTATTAGTAGCATTATAAGACCCCTCTGTATATAGTTTTCCAAGAACAGGAATAGATTGATAGAATGTTTTAATAGCTTGGTCGCTAGTGTTTTTAGCACTATATTCAACAGAGTTAGCTGCCTGTACTACATAAATACCAGATGTACTCCAATATAGTAAAGTATCTTCAACTTGTACAATTGACTTACTGCTAACACATCCTACAGTTGACACACGCTCTACGGAATAACTAGCAGCAGTAAATCCTTGATCAATACCTGAGATAAACCATACACCATTAGTAGCTAATACCATAACACCACGACCTAGTGGTTGTAATCCTACAATTTCACCAGCTTCAGGAATCTCAATAGTTCCACCATCACTATCTTGTAAATCACTTAATACTTCAGATGTTGGGTCATTAGTTTGATAACATTTACCTACTTTAGTAAGCTCATCTAATACTTGACTAAAAAATACAGTGCCAAGTAAATCAGATGTTGGCATACCTGCATACCACGCTCTACCAGCAAAGAACGCACATTGCTTAGGAGAATATGTTATATCAGCAAGCGGGTCAATAACGTAATGCCCTTTAGGAGCAGGTGAGTTACCAAAGTCTTGTTTGTTTAATACATCACTATCAAAATCATCATTGGCATCTTTACCATAAATCCAACTTTTTGTATTAGCTGGATATTTGCCATTAGTAGGATCAGCAGGAGATGATGTACCTCCATTAGCAATGCGGTAGGCATCTATTTGTGTATCTGTCCATCCTTGGTTATATAAGTTATATTTAACATCATCTATACTAATACCTAAAGCTTCCCATTCAGCACGAGTATATTCAGCATCTACAGGAATAATATTTCCACTACTATCTACTAGTGGTTTACCTTTAAAATTACGAATCTCTAAATCAATTGCAGACACGCTAATAGTGTCTGTAGTTGAGTTATATGTAATTACAATTGGTTTAGTATTTTGGCTAGTTACAATGAGTCTACCATATGTAGGTGCATAACTACATGCAGCCGTACCTTCAATTTCTGTATTACCAGATGCTTTATAACTATTTAAGTTTACTGTAAATGATTTTTTATTACCACTAACACTGCCGGTAGCAGCTTCATAAAAATGTAAAATAGGCCCAGTCTGAACTACAAAGAAATCAAGGTTGCCATTACCAGCAACCGTGTTCCATAGTCCAGAAGTAAAGGCCCATAAATCTTTATTATCACTACTAATAGCACTAGCATACAAAGAATAACCATCTTCGTAATCTAGTCCTGTACGGCGTTCAACTGTACCGTCTACTTGAGGTAGTACATTGACACCATCTTTCCAACTATTTTCAGGTGTAATGAAGTATCCGCCCTCAGTATTGAGGCCACCTACAAAAGTAAACGCATCTTTTACTGCGGCTTGAACTGCCATTATATCCCCTTAAGCTGTGACTTCTTCTACGTCAATATTACGTTGCTTTGCAACGGCAAGAATACGGTCTTTACGAGTAAAAAATCCTTTTAATTCGTCAGGTACTTGACCACGCATTGAATACCTACAAGAGTACAATCCCATAGGAGTACGTTCAATGACTAACTTATTAACAATACCTTTTTCTTCACGCTCTTCTTTACGTTCTTTAGCAGCTTGCTTTTGAGCTTGATGTTTTTCAGTAATTCGGGTATATACTGATTTTTCGGATAATTTATTTTCGTCCATAATTCACCAATGTGTTATATTTAACTTCACCGTTTTCATTGCGCCATGCTTCATTTCGCATTGCCATACGGCCCCTTGTTGCTTTACGTTCTTCACGAGCATTGCTTTGTTGTTTTAAGTTAACAAACGCTTGACTCTTAGCTTCAGCTAGAAGAGTTGGAAAGAACTTCTCTGGGATGTTTGGTACAAATGTATCAATATGATTCCACGTTGCTTGCTGTGTACCGTACACAACACTTTTAGAAGCTTGTAATGTAGTATCTACACTACTATTATAACCATCAAACACTACATAAGTGTCATCATAACTAGTCCAATATTGTGGGTCTTGATTAATTACATAACCACTGCTATTAATAACACCAGTTTGTTCAACTCGATTTGTAATCATATCGTTAAACGTTTGAGGATCAACCCATTGTACTTCTTTTTTATTATATTTAATCCATTTAACTTTATTCCATGTATCTGGAATTTTCATCTTAGTTGGATTACTAACATCACCTAGTGCTTGTAATGCTCCGAGTGAAAATAGAAAAGGCCAGTCACGCTGGCTAAGAAGTTCAAAGTAAGATTCTTTAACAAGTTCTGCAACTTGTACTGCTTCTACAGTTTCATCAATGGAGTCTACAGGGTCAGAGTCTAATGCAGATAAAATATTCTGCACCATACCTAAAAGAGTCATCTTAGCCATACATCATCCTTAATTTGGATCAACTATTAGACAACTTAAACTAGCTTCTTTAGGAGTAATTGCTGTACCAGAAGAAGTAGCGCCACCTCCTACATACATTGTAAGAACATCACCAGCAGATAAAGTTACATATCCATTAACAGCTAAGTGAATAGTATCTACGCCGTTTGTAGGTTTTTTAGCGTACACTTTACGAGTTGATGCTGTACCATTTATAGCATAATGAAAATTATATACTGAACCACTAGCAATTGAAGCAGTTTCAAATACAATCCAAAAATCTAGTTGATAAACACCACTTTGGACAATAGTAAATTGACCATCTGCTGCGGATGGTGTAATATTTTGATACCCATTGGTTGTCCATGCGCCAGTAGGATTTAATTTAGCTAATGCACTAGCAGCAGCTAAAGTTTGAGATGTGCTACTATTTGAAATGTATAAGTCACCATATGCGTGACCTGCTACATATTGCCATACACCACTGCCACTACCATTAGCTACATATACTTCACCTGAAGCGGCTGAAGCAACTCCCTTTGGTTCATGTAGTTGACTATCTGGTAATGCACTATGTTGCACTTGTGCCATTTAATTCTCCAAAAGGAAAAAGGGAAGAACCCCGTTATGCAGGGAACTCCCCTTATTTAGTTACTTATAGGTAACGAACTACAACAGTAGCGTCACCAGCAGTGAATGTGCCAGTGAAAGCAATGTCTAGAGTATCAGCAGAAGCGTATACTTTGCCTAGACCACGGTTAGAAGCGGCATCACCAATAGCGTACGCACCAGCAGCACGAATAGTAGCACCAGCAGTTAGGTTAGCAGTAGCACCTTGAGTAGCTGAAATCCAGCCATCAGGATCATTACCGTCACCTAGCTGTACATCAGTACCGCCTACCCATGCAGTGCCTACTTTTAGAACTACATCTAGAACTACAGCACCTGCTGGAATAGCTACAGTAGCACCAGAAGATTGATAAGTAATTGCTAGGTGAGCTTCTTTAACAGCACCGTCAGTTTCATATACGCCAGCGACATTACGCTCAGGATAGTTGGGGCCGAAACCAACAACTAAACCATCAGCGTTAGTCCAAGTAGATTTACGAGTCATTTTAAATTCCTTTCAACTTAGATAGTGGACTTAGAGATAACGCTTACTAGGCACTCAGGGCGATATAGCTTGAGACCAAAACGAGCATTCATCACGTATTCGTCACGACGCATATCTTTATTGCGATCGTATTCAACACGAGGCATTTGGCGATAAGCACCGACGAAAGGAGTTAGATCACCGCCAACAGACATGAAGATGTTGGTAACAGGAGATGCAGGAGTATTAACGCCACCAATAGCAGTGTCAGTAGGTGTAGCTAGGAAGTTAGAAACATAAACGTCAAAGCCGAAAATGTTCTTAACGAAACGCATACCAGTTACATCACTTACAAAACCACCGTTAACAATACCGCCGAAAGCAGGGTTGTTAGTGAAAGCTTGTGCGCCAACTAGTTGGTTAAACACATACTCTTGTGAGGGATCAATAATAGCTACACGGCTACCACCAGCATTAGCTTTATCTAGAGCATACTTAGCCTTAGCAAAGTCATCTAGAGATAGTACGGTGTTAGTAGAGCCAGAAGCGATAAAGCGATGAGCAGCACCGTTGATGGTGTTTGCATCGTTAACAGTTTGTGTGTTGGCCAAAGAGAACACTGAACCTTCTAAGTTCTCATCAAGAGCACGACGCATCTTGGTTGGGAACATACCGATTAGTTGCTGAGCATAATAGCTATCTTGCTTAGCTTTATCGGTGATGTAGGTAGCAGCCTCTACATAACGGTCAATAGTGAAGTTGAATTCACCAGTGTCAATGCTGTCATAAACCACAGGGGTTAGTTCAGCAGTTTCACGCATTGGTAGTTCACCAACTGAAGGGATGGTAAACTGATTACCATCAGGGAAGCCACTTAGCATGCGAACATACTTAGTGCCCATTAGTTGTTCTTGTAGAACATCTTTTAGTTCAGCAGACCAGAGTTCTGCACGAACTAGGTTTTCATTAACCTTAGTATAATCCATTCCAGACATTTAATTCTCCTTAAGCCCCAAAGTAAAGGGACGGGTTTTTAGAAACAGTTTGTTGTAACTTATATTGGAAATCTTGTGACCAGTATAGTGAAGGATTCTCTTTGCGAACATGTGCTGCCCACTCTTTAGTCCCTTCAATTTTACTACGATCACCTCCAGTAGAAGCTACAGAAGTGGTATTAAATGAGGAAGTATCCATATTATTAGCAGGCATAGGAACACCAGCAAATAAAGATACAAACTCATCCGGATCATTAGCAGCTAGTTCCATAAGAATCTTGGCTTTTTCTGGTGTAGCAGCACGCTGCTTAAATACATCCATTGCTTTTTCACCGAATTTCTGTTTCATCAGAGCATCAGCTTTAAGTAAATTGCCAGTCTTAGTTTCTTGCTGTTTACGACCCTCTAACGTCTTCTCTACAAGCTGTTGCACAACATCAGGGGTAATACCCTGGACAGGAGGATTGTCGGCCTCTGGTGTGCCTTCTTGCTTCGACATACGCTCAAGAACTTCATCAATTGTTTTAGCAGAAGCTACTTGCTCACGCAGTTTACGGTTTTCCTCTTTCAAGGTTTCAATAAACTGGTCAGCATTTGAGTAGGCTTTAGCCAAATCATCTGCGGTCTTGTATTTTTGATTATCACCCACAAGTGCGGTGAACAAAGAGCTATCAGTTGTCGCTGAAGCAGTGGTAGTAGTTGTTGAGTCTTCACTACTAAAAATCGTAGCATCGGTCATGCTTTTCTCCTAAAAATTGACAGCCTTATAGTAGGCTTATGTAAAAACGTTACCCTTTTGCACTATCTGGTAACATTGAGATAATTAAATCGAATGCTTTAGACTGCCCTAAATTGTACGCTAATTTAGCATAGTGGTTAGGACAATCAAAATCATCTTTTTTAATATTATTAATATCTTCTTTTAATATTAGTAATGTTTTATATAAAGCTTCTAAAGTATAACTACTATTATTCCAAGCTTTAATAAATTCTTCATTACTACTATCTACAGGTTTATTATTAAGTAATAGTTTATTCATTGTTTATATGTATTTATATTAATAATATATTATATATAACTATTAGTTAATTATATATATATTATATATATTACATCATTTGTTGTTCGTTGTCAACCCCCGAAGGCATTGGGCCTTCAGGACTCACTGCTGCCTCGGTTTGAATATCCTCGGCAACTTGATTCATAAGTCGTTGTGTTTCAGCTTGTTCAAATATCATTGCATTGTCTTGTACAATACGATAGTTTTGCCACCCTAGATTTTCTTCTAAAGCCTTTGCAATTGCCTTACCAGAGATGTGTGCAGCAATTGTTGGGATAGCTTGGACAGCAGCCATAGTTTGTGACAATTCTTGTACAAATCGAGCTTGGTCAGCAAAGTGACGAGCACCGATAGGATAAAGCTTACCAGAGGCCATTAAATCGTCCTTGGTGACCTCAATAAAACTTTCTGTACCGTAGTCCTCATCTACTGATCTAATTCGCTCTACGCCCTCAAAATTACGGATAGCTTCACCTAGCATGCCATTGAGTAGTGGTTCTAGAATGTTACGTTCAAACCAACTAACTTTAGATTGAAAAATACGACCAGCAGCATTCTCTAAACTTTGTACTTCATATTTAGTTTTTTCACCGGGAGTACGAATACCCATAGCTTGCTTAGGAGCACCAGCTAGTTCTTCCATACGGTTCATTAACTCATTAATCTGTAGGTCAGCTTGCAATGCTGTAGCATCAGGACGCATAAACTCTACATCACCCTCATCACCAACAAACACAGTGGCCCCGGGTTCATATTCAAATTCTTCTACAGTAGAACCTTTAACCTTCATTACAGGATAGGCAATAAGGTCAAATACGTCAGCTTTAAGATTTTCTAAGTGGTCAATGCGATATTGCATACCAACTAGTTGATCTAATGGGCCTTGTGCCCATAAATTATCAGTACGTAAACGCCATCCACAATGGTACATAGGTTTGCTACCTGTCCACATTGGATTAGGTTGTTTACGTAAAATCCACTTACGATCAATTACAGTGATGAGTTGATTACGTAGTAAACTCTTTGTATCTGGGTCATAAATATCTCCCCAGAATTCTAATAGTTCAACCATATCACTTTCAAGATATTCATCAGCACTACCAAAACCATCAATAGCCATGTTCAATTCTTTTTTAAACTCAGGATCGTCACGATAGTTTTGACGGAAACTCATGGCTTTATTAACTACTGCTTTGTTGTAGTTTAATGCTGGTTTAGTTTCAACATCAGTTAGTAAGTCACCAATGGACTTAAGCATACGACGAACTACAGGAGTTTTCTCAAAGGTTTCAGCTAATGGATTAAACACTAGGTCAGTAGGATTGATCCTATAAGCTTTAGGGCCAATATAACGCTGTACTACATTACCTGTATTATCACTAATAACATCTCTTACATAGTCATAAGTGGCAACTACGTTGCCAAAATCAATATAATCATAAACAAGTTGAGAAACAAGAAGTTGAAAATTAGAAGCTTTTAGCTTCTGTTTCATGTAGTTTGTAATGGCATAACGCTTCTTAGCCAACTCTTTATTCTTATCTGTTGACTCCCAAAAGAACCAATTTTCAGAAGGAAATAACGCAGCCATATAATTGGCATGCAAATTATCTCTAATTTGAGTTAGTTTAGGCGTAACTGTGGAATTCTTCCAAGGCAGTTTACTATTGCTAGTTTTACGTGTATCAGTAGCAAACAGATAATTACGTAGTTCTTGTTGGTCACTTTTCCACACAGAACGTGCTTGATCCCAACGTGTCCACATATCAGCAATTTTATTTGCTAACATGTCATCATTAAAACTTACTTGTACATTTTCGTTCATAATTTCCTCTTAGTAGGCTACGCCACCAAACTTACTGTTGAAAGCTACCACGTTAGATTTTTTATTACCCCACATACGTGATGTAATGGGGGCTTTACAAATCTCTACACAAGCCGCTAATGCGTCTTTAACGTCATCATGTTCAGGATTGTTCATAATGAGTTCTTCTTCTAGAATCTGGCAATTACCACCTTTGTAGTGCCAAATCTGATTATTATTATATCGTGGTTCTAAAATAGCTGCAATACGCTCATTCTTGCTCATATTACGTGGTGGATTATATTCATCAATTGTAAATACAATATTTTGTCCACGCATATATTCTTTAAACTGCTGTACAATGAGTCGCTGTGCTGCCACTACTTCACAACGCATACGTTTAAAACGCCATTTACGATAGACAGTTTCTGCTTTTTCATACATAACACTAATTTTATTTGTTTTAAATCTATCAATATCTAAAACATAATAATTATTATTATCATCTATTCCTACAACAGCAATAACTGTATAATCAGAGTGATTAGTAACAGAATAAGCAAAGTCCATAGCTGCATAAACATGTAAAAGTTTATCGCCAAGATACCAACTGCCGCTAAAATTCTCTATCTTATCTCTTTCATAATAGTTAAAACGACTTCTGTCAATAAGTTGTGTTTCAACTGCGTTAGGGTTGTTATAGTATTGAGCATAGAATTGTGTTACATCTAAATACTTTGCTTTCTTACGGGCTAACTCTTTAGCATCAAATCCAAACGTTTTACCGTCAGTTCGACGTTGTTTAGGCCATAAAAACTCACCATTGCTTTCTACAACACGTTCAAACACTTCGTACACTTCATTCTCAATTTCCTCATCAGTATCATCATCAAAGAAAATCTCAGTCATTTCCATCATATCTTTGTATAGATCACCGGGATGGTAACGAGTACCTACTGCCCATTCTCTTGCACCTGTAGATTCAATGGACGATAATTGAGAATAAAATGCACGTACTTGATCTCGACCAAGTTGTGTGTATGCATTATCTGGAACAACAACGTCATCCAGCACTGCTACGTTACAATGTAAACCAGTTACGTTAGCTGTAATACCTGCTGCTTTAACAGTGGCATCTCGAACACCCTCTGCTTTACGCTTAGGATGATCAACACTAATTTCATCTACGCTCCAACGTTCACGTTTACCTTCGTTTTCATTAACCATTTCAGGCCAATAAAACCGATAAATGTCAGAAAGCAATATATCTTTTACTGCTTTTAATTGTTTTTCAGCTAAATTAGCAGTAGCAGACACATACAAAACAGTTGTTTCAGGATGCTTAGTAATCCACCAAGCTACCCTATATGCAATCATAGCTGATTTTTGATGATCGCGGGGTAGCAATACAAGTTGATTATCTTTAGCATCTTCTCTATTCCACCATGAACATAAATCTTCATGTACCGCACCTAACATACGATGCGGAGCTACTAGTCTGATAAACGTGAGTAAGTCTGCCTCTGCCGCTTGCTTTACTAGTTCTTTTTCAGTCATTACCATTTAACCTTATCTGCCCAATATGCAGCACTCATCTTGCCTTTGGCAATATTTGATGCATGTCGTGCTTTAAAACTTTTCTGTCGTGCTGTAGGTTGTTTGTCACCTGTTACACCTTGTTGACCAAATCGAATAGTTTTTACTTTGTCACCTTCTTTAGCTACAACAACATGGCTTTTAGTTGCATGGCTAGGTGTACGTTTTGGCTTATTAAAACCACTAACACCTGCTCGTTCTAGTCGTGGGTCTTTAGCCATTTCGTTTCTTCCTTTTAGCTTCTTTGTCTAAGTTTGTTTTTGCAGATACAACACGTGTATTACCTTTGTTGTTACTACCGCCAGAAGATAAAGGCATCTTATGGTCAACGTGTTTACCGTCTCCTTTACTAACTTTACCATCACGTTCTGCACGTCTACGCGCAGTGTTTCGTTTAGCACGATTTTTAGCATTCTTATCATCATTAGGTTTTTGTTTGCTATAATCGCGCTTACCATTTGTCATATAAGGCATTAGTGTTTACCTCCTACTACAATACCCAAACGGGCCATATCACCTGCAATTCGACCTAGGTTAGGGGTAGGTATATCCTCTTCCTTTTTAGGCCGTCCTACGACCTTTTTAAGGCCTTCCTGGGCATATCCTTTATCAGCCAACCATTTAGCAGCAGCAGTACCACCGGGTTGTTTAGCATGATTCTTCATTTGTTGTATAGCTTCACTACGAAGTTTTACTTCTAATTCAGCTTGCCATTTTTCAATATGTGGTTTAATAAGGACATGATTACGTACTTCTAACCAGTGTTCCCAATCACCTAATAAAGCCATAGCAGCACTATACTCTGATGGATCACGGCAATCTAAAAACACATCTTTCCACTCTTGTAATGTGTATACAGGTTTAAATTTTACATCAGGTCTAGCAAACTCTTTGAATAGTTGTAACACTACTCGTTTTCCACTACCGTCGAGGAATTTGGTTCTGTCAACCATTCTATACTCCTAATCATTTGTTTAGGTATTTGATTACGTCTTGCAATTTCACCATTACTAGTAACTGCTTGAGTAATTACTATACCTTCTGGGCCATCATAAACAACCCATCCTACTTGCTTACATAATACTGGAATATAAACAAACTCTTCCTCTTGTACAGCCCATGCTGTAACATCAAGTTCTGAAGCATCTTCCCATATTACATAAGCTAGTTTCATTTTTTAGCTTTATTTTTTGCTGTGCGGCTACCACGTTTAGGAAGACTCTTACCTGCGCTACTGAGAGCAATGGCAATTGCTTGTTTTTGTGGTTTGCCAGATTTCATTTCTTTACGAATGTTAGCTGAAATTGTCTTTTGTGAACTACCTTTTTTTAATGGCATGATTATTCCAATTCAAAATGAGGGCCATCAAAGAAACTCTTAAAATCTCCACCCCAACGGATAGCTACATTAAGTTCTTTAGCGGCAAGTTTAAAAGCTTTAGCAATTGTGTAATAATATTCTTTATTCCAATTAACTTCACCATTTACATATGCAAAAACATCTACGGCTCTACCTATTAGATGTTTACTTTTCATTGTTTGAGACTTACCTTCATTAACCAACTTACGTTGGCGCTCAACATCTCGTACACCTTCACTAATACCAAAGTCTACTTCAGTGAGTTCTATAGCCCGTTTAACTACAGCTACTAACTCACTATCTACACCATTAAGTTTATTTATGGATGATTTAGATAGTTTAAAAGTCACTTTTTAAATCCAGCAATAATACGACTACCAAATAAGAAACCAAATGCAATATTAGCAGCCTCTAAAGCAAGTGCTTGTACTGTTGCATCTACAGTAACATATAATGTAGAAACACCTACAGCCATTACTAGTAATGCACCAATGTAACGTGCAGAAGCACGTAAATCTACAACCCATTGGCTAGGTTGACCAATGGGCGTGTCTAGTTTAGCGATAGCTTCTAGCCGTCGTACTTCTGCTTCATCTAGTTTAATTTGTTCCTCAACTGTAGTTGGTTTAACACCACCAGCTAAACGTGTAATGGCCTGTTTAATACCTTCTACACCAATAGGAACTAACGCACCTAAAATTGTTTCTAGTAACATAATTAGTCCAGTTATTTATTTCCTGTATATACTGCTACAATTGAAGCTACAAATGCCGATATAATAAGAATTGGTTTTGCAACTTTAGCAAGCCAATCTAAAACAACGAACGCTCCTTGTGCAGCATGAAAAGCATCAACTACGTCTTTTGTGTCTTTGGCAACAGTATCTACTTTAGCTTCTACAGCTAGAAGTCGTTCAAATATTTCAAC
>Ga0209536_100011298_pt1 | contig 13094 bp, 8 predicted proteins | sample DeeMarSeWOR28_12_FD_187461 | JGI IMG/M metagenome (GOLD analysis project Ga0209536, IMG submission 187461) | Marine sediment microbial communities from White Oak River estuary, North Carolina - WOR-2-8_12 (SPAdes) (version 2) | ecosystem: Environmental > Aquatic > Marine > Intertidal zone >...
CTTCGGGAGCCGGCGCTTCGGAGGCCGGTTGGTGACAGTCCAGACAGATGTCGTTGCTGCGGCCGATATGATCCTCTGGGATCTTGGGGGATCTAAGTTTCCCTTCTTCGTGGCAGGCCAGACAGTCATCTCGCTTGTCTAGGGTGTGGGGGATGGATGGAAAATCCTGGGCCATAATGTAAATTGGAATGAACAAAGCAAGCGTGAGCGCAACCAGTGTGATTCCCAGTCGTCGAATAATAGTGGGTTGGTTCATAGCTTTATCCTCTTTCAGCACTCTAGCTCAACCAGCCCCAGATGGTCAGGGCGATGATACCGATGAAAACGACAACCCCGATAATGATAGAGACAGGTCGCTTTCGGGGAAGAACCTCGGGGTTGCGGTCAATAAGGGGCAACAGCAAGAGCACCACAACGCCGATGAGGGGGGCCATCACGCCGACAAAACGTGGTACCAGCTTGAGTCCCTGGTAAAGGAACAGAAAATACCATTCCGGCTTGGCGTGTTCCGGGGTGCGCAGGGGATTAGCCGGTTCCTCCAACCCGGCCGGGAAGAGAGAGGCCAGAATGATTAGCGCAGCCAGCATAATATACCAGGCGATGAATTCATCCAGCATATAGTGGGGATAGAAGGGCAATAATTTTTTCTTGCCCTCAGCAGTCTCATCTTCCGGCTCGCTTGCGGCGGGCTTGGTCGGGTCGGCCAGGCCCTGCTGGTGGACCATCGTCAGATGGATGGCTAGAAAGGCCACCAGCATCGCCGGCAACACCAGCACGTGCACCCCAAAAAAGCGACTCAGGGTGGCGGCGGTCACCTCGGGACCGCTCCGTAAAAAGATGAGGGCCTGCTCCCCGATCAGAGGCACCGCTCCGGCAATCTCACTGCCGACAACGGTGGCCCAGAAGGCCCGCTGGTCCCAGGGCAACAGGTAGCCGGTGAAGCCGAAGCCCATGGTGATCGCCAGCAAGAAGATGCCCACGCCCCAGGTGACCTCGCGCGGAGCCTTGTAGGCGCCCTGGAAAAAGACCCGTAACAGATGAAGCACGCAAAAGAGGACCATCAGGTTGGCCCCCCAGGCGTGGACGCTGCGTATCAACCAGCCGAAATTGACCTCGTTCATAATAAATAGAATGCTGTTGTAGGCTGTGTCGGGCGTGGGCTGGTAATAGATGGCCAGCAAAATGCCGGTAATGGCCTGGACGATAAAGAAAAACATGGTGATGCCGCCCATATAATAGGTTCGGGCGGAGCGAGGAATCTCGACGTGGAGCATGGCCTCCATTAACGGCGTCAGTTTGTACCGGTCATCCAGCCAGTCCCAGGTTCGCCAGATTATCGATTTTTGAGATTGCTGAGTTTGCATCGTATGCTTTCTCCTGGTCACTGCAACGTGACAAAAACATGGGGTATTATTTCCAATCGGCGACGGTGCGTAGTAGAGTTTATAGGTATTAAGGTGACAGTCACTTCACGGGTTGGATATTGTGGTTCAAAGCAAAATAAACAGGTGTATGTAGTAGCCACAAGTGACTGTCACCTATTTCCGATATTGTCTAGTGTTAAGCCTCGCTTACGAACACCGCGTCCCCTTCTACCGTCAGGGCTAACTCAGGTAGGGGGGCCGGTTGGGGACCGGAGATGATGGCCCCATTGACCGCATTGAACCGGCCGTCGTGGCAGGGGCAGAGGACGAATTGCCGGGCCTGGTCCCACTCTACAATGCAGCCCAGGTGGGTGCAGATAGCCGAGAAAGCCTTGATCCCCCCCTGGGCCGTGTTAACGATAATCACCGGCTTGTCGTTAACCGGCACCACCTTACCCTGGCCGGCCGGAAAGTCGGCGGTGGTGCCCACCTGCACCCGGCCGCTTCCCCCCGCAGAGGCCCGGGCGGGCGGCCACAGGTAGCCGATAATGGGGGTCAGCACCCCCCCCAGGGTGGCGGCCACCGAGAAGCCAAGAAGATAGGTGATCAGTCGCCGGCGACTCATGGTCACATCCTGATTATTGGCGTTGTGATCGGTTTGATGTTCTTCCACCATACGTCCCTCCTTGGGCGATTTGTTAGAAATAGGTTTTGATCGTGACGGACCGGTCGTTGTAGTGAGGTGAGTTTCTTCCGTGGCCATTGCATGCAGAACAGCAGTCTGACATGCAGCCTATCTATAGTTTATCACGGTCGGTATGCTGATGTAAGGGGCAGTTGTCCTATTTTTGATGGGACAAACCGGTACGTTGTCGGGTGGGTTTGGCACACTGTTTTTCAAGCGTATAATAGTGTAGATAAGAGAGACACGCAAACCATGAGTGCCTGGCGCGAATTCTTTATCTTGAATCGAGTGATTATCCTGTTTATTTATGGGCAGGTTTTCTTTCTGCTGGGGCTGGCCATTATCTGGCAATCCCGGCGACACAGCCGGCTCAACCTGGCCCGCAGTCTGGGCTGGCTGGGGATGTTTGGATTGATGCACGGGCTGCACGAGTGGGGTGATATCTTTATTCCCATCCAGGCTGAATATCTCAGCGAAGCCTGGGTAGATATCTTGCTGCTGGTGCAGGTCATTTTGTTGGCATTATCATTTGCCTGCCTGTTCCAGTTTGGGGTCGAAACCCTGCGCCCCTTTTACCCGCACCTACCCTGGATTCAGGTGATCCCGGCCGGGTTGCTATTAGTCTGGTTCACTGCCTTTATCTGGGTGAGCCAGGTGGCCCGCTGGGACGCGGCCAGGTTGTTCGGCCAAGCCAATATTTGGGCTCGCTACCTACTGGGCTTTACGGGAGCCTTGGTCGCCGCCCTGGGGCTAAGTTACCAGGCGCGCCAACAGATTCAACTGCAGGAGTTTTCTCATATCGCCCGGATGTTCCGGATCGCCAGCGTGGCCCTGGTTTTTTATGCGATCTTCGCCGGACTGCTCGGCCCGGCTGGACCCTTCTTTCCGGCAGATAGGGTGAATGGTGAGGTGGTGTTCGACCTGCTGGGCCTGCCGCCCGAGCTCTTGCGGTCACTGGCGGGTCTGGTGTTGGTAATCTCCGTTGTGCGTGGGCTTGAAATTTTCGATATGGAGGTGGACCGTCGCCTGGAGGAGATGGAACAGGCCCAGATTTTGCTGACCGAACGGGAGCGAGTCAGCCGGGAACTGCACGATGGGGCCATTCAAACCGTCTATACGGCCGGCCTGATGGCCGAATCGGTGCGAAAAAAGATGGACGGCGCCAATCCATTGGCCCGGCGTCTGGACCGGGTAATTTCAGCTTTGCAGCACGCTATCCGCGATCTACGGCAATTCATCGGTGAACTTGAGCCTGACACCACTACCCAAAACCTGGCGGAAGGGCTGCGCCAACTGGCCGAGGATCCCCATTTGCAAACCCTGATCAAAGTCAATATGACCGTCAATTGTGATGAGGATGATCTCCTGCCGCCGGCGCGGACCGCGCACGTCCTGGCCATTGTCAACGAAGCCTTAAGCAACGTTGTCCGCCATGCCCAGGCCCGCCGGGTGTGGTTGGTGGCCGAGCGTCATAACGGCCAGTTAGCGGTGATGGTCGCGGACGATGGTCAGGGTATTCCCGAGCGGTATGTGGCCGGATTTGGCCTACGTAACATGCGGGATCGAGCCCGTCTGCTGGGGGGGACGCTGCGCTTTGAGCCTCGAGCTCCGCGGGGCACCCAGGTGCTGTTGACCGTTCCGTGGGAGGAAGCCCGATGAAAACAGTCCGTATTCTGCTGGTTGACGATCACGAAGTGGTCCGGCTGGGCTTGACCACGTTGCTGGAAGATGTGCCTGGTGTCAGTCTGGTGGGCGAGGCCGGCTCAGGGCAGGAAGCGCTTCAGGCTTGTGACAGCCTCGAGCCGGATCTGGTCATTCTGGATATCCGTTTGCCGGATCAGAGTGGGGTTGAGGTTTGTCGCCAGATCAATGCCCGCTGGCCCCGAATCAAGGTGATCATTCTGACCTCTTACGTCAGTGAGAACCTCATTGCCGAAACGATTTTGGCCGGGGCAGCTGGTTACGTGCGGAAGCAGGTTGGCAATGAGGAGTTGCTGCGGGCCATCGAGGCCGTCCGGAATGATGAGGCCCTGCTCGATCCGCAAACAACCCGACGGCTCTTAGAGCGGATGCGTCGCACAGAGAGTCATGTTGAAGCCCAGGCCTTTCGTTACCTGTCCCGGCGGGAGCTGGAGGTGCTGCTGCTGGTTTCGCAGGGCCGGAACAATCGTGAAATCGCCAAACTGCTGGCCGTCAGCGAGAAGACAGTGCGTAACCACGTCAGTAGTCTGTTGGAGAAGTTGAATCTGAGCAACCGGGTCGAGCTGGCCACTTACGCCGTTAAACACCATTTGGCGACCTATCTGTCGGAAGATACGTCCCCGTAACAGGACAAATAACCAAGTTCGATAATTTGGCATAGGTTGGGTTGAATGGGGCAAAAAAGATGACGTGTCCCTCAAAGTGTTGGGTTTCGCTCCAGAGTCAAGTAACAATTTGGCGAATGAAACCCAACATCGTCCCCCTTTTTACGCGAATTCTAGACCGCTCAAGCCAACCTACCTAATGTCGAACTGGATAGCCAGAATGAAAAAAGGTCGAATACCATCCGGTATTCGACCTTTTTTGACTAACTAGCGATCAGGATTAGGGACGGGTCATGCCCGAGACATCACCACCAACATCCTCGATCGAGTCGTACAGGACCTGCAGGACGTAAGGGGCATTGTGGGCAAACGCGCCCGGATCTTTCTGGGCGTATTGGTAGTTGTAGGCTGCCTTGAGTAGACGCGGCGACCAGCTAGCATACCGTTCCCCGGCTTCATCGAAGAAGTAGGGATAACTGGCCGGATCGTAAACGATACCCGTGCCAATCGTGTTGGTTGCATAGTCCTGAATGGCCGCGTACAGGGCTTCGTTCGCCGTTTCGATTTCGGCGGCAATGCCTTCGTCCGTATCGCCGTCACCATCAAAGTCCGTGCCGGACTCGCGAATGGTCATCAGCTCTTCCTGGGAGGCCATGTCACCATGGCAGTCGGCACACTCTTCGAACTTGACCTCGAGCTGGTGCGTGCTGTGGCACTCGGTGCAACTATCGTAGGCGCCGATGTGCTCGTTACGGCCCACGTACTCTTTGCCGTCATATTGGTAAGCCCCCATAACTTCGTTGCCGAAGATGGTGGCCGCGGCGGCAAAGTAGTGCACGTTCCGGAAACCAAGGGCGTCGCTGACCTCGTCATCTCCGGCGCCGCTGGCTTCGATAGCCTCGTTGACGCTGACTGTGGACTCACGTCCCTGGTGACACTCCATGCAGAGGTTCATGTTGGGGTCGCCACTGTCGATCATGGCCCCGCTGGGGAACTCGACCTCAGCAATTTCATAGCGGCTGAAGGTGTTCAGATCGTTGTGGCAGGTGGAGCATTGGAGCCCATTAGAAACCGGCTGAGCGATAGAGGTGCTGTCCGGAAGGCCATTCTCCAGCAAGATCGGCAGACCGCCTGCCGAGTGACACTTACTGCAGCTTCCGGGCACTTCCTGAGGATCGTCCTCATCCCAGTGGCGGAAGGCTTCTTCCGACCCGGCAAAGTGGCCGTGGTCAATCCGGTGCGCGTTGGAGAGATCAACCGGCTCGGCGATGGCCGTGTTCAGGTCCTCAATAGAATCATAGAGAAGCTGAATGATATACTTGCCGCCGTGGGCGTATTCGCCCGGATCCTTGAGGGAGACCTGGTAGTTGTAGGCCGCCTTCAGCAGGCGGGGCGTCCAACTGGCGTACCGTTCTCCGGCGTCGTCGAAGAAGTAGGGATAGCTGGCCGAGTCGTAGGTGACGGGAGTGCCGGCCACTTCTTCGGCGTAGGCCTGCATCGCTTGATAGAGCATTTCCTGCAGGCCCTGGGTCTCGTAAAAGACCCCTTCCTCTATGTCGCCGTCACCGTCATAGTCTACCAGTGAGCCGGCCATACGCACGTCGTGCAAATCCTCCGGGCTGGCGACGCCCTCGTGACAGACACTGCACTCCTCGACCTTAAGTTCCAGAGTGTGCATATCGTGACATTCGATGCAGGTGTCATACTCGCTCACGTGAGCGAAGTTGCCGTCGTAGGATTTGCCCTCATACTCATAACCACCTTTAGCCAGGGTGCCATATTTGGTCGCGGCCGCAGCGTAGTAGTGAATATTTCTGAAGCCAAGATCTTCGCTAACTGTGTCAACATCAAGGCCCTCAATAGCCGCATTGACACTCACTGACGATTCCCGGCCCTGGTGGCATTCCATACAGCGAGACTCATCGCCCAGGTCGGTCAGCTCGAGACCAGAGGGCATAACCACGCTGGTCTTGGTGAGGGTGACGTCGTTGTGGCACGCCACGCACTCTACCGTGCTGCCGATGGGAGGGGCTTCCGTCACTTCCCCGGCTTCCAGAAACTCGATATAGCCGGGAGTGCTGTGACATTTAGCACACTCCACTTCGACCACCTGGGGATCATCCTCATCCCAGTGGCGGAAAGCCTCGGCTTCAGAGTCGTTATGACCCGAGCCTGTCCATTCTTCCAGGAAGGGCACTTCGACCCCTTCCTGCGCGCTGACCAGGCCGGCTGTGTCGAAGGGGTTGGCATACAGCCCAATCCCCAGGAGCAGAACCAGCGCCAGCGCTGTTAGTAAAAGTATTCGTTTCATCTTACCACTCACCTCCTAAGTGGGGTATTTACAAAACGGTTTCTGATTTCCAAGGTTATGATTGAATTCGTCTATAATTCGCGATCCTCCTTTCATTGAAATTTTAGTGGCAGAAGTTCATCTGATCAGATTTTGATGACCACCTCCTTTCAAAGGTTTTCTGTAACATCTCAGACACGTCATTTCGACCCCCGAAGGGGGGAGATCCCTGGAGCGATACTTTTGATGATTGGGTGGCTAGTAATCCCGAAATGGGGCTTGAATATTTACCAACCACCGCTCCAATCATCGTCGCTCAGTAGGATTTCTCGACCTACGGTCTCGAAATGACATCTAACTTTAGCCCTACGTTCCTTCAGGTTCGTGACAAACCTGGCACTTATCCAAGGCGCGCCCTTCGTGGTTGGCCGGGAAGGGCACGATACCCTCCAGGCTGTGACAAGCTAAGCAATCCGCCCGTCCCGCCAGGGTGTGGGGAATGCCGGGCCGGCCTTCTTCTTCAGCCTCGAAGGCCGGTTCGGCCTGCTGGTGACAGAACGAACAGGTTTCCGGCTCCCAGACCACGTGGTTTTGGGGATAGGGATCAACCCCGTCTAGGTTATGGCAGGTGATACACTTGTCTTCCTGTCCTTCCACCAGGTGAGGAACCGAGGGAGCAGAGAGGGATTCTAAGTCCACCGCCTCACCTGATTCGGTGATCGTCGGTACGTGACACTGGGTGCAAAGGACCTGGTCGTAATTGACGTGATTGTCCGGGAAGGGTCGGACCGCGCCCAGGGCGTGACAAACCTTGCAGTCGGTGGTGGGGCCAACCGGATGGGGCACCCGCCGCGGTTCATCCGAACGGGGCACGGGCGGCGGCTCTACCAGGGCCCGTATTGCCGGCGCGTCCAATCCGACAAATTTCCACTCGGTGGCGTGGCAGCCGCTGTTGGAACAAAAGCTGCTGTTGTCGGCGCCGCCCGGATTGCTCACGTCGTGACAGGCGGCGCAGGTGGCGTTGAATTCATACCGGTGGCGGGCCAGCCAGTTGGAGTCCCGGTGGGAGTCCGGTTCATCCGGCTTGTCGATGCTGATGAGCGGGGCCTGTTTGCCGGCTTCAACGATCTCGGGGATAGAGTGGCAGATGTTACACTCCAGGCGGATGGTTTCCCCGTCATCAGAGGTATGTTTGCCGTCGTGGCAGCGGAAGCAGCCGGGGAACTCCCGGTGGCCGGCATTGTTGGGATGGGTTTCCCAGCCGACCCCCATATTGGGGAAAACGGTGATTTCGAAGATATTCTTGATTTCCTCAACGGCACTTTGCACGGCTTCCTGGTGGATGGCATAGTAATCGGGGTAATTTTGCTGGTACCACTCATCCAGCCCCTCGATCTCCGCCAAGCCCTCCTCGGTACTGCCGTACTGCCGGCTCAGGAGTTCTACCCCCTGCTTTTTGATTTCAGGAATGTCGCTACTAATCTGCCCCCGGCCCAGGGCGTCGTCCATTGCGTCCGAGGGCGAACGGAACAGGTGGGAAATACGGGTATGGCAGTCGATGCAGTCCATCCGGTGCAGTTCATCCTCAACCTCCTGGCCGAAGTTAGCGGGCAAGCCGGCTTCAACGTCGAAATATTCGATTTCCTGGCCGTCGGGGCGGACTTCTTTGATGTAGGGGATCGTTTGCTTGAGCGGGTCGTCCGAGTAGTAGTAGACCTCGTTTTCGATGTGCCAATGAATGCCCCGCCCCAGTCCTTCGCGCTTGGTGCCGCCGCCGGTCTTGACCACCAGGAAATTGCGGGCTTCGGTGTTCTTTTCATCTTCGGCGAATCGTCGGACTTCGACAAAGGCATCGGAAGAGAATTTTTCGGGGTTGTGGCACTGCTCGCAGGTGTCACGGGCAGGCCGTAAGCTTTTTACGTAAATAGGTGGTTCGTAGGCTTGGGTCAGGGCGTTGACGACGTGCCTGACTTCTCTGGCCTTGCGGGGCACGGTCATCAGGAAGCTATCCTGGCCCAGGTGGCAATCGACGCAGTCGACCCGGGCGTGGGGGGACACCTGATACGCGGTGTACTCCGGCGGCATCGTGTGGCAGGCCGTGCCACAAAATTCAGGCGAGTTGGTATATTCCCAGGTGGTGGCGCTGACGGTGATGGCGCTCAAGGTGAGCACCGCCAACACGGCCAGGATCACCAACCAACGCACTGGGCGACGCAGACTCATGAGCCAACTTGAAAGCCCGTTAATGAGTTTTTTCACAGACTATCTCCTCCTCGGGATAGATATCTCAGCATAAATTAAACCAATCCGCTTTAGGTCTTCAGCCCCTCCCTGATATAATAAACCAATTTTGTGGCAAATGTTTGTAGTAAAATGAGGATTCCCCGTTAGGCAGTCCGGAGAGTTGCAAAGTGGACGATCATAGCTCAATAATAACATAATTGCTGGGAATCAACAAATTGCTGATTTTCAAGCATTGATGATTCCAAGTCAAACCCTAACCTTTCCTGAGACTTCTGATGGTTACAATTTTAATTATGCACATACAATGCGGTTAGTATAATCTGGTGCATATTCTTGGATACAATATGGCCAAATTTACTATGCACGACGCAAGTTTACGTGCAGAAATTTTAGCAAGGTTTTGTCTGAATGGGTAGTGACATATGTCACCAATATGAGTGATAAGTGTCACTACCGTCACCATAGTACGCCTCCAATAAAAAAGCGGAACGAGTCGACTCGTTCCGCTTTTTTTACTATTTATGGTGTGTTAGACAAAATTTATTGCGGTTCGTGGTACCCGGTCGCGCCTTCAACCAACTGCTCATCCGCGAGCTCAACCGAACTGCCCGGCACGTGGCAATGCTTACAGGCAAAGTCCAGGGCCAGTTGAGACAAGGCGGCGGTGCCATCTTCGTTGAACTGGCTGACTTGTGCCGGATCGATTGCCATCAGGTGGGTGCGAATATCGCCGGTGAATTTCTCTGAATCTCCCACGGCGCTCTTGGTGACGCGCGGCATATGGCAGTCGATACATTCCACTTCAAGCGCCAGGTGGATCTCGTTATTTTGATTTTTGGATTTTTCGAAGTGGCAATTCTCGCAGGTAGTGCGGATCGTTTGCTCACCAGCCTGGCGGAGTTGGACCACGCCGGTATGGGGATCATGGCACTGCACGCAGTCGATGATGGCGTGCTTGCTCTGGAAGAGTTCTTCGTATTGCTCATGGTGCTGGATAAACCCGCCGCTGGCGTTGACCTCTTCCACGGTGCCGCGACGGTGACAATCTCCGCACTCGGCCGAATGGCGGTCAACCTTTAGGGCCACGCCGTATGGATTATCGACGTGCAAACTGCCCGGCCCGTGACACGCTTCGCAGCCAATGCCATCTTCCGCCCAGGTACCGACCAAGCCCGGCAGTCCATCCTGGTTGCCCTCTGGCTTGTAGCCGGTGGTATGGCAGGTGCCGCAGTTATAGGGTAGATTTTCTTCACCGGCGTGGTAGCCAACCCATCCGGCCTCGTTCCCAACCACTGGGTTAGCAAAGTTGTACTGAGTGGTGGCATTCTCGTCGGCGCCGGTGATGATGTAGCCGTCCTGGTCGATGAAGCGGGCCTTCCAATTATACCCGCCGATCACATACAGGATGTCATCCCAGGTATACCCTTCGGGTGGCTCAGGGACTTCGGTGAAGGGATACTCCGGCGGCTGCCCGTCAACCACCTTGTTCAGCTTCCATGGGTGGCCGGATTGCATAAAAACTTCAAAAGTTTCGGTATGGCATTCACCGCAGGTCTCACTGCCGACGTAGTCGGCCCCAAACTGCCCTTGAGCTACGGCCTCCGGCGGTGACGCTGTCGGGTTAATCGGGCTGAAATAAAGGGCCCCGGCTAACCCCAGCACTAGAAAAAGTACACTAAACCATATTATTTTCTTCATGGTTTACCTACCTCCTTATAGGAAAAACCGTCAGGGTGTTGCTGTCCACTCAGGCCGGTTTGCTACCTGACCTGAGCAGGTGACAATGCTTAGTAATCTCTGGATGTAACCACCCCCTTTCAATTCGGACTTCAACATCGGTTAAGTTGGATATATGTGACCACCCCCCTCCCTTCTCTAAATAGCCTGGAACGAAACAGCGATAAATCTCGCAGTTTTGTCGACTGGCTTTACGATTAACTGTGCCATTATAACACATAACTGTAAGTAAAGCTACTCATATAGCGATGGGTATTTTTACCCAATATGACTAATGATACCGGATAAGACCTTAAAAAATAGTGACATCTATCACTAATTTTTGTGACACATGTTACTTGTGCTGGTTTGCCAATTGTTGGGGGATTTTGAAAACGTAATTCTCGATCGAATGGATTTCAGGGGGTAATTAATCCTTGTTGGATGGCGTAGCGGGTCAGCTCGGCCCGGCTGGAGAGGTTTAGCTTCTTGGTGATATTATCGCGGTGGCGAGCCACCGTTCTGGGGCTGATGCCCAGTTCTTCGCCAATTTGTTTATTCGTCAGCCCGTCGGCGATCAACGTTAGCACCTGTTCTTCTCGCTGGGTAAGTAGCGACAGGTCAGTTTTCTCTTCGTTTTTACGGTGCTGCAAATAATCCTTGACCAAAACCTGAGCCACCGAGCTATGTAAGAATACGTCACCCCAGTGGACCGTCTGAATGGCGTGCAGCAGCTCTTCGGGCGCGGCTCGCTTGGGCACATAGCCGGCTGCACCTGCCTCTAGCATCTGAAAGAAATATTCTTCCTCCTCGTGAATGGTCAGCGCCAGCACGGCAATCTCCGGGCAACAAGCGTTGAGCCGGCGCGTCGCCTCCATACCATCCATGCCGGGCATGGTGATGTCCATCAATACCACGTCGGGCCGGTGCAGTTGGGCCAATTCAATAGCCTCTGCCCCGGAACTGGCCTCCGCCACGAGCTCCATGTCGGGTTGAGCCTTCAGCAGCATCCGCAACCCGGCCCGAACCAGTTCGTGATCGTCAACCAGGAGTAGTTTTATCCGATCCATTCGTCCTCCTGTGGTGATGATTATTCAGGGGAATAGTAATAGATAGGTTCGTGCCTTGCCCAGGTGCAGAGTCGATTTGTACCTCACCCTCCGCTAGCCTTGCCCGCTCTTTGATGCCCATCAGCCCCCAACTTGAACGACTGTACTGATTCAAAACCAACGTCGGGTCAAAGCCAACGCCATTGTCTTTAACCCGGAGTGTCGCCTCGGTTTCATTACAGTGCAACTCAACCCAAGCGCGGGAAGCCTGAGCGTGCCGGGCGATATTGGTTAGGGCTTCCTGGGTTATCCGGAAGAAGACTGTTTCGGTATTTCGAGGCAGGCGGCCGTGCTCTTCGCCCACGACGAGGATCGTTTGCACTCCGGTCAATTTCGTGAAGTTATCTACATAATGACGGAGGACCGCCGCTAGGCCCATATCGTCCAGCAAGGCGGGGCGCAATTCGTTGACCAGATGGCGCATATTGCCCAGGGCTTGAACGGCCATCTCTTCCAACTGGCCTAACTGTTCTTTGAGTAGATTTGGGTCTTCTACTGAAGTCCGGGCCCCCCTCAGACCGACGGCCAGACCGGTCAGCGTCTGTCCCAGTTCATCGTGAAGCTCACGAGCGATACGAGACCGTTCATCTTCTTGAGTTGTTACGATGCATTGCAGAAATTCCTGGCGCAGGGCATCCCGCCGGATAATTTCTTCATTAAGGCGTTGCCGGGCTGCCGCAAGTTCTCGTTGACGATTATGCTCAAAGGCCCGCAAGGCCCGAATCGTAAAAACAGCCACGACGACGGCTGTAGTTGCCCGCACCAGTTGGATGGGTAGGCCAAACCAATTCTGGAATGCATCGGCATTGAGGATGTTGGAAGGGAAAAGTGGACTGGCCCCGACAAAAAGTTGCCCCACAGCCCCGTATATCAAGAAGGCGATCGCTGCCCACAGTAGATCATTGGCAAAGGTCGGTTGCTTCTCTTTTAATAAGGCCCGCCGCTGGACCAGGAACGCGCCGGCAGCCAATAGAGCTCCGGGAATGGCCAGGGTATAGCGAGTCCAGGCGTCGGCTGCGTCAAACCAGGCCGGTTGTTGCCAGGCCAGCCATTGACCCAGCCCTATCACGCCTAGCCCAAATAAAACTACCAACCCCGAAACCAACCAACGATTCGAATTAGGCAATATATGGATCAGGGGTGAAACGATCCGGCTCCCAAAGATGATGAGCGATACAAAGGAAACGACCAGAAGAAACAGGCGTAAGAGATGGAAACCAGAACTAGATTCAAATCCATAGGTTTCCCGGCCCGTAATGGCAAACATTTCGATCCATTCGTGGCTGCCGTGGACTAACCCAAACAAAGCCAGCGGCCACATCGCCCGGCTGAATCGAGTCGGTGCGGCCCGGCCAATTTCGAGGTCTACAGCCAGCCCCA
>Ga0209536_100011300_pt1 | contig 13093 bp, 7 predicted proteins | sample DeeMarSeWOR28_12_FD_187461 | JGI IMG/M metagenome (GOLD analysis project Ga0209536, IMG submission 187461) | Marine sediment microbial communities from White Oak River estuary, North Carolina - WOR-2-8_12 (SPAdes) (version 2) | ecosystem: Environmental > Aquatic > Marine > Intertidal zone >...
CGTTTCCACATTGTTCCACCACATGTATTCCTGCCCTTTGGAGAACAGCCACGTGGACTTATCCGCCATGGAACAGGTTTGACACGCCAAACACCGGTTGATGTTAAAGACAAAGGCAAATTGCCATTTCGGATGCCGCTCCTCATACGGATACAGCATCTTCCTTCCTAGGTGCCAATTATACACTTCAGGCATTGTCGTCCTCCGTTTCTATTGTATGGTTTACCAAGTGAACGAGGGGGAAACCCAAAGAAACAATTTCCTTCGGGTTCCCCTTGACCCGTTCTTACACCTTAATCTTAATGTGGTCACCCTTCAGCCATTTGATCATGAACTCATTCTCCTGGCCTGGCGTGAACCCGGTCCGAACCGGTTCCCACGGCCCACGACCGCCGATGCCGCCGTCTTCCGCCTTCGTAATCCGGATCAGACATTCCTTCGGCACCGTGTTGACCGCATGGTTGTCCACTTGGTACCCAAATTTGAACTTCCAGCCCACCGCATGTTTACCCGGCAGCGAGTCTAACTGCTGGATCGGCATCAACCAGTCCCGCGTAAAGGACTGTTGCGCCCCATACCGGAAGTTCGATTGATACCCGGTGTCCATGGCAATCGCCCGGCCGTCCGGCCGCGTTTCATGCCCTTTCACCGACTTGGCGGTGGCCACATACGGCGCATGCTTGGCCATCGTCACATGGTACGGGTATGCCGGGTTGTACTTCGCCCGGATCATCAACCGTGCCACTTTATAATAGGGGTCACTGGGCTTCCAGCCCCGATACGGCCGATCCACCGGGTTTCCGTCGACGTAGACATAGTCCCCGTCGTTGATGCCCCGATCTTTGGCCGCTTGCGGGTTGATATGGATTTGATGTTCCCCGACCCCCGGCGTCCGCTTATCCATCCGATACGCATCACCGAAGTTCGATTCATACATCTGCACCCAGTCGTTGACTGACCATTGGCTGTGCACCCGATGGCGCGTCTTGGGGGTCACACAATAGAACTGATACCCTTTCTCCCAGAGCGGATTGGAGTACCGTTTGATTTCCTGCCACGGCAACTTAATGTTCCGGACCGTTTTATCATCATGATGTTGCGCCGTGATGGGAATCCCGTAGTCATCCGGCCGGACGTACGGATTGGTGCTCATGATGGCATTGGGGAGATAGGGCGTCGCTTCCGTGCCCTCCCGGTGCGAGATGAGGTTTTCCCCATACTCAATGGCCTCCGGTTCGACCCGGTAGTTCTCATACCGGCCCGTCCGCGTCCACTGGGGCTTCGACTCGTTGGTCTCTTCCCAGAACGGATGCCGCGGATACGTCCGGCACATCACCATCCAGCCCTTTTCCGACTTCAACATGGTATCCACGTTGTAGCCATACCCCGTGGTGCTGGCATCCAACAACCGTTGCACGTACACATCCACCCGGTTGTCATAGACGAATTTGAAATAATCCCGGAAACGCCCATCCCCGGTCATTTCGGTGAGTTTGGCCGCCACACCGGCCACCGTGTCTAAATCGTTCCGGGTGTCATACAAGGGCCGAATGCCGCCCTTCCACACTTGGAACCAGGGATTCGACACCGTCGCCGTATGCTCCGGATAGGTAAACTCCATCCACGTATTCACCGAAAACGCCACGTCATTATGGTTGACGTCCGACGTCATTTCCACATCCTGCGTGACCAACGTTTCAATGTGCGGATCCACGTTCTTCACCATGTCATAATGGTGCTTGGCGTTATTCAACACGTTGACGTTGGCTACCCACCGGAATTTACTCGGGGTCGGCATATGCGTCTTCCCGGTAAATACCCGCCGGCCATACTTCGGCGTATTGACAATCAACGCCGTATCGCCGTGGTTCCAGTACGCCACTTCTTCCCCGTAGTAATACCCTTTGACATGGATTTCTTTGCCATGGGCATTGGGGTCCGTCGTGATCTTGAAGGGATTTTCCCCGGTGTGCGTACCCAACCCGCCGCCACCCCACGGCGTGGCATTCCAAATCCCCGCCTTGTAGTTGCCGGCCCAGGTATGTTGCCCGGTCCCGAATTTCCCGACGTTGCCCGTCACGATCAACACCATCGCCGCGCCGCGCGCGATAATGGTTTGGTGGAAGTAGTGGTTCGTGCCTTCCCCGTTGTGAATGGCCGCCGGTTTAATCGTCCCGGAATCCCGCGCCCATCGCACAATCAGGTCCTTCGGACACCGGTTGATTTGATGGACCGTGTCCAGGTCATAGTCTTGCAAATGGACTTGATACATTTGGAAGATCGGCATCACGTCCACTTCCCGCCCGTTGAGCAGGGTCACCCGATAGGTCCCCGTCAAGGCCGAATCAATCCCGCTCTTCCGGTAATGCCAGCCGACCAATTCCCGGTGCAAGGGCACCGCCTGGTTCTTGTTCAAATCCCAGACCATAAACCCGCCCAAACGGGCAATGACATCCGGCTTCAAGGTCTGCACTTTGCCGGAATAGGACTTGGAAAAGTCCGGGAACGCATAATCTTTAATGACTTCCCGCGGATCCAGGTATTGCAACGTATCCGTCCGCACCAACAACGGCATGTCCGTGTACGCCTGGCAGAAATCATGATCGTACATGTTTTCATCAAAGATGATCTTTAAGGCTCCCAGGAACAACGCCCCGTCCGTTTGCGGCCGCACCGGCATCCAGTAGTCGGCTCGATAGGCGGTGGGGTTATATTCCGGGGTAATGACCACCAACCGGGCGCCCCGCTCAATGCTCTCCAACTTCCAGTGCGCTTCCGGCATCTTGTTTTCCACAAAGTTCTTCCCCCAGCTCGTATTCAGCTTGGAGAACCGCATGTCGTTCATGTCCACATCAGATGCCTGCACTCCACACCAGAACGGGTGCGCCGGGTTTTGGTCCCCGTGCCAGGTATAGTTGGACCAGTACCGGCCACCCTGCGCTTGCTCCGGCTTCACTTTCCGAATATACGTATCCAACAAGGCGCCGCACCCACCGTTCATCCGGGTGATCCCCATTTTTCCAATCACCCCGAGAATGGGCATCCCGGCCCGGAACTTAAACGCCCGAATGGCCGACCCTTTGGTCATTTCGATCATTTCCGGTGGATAGCCCTGCTCCCGGAAGCGCCGGGCCCCGGCTTCGCCGCTATACCGCTCCGCAATGATGATCATGGCTTTCGCCAAATAGGTAAACGCGGTATCCCACGAGACCCGCAACATATCATCCAAATAGCGCGCATTAAATTTATATTTCGTCATTACTGCTGGCGTGAATTCGGGACTTCCGTCATCCATCCAGGCCTTCCAGCCCCGCCGCATCAAGGGGCCCTTGAGGCGATACGGGCCATACACCCGGCGATGCATCGTGTATCCCTTCAAGCACATCCGGGGATTATGCGCGAACGTCCCCCGGTTGCCGTAGAGGTCTTCGTAGGTTTGATGGTCATAGTTTTGTTCCACCCGCATGACCACCCCGTTCCGGACAAACGCCCGGATGCGACAGGCATGGGTGTCGTTGGGCGAACAGACCCACGTAAACGAACTGTCATACCGATATTGATCGTGATAGACCCGCTCCCACGACCGGTCGGGGTATTCCCCGAGAGGATTGCCCACTTCGATGACCGGCTGTAACGCCGTCAGGGCCAAGGCCTTATCCGCGAGGGCCACCGCCGCGACCGTACCCGCCGAAACCTTTAAAAATTGACGCCTAGAAAGAAACATTGCAAGGACCTCCTTTTGTTAAATACCACTCATTACGGATAAAAATGAAAAATTAATTTCCGTAATAGGACTTCAAATAGCTCCCGCCTTCTGCCTCCTTTCTTGTCAGACCGATTGCATGAACAATTACGAAAACAAAACCATACTCTTCATGGAATGCCTTCCATCCTCGAAAACAACTTGCAATCCCTAGTCCAGATATTTTTCAATTTCGTTTACCCCTAACAGACTGAAACTTAATATAAATTGAGATTCTTACTAATTATTGAATGTTATTCAAACCTCGAAAATTCAATGGCAAGTACGGAAAAAGTTGAAATATCGAGGTTTGCTTATTATTAATGGGCAGCTATTACCCTTTGCCTCGGAGGATAAAGACGGGGCCAAACCCGAACGCACCAGATTAGAATTCCTCCGGTTGAACGGTTCCGGACATAAGCAAATACGTGCAAGCAATCTATTCAATGAAATGGGAAAGAAAAAAACGGAAAGGAGGAATTACTTACCTTTTAATACTGGGCAAGGTATTCTGCGGAGAAAACCTCTGCGACGACCCCCACACCATATTCCATTCCAACCTTGCAGAATCACGGAATTGCGTTGAGGCAAGACTTTTGCCGACTGGTGGCCACGACATGAAAACGGAACCCATCGATTTCACGGTCATACAGAGTCATACACACTAGAAACCAAGACATGCCCTGTTGAATCTGCCCGATAATAGCTGGACAAAGACAACTGGTAGCCCTTTCGATTGAGCCCTAGGACACTTTGATAAGCACACGTTAATTTTTTTCAATTGGTTAAATGGTCTTTCTGCTCTTATCGAATAGTCGAAATAGGGGTATGCCTGTTCAAAATCTGTGACGCCGGAAAATTCCTTCGACCAGGAAGGAAAAGTGGAAAACCTTCGACTGGTTTAAGCGAGGGGAGGAAAGAAATGGGCGAAAGGATTGGCCTAACCCCATACCCAGACGATAGGATGACCTGAGCACCGTGGCATCGAACATCACAGAATCCCATCCGGAAACACCTACCAGTTGGTTTTCAAGCATGGGACTAAAAGAATTTTCCTCACCTCCTTAAGGAGCGATCTCCATGGACAATCCCACCCGGCCATCCATTTATCACCTGACATTGAAGAAGCGTCAGGAAGTCGCCAAAGGAACCATGGCATTCTATTTTAATCGACCGCCTGCGTTCACCTTCAAAGCCGGTCAATTTATCGACCTGTCATTACCAAATCTTTCAACATCAGATGTTCAAGACCATACACGAGCCTTTACTCTGGCAAGCGCTCCTTCCGAACAACAGCTCATGATCGCCACGCGTCTACGGGACACTGCATTTAAACGCATGTTGAGGGAGATGCCTCTTGAGACACCGGTAGACTTGGAAGGTCCCTTTGGTCAATTTCAATTGCCGGACAACGATTCCGGAACTGCGGTTTTTCTCGCAGGCGGAATCGGGATTACACCTTTCCGAAGTATGCTGGTCGAAGCAGCCCACAACAAACTTCCTTCTCGCCTCATTCTTATGTATTCAAATCGCAGCCTGGAAGATGCGGCTTTTCTTGATGAACTGCAAGCTCTCCAACAGAAAATGCCTAACTTTACATGCATTGGAACGATGACCAACCCAAAAGGGGGTCCCGAAACCTGGAAAGGTGAAACCGGCCGCATAGACCAGGGCATGCTCAGGAAATATGTCAAAGATATGGATAGGGCAATATTTTATGTTGTAGGGCCACCTGCAATGGTCAAGGGATTACGGAAGACGCTTGAGTCCGCCGGAATTCGCAAAACCAGCATACGCTCTGAGGAGTTCGCTGGCTATTGAAACTCTCAAAACTTTGAAAAGTGCGCGGGATTGGTGAGACGTGTCGATAATAACAGGAATAAGGATGAGGGATTCATGAAGTTGGGGGAAGATCTCTCTTCAGAACGACAGGATTACCACAATAATGAGGGCCTCCCAAGCTCTAATTTATTGTTCAGGCTTTCTTTTAATACCTAATTTTTTCAAACGGCTTCGCAGTGTACTGGGATTCAATCCGAGGTGTTTTGCCGCTCCTAATGGACCGTCAATCCTCCATTCACAGGCGCTTAAAGCTTGTTGAATCCTTTCGCGCTCCAAGTCCTTTAACTGGGTAGACGGCCTGGCATGCCGATCATCAGATGGAGAACGCAGCAACGATTCGTCCACATGCACGAGCGACGAATGGGAAAGAATCATGGCTCGTTCAATGACATTTTTCAGTTCCCGTACGTTTCCCGGCCATGGATACTGAATCAGCATTTCCATTGATCGGTCATCAATATCCTGACAATTCCGTCGAAATTGCAGTCGGTTTTTTTCCATAAAATGTCGTACTAGCAGGGGAATATCATGAAGGCGATCCCGAAGAGGGGGCACGACGATCGGGAAGACATGTAACCGATAATACAAGTCAGAGCGAAAACGCCCCCCGGCAATCGCCTTGCTTAAATCAGCATTGGTAGCAGCGATGATTCGCACATCGACATCCTTACCTTCGATACTCCCCACGCGTTCCACAATGCCATCTTGCAATACCCTGAGGAGTTTTGCCTGTGCTTCAATGGGCATTTCCCCGATTTCATCTAGAAACAAAGTGCCGCCATTGGCTAATTCAAATTTCCCGGGTCTACCATTCTCTGCACCGGTAAATGCGCCTTTTTCATGACCAAAGAGTTCACTTTCCACCAACCCTGACGGTAACGCCGCACAATTGACTCGCACAAACGGTTTATCTTTGCGGGGACTCAACTCATGGAGCAATCGTGCCAAGAGTTCTTTCCCTGTTCCAGTTTCTCCCATAATGAGAACCGACGTTGCAGTTGGTGCAACGGCCTGGGCCAGGTCCAGCACCTTCTTGAATTTTTGGCTATTCCCCACCATGGCTCCGAAATCGTGGCTGACCTTAATTTCTTCCAAAAGGTAGGCATTTTCACGGGTCAGTTCTTCCTTCAGGCGGTGAATCTCTTCATAGGACCGGACATGATCGATGGCAAACGCAATCTGCGTCGCCACTTGCCGCAAAAACTCCACATTTTCCGGGTCAGGCTCCCCCGATTCCACACTGCCGATATTAAGAGAGCCGATGCAATTGTCCCCGATTATCATGGGAAGATTAATCATCCTCCCTAGGCCCTCTTCATAATAAAACGCATCTTCTAAAAATATCTTTTTTTGCTGTATATATGGGCGTATATGAAGACATCGGTGGTCATACACCCACCCCATCGCACTTCCTTCTCGAGGAATGATGGCATCACACTTCAACTTCACCACAGGCATACTCGTTTCCACGGCGTAAAACCGGAAGGCATCTAAATCATGGTGATACAACGTAATACCTGCCCGTTCCCATGGCACCACTTTTTTGATGTGCCCGGTAATGGCTTTCCACAGGCCTTCGGTATTCCGTTGAGAATTTAAGATATTCGTGACGTCCAACAGTGTTCGGTAAAAGTTCCGAACGGCTCCATCTATTTGGCGATCCTTTTCAAAATCAAATACCATTAGGAATCCCTTTAAACTAAAAGATGAATCGCAAAAGACAGGGAAGGTACGATGATTTTCCCGGCATGGTCAAGGTATTTCGGGAAAAAAAAGGAAAAATCAGTCAATAATGATTGGAAACGTTACGCAGCGGACCGAGCAATAACCAAGCCATAAAACATTTTTTCTATCTACAACCTTGCATGGCCCTTTTCGTTTTTATCGCTTCAGGAGTATTAAAATTCAACATGAAAAATAAAGATTTTCAATCCCTTGAAAGTAGTCATTCCAAACTTAACCAACTAATTGTTTTTCTATCGAGCTAGACACACACATGATTTTCTTGTTCCTTGAGCGAAAGTGCACTTGGTTGTTGCGCTATTCTGCACATTTTAAATTAGAAATTCTTCATCTCACTCAGCCAAAAGCCTTCCTGGGCCGGTCTATAACCGAGGTAGGCAGATGGTTTGTCACGAGAACCTTCAACGACCCTATCTCCCGCAACCTGAAGATCCTGGCATCCGTGCTGACATTCGCCTAATTGACTGGTATCTGTTTGGTCTCACCTGGGCAATCGAGCCGGCGAGGCACAAAAAAAAGCCTGACAGCTATGCCAGGCATAAGAACAATTCAGACAGAGAAATTCATCATCCCTAAAAAAGAGGAGGGCCAAACCCTACCCTCCTCTTCCTCAAGGACTTCCCTAGGCAATAATTTGCCTTGTTTATTAACGCACCTTTCTTTACTCCGAAAGCTTGGCATGGTCGGATTGCCTATAATGCCAAGCGATTCTTTCATTCAGAAGATTCTTTTTCCCTTCCAAAGTCGATGAAATACGTTTCAAGGCACTTCTGTGAATTCCCTTCGGATCGAAGTATGGCTTTTTCTCAAAATAGGCTATCCGGTTATCCACATGCTGAATGCGGCTTTCTAGAGATTGGACTTCCTCCTCTTTAGCTTTTGCCGCAGCCATATGATCTTGAATTGACCAGCCCCGTGATTCCATTCTCCAGGCATCAATCTGCTCTGAAGTCTTCTCACCGGCCAAAACAAATTGCGGAATGCTTATAAACATCCCCACAAAGAAAACTAGAACTATCGATAGTTTTTTATTCATGATTGCCTCCCTTCTCGTTGTCAGTGTGAGAAGAATCCATTTGAATTGCCGGGAAATGATGGATTCCTTCCAGCTCTTCTCATATATCCATAATCAATTGCCGTGCCAATGCAATTTAAATAATATTTCATTTAAATTTCATATAGTTATGAATAATTAAACACGATTCATTCTGTAATGCTGTAACAGAGCAATGAAACAAAAATGTTACAGAGTGATACATAACGTTACACTGCGCTTTGCCGTGGCTTTAGACATTTTTCTTTCCTGCTATGGGAGGGACAAGAACGTAACTATTGGGGATAAAGTATGGGGGTATGATCACCAGTCCAGCAGAAGGAATAGACATAAAGAGGAGATATTGGAGAATCCCGCGAGGGGATTTTGCCATCTTGTTTTGTCGCGTAAAGACCCTTGACCGCTACCCTTGAGAGAGTCGAAGAAGTCTCATTTAACAGGAGTAGGCAATGTTAATCGTCCCAAAAATGACATCGAAGGGAAATGGTTTAACGACGAGTAGGAATTCCCAGGCGGGATAATCGACGATACAACGTTAGGCGGGAGATTCCAAGCAGTTTGGCTGCAGCTGAACGATTTCCTCCAGTCTGTTTCAAGGCAGAGAGAATTTTTTCCTTATCATGGCTTGGAACAATTTCTTCAGAAGAGACTACCAAAAGCCGTTCATCCTGATTCACCACCTCCGGCGGTAAGTCTTGAGGCCGAATAATCGAATGAGAACATCGAATGACGGCAAATTCGATAGCATGCTTGAGTTCTCTCACATTACCCGGCCATGCATACGCCATCAGCAGGCCGAGGGCTTCATTACTGACGGCCTCAACCGGTCTTCCCGTGGTGGCCCGATATTGACTCAGAAAATGACTGATTAATAATGGAATATCTTCCCGCCGTTCCCGCAAAGACGGCAAGAGTACTCTACCGACTCGAATCCGATACAACAGATCGGCCCGGAAGGTTCCACTGATGACATCTTTGGCAAGATTATGATGGGTGGCGGCTAACACCCGAACGTCTACCTTCCGAAGCCTCGATTCTCCAAGTCGTGTAATTTCTCGTTCTTGAAGCACCCGAAGCAGACTGGTCTGGACGGAGAGCGGGATATCCCCTATTTCATCCAGAAATAAGGTTCCTCCTTCAGCGGCTTCGATCAATCCCTGTTGATCCGATACCGCCCCCGTAAAGGCTCCACGCCGATGTCCAAATAATTGGCTGGCGACCAGCGATTCAGTTAACCCTGCACAATTGACCGCGATAAACGGATGGTCCTTTCGATGACTGGCCTGATGAATGGCACGTGCCACGAGTTCCTTCCCCGTTCCCGTCTCTCCTTCAATCAGCACAGTGGCATCCACACGAGCAAAATCCTGAATCTGTTGAAAAATCAACTGCATAGAATGGCTTTTTCCAATAAGATCCTGATACTTCCCCGTCTCAGCCAATAGTTGACGAAGGGTCTGCACTTCAGAGGCATCATACAAGAAAAACATTTTCCGCTCTGAGTCTCGTGGATCATCTCTGACATCCACGTTGATCCAGCGGGTGCACTCTCCTTCAACAGTGGGCATTCGCACCAATACCTTTTCCCGTTCTCCAGAAGAACGATTCACCATGTCCTCTATTTGCTTTTGATAGGAGGGATCTCCAAATAAGGTTTGCCACGGCTCACCTGAATAAGGAAAATTTGTTTTTCCGCACAACTGCTGTGCAGCCTGGCTCAGAAAGGTCACCTTGCCCTCTCGATCGGTCAAGGCAGTCCCAATGTGCAATTGATTCAAAATAGCAATGAGATCATCATGATTCCGCTGAATCTCCGCAAGTAACTCCTCCAATTTCTCTTCAGCTTCTTTTCGTTGAGCCACTTCCCGCGACAGTAACTGATTGGCTGTCGTAAGCTCGGATGTTCTAGCGACCACCCGCTGCTCCAGCTTATCGTGCGCCTCACGAAGAGCGGCTTCCGCCAGTTTCCGATCCAACTGCAAACGGACCATTTCTCCGAGCGAATGCAATAAATTTCGCTCCTCTTGAAGAAACGGCCCTTCAACTTCCGGCGGACGTTCCTCCAGATATACGACTTCAATTTCCCCGGTCGTCCCATCCCGGCAAATAAACTCCTCACGCTGAGCCCACCGGGATGGCGCAAAATTGGCCGTCGTAATGACCAGAGGACCAAAACAGATCCGGGAGGCTGTGACCTCAGGGTATTGCCAGGAGGGCGGGATGAGATCGGCTATGCGTTGGAGCAGTTCTTCGGTCGATAAATCTTCGTTTTGAAACAATTGCGCGGTGGCATGAAGTGCGGTCAGTTCCTTTACCCGTTCACGGAGATGATGCAAAGTACGCTTCAATTCCCGGTCGGATTTCCCAGAAGAGGGATTATCGGTAGATGGCAAGAACCCTGTGTCTTCCATGATCGTTTTCTGTACCGCTGTTAGGTGAAACGAAATCCCCCCACATACCTGATTTACGGCTTTAACACTTTTTAATCCCTTCTTCAAACGGAACAACTGAATATGGGCATTCTACCTTAACCGGGAGGCTGGAGTGACCAGAATTCACCATTTTCTTAGTGGTAATTTTGCAATTGAGCATTGAATGTTTTCAATTTGAATATTACCCGAACGCAACGGAGGGGGGTGAAGCCAAAACACACTTGTTTCGGGGCATTGATCCCAAGGACTTTTCTGGGAGAATGATTGAGTGTGACGATGAGGAGAGGAATTTCTTCTTCAAGATAATAGTCGTGAAAGTTTTGAATTAGGGAAATCCGGGCGAATCATATCAGCCAATTTTATCAAGCAAACAGAACATTGATAGAAAAAATTGGGGAAGGGGCAACCGGCTTCTTTGTTCTGGTAAAATTCTCCAACACCCTTCGCTCCCCTGCAATAACTGGAGGCACATATATCCTGGGCTAAAAAATTTTCCTCTCCTGGCATATCCCACCCATCTAACCGGTGAGTGAGAATACATCCGCACTTCAATTGAAAACTAGAATTTGGTAAGGAGAAAGGATAATGAAAAGAGGATAATCAGGAGGAAAGATTCACCACTTAGGCCTCAAAAATTCTTCCTGAGATTTTTTAGAAGGACAAAATGGTCACTATGCGCTGGTCCCTTTTTCAACGCATAGTGCCTAATTGTTATGGATCAAAAACCTTATACTCCATTTGCCCGATGCAATAGACACTCTCTCAATGAAGAACCTCTTGTTTACGAATCACAAATTCCCGAACAATCTTCAGGATTTCCTTTTGTTCAAACGGCTTTGAGAGGACGGCCAATGCCCCGGCGTGCATGGCTCTCATCCGCACAGAATCCGCAAGGTTGCCTGTAACCATCACTGCAGGAGGACGCCTGATGGCCTCCCTTGATAACACTTCAAGGAATTCGCATCCATTCATATTTGGCATTTGAAAGTCTGTAATGACAAAATCAATCGTCATTTCATGAAAGACCTTGAGAGCCGCCATTCCATCTGCAGCCTCTACACAACAAAAGCCCTCTTGTTCTATTGCCGTTCGGAGTATCATGCGACAATCAATACTGTCGTCGACAATCAGAATGGAAGCAGGGTTTAAAGATTCAGGAATTTTCCCATCCAATTTCTCATGAGACTTCCCGCCACTAGATAGATTTTCAAGAGAAAGGGTCTCCGAGTCGGCAAAACCTAAAGGCATCATGATGGCTTCTCCCTTAAAGCTGAGACACGACAATTCATCCTTTCAGGGAACTCGATTCAACATCTCACAATAAGCCATAGGCAGAAATACTTCTGTCTATCCAATCTTTCCAAGGAAAAGGGAAGATGATCACGAGTAAATCCTAAATCCCAATGACCATTCTGAATCCTAAAGCCACCAGCAGACAGGAGGAAAATCAATGCCGAGCCCTCCCACCACTACTGATCAAAACACCTTTTCCCGTTCGATTCATGAGAATAACAGGATCCACGATATCTCCACATTGCAGACAGCGCGCCGCCATGAATTCTATTTCATTTTCAACTAAATCAAAAACAGACTCCGTCTTCATGAGTCCACCACATCGACCACAGCGAACCGATTCACCATTCACGTTCTGCCTGGAGCCACGATGATGATTTTCACGAACGTGACCTTTCATTCCAACCTCCTATTCCGTAAGCAAAGAACCACGCGCAAAAGAAATTCCATCATTAAATTTTTGACTGAACAGTCGGGAGATATCTGAGGCCCGCCTCTTTCATTACTTAATCCGGTGGAAATCCTGCAACCGGTATGCCTAAATGACAAACACATGGGCTGAGAAATTTCTCCAGAAAATACAGTCATGACATCCAAGAAACAGAACTTAAATTCACCGCATATAAGGGAACTGAGCGTAGATGCACAGATCAACATGAGCGAAAAGACATCAATTCATCCTAATTCTTACACAAGCCCTGTCCAGACCCACGCCGGGACAGTCAAAGGGAAGCCGCACGCAGTGAGGAAAATACCCATGAACCATTTTTTAAGATTCAGGACATGTTTTTTCAACATCCCCTTACATGACAAGCGGAGTGTGGGTTGCCTGCCTCCTACAACTATGTAAGAAACTCGAGATGGGACCCCAAAATCCTCTTCATTGCAGCTTCTAGATTTCCTACATGAGGGCAGACTCCTCATACAAAACTTGGGGGCGTAAATTGGCGGATTAACTAGTCTCTCCTCCCCAACCCTGCTATCCTG
>Ga0209536_100011301_pt1 | contig 13092 bp, 13 predicted proteins | sample DeeMarSeWOR28_12_FD_187461 | JGI IMG/M metagenome (GOLD analysis project Ga0209536, IMG submission 187461) | Marine sediment microbial communities from White Oak River estuary, North Carolina - WOR-2-8_12 (SPAdes) (version 2) | ecosystem: Environmental > Aquatic > Marine > Intertidal zone >...
CCTTAGACAATGATGGCAAGTCGATGCGGACTTCAATCGCATTAGGTGTCTTCATCGAATAGATGGAGCCCACGACCGGGATTGAACCGGTGGCCACTTCCTTACCAAGGAAGTGCTCTACCCCTGAGCTACGTGGGCATCGTCTCTTCTGGCAGACCCAACCCTCAAGTCTCAAAATTTGAACCGGTTAAGACGCGTTCAGACCGTTGGAGCGGGAAACGGGACTCGAACCCGCAACCCTCAGCTTGGAAGGCTGATGCTCTAGCCATTTGAGCTATTCCCGCGACGCACGCTCACCGATGCAGCCAGGGTACTCCTGTGCACTCGACCCGGTTTCCGTCGAAATAACCTACGGGCTTGAGAGGATCGCCATGTTCATTCAAAAAGTCGACAGTGTGTATGACATTGAATGGACAAAAGGAATAAAGTACGGCGATGTCCATTTCTCAAGCGAACGCGAGAACTGCATCTATAATTTCGATGAGGCAAATGTTAAAGCCGTCAATGATCTCTTCACAATATTCGAAAATGAAGCTCAGCAGTTGATCAGGAAGAAGCTCGCGTGGCCGGCATATGATTACGCCCTCAAATGTTCTCATGCGTTTAATATTCTCGATTCCCGCGGGGCGCTGGGAGTTACCGAGAGAATGGCATATATCCTTAGGATTAGAAAGCTCGCGAGAGAATGCGCGAGATTGTATCTGGAGCAGAGAGAAGAATTAGGTTATCCATTGTTAAAGGGAGTTAAAATTGGGAAAGGTTAAGGCTAAGGTTAAGGTTGAGGGGATGAATGCTCTGCTTGAGGTTGGGGTCGAAGAAATTCCGGCACGGTTTATGCCGGGTTTTCTTGAAGACCTCAAGGAGAAGGCTGAAAAGGAACTCAAGGCTGCGAAGCTGTCATTCAAGAGTTTAAGGACTCTTGGTACTGCCAGAAGGCTTGTAGTTTTTATTGAAGGGATACCGGAGAAGCAGCCTGATGTTGTTGAAGAAAAAAAAGGCCCTCCGAAGGAGAGAGCCTACAATCCGGACGGAAAACCGGGTCAGGCCGCGATCGGGTTCGCAAAAAGCCTTGGATTGAACGTGGAAGACCTTAAGATCAAGACCTTTGAAGGGAAGGATTATGTTTTTGCGAAGAAGAAGTCAATCGGCTTGCCCGCGGAAAAGGTCCTTTCGGAGGTCTTCCTAAAAACCTTAACTTCGCTTTATCTTCCGATCAGCATGAAGTGGGGATCCGGGGATTCCAAGTTCATCAGACCGGTTCACTGGATACTGGCTGTTTGCGGAAGCAAGCTTGTCAGTTTTGAATTCGCCGGAATCAAATCATCCTTAAATACTTTTGGCCACCGCTATATAAGCGGTTCGAAACCCCTTAAAATTAAGACTCCCGTCGCGCTTTTATCTTTTGAAAAACTTCTCTCGGATAATGGAGTTATCATCGACCAGAACGCGAGGCGTGAACAGATCAGGAAAGAAGCGAAGGCTGCGGCAAAGAAGGCGAAGGGTGAAGCACTGATTGAAGAAGACCTTCTTGATGAAGTGGCCTATCTTGTTGAGAAGCCGTCCGTCGCTCTCGGGAGTTTTAACAAGAAGTATCTTGAACTCCCGAAGGACATTCTAATTACTTCCATGAAGAAGAACCAGAAATATTTTGCGGTCCTGGACGCGAAGGGAGCGTTAAAGTCAAATTTTGTCGTGGCTACCGATTGTCCCGATTCAAAGAACGCTCAAGCGACTGTTGTAGGGAACGAGAGGGTTCTTTCCGCCAGGCTGGCTGACGCGAAATTTTTCTATGATGAAGATAGAAAGGCGTCACTGGCTTCGAGGATCGATGATCTTAAAAAAGTGGCCTTTTATAAAAAGCTTGGAACAATGTACGATAAAACTCAACGCATCAAGGAATTGTCTCTCTGGCTGCTCAAGGAAATGAAACTTGAGGACGTGAACCGGAACACAGTCTTAAAAATTGCTGAACTGTGCAAAGCCGATCTTGTCACTAAAATGGTTTTTGAGTTCCCCGCGCTTCAGGGGGTGATGGGCCGCGAGTACGCGTTGGTTTCCGGCAAAGACAGGGCTGTTGCTCAGGGGATTTACGAGCATTATCTTCCGAGGTTTTCCGGAGATGAATTCCCGAAAAGCCTGGAAGGCACGGTAATAAGCATTGCTGACAAGCTCGATTCCATTGTCGGGTGCTTTTCAATCGGGCTGATACCTACGGGGTCGGAAGATCCCTATGCCTTGAGGAGACATGCGTCCGGAATTGTAGAGTTGATTCTAGAGAAAAAACTCAGTGTCCCGCTTGAGGAAGCGATCGAAAAGGCGTACAAATTATATGAGACGATTCTTAAAGAGAAAATGGACATATCGGAACTAAGGACTCAAGTCCTTGATTTTCTCGCTCAAAGGCTTCGCACGATAATGCTTTCTGAGGGGATAAGATATGATGTTGCGGATGCCTCGCTTTCCGGATTTTCCGATGTCTCATTCGCTTATGAAAACGCGAAACTTATAACAAAGTATTTGGAGAGCAGCCTGCTCAACGGCATTGTCATGACGGCCGATCGTGTCGCCAGAATATCGAAGGATGCTGAAAGGGAGCAGGTGATGGAAGCTGATCTTATCGATGAAGATAAGCCCCTGTATAACCATTATCTTAAGGTAAACTGGGATGTGGGCGCGGCCATAGACAACGGCGAAAATGAAAAGGCGTTGAAGGAACTGGAAAAGATGACGAAACCCGTTGATGAATTCTTTGAAAAAGTCCTGGTGATGCACAAGGATGAAAAGTTAAAGACGAACAGGCTGGCCCTCATGAAGTCCATAGACCTCATGTACCGTTCTCTTGCCGATTTTCCCAGGATAGTGCTTCAAAAATCCGCGCAATAACAGCCAAAATTAGCTCTAGACGTTAATTATAAAATGCTCTAAAATACCTTGTGTGGATGGGGAGGGAACATGAAATTATCAGCGTTACTCGCGCCAACGCTGCGCGAAGATCCGTCTGAGGCTGAGGTAATTAGTCACAAATTAATGCTGCGCGCGGGGATGATCAGGAGGCTGGCGGCGGGCGTATACAAATTGCTACCACTCGGCTTCCGCGTCATTCAAAAGATCTCCAATATCGTTCGCGAAGAAATGAACCGTGCCGGGGCTCAGGAGGTTCTTCTGCCCGCATTGCTTCCTTCCGAGCTCTGGAAAGAAACAGGCCGGTGGGACGTTTACGGCAAGGAGCTGATGCGGATACAGGACAGGCATGAGCGAGAATACTGCCTCGGTCCTACCCACGAAGAAATTATTACGGATCTTGTCCGAAAAGAGGTCCGTTCTTACAGACAGCTTCCCCTTAATCTCTATCAGATCCAGACAAAATTCCGTGATGAGATAAGACCCCGATTCGGGCTGATGCGCGGCAGGGAGTTCATCATGAAAGACGCTTACAGCTTTGACAGGAATGAAGAGGGCCTCGAAGTGAATTACAGAAAGATGGATGAGGCCTACAGGAGAATTTTTAACCGCTGCGGCCTCAGGTACAAGGTTGTAGAGGCGGATCCGGGGCCGATCGGTGGTGGGTTCTCCCAGGAATTCATGGTTCTCGCCGACACCGGGGAAGATGAAATAATGCACTGCGACAAGTGCGATTACGCGGCGAGTCATGAAATGACAAGATTCAAGGATAAGCTCGTCCCGAGCGAAGTCGAGGGAGCTGAGGTTAAGGGGAAAACACCCAAGATAGAGAAGGTCAAAACTCCAAGCGTTAAGACTATTGAACAGCTGTCGGAATTTCTGAAAGTCGAGCCGAAGAGGATGATAAAGACGCTGATTCATGAGGTTGATGGCAAGCCGGTTGCTGTTTTGATCAGAGGAGATCACGCGCTCAACGAGGCTAAACTCAAAAAAGTTCTTAAAACGGAGAACGTAAAACTTGCCGAGCCGGCATTTATTCAAAAAGTTACGGGAGCTCCTGTTGGATTTTCCGGTCCGGTGGGACTGAAAAAAGTTCAAATTATTGCGGACAGCAGTGTGGTAGGGATCAGGGACGGTGTGACGGGCGCTAACAAGGCGGACATGCATATAATTCATGTCCAATACGAAAGGGATTACAAGGCGGATATCGTTGAAGACCTGAGGCTCGCGGAAGAAGGGGATGTTTGCCCCGTCTGCAACGACGGCATTCTCGTTATGACTCGCGGGATCGAAGTCGGTCATATTTTCAAGCTTGGCACCAAGTATTCGGAAAAGATGAAAGCGAACTATCTTGACGAAGACGGCACGGAAAAACCATGCATCATGGGCTGTTACGGCATCGGGATCGGCAGGACCGCCGCCGCGGCGATAGAACAGAACAACGACAAGGATGGAATAATCTGGCCGGTCGCTATTGCCCCATTTCAGGTGGTTGTTGTTCCCGTCAATGTTTCCGACAAGCCACAGGAAGACACCGCGATAAAGATTTACGATAGGCTTTTTCAGCAGGCCATCGATGTCCTTCTTGACGACAGGGACGAGAGAGTCGGCGTCAGGCTGAAGGATGTCGACCTGATAGGGGTTCCGATCAAAGTAATTGTCGGTCCCAAGGGGCTAAAAGAGGGTAAAGTAGAGATAAAGACGAGGGCTGACGGGAAGACAAAATTCGTGAAAACTGAAGAGGTTCTAAAGGAAATCGGGAACCTCATCCAGCATGGGGTATAAGGAGTGGCGGTCTTTTCAAAGAGTATCAAGTTTCAGACGAACGGCAGGGATGATGTCGTTGACATGACTGACAGGGTGGAGGATGTTGTGTCGGATTCGGGGATCAAGTCCGGCACGGCCACCGTTTTTGTCGTCGGTTCCACAGCTTCTGTTACGACTGTCGAGTATGAACCGGGGCTGGTCAAAGACATCAAGACTTTGCTCGGGAAACTGATCCCGTCGAACGTTGATTGGGCTCATAACGAGACCTGGGGGGACGGCAACGGGCATTCTCACCTTAGGGCTTTGCTCATTGGTTCGTCTCTCACTGTGCCGGTTGTTAATGGCGGCTTAACTCTCGGAACCTGGCAGCAGGTAGTAGTGATCGATCATGATAATAGAGCCAGGTCAAGAGAAATCGTCGTGCAAATCGTTGGAGAATAAAAAATGAAAGGGGGGAAATGACGTGGCCGAGGGATGCTCTTGTTATCCGAAGTGTCAGAAATGCGGCAAGGGGGATCTTGTTCCTCTTTCCGATTTCAGCAATAACGCGGTTTCCATAAGGTATAAGGCCTGGGCATGCACCAACAAGGACTGCAGGTTCTTTGTGGTTCTTCGCGGCGGTGACGTGTACTACGGCATAGCTACATCAGAAAGCGCGAGGTAGGTATATTTGGACCGGATCACGTATAAGAAGGCCGGAGTCAATATTGAGGCCGGCTATAAAGTAATTGACCTGTTAAAACGCCTCTCTAAACCGTCAAAGAGCGTGGTGTCGAGCTTTGGCGGGATAGGGGGGCTTTTTTCTCTTGATGTAAAAAAACTGAAGAAGCCTTTGATTGTTTCTTGCGCTGACGGAGTCGGAACGAAATTGAAAGTGGCTTTCATGACCCAAAGACACGATACGGTCGGGATTGATCTTGTAGCCATGAGCGTTAATGATCTTGTTAGATGCGGCGCGAAGCCTATTTTCTTTATTGACTATATTGCCTGCCACAAGACCAAGCCTGAAATGATGAAAGAGATTCTCAAGGGGATCATAAAGGGCTGCGGGCTTGCCGGATGCGATCTGCTTGGCGGAGAAACCGCCGAACTCGGAGATATGTACGCGCCTGGAGAATACGACCTTGCCGGTTTTGCGGTGGGGATAGTTGAAAAGGACAAGCTTATCGACGGCAGAAAAATCAAACCCGGCGACGTGGTCATCGGGCTGAGATCTTCCGGGCTTCACAGCAACGGTTTCTCTCTCGCGAGAAAGGTTCTTTTTGAAATGGCGCGGATGAGGATTACAGATCATCTTCAGGATACGGACAGTACCGTTGGAGACGAACTTCTTATCCCCACCAGGATCTACGTGAAGCCGATATTGAAATTGATACATAAGGTTAAGGTAAAGGGGATAGCCCACATCACGGGGGGCAGTTTCGGTGAAAAACTGGGGAGGATCCTGCCGAAGGGGGTCGGGGCGGTCATCAATTCAAAAGCCTGGCGGCCGCATCCAATATTCAATGTGATTCAAAAATTCGGAAGGATCCCCAAGGAGGAGATGTTTAGGACCTTTAATATGGGGATAGGAATGGTTGTTGTTGTGGCAAAGAAGGATGTTGATAAGGCGTTGAAAACGCTTAAGGGGAGCGGTGAGAAGACGGTGGTGATAGGGGAAGCGGTAAAAGGCAAAGGTGGAGTAAAGGTATCATGATAAAGCTGGGGGTTTTAGTTTCCGGCCGCGGGTCGAACCTGCAGGCCATAATAGACGCGATAGAACGCGGTGAGGTTGAGGCTAAGGTCGAGGTTGTCGTAAGCGACAAGCCGGGTGCCTTTGCCCTGGAGAGGGCCAAGAAGCACGGCATTGAAGCTAATGTTGTTGAGCTGAAGAATTTCGAAAATAAAGACGATTATGAGAAGGCGGTTTTAAAAATCCTTGAGAAGAAAAATGTTGACCTGGTGTGCCTTGCGGGATACATGAAGATCGTCGGTCCGGTTCTTCTCAAGGAGTTTAAGGGAAAGATGATGAACATCCATCCGGCGCTTTTGCCGTCGTTCCCGGGCCTCCATGTCCAGAAGAAGTCCCTGGATTACGGCGTAAAAGTTTCAGGCTGCACGGTTCATTTTGTGGATGAAGGGACAGATACGGGGCCCATCATCATTCAGGCGGCTGTGCCCGTCCTGGAGCATGATGATGAGGAACAACTTTCCGAACGCATCCTCGAGCAGGAGCACAAGATCTATGCTCAGGCCGTTCAGCTGTTCGCGGATAATAGATTGAAGATCGAAGGGCGCAGGGTAAGGGTCCTCCCTCCCCATTCATAAAAACAAGAAAGGGTGATGTAGAATGGCGAAGAAGAAACATCTTGCACTGATAAGCGTTTCTGACAAGACCGACATCGATAAAATGGCAAGGGGCCTCAAGACGTTCGGGTTTGACATAGTTTCTACGGGAGGCACGGCGGATTATCTCAAGAGGAGAGGAGTAAAGGTCGTCGGCGTGGAGGATCTTACCGGATATCCAAAGATGCTCGACGGGAGGGTAAAGAGCCTGCATCCTGTGATATTTGGGGGCATCCTTGCGGACAGGTCCAAGTCCTCTCACAAAAAGGACATGAAAAAGCATTCCCTTTCCGCCATAGATGTTGTTATCTGCAATCTGTATCCTTTTGAGGAAGTGACGTCAAGGCCCAGGTTCACTCACGAGCAGGCCGTTGAGAACATCGATGTTGGCGGTCCCTCCATGGTCCGCGCGGCCGCAAAGAACCACAAGGACGTCGCGATAATCGTGGATCCGGCTGATTACGAAAGAGTGCTGGCGGAGCTCAAGAAGAGAAAAGGCAAACTTTCGCTCAAAACAAAGGAAGAACTCGCGTACAAGGCTTTTTCGCACACGAAGAGATATGATTTCCTCATTTCAGCGTATTTTAAATCGAAGATTTCCAAGGCGCCCTCTAAGGAGCTTTCTGATGAGCTCGACGTGATGTTTGAAAAAATCCAGGATCTCCGTTACGGTGAAAATCCCCATCAGAAAGCGGCTTTTTACCGCAAAAAGGCGCACAGGGGCATCGGGATAGTTACTGCCAAGCAGCTTCATGGGAAAGAACTTTCTTACAACAACATCATGGACCTGGATTCGGCGTGGAGGATTATCGATGATTTTGACGAGCCTGCCGCGGCGGTTATCAAGCACAGCAATCCGTGCGGTGTAGGTGTTTCTACGGACATTCACACGGCTTTTAAGAAGGCTTTTTCCGGTGATCCGATCTCGGCATTTGGAGGCATTGTTTCCCTTAACAGGGAAATGGACAAGAAAACCGCCGATGAGATCTCTCCTGTCTTCATTGAAGCTGTGATAGCCCCCACATTCAGCAAGGCCGCTCTCAGGATCTTGAAGAAAAAGAAGAATATCAGGATCATGGAGATGGGGAAGAATTCAGTGCACGGCGTAAAGCCGAACCTGGACTGCAGGGGGGTGAGTGGCGGTGCCCTTATTCAGGAAGAGGATTTTCTGAAAGTTGATCCCAAAGAGATGAGCGTAGTCACCAAAAAGGAGCCGTCGCTTCTTGAAATGAAGGATCTCCTTTTCGCTTGGGGGGTCGTGAAGCACGTGAAATCAAACGCGATAGTTGTTGCGAAAAACGGCAAGACTCTCGGGATCGGTGCCGGTCAGATGAGCAGGGTTGACGCTACTCACATAGCCATCATGAAGGCCGGGAACAAGGTTAAGCGGTCCGTTCTGGCGTCTGATGCTTTCTTCCCGTTCCGCGATTCTGTTGATGTGGCCGCGAAGGCCGGTATACGGGCCATTATCCAGCCGGGCGGATCGATCCGTGATGAAGAGGTTATTCAGGCCGCAAACGAAAAAGGAATCGCGATGGTGTTTACCGGCAAAAGGCATTTTAGGCATTGATTAGAATTAGATTTTCGGCCGCACTGGCCTTAATTGTTTTCTTCCTGATATCCTCCGTTTCTTTCGCGCAGGAAGAAAGGCTGTTTTCCAACTCTCTCTCGGTCGGCGTCGTGAGGATTGGAGACATCAAAACCGGCGCCATGTTCTGGCGCGGAAATGCCCACGCTAGGAACGTCTACATTGGCCTGGACGTCAACATGTTGTTGTCGGAGAGGAAGCCAAAAACCCTGGATTCCGTCGTTCTTCGAAGGCTTGAGTATGACACCGGGACCGAGGGTATTATCTACGGTCCGATATCGGATCTTACCCTTGGGCATGGAATGGTGCTGAATAGTTATTCTTCGCTGGACAGGGAAGGCGTCCTGCTGGGAAACGAGGGCATGGGGACCGAAATTTATTACCTTGGCGAATTCTTTGATTTTGAGGCCTTCGGAACGTGGACGCACATTTATGGTGTCAGGTTTTCTGAAGACTTTTACGGAGTCCAGCTCGGGCAAACATTTGTGACCGATGCCGACGGGGAGCGGATCAAATGTCTTGACGGGACCGAAAAGAGATTCGACGGCAGGAGTGTTATGGGGATAGATCTGGAGGCGCCTCTTTTTGGAGACTTCGATTTTTATTCCGAGATTGCGAATATCCAGGGCGGCGGCACGGGGTATCTGGCGGGAATTCAATGGGCGTACAACGTTGTCGCGGTCGCCATCTCATTGAGGGCGGAGGGCCGGTACCTTGATCCCGGTTTTGCTCCCGGCTATCTCGGGTGGGGATACGAAATGAATCCGATTGACATGGCCTCTCTCGAAGCATCCGGGTTGGGAAAGAGGGGGTACTTTGCTGGAATGCGCGCCACGGTGCTAGGGTTTTTCTATTTAAATTTCTCCTATGAGGGGTACGAAGAATCAAACGGTGCGTTTTATGTTGATTCTTGGTTCAGGGTTTACGGCAGACTCCTCTTGTCAGTCTACATGAAACAGCCTTCTTTTGCCGACTATAGATGGGTTGGTCTTGAGGACGGCACAATGATGGGGGGATCATTGCGTTATGACCTGAGCCCGTCCGCGTTTGTTGCCTTTCTGCTAAAAAAGGGATTCAATCCGAAGGTGGGGGCCGTGGAAGAATCCAGCTTAATAGAATTCGGTTTTATACTCTAACGATCAGCGGGCCTTTTCTGAGGATCTTCACTTTTTTCCCGGTCGCGTCTATGACCGTTGAGGCTTTCCCTACTTGAGTCCTGCCGCCGTCTATTAGGAGGTCCACGTCGATCAGTTGTTTCAGGGCCTGCCTTGCTGTTTTGGGGTCGGCGGAGCCCGAGATGTTTGCGGACGTCGCGACAAGGGGGATTCCGCAAGTTCTTATTAGTTCTTTTGAAATTGGATGGTCCGGCATCCTGATGCCGACCTTTTTGAGGCGCGCGGTGACGTAGGCCGGTATCTCACTTGATTTATTGAGGACAAGTGTAAGGGGCCCCGGCCAGTACCTGCTCATGATTTCCTTTGCCTTGGGGCTTAAATTCTTTGTCAGCGTTTTGACCTGCTTAAAGTTTTCCACGATTACCGCGAGGGGTTTGTTCCAGTTTCTGCCCTTCAACTTGAATATCCTTTCCACTGCCTTTTTCTTAAAAGGGGAGCAGGCGATGCCGTAAACGGTTTCTGTCGGAAAGATGATAACTCCTCCGCTCATGATGACTTTTGCGGCTTCCCGGATTTTCTTTTTGTTCGGCTTTTTCCCGCTTATTTTGAGGATCTTTGTCATGATTTGTAGATGTTGAATAAAGAAATGTCTTCTATTTTCTTTCTGTGGTGTTCTTTCGGCTTTTCTTCTGCCGGATGGCCCAGGCAGATCATAGAGGCGATCTTTTTTGATTTCGGGATATTGAGCACCTTTTTCGCTCTTTGCTCGCTGTACCAGCCGAGCCAGCAGGTTCCTAGGCCCTGCTCGGCCGCCCGGAGAAGCAGATGTTCGATTGACGCGCCTATGTCGAGCAAATAGAATTGAAGCCCCTGGACAATTGCTCCGAGCCTGTTCGCGACAAAATCCGGCTCGGCGATGACGACAATGACGACGGGCGCCCGCTTAACGAACTTGTTCACGAAGAACACCCCGGAAAACGCTGCGTCGCACAGCTTGTTCTTGAGTTCGGGATCGTCCACTATCAAGTATTTCCATGGCTGAACGTTATGGGCCGACGGGGCTTGCCTTGCCGCTTCGATGCACGACATGATCTTTTCCCTGTCCACGGGTTTGTCCAGGTATTTCCTGACGCTTCTCCGCTTATTTGCCAGATTTAAGAAGTTTTCCATTGGCATGCTCACTTTCAACTTTTGTGATTTTAACCTTAACAAGCCTGCCTATCAAGTCATTTGGTCCTTCAAAGAGCACTCTGATGTAGCTTTCTGTCAGCCCCTCCCCCGGAGACTCCACCAGAATCTCTTGGGGTCTTTTTTTTGCGTCGCCGGCGAAATCCTTCATCAGTTTGATTCTAACTTCGTGAATTTTGTCGATCCTTTTCCTGATGGTTTTCGTATCGACCTTATCCGGAAAGTCGGCCGCGGGTGTGCCGGGCCGCGGAGAAAAATGAAATGCGTGTATCCTGCTGAATCTCGTCTTTTTTAAGAGTTTTATGGTGTTGCCGAAAGCCTTCTCGTCTTCGCCGGGGAAGCCGACAATAACGTCCGTGTTCAGAGAAACAGGAGGGATTTTTTTTCTGATCTTATTGATCAAGGCGGCATAATCTTTTGCTGAATATTTTCTGTTCATTGCTTTGAGGATTCCATCATCTCCGGATTGAAGCGGAATGTGCAGGTGTTTGCAGGCTTTTGGCGTTTCAGCGATCATGTCGATCAACTCATCGGAGATGTATTGCGGCTCGATCGAGCTGAGACGGATTCGCAGCAGCCCGTCGATCACTGACAGCTGCTTGATAACATCCGGGAGTCCGCTGCCGTATGCTCCAAGATTTATGCCGGTTAAGATTAGTTCTTTTGCTCCGGAGGAAACCATGGATTTTGCTTCACCAATGATCTGGTCCGCTGGTTTTCTGATAACCTTCCCGCGCGCCCGCGGAACTATGCAGTAGCTGCAGAATTCCTGGCAGCCGTTTTCTATCATTAGGTTGGCGCGGATGCGATGAGAGGGGTTCTGGAATTCCGGCATGCATTCTTTTTCTCTGTTTTTCATGATTATGTCAGCAATGCCGAGCTTTTCGATCTCTTCAGGCCTGACTTCTGAGAGGCATCCTGTTACGATAATTTTTGCCTTTGGATTTCTTTTTCTTGCCGCTCTTATCGCGTGGCGGGATTTTTTGTCGGCGTTTGACGTCACTGTGCATGTGTTTATGACGTAAATGTCAGATTGATTTCCAAAATCCAGCACTTCATGGCCATCACTTCTTGCCTGATTTATCATCTGAGCAGTTTCATATTGGTTGGACTTGCAACCCAAAGTGTAAAATGCTATTTTTGCCATCGTGAAGAAATCCTTTTGCTTAATTTTGTCAATTATATCATTTGCTGTCGCGTCAGTCAGCATTGCCGATCCGATGCCCTCGCCGGTGATTTTTGTCCACGGCATCGGCGATTCTTCCGTTGCCTGGAAGAATACCGGCCCGGCCGTAAGCGCGTACTATTCAAAATATTATAAAACGGCTGACCATCCGTATTTTGTTGCCGGCTCGGGGATAGGCGACGGAAGGTTTGACAGGAACTTTGACGACAATATTAGAAATTCATGCGTATATGTTACTTTCTTGGATCATTTCGCCTCTCCGGAGGCGCTTGTCGGTCAGCTGGAAGATGTCATTGAAGATACAAGAAGCGAAGTGTGGTCGGCTTTTAGAAGCAGTTTTGGCTCAAAAAGCGAAATAAAGGTTAATCTTGTCTGTCATTCAATGGGCGGACTTGTTGCGAGGGCCTATCTTGCGCGGCATGAACAGGAACATCACATTGAAAAGCTGGTGATGATAGCAACCCCCAACCTTGGAAGCCCGGGGCTTCTTGCCAACTGGGTTCCGGCGGGGCTCATGTTCGGCGGCATCGGCCTCACAATAGTCACGGCAAATCCGGTTCCGCTCGGACTCACCATCATAGGTCTGGGTTGGGATATAGTTTCTCAGGCGCGCGGAGTTAAGCTGCTTTCTCCCGCGGTTGAGGCCATGAAGCCGGATTCAGGTTTCCTTCGGGACCTAAGCCAGACACCAATGCCCACCGATCTCGAATATGTTTCGATAATCAGTACGACCGAAGCTTTCCCTCATGTTGTCGCAAATCGCACGCTGGGATATGACGCCGGGGACGGTGCAATTTCCGTGGACAGTCAAAAACTTAGCGGAGAGAGCGTGCCTAATTTCAAAGATCTGAATTATCGCGAGTATTATATTGAAGCTCCGCACTATGAGGAGCCGGATAAGGCGAAGGATAAAATTATTGAGGCTTTGGGGCTTACATCTCGAGCGCGTAACTGATCATTGAAAGAACCGCGATCCCCGCCGTTTCGGTTCTAAGAATTCTTTTTCCTAAAGAGACCGGCTT
>Ga0209536_100011302_pt1 | contig 13092 bp, 12 predicted proteins | sample DeeMarSeWOR28_12_FD_187461 | JGI IMG/M metagenome (GOLD analysis project Ga0209536, IMG submission 187461) | Marine sediment microbial communities from White Oak River estuary, North Carolina - WOR-2-8_12 (SPAdes) (version 2) | ecosystem: Environmental > Aquatic > Marine > Intertidal zone >...
GCTCCGTAGTGATCCTAAAAATCCAAATTCAGCTAGGATTATCCATTCACTATCATCAAATAAAATCATAGGACATCGCCTTACAGATATGGATCGAGAAATTCTTAAAAAAATAATTTCCGATCCAGATTGGATCGAGCGCGCGGGCAAGGTAATCATGTGGATTTGCGACCTAATATACGCGTGTGGGTCAAGGGTTATTGCAGCCGCCGGCAACGATTGGCAAATTAATGATGAAGGTCGTCCACAGGCCCGTTATCCGGCTGCATTTGATAAGGTTTTAGGGGTAGGAGCGTTACCAAAAGAGGTAGTTAAAACGCAAAGTGGAAAGCGTAAGGCCAGTAGTTATTCAAACATAGCCGATGTACCTGGGAAGGTAGGTGTTGCAACACTTGGAGGTGAGCCAGGGAAAGAAAAAGGAGTTCTTGGTGTTTATTTGGGAAAGTTTCCACCTGAACGAAGTGCCGCACCAAGTACCACACCTGGTTTAGACAATGAAAACGATTGGGCGTGGTGGGCAGGAACTTCATTTGCTACCCCAATCGTCACCGGTGCAATTGCAGCAGTTCTCAGTGGGGAACCACACCCCACAACAACAGAGGCGGCAATTGCTCGAATGTATGAAAACGACATAATTGTGAACAATCAGACGGATTTCGAGGAGGATTTGCTGGATGTTAAACAAGGAACTAACTCAAACTAATTTCAACTTCTAAGGCATACGAAAAATATACATCCTTCAATATCAGATAAAAGTTAGTTAGCCCTCGGCATTCCACCGGGGGCTATTTCATTTCAATGCTTGAATTTTGATCCAACCTTCGTTTAAGTAGGGTAAAGGCACCGCTAATTAGAGGTACATCAGCCGAAAGGAGGTGTTTATGAACCACGCATTACCCGAAGCATTCATCGCACAGAAACAGGCAGATGTGCAACGTGAAATCAAACATAACCAACTGGTTCGTGAAGCAAAAAGCGTCCATGCACATCGCCAGGGTTTCGTCGCCAACCAGCTGCATGCCCTGAGTATCTGGATGATCCGTGTGGGCGAACATCTACACCAGCGATACCATGCGCAGTCGAATGTCTGCTCCTATTAAGAGATCACCAGCCTCTGGTTTTTGCCAGGGGCTGGTGACTTGTCAGGAATAGAAAGGAATCATGATGAATACTCGTTTACAGACCGATGTCTGGATATACCGGATCTTTGTTGTCTTAGGCGCAATCTTTGTGGCAAGCGGGATTGCCACAATCGTTTTGAGGTTCATCGGCCTACAATTGCCGGAGATCCTTTATGCGCTTGAAGCAATAGCGCTGGGAGGTTTGGTCCGGCTGTCCATTTCACCCTTGAACCGGGAATTGTGATCTGCGCCAAACATCTTAATGGAGATAAAAATTGTCGGTCCCTGGTAAGAAATCCAGGGGCTGATTCTTTTTCATGCCCGAATTTTCGTTTAGACCTCGTTTAAGAGGTTAAACATCGCGGTTTTTATGAAAGTGCGAATTTCCTCAAGTTTGTTCAGAAAAGGAGACTGAAATGTTCAAAAATCGCAAAATTCAAATGCTCGGAATAGCCATTGTACTCGTCGCTGTTCTTTTGGTTGTTCTCTCGGCGGTCCCGTTGCCTGCCTCGGTACAGGTCGGCGCAGTTGAAAATGAGCGCGTATTTGCCAAAAGCAACCCTGCAGGCCTGGCCCAATATCATCTTAGCGAACGAGGCTCAAATGCAGACCGACAGGTTGGCCTGGATATTTACTACCAGAGTGAGCGCGTGCAAGCATATCCTGCCGAAAGCAACGACGCTGGTTTAGCTCAGTACCATCGCAGCGAACGGGAATCTGGTGCAGCCCTTCAGAATGGGCTGGATATCTACTACCAGAGCGAGCGCGTGCAAGCATATCCTGCCGAAAGCAACGACACCGGTTTAGCTCAGTACCATCGCAGCGAACGGGAATCTGGTGCGGCCCTTCAGAATGGCCTGGCAATCTACCACCAGAGCGAGTGGCACGGCAAATAAGAAATATGTTGGTATTTCTCCTCGAAGCCCCCGGTTATACACCGGGGGTTATTTTTATTAATGCTTGAAATTTAGTCAAACCTTCGTTTAAGGGATTAACAACTTACATCATTGTTTTTGATTGCACTCACTTGTTGTGGATAAAAACTCATTCAAACTGTTTAGGAAAGGAGAAAGAACATGGACGTACTGGTTATGATAGCACTGGCCCTTGGCATCACGTTCAGCACAGGACCGGAACAGATACCGACCAGCCTTTGTTACGATCCGCTGTTAGGTCCAACCGCTATTATCTATACGGATTGTGGAGGCGCCCAGGCAGAGTCGAACAAAGAACGGCCCGACAAACAGGCACAGTCGGCCATACAACCGATTGAACAGGGATCTGGACAACAGTCTGAGCAAGCAATCCTTCAGTCGGCCGAACAACCCATTGAGCAACCCATCGAAGAGCCGGCTGAGCAGCTGGTTGCCCAAGAAACAGAACAACAAATTGAGCAAACCATAGAAGAGCCAGCTGAGCAGTTGGTCGCCCAGTCACCCGAACAACAAACTGAGCAGAGCATAGAGCAGTCGACAGAACAGTCAACCGAAAACCCAAAGCCAGAAAAGGAAAAATGCAACAAAGGCTCTGGCAACGGCGGCGAAGGCTGCGACCCTGGGAACCATCCCGAAAAGGGCAATAACGACGAAGGCGGTGACAGGCACCCGCAGAACGACAAACAAGACAAACCCAAGCAGAAATGCAATAAGGGCTCTGGCAACGGCAGCGAAGGCTGCGATCCTGGGAACCATCCCGAAATGGGCAATAACGACGAAGGTGGCGACAGGCACCCCGAGAACAGTAAAAAGAATAAAGAAAAGTAGTCACAAGCCTCATTCCTCGGAGGACCTCCGGGGAATGAGCGTGAAAATTGTAAGGTCGATAAAAAACAACAATTCCTGTAGGAGTTAGAGATGAAGACAATTCGAGTATTCGCCATCGGCTTGCTAGCGTTTGCCCTGCTGCTTTCGGCCTGCGGTCCAACCGCGACCGAAAAGCCTGCACCGCAGCCGCAAGTAGGGCCCACCGTGTCCGAGCTGACAGAAGCGCCAGAATCCTCCAAAGCGCCATCAGAAGCGCCAATGGAAGAACCCGCAGAAAAATCCATGACCAGGCTGACCTGTGAGGCGCCCATCAAAGTCGGCCTGATTACCGACGCTACGGGCACGCTGGCCATGTACGGCGCGCATATCATTCGATCGTTCATGTTGGGCATGGAATACGCTACAGGTGCGCAGGGTAGTGTTGGTGAGATATTCAGGGTGGAAGACGGTAAGAACATCTTTATGCTGGACGATTGTGAGATCGTCGTCTATCTCGGGGATGACCAGACCAGTCCCGAATTGACCACTTCTATCGCGCGTGAATTCGTCGACGAAAACGAAGTGGATGTTCTGATCGGTACCGTCGGTTCAGATAATACCGCTCTCTTGCAAGAAATCGCCGCCGAGAATCAAATTCCTCTGATCGTTGCCCCTGCAGCCGCAAACGACATCACCGGTGTGAACTTCAATAAATACACTTTTCGTACCAGCCGCAACAACTATCAGGACGCTATCAACCTGTGTGATTATTTGCCAACCGTCTACACTGACTTCGTGCAAATCGCACCTGATTACGCTTTTGGCTATGCAAGCGCAAACGCTTTCCGCGACGCATGTTCGCTCAATGGTGGCAATTTCGTTGCAGGTGACATTTTTGTGCCGCTTGGTATGACCGACTTCACCCACTACATGGAGCAAATCCTGGATTCTGGAGCGGAATCCCTGGTAGTGACTTGGGCAGGTGAAGGCTTCAAATCCATGATGCAATCCGCAGTCGACGTCGGTGTAACTGATGAAATGGCGGTAGGTGTATCTTTCGTCGACAACGTGTCGTTACCTATCTTCTTCTCTGACCTCGTTGGTTCGTCCAGCGGTATTCTCTATCACTATACTGCCCCTGATAATGAAATCAATGATTGGATGGTGGCAGAGAGTTCAGAACGTTACAAGGTTTATCCTGATCTGTTCGACGCCGATGGTTTCAATGCCGCTCTAATGGTAGTGGAAGGTTTGAAAGCCACCGAAGGCGATGCCAGCGCTAATGCCTTGATAGCAGCGTTTGAAGGTATGGAATTTGAGGGACCGAAAGGTACGATCTATATTCGTCCTGAAGATCATGTAGCGATCCAGGATATGTATATCGTTACCCTGCTTAATGTAGATGCACCTAAAGCGAAATTCTTCGAATACGTCAAGACCACTCGCCCTGAGCCACCGTGCTTGTTACCTGAAGAAATTAAAGAACGGTGTAGTAGCCTACCCTACGGCTCTTTAAGAAGACAATAATTCGCAAGTTGAAATAAAATGATAATCCCTGAGGGATCTATATCCCTCAGGGATTTTATCCGTATTTTCGGAAACATTATTGATAAGTTCTTGTTCGAACAATTATTATATAAATGAAAATTGCCAAAAAGGAAAACCAATAATGGATACTTTATGAACTTATTGAAACTGATTTTGAAGGAAGTGGCGCAAATTAATCATAGCATAAGCAATGAAGTGACCACCAAGAAAGTAAGCTACACAACTATCGAACCTTAGAAGCAGCGCTCTGAATTTATCGATCCAGGCGAAAGAGCGTTCACTGGTAAAGCGGCGCTTGTGGACTTCCTGATTGAAAAAGCGTTTTCTGCCCCGCTTGGCAGTTTTGCGATTACGCGTGTTCTCGCCAATGTTTGGGATTAGACCATGATTGAAGCAAGTTTTTCGAGCAGCTTTTGTGTCGAATGCCTTATCTGCATTGAAATAGGCTCCTGAAATCTCAAGACCAAGATGTTTGAGCGATTTGAATGCTTTCTGCAAATGGGCTTCAAGTGATAAGCATCATTATGATTTCCAGCGATCAATCCGGTGGAGGCAACAATGAAACCTGCTGCATCTGTCATTGGTAGCATATTCGTAGTTTTTGCTTTTTTCCGACCTTGATAAGCCACAGCTTCACCACCTTTTTTGGCATTCACGTGACTGCCATCCAGATTGATCTCAGATAAATTCAGAGCAGGTGAAATTGTCATAATACTGTGTTCCCATACGCTTCGTAGGCTACCATCGCAGCTCCACTTGCGAAAATGGTAGTAGACAGCATCGTAACTGATCTCCTTTTTGTCTGGATTACTTGGTTCTGCGGCGATGGGAAGTTGATACCACTGACAGCCTGTATGCAAACGGTAGAGAATGTAGTTGAAGACCTTGAACAGTGGAATCTTGCTCTCATAACCACGCTTTGCTGCTGAAATGTAGGGACGAATGTGTTCATCAAATTGTTTTTCGGTTAGACTTACTGAGATAATGCTCATTTGGGCTCTCCTTGAGGGTTCAAGTTTTGCCCTTATGGTGCACTATCTTTTCTTCAACCCTTTTGTTTCATTTACTTCGATGATAAATTATTCGGATTAAGGTTAAAATTGGGTACAGGACTCGAACCGCTTTTTTTACCAACAATTGCTCAGAACTGTACATGCAAGTGCACAATTTGAGCATTTTTCATTTTAAATCTTCCAAAATACAGCAAGAGACCGTCATCTTTGAATTTTAACGGTCTCTAAAAAAAATTAGTAGCGGGTAGCGGACCTGTTCCGAACCTTTTTTGACCTATTTTTAGGGAAATTTATTGTACGGTAGTGTTGCTTTTCTGAAATTTAATCGGAAATTTGTTGTTCGTCAAGTAATTCTAGCGTTACCCATCTTTTACAAATTTGGTTTAGAACCTACGCCCTCCTATGATTTCCAGTCTAAACTGGGGGGCTTAGAGCGTTTACTCTATCAATTAGCCAACCCGATGGTCTACAGTTCGCAAGGAACATAGGGTGGCAAATTAGTACTCGGATATATCCTATATAATTCCCATACTAAACAACTAGTCACTCTTTTATTCAAGCGACACGTTTTTTGTTAGAATCTGTAATAATTTTGGTTTTAGTGAATTCTAAATATTATTAGCAAAGTAGAATAGATAAGCATGAAGTTCTGAGTGTGGAGGATGAACAATGATGCGTAAACTGTCAGTTAGTGAAATACATTATTCCTGCGATCCCAAATCACTAAAATGCAAAAGCAGTTCTGAGAGCAAAGCCCAAAGAACCATTTTCGGCCAGGAGCGAGCGGTTCATGCCATGCTCTTTGGTTTGGATATTCAAGATCAGGGATTCAACATATTTGCTGCAGGTGTGTCCGGAACTGGGCGCACAACAGCGGTGGAACGTTTTTTGGAGAGCGTTGCTTCTGAGAAGCCCCCACCATCAGACTGGTGTTATGTTCACAATTTTGAGGACAGTTATCGGCCACATGCCATTCGCCTTCCTGTTGGTAAGGCACATGAGTTTCAAAAGAACCTGGACGTATTTTACAAAGCTATTGTAGAAGATATTCGCGCCGCTTTTGAAGGGGAAAATTATGCCGAGCAGCGAGAAGCTTCTATTGGAACTTTCAAGAAAAAGAAGGAGAAAATCTTCAAGGATTTGGGGAAAATTGCTAAAGAAAAAGGCTTTGGCTTACAGATGGCTGCCATGGGAATTATGACTATCCCGCTTAAAGATGGGAAACCTCTCAGCGAAGAAGAGTTCCTGAAATTGGAGCAGGAGGAGCGAGAACAGCTTAATCAGAACCAGGAGCAGCTTCAGGAGGAGATTGAGGCGGCTGTCCGTCAGACGCGTGATATCGACAAAGAGGCACAAACAGCACTCGAAAAGCTTGATCAGCAAGTAGCACATTTTGTCTTACATCATCTTGTAGAAAGCCTGGAAGAAAAGTACAAAGATATTCCTGATGTATTGGCTCATTTGGAGGCCATCCATCATGATGTGCTGGAAAATCTATCTCAATATAAGGCAGAGCCGAAACGAGATGAACAGCCGGTTCCAATCCCAGCCCCGAAGAAAACACAAACGAATAAATATCAGGCCAATGTGTTGGTTGATAACAGCAAGGTAACGGGGGCACCAGTCGTTTTGGAAATGAATCCCACTTACTCGAATCTGTTTGGGCGCATAGAGCAAGAAGCGTATATGGGGACATTGGTAACCGATTTTACTTTGATCCGAGGTGGTTCGTTGCATCAGGCCAACGGTGGTTATCTCGTATTGCCCGCTGAAGAAGTAGTTCGAAACCCGTTTACCTGGGAAAGCCTGAAGCGCAGCCTGCGTAACCGTGAAATTAGTATTGAGCAACCGGTGGAACGACCTGTTTTCACAACCAAAAGCTTACGACCAGAAACCATTCCGTTGGATGTCAAAGTGATTCTAATCGGGCGTCCGGATACTTATCAATTATTGCTGGCACTTGATGATGATTTCAGGGAATTGTTCAAGGTGAAAGCTGATTTCGACTCGCAAATGGATCGTGATGAAAAACGGATCCAAGAATACATCTCTTTTGTTTGCACTCTTTGCGAGAATGAACAGCTCAGGCATGTGGATCAATACGGCCTGGCGCGAATTGTGGAGCACGGTTCACGACTTGCTAATGAGCAGGGTAAACTCTCAACCAAATTTGGTGAACTCGCGGATGTAATTCGCGAGGCAAGTTATTACGCAGGGAGTGAAGATGCTGATCTCATTACCGCAGAACATATTGAAAAAACAATAGAAGAACGTTTTTATCGTGCCAGCCTGATGCAAGATCGGATGCGGGAAAGAATGGCTGATGACACCATAAAAATCGAAGTAGATGGAGAGAAGATTGGGCAGGTCAATGGCCTGTCGGTTTTGCAATTAGGCGATCTCACATTTGGACAACCCAGTCGTATCACTGCCAGCATCGGATTGGGAAAGCAGGGTGTTGTCAATGTTGAACGCGAAGCCAATATGAGCGGGCCGATTCATACCAAAGGAGTACTTATTCTTTCGGGATATTTGGCACAGAAGTTCGCTCAGAATAAACCGCTGAGTTTGAACGCACACCTTGCCTTTGAACAAAACTATGGCGGCGTGGATGGAGATAGTGCATCCAGCACGGAGCTTTACGCGATTCTTTCTGCTCTTTCAGAGATCCCAATCAAGCAGGGGATTGCCGTCACTGGATCGGTCAATCAGAAAGGGGAGATACAGGCAATTGGCGGCGTGAACGAGAAGATTGAGGGCTTTTTCGAGATTTGCAAACTCAAAGGCCTGACCGGCAAGCAGGGTGTGATGATTCCACCCAGCAATGTAAAAAACTTGATGTTGAAACAGGAAGTTTTATCAGCCGTTGAAAATGACGAGTTTCATGTCTGGTCGGTTGAAACAATCGAAGATGGGATCGAAGTTTTGACTGGCGAGAAATCCGGTGAAAGAACCGAAGATGGCGGTTTTGAAACCAACAGCATTTTTGACCGCGCCAACAGGCGGCTTGATCAGATAGCAAAAGATATGGCAAAATTCAGCAAGTAAAATCACCTAAGGTTAACGATTAGCAAAAGGAACCGTTAACCTTGTTGTTGACGGTTCTTATTCTTTATGTAAGTATGTATTGAGCTGTTGGCCGTATTCAAAAATATTAAGTTGTGGCGCATCGAACCTAATCGGACTTGCAACCTAAAGATCGTGGGTTCCAGTTTTGTTGTATTCACTTGCATCTACACATAAAGGCATGAACCAACAATCCCAGGATCGCGAATCCCAATGTTGATACTGCTAGAACACAAACAAAAAAGGACGCTGAGAAGCGCCTTTTTTATGTGTGGACAGGTAGATATTATTAATTTCTTTCAAGTTCTAATCCACTGCGTGCCCATTGCGTCGTACCACCGAGTACATTGTAGATCGTTTTGAAACCCTTCTGTCCAAGCAACGCCGAGGCAGATTGACTGCGATTGCCAGTAGCACAAATAACAGCTACGGGCTTTTCTAAATCGAGTTCATCCAGACGTGCAGAAAATTGCCCTAATGGCATGAGCAGCGCTCCAGGCACGTGCCCTTGCTGGTATTCCCAAGGTTCGCGTACGTCTACTATAACGGGCCGGCTGCCATTGCCATTGATCATCAGATCATTCAATTCTAAGGGTTCAATATCTTTTATATCACCAGAAGTGATCGGCAAGCTCATCTTCTCCCAAACATCCAATCCCTCTGCAAGATAGCCAACCACGGTGTCATATCCAACTCGCGCCAGGCTGTAAACCACATCTATGTAGTCCGCTGGGTCAGAGAGCAGTAAAATGACAGGTACATCCGGTGGGAAAACAAAACCGATGCGATTGCTCAGCTGTTCGTCAGCTTCAAGGTGTACGGAACCTGGAACATGTGCCTGGACAAAATCTTCCTTTGAGCGTGTATCAAGTAAACCTGCGCCGCTCTGAAAATGTGGAATGGCCTCCCGAATACTGATCGGTTTCAACTCTACGTCACCGAGCGGTTGTACGCCAGTGCGGTTCAAAGCCTTAATGCGTTTATGGTTACCAGGTTGTTCCGGCAGGTCACTGGTCGCAAAGGTGACAAATTCATCTAGTTCGCGTGGAGCAAGTGCCGGATTATATTTGCGCTCGAAACCGAGTGTAGTGCTGCGCATCGATCCAATGGACTTTCCGCACAAGGAACCAGCGCCATGACCGGGATAGATCAATAGTCCGTCATCCAGCGGAAGCAGTTTCTCGAATAAGCTGGTATGCATATCCGTAGCCAATCCAATGGCTGCCTCTGCACCGACCAGGTCGGGACGACCGATATCGCCTACAAACAGCGCGTCTCCAGTCAATGCCAACCAGGGCTCATCAGCCCGGGTGGTATCTGAGACGAGCAGGGTCAGGCTTTCAGGAGTATGTCCAGGAGTGTGTATCATTTTCATACGAATATTGCCCAGAGAGATGACATCACCATCGTGCAGCGGTTTGTGGTCGAATTCTGCGCCACTGGCTTCGTGGAGATAGATATCCGCACCGGTGCGTTTTGCCAGGTCGGTGTTACCTGAAACATGATCGGCATGCAAGTGCGTTTCGATGATATGAGTTATCTTCAGTCCTCGTTTGTGGGCAGCATCAAGATACTTCTTTACGTTGCGATCTGGATCTATCACAGCTGCGACGCCCTCCGCCTCACAACCGACGATATAAGAAGCACATCCCAGACCTTCTACGAAAAATTGTTTTGTGTACATTGGTTCCTCCAAATACCTTTAATCAGTTTTTTCCTTTACTTTATGATCACAACTTATGATCATGCGGTCTTATTTAGACCAGGGTGCCCATAATGAGTGCACCTGGATTAATAGAATAAGCGCGATAAATTATCGAAGAGCAATAAGAATGCCAGTACGATCACGAACCAGGCGAACGCTATTTGTAATTTCTGGGTGGGCAGTCGTTCACTAAGTCTTGCCCCAATAAATGTTCCGATTAGGCCGGTCGTTATAAAAATGATCGTCAACGAAGCATTGAATGAGCCATCACCCACATGGCCGAGAAACCCTGCCAGGCTGTTCATGGCAATGATGACAAGAGATGTTCCCACTGCCATCTGCATCGGCAACCCTACTAGCATGACCAGGGCAGGAACGATCAGAAAACCACCACCGACGCCAAGGATACCGGTCATCAGGCCAACCCCGGCACCACTTGCGATCACAACCGGTAGCGGACGTGGCACACAGTTTTCATCAGTGTCTCCATATTGACGGATGAGCATCATCCCCCCAATGATCAGCATGAAAAAGGCAAAAGCGACCAAGAGCGCAGCTTCAGGAAACATACTGGATACTCCTGCTGCCAGATACGATAACAACATGCCTGCACCGCCAAAAGACAATGCCACCTTCCAGTTTAACGTACCCTGTGCACGATGGAAGGAAGCACCGATCAAGCTATTTGTACCTACAATTGCCAGTGAAGTAGTCACAGCTGCCTGCGGAGTTTGCCCAACAAGATAAACCAACGCCGGTACGGTCAGGAGCGAACCACCACCACCCAATAATCCGAGTGAAAGTCCGATACAAAAACCTAACATCAAGTCTAGAGCGAACTGCGCCATGTAGCTTAGTTACCTCTTTTCATGGGTAGTTTTGACCAACCCCAGGCCAGCATGCCGCCCTTCATGTTCGAAGCTGAATAGCCGGCCGAAATCAACTGCCTGGCAGCCGATCTGCTGCGATTACCGGAACGACAAACACATACGATCTCACGATCTTTAGGCAATTCTTTCATTCGACCGCTCAATTGTCTCAAAGGGATCAATTTTGATCCGGAAATGAAACCATCTCGGCGTTCTTGTTTCTCGCGCACGTCCAGTAAAAAAGGACGTTTCCCGTTCTTGAGTTTTTCCTGGACATCAGCCGGTTTCAATGTGGGCACTGGCGGACCGAATAAAGCTGAAAATAGGCTCATTGTTTTCTCTCCAACAAAATCTTACTTTTATGGGATTAGATGTGAAATGTTCAGAAAAGTTACAAATATCACCTTAATTATACGATTAATATCATGCCCCCTAAACATCCCCCCGATATCCGGTCCCAAGTCAATGTTAGCAGAGGTGAATTAGGAAGCAGGATAACAAGTACTAATCTCGGACCTTCGATCCCAGGATCACAGGTTGCAAGAGTTAATTGAGCAGTGTGCACTACGGAGGTTGACATAGTCGGGTAGACGGTTCACCATACTGGTAATCTAGCAAATTATCAGGAGGTGAGCCAATGCAGGCACCGACCAGGGCCGACTATGTCAGGACATACTTTACTTTGTTCGCTTGTTTCCAGCAAGAGCGAGAACACATTGTTCATTATGGTCATCCATTCGAGTATGCAGATCAAATTCTGATCGTGTTCTTTACCATGATGAGTATTCGGCGTATTACAGCCTTCAAAACACAGCATCGGTGGCTTCTCTATCATTTGCACGAAGCTATTGCGCTAGGTTTTGAGAAAATTCCACACCGAGTTACTCTGTCAAGACGCTACAAAGCGCTTTATCCTATCTTGCAAGCCTTTATTGCGTTCGTTGGCAGTTGGGCAGAAGCCTTGCACCCAGAGTTGGACAGCCGCGTTCTGATTGAAGACGCCAGTCTTTTCAAAGCGCATGGGCCAGTTTGGCATCAATCTGATCGGTTGGCGGGTCAGGTGCCCAACAAACTGCGCAACCTGGATCAAGATGCCAGTTGGCGCAAAAGCGCGTATCATGGTTGGGTGTATGGCTACAGCCTGCATTTGACCTGTAATCGCTCCGGTTTTCCCAAGTTAGCTCAAGTCGAAACGGCTTGTGTCTCTGAAAGCCAAGTGATCGAAGAGAAAAAGCAGGATCTGTTCGCTCTCATGCCACAAGCTGTGGTTGGAGATAACGCTTACTTCAAAGCCATGCGTGTCAGGCGTTGGGCTGTGGCAGGTGTCATCCTGTTGACACCTGCGGTCAAGTGGCAGAACGGACGCTATGCAACAGCCTACCACCGTTTTATCGCCCAAGCACCCTTCAATAGCTGGCTACAATCTCGTAAGACAGCTATCGAACCCATCTTTGATCTGTTTTCTAAGGTGCTGGGTACAGCCAACAACCATAAACAACTTCCGCTTCAATGGCTTGCAAAGGTTCGAACCTTCTTGTGTTTGGGTGTCTTGGCTGTACAAATCGCTATGATTGTCAACAATGCCTTTGGTTTGCCGCTCAGAGAAATTTCAAACTTTCTGACTGCGTTTTCCTGATAACGTTATGCACACTGCTCATATATTTTTCCCCGCTTTTGGGCAAAAAAAGCAGAACACCCTGCCCCTGAATATTGGAAGTATGGTTTGGATGGGAGGGTGTTCAACTTTCTCAAGGCAGTCGTTTTGCTGCCTAAATTTATTTAGCTATTTTTTCATGCAGCACGTTAACAAAATTATTTGCCAGGTTTACAAAAAATTTGACCGACTTTAGAGAGCAAGTCTTTTGACCAGGCTGAAATAAAAACCTGATACTATCGCTATGAAAATAACTAAATATTGTATTAGCCAGAAATTACTGTTCCACCCCCCAAAGCTGGAATTCAAAATATATATGATGAAACCAACAACTGATCCAAAGAAAACTGCTCCACCAAAGCCATGAAATATCA
>Ga0209536_100011303_pt1 | contig 13091 bp, 16 predicted proteins | sample DeeMarSeWOR28_12_FD_187461 | JGI IMG/M metagenome (GOLD analysis project Ga0209536, IMG submission 187461) | Marine sediment microbial communities from White Oak River estuary, North Carolina - WOR-2-8_12 (SPAdes) (version 2) | ecosystem: Environmental > Aquatic > Marine > Intertidal zone >...
ATTTCTCGGTTAGAAATAATTTTTTTTATGGATGAATAAACTATATATTTTAATCTAACGTAAATTTTATATATCTTTTAAAATAAACCCTTGTAAAAAACACGAGGTATACGAATAAATGATGTATAATAATCTAGATGACTTGCCGCCAGAATATGCAGAGGACCTTAGCCAATTGGAAACTCAAATTTCAGAATTATTTTCACTTTTGGAGAAAAGTGAAATTCAAATAAGTTCGTTAAAAGATGAAAATGCCCGACTAAAAGCTCAAATCCGGAAATTACAGCAACAATCTAAACCAGATGAATATAAAAGCCCTCAGGCCGAAACCATTAAAATACCAAAAAAAGATGGTGTTATAGTTTTTAATTCTGATACAGATCTTAGACAAAATAAAAGAAAATGCCCGAATTGTGGAGCTACAGGTTTTTCCATAAAGGAAGTAGATGATAAATCATGTATAATTAGTTATACTCCAAGAAGGATTTACATGAAAAAGAAAGTTTGCACTAAGTGTAGGCTTGAGTTTTAAATCATTTTAATTTGAAATTTTATTCTTCCACCAATCAGGATTAGGTATTGAAAGAAAGCGATCTTTATCAAACAGATTTATTTCGTTTTCAGTTAGAGTAAATGCAACACCACCCAAGAAAGGAATCCAATCTTGATCAGGAGGTAATCCGAACCATCCGTATCTTAACGCGATTAGAAATATATCGTGTGTGATGTGAATATCAATTCCACTTTCTTGAGCATTACTGATTCCTTTCCAGATGATTTCTGCAGCATTTTGACAGTATTTTTGAAACGGGGTTATTTTATCAGGAGAATAGAACCCAACTGCCCAACGGTACAAAAATTCAATGGGGGATTCATTTTTAAAAACATTTAAAAAAAATTTAGGTATTGTTCCCGCATGAAAAAGCGGTGTTATAGCTCCTTTTAAGCTTCCTTTTCCTCCAACAGTTTTAAATCCCGTTAAAATATCTTCTGCTGTCTCTTGACAACGATGAACAACGCTATGATACAATCTAATTGTTCTTGAAGTAGGCAAATTTTGACCAAAAATATTAGCGATCTGATGACCTTGAGGTGTTAATTTTAACTCGTGCATATTTTCAGTTTCTTTAGGATCATTTCTGTGCGAATGTCGCAAAAGTAATATTAATTTAGAGTTTTCTGGGAATTCAGTAACAGCTTTAACAATATTACGAGCTTGAGTGGTCCAATCGGCATTTTTCCAAATTTGTAACCCATCCATTCTATAAAATTAAAGGATTCACTGCTAAAAAAGTTAATTCAAGCCTAGTTTGAAAATCTCGGCTATATTCTACCATTTGGTGGTTTTATATTCCCATAAATCATCATTTTTTTAATTACATTCTGAAAGAGTAAATCTACATTTTCTCCAATTTTTAAAGAACATTCAATATAATCGAAATTTTTTCTTACCGTGAGTATATTTTCAACATCCTTTCTATCTAAAACCCTAGATTCTTTTAAATCTAACTTTCCACCCACTATTACTAAGGGAAATTTAGGATCCTCATTCCTTAAACCTATATAAAAAGTTAAAAGCCAATCATTTATATTTATAATGCTATCCGAATTGGAAATATCACACATAAATATAGCTGCTGAAGATCCTTGAGCATAACTAGGTAAAAGTGTTTTAAATCTTGTCTCTCCACCAAAATCCCAAATTTGCAGAGTTATTCTCAATATGTCTGTTTCTATGAATTTTATCAAAATTGCTGCTCCTATAGTTGATTTTAGGTCATAGTCAAATTTAGCAGTAATATAGCGGTTTATCAAGGTTGATTTCCCTACACCAGAATCTCCAAACACACACAATTTGAACGCTAAATTAAGTTTTTCCACTAGATAAATTCACTTTATTAGATTGGAAAAGTATAATTAATCAGTATTAGAAATTCTATTAATAATTCTATACCTAATAATTGGGAATTTAATACACTCTCTTATAATCATTTTATGCTCTAGATGTATTTATATATATCTTTTAGCGTAAAATAAGGATTGAACTACTCCATAATTTTAATCATTAAATCTCTTAACTAAAATTCAAATTTAATCAGATTTTTGTAGATCTTTTAAGATAAACCTATTATCAGTAAAAAATTAATTTGAGAATCATATACACACACAAATGTAAACAAAAAAAATTAAAAAAAATGTAAATTTTTTGAATTAGTTATTCCTTTCGAGAAATTACTAGCTTCTCCCACAGTTTAGGCGAGATAAACAAGAGCACTAATAATGTCGAAAGCATCGGACCTAGTAAAAACATAGAAAATCCCCCACCGAAGGGTGAAATAATACCCGATGGATATCCCGCAACTATTGCTAGTATCCCAGAACCTAAACCAAGTTTCCTTACTAATTCATTTGGCTTGATCACGATCAAAACCGTTGTAGCCCCCCAACCAAGACAAGCAACCCAATTAACGCGTTGCATCGTTGTATAAAGTACCCAGAGAGGGTTACCCTCTCCTGTAAGAAATACGATACGATTTGTAGATGCGACACCATTCATGAATGCTAATACCCATGCCATTCCAACAAGTAAAGCCATAAGAGTCGTTTTCCCTGAAATTCTTCCTACGGTAATTAACAATAGGAAGAAAATTAAAATATTTCCTAAAAACAAGATTGCGAACCAAGGTATCATAGAGGTAACTATAAGAGGAATTATGGGCCAGAATGCGGCTTGTAAAGCTAAAACATTGGCAACAACAGCTATTTTAAATGCGTGATGATCTTTACTTGACATAAAGCTAATTCCGGCTACAAGATATAATGCTCCACCAATCATTCCGAGATCCGAAATGAAAGGAAAGATGAATTCAACGACTAATGCACAACCTAATCCAGATCCACCAAGAGCTTCCTCGGCAAGTTTCAATGGAATATAGGTCTCCATAAAAAACAATGGTGTAAGTAATAAACCCATAAGTGCCCCCAACAAACAGAGTATAACACCTAATACATTTCTTCCACTCATTTTAATCATTTATTCAAAATTTTATTTTAGTTTTTTATTAGTTAAAATCAATCTACTAAGATATAATAAAGTTTAGGTTAATAATTGATGTGTTAGGGGCGAATCACCATAAAAATTCACTAACATATATTTTTTAATTCTCATTAAAACATAAAGGAAATTAATGTTAAAACTTTATACCGATATCGTTAAAATTCGTTAAAGCTTTATGCTATATCATAGTTTGAATAAAAAATGTTCTGAAGCTTTAAAAAACTTAATACATATTAAAGAAAGCCATAGAAAAAATTTAAAAAAAAATCCTAAAGTACCGCGAGCAACAGTCTAGTTCCCTAGAAAAAAGAGCCCATTAACCGCCTTACCTTTTAAGATTTCGAGATATTTCATTTTAGTATGAAATTACATCCTTATTTTAGTAGTATAATACTAACAGTAATCAATTTAAAGTTATACTCCAAATACTTAAAACTTTGATCTGGATAAATAGAAATTGAAAAAAAAAATAAATGATTTTTGAGAATATTTTTTAGAATGCTTTTTTTTTAATTCTCCTCGGAATGGAATATTTTTATATCAAAAAATAATAATATTCCACCTGTAACCCCTACAATTGCGAGGAGCCAAAATGTATAAGGCGCATAAAAGCAACTAATAAATGGATAAACCACAATTACATTTACAAGAATAAATACTAATCCGACTACAAATAGAATTATACCATATATTTTTTTCCGTTCCAATTTTTTTCACATCCAAACCTATTTTTATTCATTAATATCTAAAAAGGAAAAAAAAAACAAATTTTGCTCACTTTGGATTCCCAATGACTTTATTCCACATTTTGGAAGACAGGATGAATATCCCTACCAAAAGACTAACTACTGGACCCAGGATGAACATGGAGAAAGCGGGGACCCCACTTTCAATAAACATAGAATAGAAGGCTAAAGGAAAACCTGCCGAAATTGCCAAAAATGTACCAGCTAATCCAGTAATTCGCACTTTTTCTTTATTTCTGGCTAGGAAAATCCCTATTGTTGTAATTCCAAAAAGGATGGATGCAATCATGTTCGTTGGCATAGTGAGCATATAAATACTGGCCGGAGCATAATTATCAATCAAGGGATTAATTTCTGGTAATCTATTTGACATTCTGGTAGTTGCTGCAATTCCGTTTATGAAATTCAGAATGAATGCCATGCCAAGGGCCAAACCAAACCATGCTTTCTTCCCCCTCTCATGCCCTTTTTTCATTACTAGAATGAAATATACCAATAAATTAGGGAAAAAAATCAGAAACCAAGGTCCTGGTACCGCTGCTCTACTTTCCATAGCAGGAATATTGGGCCATAAGCTGGAAAAAAGGGTTATAACTACGGCGATTACACCGACGGTATAAGCCCACTCCTTTTTCTGGAGAAAGCCCACACCTGCTGTTAACCATATCATCCCTCCCAGAATACCGATAACCGCAAAAAGCGGTATGAAAAAGGGAGATACAAGTCTGCACTCTGTGGCAGCGGCGGTTTCGGCGGATACAATATTATCTAAATGTAAAAAGATAAAAAGATAGGGAAGAAATACTCCTCCTGCACCCAAAATGATACTAATTATCCCCAAAAATCCACTATTTTTTGATCTAATTTTTGTTTGTTCAGTCATTTTTATTATCAATCCGTTTTTAATTTGAGTTTTTATTAAAAAATTTTATTTATAAAAATATTATGTTTTCCAATTATATAAAGGTTTATTTATTTTTGTAACATATTATTTACAGAAATTTGGTCATGCATTTCCAGGATTGGAAGTCGAATAGTTTATAAGTTAAAATGAAAGAAGTCAAAATACGGATGGTTATATCCATATTAGACTTTACTAATCTTACAGAATTAATATTTACAGTAATGATTATTGTACAATTAGTTAGTGTATTCATTTTAACGAATTACACAAAACTAAGGAAAATTTTCATCACCCTGCTTTTTATTATCATTGTCGCATCAACGCATTTGTTAGTATTATGCGATGAAATTTTCAGAGCAACTATTGAACCTACTATTGGTCAATGTATTCACATGGGATTAATCTTAGGTTTACCTGCTTTATTACTCCTTACGATGAGCGTATTTTTAGTTCTATATAATGAGAAAAAGTACGTATTACTTTATGGATACTTTGCGGGATCATCTTGGATTTTATCTTTAATAAACATAATTTTTTTGATAACTATGACGCCTCAGATGATTCTAAATTATTCGGGATTCACTCACTTAATACATATTTTATTTGGAGGATTGGGGATGTTTACAAGTTTCGTGAGTATGTTATTTGGAATTGCAGCACAGCGAAATATTGCAAAATTTACGGGTTATTTTATTCTAATCTTTTGGTGGAGTGCTTTTCTTCTAAGTTTGTATATCCCAAGTATTTGAAAAATAAATTTAAATACCTATTTTCTCCCTACTCCAAATAAGTGCCCTTTATAGACAAAAATTTCAGTTTCTTTAGCACCTGCACTAAGTAATTCTTTTCTAAACTTTCCTTCTGTGTAGAATTCTAATTCTTCGTAGATATTTTCTACCCATTTAATAAAGATATTAAAAATTGCGTGGTTAAGGGGGGGAATTTCCGTATAACTGTGAATTATTACAACCCCCTTATCTTTAACAATTCTAAAGGCTTCTTTTAAGACTGAGTTTTTTGATACTCCGTCAAAATTAGTATTTTTGAAATGGTACGGTATGATCACAGCGTCAAAGAAATTATCAGATTCTCTAATTGTGTCACTGAATATTGAAGTTTTTTGAACGTTATCGATATCCAATTTTAAAACACTTTCAAAGGCTACTTGACTTGATAATACAAATAAATTTTCAACTAGAGAAGCAAAAAGGTTCATACATTTAGCATTAATTAGATCGCTAAACCAAATATATAGTAGCGTTCCAAATTTATTATTATCTAAAGTAGAAAGTATTTTTTCTCCAATAACTTCTTTAATGACGTCAGGAAGAAATTTATTCTGTTCGGTATCAATTAGTCCAAATTTAATAATATGTTTAAGGATTGTATTAATAAGGATTTCTGTATATTGTGTCCCTTCTACTGATAATACTTTGTCATTTTCATCACGATTATACTTAACGAGTCCTTTTGATTCTAGATTGTCTAAACTATAGTATAAGCTTGAACTTGAGAATCTAGTTGGTTGCTTGAGCCATTCGTAAAATTCTTCAGCCCCAGAAGTCTCATCACCGATTTTAATTCCTTTTGCCACCTTTTTTCTTTCCCTGGATAAAAATTGAGATATTTCATTATATAAAATATGCCTAACAATGGGTTTCTCGTGCTTTAATAATAACTGTAGCATAAGGATATCTACAATAGAAAGATTTGCAATATGTTTAATAGAAATACTTTCAACGAGCGTCGTGTTTTCATCTTTTTCTGGCATAATAATGATGGTTCTATGAATAATAATTCCTCTCTATATTCAACAATAAGATAACTTACATTTTTAAATTTTGTTAAATCTGGAAAAATCGATTTCCAAAAACAAACTAGCATTAAAATTTTCTGGAACAACATTTAAAATTTTGTGAAAATTCGTATTAGGAGGCTATTAGCGATAGATCATAACAGCATGACTATTTGAAATTGAGAATAGTTAAGAAAAAAGAAATGAAATTTCAACTATTTAGCATTTATTAGGTTATCCAATATGCGTCTCAGATAACCTTCGAATTGATCTATTTCTTTCTCGGTAAGAGTTCCATAGAATAATTCGGTCATCTTTTTTGAAACATCAACGTATTTTTTTTGAAGAGCTTTGCTCTTTTCAGAAAGTTTAACCTTGAAAATCCTCCCATCATTCTCATCAGTTTCTCTTTTTAGAAAGTCTGCTTCTTCTAGTCTATCAAGCATTGTAGTTAATGTGGACTTAGTTAATTGAGTTCTCTCTGACAATTCGTGGATAGGAACATCATCTTTTTTCCAGAGTGCAAATAATATACGTCCTTGTCCTGGATTTAATTCTTCGATTCCATAATCTTTCAACATTTGCTTAAAAATTCTATTTGTAATTTGGTGAATTTTTGCTATGAGAAATCCACCTTCACGCTGATCTCTCATTGTTTCACTCATATCTCAAAATTTACCTGATTTAATTTGTAATAGAATCTTGCTTTTTTTGGTTCCATTCGGATTAATGTATAATCAGGATCTTCTAGTCCTCCTGGATAATAACGAGTCCACCAATCCAGCCAAATCTGTTTTTTTAACTCCATATCGTTAACAATTTGTGCTGAACCTACTAACATAAAACCCTTAAAATCTTCTGGGTCACAGTAATATACGCACATAGTTGGATTTTTACTTAAATGATTAACCTTAGTAGATGATGTGTTTGTTGAAATGTAAATCGTGAATTGATTTTGTTGATTTTTAAAAAATTCTGAAAACTCTGGAAACTGCTCCATATTTCTCAGATTAAACATCGCTCTAGTTATAGGATAACCTTCTAAATCGATTGTTGTTAAAATGGCGGCTTTTGATTCTTCCATTAACTTTAAACCTATGGTTTTAGCTTCCTCTATATTCATTATTACTACCTCTCAATTATTTAGACATTTATTATGTGTTTCGTCTAATTTCTTCTAAATTTTGTTTAGTGTTCTGGGGTTTATCAAAACTTTTTTTTAAAATTTCGCAAGTATAATCTTCACAGTATGCACAATTCTCTAGCTGCCGATCCTTACAACATGTTCTAATATCGCATTTTGGAGCCCAACTAAATATCTGACCATTTTGAGAGCAACCATCACAATAAATTTCATTGGGTGTAAACTTCAAAGTATCACTCGACCATTTTTTCGCAATATTTTTAATTTGTTCATAATCATCTTTTTGAGTAGCTAAATATGCTGGGCACTCAGCACAGTATATACCACAATATGATAGCATCTTATCCATTATTTCACCTAGATATTTTTTTTGTTCGATATAGTACTATTTAATAATACGATATAGTACTATTTAAACTTTTTTCATCTTAAAAACAGTAAGGACATTATTATTCAGTCTTTTAACAGAAAATTCTTAAACAATATTTTATTAAACCTTAATATGTTGAAAAATTTCCCTATGAATATAAAAGGATTTCATCCTTTCGGGGATTTAATTGGTTTAAGATTCACGAAACTTGATAAAGGCTATTCTCAATGCACTTTAGATGTTGTTGAAAAATTATTTAATCCTCACAAGGTAGTTCACGGCGGTGTGATGTATTCGATGGCAGATACTGGCATGGGAGCTGCTGCGTATACGAATTTAGGTAAAAACGAACTTTGTGCAACTATTGAAATTAAAATTAATTATTTTAAAGCCGTAAGAAGGGGAAATCTAACTTGTGACACGAAAGTAAGCTTTAAAGGCAATAAAATAGTTACATTGGATTCCGAAATTTTTAACGATGGTCAAATTGTAGCAAAAGCTCTCGGTACATATTCGATTTTCGAGTTAAAAGATTAACAATATTGTAAAAATCTTTAAATACAATGAGGATAAAATTGTAAATATCTACTTTTTTAATATAAAACAATAAATTTAAACAAGTTTAAAAACAAAATACATTGTGGGATCAATGGAATTGCAAGATACAAAATTGGGAGCATTTTTAGGGTTGGTAGGGTCAATGATATTATTGATGGTTGGTTTAACAAGGATGGCAGATGCCCGTTTTCTAATTCCTGTTGATACAAGTTATCCCGTAATGCTACCTTATATGCAAGCGGGTAGTACCATAGTATTTAGCATTATTGGTATATTCGGAACGGTTTTAGCATTTAGAAATAATGTTTTTGGATACCCATGTTTATTAGTAGCGGGAATTATAGGAATAGTTGGTACATTTATTCCTATTTTTATTTCAATTGCAGGAGGAATTATCACAGAAATCGGTTTTTTAAATCACAATCTCCTTTATGTTGATGTAGTATTTATTCTAATGGGTGGAATACTTGGTTTGGCTTTACCTCAAAAAAAAGGCCAGATGAAGATTAGGTTATGTAAAACATTCTGTGAATTTAATTCTAATATCTTTTAAGAATAACCCCTAAGTTCCGTGGATAGACATATAAGTAGTTTCCTAAGGTGTGTTTTTCAATTTTTTTTCTAGTCTCTTCAGGAAGCTCATCTACATTCTTTCCGCTGAGGAGCAATTTAGTCTCTTCTTCGGTAAAGGTAGGTCCTTGCTCTACCCAATTCATTACCTTTTTGTTTGCAGGACAGACTTTTTGACAATACATGCATCCAACGAGACAATTGTGCCACGAAGGGTCGATCCAATCTGGAAAGGGAACATCGACAGGATGTTCGTTATGAAAAGTAAGACAGCGTTCAACATGTATGAGGAAACGATCGGAAGTAATGGTACCGGTTGGGCAACTTCGAATACATGCGGAGCATTCTTTACAGAAATCCATCATCCGTAGTTCCTTCCAGTCACCTTGGTCGTAAGGGAAGTCCGAATAAAAAGTAGAGGGTCGATGAAAACTACCCATGCCTTGTACATAAGTAATATTATTTCTACCGTATTCTGCCAATCCAACACGAACTGCTAGTGTTTTTTGAGGCAGAAGTGCGAATTCTGCACTATAACCATATGGTTTTAAAATTTCTGTAAGAAATGCTTCAGCTTTATCGATTACAGCTCTGCTGTGTAAGTATGTTGGGGGAATAATTAGAGGAACTTCTGATTTGTTCCAATGAAAGATCACTCTATATTGGGGTTGTGGTATAGTTATAATAAATAGAGACTTAATCTCCCCGAATTTTGCTTCTGGTTGGAACTCGAAATAATCTTTATACTCTTCATAGAAATCAGGGTCTAATAACTTTTTTTCGTGAAATTTTTTGATAGATTCTTGTAATTCAGGAATATATTTAGCAGAGACGATTTTTCCTTTATAACCCTCAGTTCCTAGTTTTTCGTAAAAATCTTGGATTAATTTATTTTTATCCATTTTTTTTATAGTGTTTGTCACTTTATAGTCTTATTTCATATTTTTGATAGGCTCGTTTTGGGTAGGATGATAATATTACCTCCAAATTTTGCAGAGTTTGATCATTTTTGGTGGTAAAAGAGATAGATTTATTAACAAAAAGGGTAGAACATTTAAATACCAAAATTAAATTTATAATTACATAATTCGATGGGTGTAAAAGTCAATGGTGCTTCCAAATATTGATATAATAAGCGGTCTTACGGGTTTAGAAATTATTGTGAGCGGGTATTTATTTGCGATTATCTTATTAGTTAGACATGCAAGGAGAGCCCCTAACAAAAAGCTAAGAAATAGGATTATAATTAGTGCAATCGGTTTAATAGGGGTTTATCATTCTTGGTTTGGATCTGCTGCAAATTTTATATCATTGTCGTTAGGATTTCAAGCGCTAGGACCAGTCGTTTCGGTTTTAGGTTATGCGTGGGGGCCAGCTTTGGGAGCAATTATTTGGATGTATATAGCTTCAGAGTCAATCAAGAACGGTCGTTTTAAGATACCTCTTACTCTTTTGGCAGCAATATTAAGCGTGAGTTTTATGATATTAGTTTATGCAAACCCTCTTGAATTTGCCTTTTATCGACCGAGTCCAGAGGGAGGTTTACCCAGTTCAGGATTTAGAGGAGTAGCAATGGCACTATTAGCCGTATTATTAATTATCATGTTAATTTTTATGGGACCTGCTTTCATTATTTCAGGATTAAAAAAGGAAGACAAGTCTGCTAAATGGAGGAATATCTCAATGGGGGTTGGAGCAATGATGCTTTCTCTTTTTGGGATAATAGATGCTGCTGTTTCGGATATTCCACTGATATTATTAGTTGTAGTAAAAGCATTCATTTTTACATCTGTATTTCTTCTGTATGAAGGGATAGATAAAGGAACATAAGCAAAAATAGAAAGAGACGATTATAATGGAGATTGAACAAAGATTAGTTAAAGGCAGGTCGTTAAAAAAACGTATTATGAACACAATGGTAGTTTGTATATTAATTCCGTTTGTTGTTTTAACATTAATATTAATTTTAATGTTATTGTCGAATATTGACGAGTTTATTGGTTTGGGTTATGCTTCACTTGGAGGGCTCAAAGTGCCGATGATTATTTCTTTCTCGTTTATAGCAGCAGGAGTCATTATCATAGTTCTTTTTGCAGTAGTTAAAACCGCTCTTAGAATTACAGTACCTATTATTGATTTAACCCATTCGATAGAAAACATTACCGAGGGAGATTTGTCTCAAGAAATTACTATTGATGGCAGGATTAGAAGAAATGAGATTGGTATGCTAGCCCAATCCTTTCAAAATTTATTAGTTACTATGCGTTTGGGGAATAAGAGTTATTATCAGGGAGATATGGCTCTAGCTTTTGCAAATTATAACGCGGCTTTGGAGTTGTTTAAATCAACAAAAGATTACCATGGACAGGGAATGTGTTTGAATAATCTTGGAAATATATATAGGAATTGGGGCGACTTTGATAAAGCAAAGGAATCATACGATAAAGCTATTGAAATTGGTATACAACAAGATGATATGGCAGGCTTAGGACCACGGTACAACAATCGAGGTGTTCTTTTCCTTTCAGAAGAAAACTGGACAGATGCGATGAATGATTTTAATAAAGCTTTAGAAATTGATGAGGAAATGGGAGATGATGAAGGAAAAGCTTCGAGAAAAAGAAACATTGGAATACTTCACATGCTTAAGAAGGAGTTAGCTTTAGCGCAAGAATACTTCGATGAAGCGATTCAACTAGACACTAAATGGGAATATAATGTTGGATTAGCAGAAGATGAGTTTCAATTAGGAAGACTTGCTTTATTGAAGAACAATCTGGAATTGGCAGAAGAACATTTTAAAAATTCATTAAAATTTGCTGAAAGTCTTGGGAACTATCCATTAATGAAAAATCTTCTTGAAGCATTAGTTAACATGTATGAAAGTCAAGGAAACACCACGCTTCATCATAAAGCTGAGAACGAGCTTTCAAAGGTGAATAACATACTCGTTCGTAAAAAGGATGTAATATTTGTCATAGATCAATCTGGAAGTATGCATGAATGGGATAAAATGTCAGCAGCTCGAACGGGAGCTTTAGGCGTTTTTGAGGAAACTATTAACCTTGGAGATCGAATCGCAGTTATAGGCTTTCATACTAACACATTAATTCATCTTAAATTGACAGAGAAAAAAAGCGTTGTTTCTGATATTAATAATATTTTTAGCAACTTGAAAGCTTTGCCGTATAACACTCGTTTATACGATTCAATAGCACGTGCGATAGAAATGTTGAGGGAGGCACCAGTTATTCGTGGTCAAGAATCGCAAGAACGCCAAAAATGGATCGTAACTTTAACGGATGGAGAAGATAACGAGAGTAAAAGATATAATCCAAAAAAAATTTCAAGTTTAATTAAAACTATCAAACCACCCTTGAATTTTATTTTAATAGGTATCGGCCCCGAACTTAAAAGATATCATCGTAAAATGACAGAAATGGTTAATGCCACACCACGTGGTAAATATATCACCATTTATTCGGTTAAGAACGTTCAAAAGCGTATAGACACTGCATTCAAAACAGTTAAGGAAATAATGGCGTCATCTGAAATAGAAGGTTTCATACCGGAGGAGATTTAACAATGTCTACTCAAAAGCAGCGTAAATTTGGAATCAGACAACAAATTCTGTTGAGTTTCGTTATTTTGAGCTTAATTGCCTTGGGGAGTATAGCAATTACTGCTGCAATGTCAAAACTGCGTGCACCAATTTATGCATTCCAAGTTTTTAATGAGGTGGCTGACTGGTTTGGGGCAATGGGTTATACAAAAGAATATCCAATCGAGATGGGCATTCGAGGAGTAAGGTCGTACTCTATAGGTGCAGAAGGAACAATGAACATAATGAGAATCATCATTGGCAGGGAACTGTTGGGCAAAGAATTTTTACCTTATAAATAGGTGTTTGATGTAAGCCATAAGCCTCTTTATGATTTTTTGAGGA
>Ga0209536_100011305_pt1 | contig 13090 bp, 8 predicted proteins | sample DeeMarSeWOR28_12_FD_187461 | JGI IMG/M metagenome (GOLD analysis project Ga0209536, IMG submission 187461) | Marine sediment microbial communities from White Oak River estuary, North Carolina - WOR-2-8_12 (SPAdes) (version 2) | ecosystem: Environmental > Aquatic > Marine > Intertidal zone >...
GGTGGAGTGGAGCGTCGGCGCGCTGTTCGCGGTGGCCTCGGCTGCGACCGTGCTGTTCGTGGCGATGAATCCGTCCGGTGATCTCGAGGTCACGAACCTGCTGCGCGGCGAGCTGCTGACGATTGGCGACGCGGACCTGCTGGTGATCGCGGTGACCACGGGAGTTTCACTGGCGCTCTTCCTGCTGTTCCGCCGCGAGATCCTGCTCGCGTCCTTCGATCCGGAATTCGCGCGCACGATCGGCCGCGATCCGCGGCGGGCCGATGCGCTGCTCTTCCTGCTGCTCGGCGGAATCATCGCGCTGGGCGTGATGGAGGCGGGGCCGCTGGTCGTGTTCGGCTTCCTGGTGCTGCCACCACTCGCGGCGCTGAGGGTTGCGCCCGGCCTCGGCTCGGCGCTGGCGCTCGCGGCCGCGATCGGCGTCGCCTGCTCGATCGGGGGCTTCTCGCTCGCGTATCGCGTCGACCTGCCGACGGGGCCGACCAGCGTCGCGCTCGCGGCGGTCTGCTGGCTATCGCTCACCGCGGCCGCGCGCTGGGGCCCGCGCCTGGCTCGCATCGCCGGGTCCGGGATGGTCTGGCTCGTGCTGTTGGGCACGTCACTGGGTGGATCGCTCGGCTGTGGCCTGCTGTTCGGGGTGCAGCCCGCGGCGCCCTCGCTCTCGCGCGGCACGCTTCCCGACCTGGCGGGGCGCGAGCCGGTGGCCGTCGCTCGCTTTCGCAACGACACCGGTGTACCACTCCGCATCACGAGCGGAAACCCGCTCGCCGAGCTGGGGCGCGCGGTGGGCTCCGATCGGGATCAGGACTGGACGGTGGTCGACGGACTCCAGGCCCAGGCGACCTTCGAGCTCGCGCAGCGGGGCATCGCGGTCCGCGGCTTCGAGCAGGACCGTGCCACCCTCCCGGCGGTTCCCGCCGATGCGGCGGCCGCATCGCGGCTCGCGCGCGAGGGCGATCTGACGGGGCCGGTGCTGTTCGGTCGCTTGCGGCGCTTCACCGTCACGGGCACGGGACTCCTGCTGATCCAGCTCGACCTTGCGCTCGTCGATCCCACCACGGATGCGGTGATGTGGACGGGCCGGGCGCGCCGGCCCGTGCCGATCCGCAGCGCCCAGACCACGCGCGAGATCCTGGTCGATGCCGCGCCGGCCGTCTTCGCCGAGGCGTTCGGTGACGAGTGAGCGCGCGGGACCGCCGCTGCGCACGGCGCCGGTCTGCCACGCATGCGTCTGATCCCCCTCGATCTCGAGCCGAAGCTCCTGACCGCGCTGCGCGAGGGCTACTCGACGCGTGACCTGCTGCGCGACGTGCTCGCGGGGGTCACGGTGGGCGTCGTCGCACTGCCCCTCGCGATCGCATTCGCGATCGCTTCGGGGGTCAGACCGGAGCAGGGTCTGTACACCGCGATCGTCGCCGGCTTCCTGATCTCGGCGCTCGGCGGGAGCCGGGTGCAGATCGGCGGGCCGACCGGCGCCTTCATCGTGCTGGTGGCCGGCGTGGTCGCGCAGTTCGGCTACGACGGACTCGCCGTCGCGACCGTGATGGCGGGGGGTCTGCTGGTCCTGATGGCCTTCGCCCGGTTCGGGGACGTGATCCGCTTCATCCCCTACCCGGTGACGGTCGGCTTCACCACGGGCATCGCGCTGATCATCGCGCTGGGGCAGGTCGGCGATGCCCTCGGCCTCGAGCTCGAGCACCCTCCGGCCAGCGCGCTCGGGAAGGCGCGGGCCTGTTGGCAGGCGCTGGATGCGACCGACCCCGGTGCCCTGCTGCTCTTCGGTCTCACCATCGCGATCATCCAGCTGTGGCCGCGCGTGAGTCAGCGCGTCCCGGGCCCGCTGGTGGCGCTCGTCGCGACCGCTGCGCTGGCCCAGGGTGCGGGCCTGGACGTGGACACCATCCAGGGCCGCTTCGGCAGCATCCCGACCTCGCTTCCGACCCCGCGCCTGCCGGACCTCGACTGGAGCCGGCTGCCCGCGCTGGTCTCGCCCGCCGTGTCGATCGCGCTGCTGGCGGCGATCGAGTCGCTGCTGAGCGCCGTCGTCGCCGACGGTCTGATCGGCGGCCGTCATCGCTCCAACGCGGAGCTGCTCGGCCAGGGCATCGCCAACATCGTCTCGCCGCTGTTCGGTGGGATCCCGGCTACCGGAGCGATCGCCCGCACTGCGACCAACGTCCGCAACGGGGGCCGCACGCCGGTCGCGGGCATGGTGCACTCGCTCACGCTGGTCGTGATCCTGCTGGTCGCCGTTCGCTGGGCCTCGCTGATCCCGATGGCGACCCTGGCCGGCATCCTGATCGTCGTCGCGTACAACATGAGCGAGTGGCGCGCCTTCCTTCGGCTGTTTCACGGGCCTCGCAGCGACGTGCTGGTGCTGCTCACCACCTTCGCGTTGACGGTGGCGATCGACCTGACCGTCGCGATCCAGGTCGGCGTCGTGCTGGCGGCCCTGCTCTTCATGCGCCGCATGGCGGAGGTGACGCAGGTGAGAGCGCTGCGCGAGATCGTCGACTACGAGGCCAGCGAGGCGGGAGACGGCCCGGCGTCTCCGCTGCCCGCCGGCGTCGAGGTTTTCGAGATCAACGGTTCGTTCTGCTTCGGAGCCGCTCGCAAGTTCACCGAGACGCTGCTCAGCCTCCAGAGTGCGCCGGAGGTCGTGATCCTGCGCATGCGGCACGTGCTGGCGATGGACGCGACCGGGCTCGAGGCCCTGGAGGAGGTGGCGGCGCGTTTCCGGCGGCGGGGCACCGCGCTGCTGCTGTCCGGCGTACACGCGCAGCCGCTGGTCGTGATGGAGCGCAGCGGGGCGCTCGATCGCCTCGGCGAGCAGAACGTGTTCGCGAGCTTCCCGGAGGCGATGGCTCGCGCCCGGGAGCTGCTCGAGCGGCAGGGCAGCGCCGCACGAGCCGACTTCTCCGGCTGAGATCGAGCCGGCACGGCGAAGCGGCAGCGCTGGTCCGATGCGCCCCATCATCCTCGCACTACGGAGGTCGGCCACCCCCGCGAGCGGGTGATCCAGCTGTCGCGCGGCTTGCGTCGGGGCCGCCGGTCCAGCGAGCGGTGGAAGTAGCGGGGAGCCTTCGATGCCGCCTCGGCTCGCCGATGGCCGCGCCGTTCGCTACCCGATGGGGCGCATGCGCCCCCTTCGCGCCGCGCGCCCCTCCCCTTCCGCCGCCGCCCTCGCCTGGCTGGTGTGGCTCGCGCTCACCCCCGTCGCGTGGGCGCAGCCGCCGCCGCCGAGCGCCGAGGCCGCGCCCGCCGCATCCCCGCCGCTGGAGGCGATCGCGTCCGAGGACGTGGTGGAGCGGGTGGCGGGCAGCCAGCGGACGCTGCGCAGCCTGGAAGCGCGCTCCGAGGCGACCCCCGAGATCGACGCGGTCGCACAGCGGCTCGAGGAGGTGGGCCCCCTCTGGCGCGAGGAAGCCGACAGCGCTCTGCAACGGCTCGCTGTCGAGGCCAGCTCCTCGCTGCTCTCCGAGACCGAGCGCGTGTGGTCGTTTCGCGAGAGCGTCGTCGCCGGGTGGAACGCAAGCCTGCGCAAGCGCGCGAGTGCACTCAGCGACGATCTGTTGCAGCTGGAGCGCCAGCGCGAGCTCTGGGAGCGCACCCGCGACGCGAAGCGCGACGAGCAGCTCCCCGACGCGCTGCGCGATTCGATCCGTCAGGTGCTGGACGCCGTCGAGGCCACTCGTCGCAGACTGCGCGAGCGACGGGACGCGGTCCTCACGGTCCAGTCCCGGGTGCTCGAGCAGGAGCGACGCGTGGCGAGCGTGCTCGAGGCGGTGGACGCGGCCCGCAGGCAGGCCCGCTCGCGGCTGTTCGTTCGGGACAGTCCTCCGCTGTGGAATGCACTCGCGCAGGCGCAACCCGCGCTCGCGGGCCAGCGGGTCCGATCCACGTGGAAGGACTCGATTGCTCCTCTCCGCGGCTACACGCGCGAGCATGTGGGCGATCTCGCGGTGATCGCCTTCTGTCTGATCGTCTTCGTGGTCGTGATCGAGCGCCTGGGACGGCGCGCCGCGCGCCGGGCCGAGCAGGAGGAGGGGGCCGCCGCCACTGCCCGCGTGCTGGCCCGGCCCGTGTCGGCCTCCCTGCTCGTGTTGCTGGTGGCCTACCCGCTGATCCTGCCCGCAGCGCCGCTGTTGCTGCGCTGGGTCCTCAGCATCGTCCCGCTGATTCCCGCGCTGCGGCTGATCGCTCCATTGCTCGAAGGCGCCGCACGACGCGCCGTCTACCTGTTGAGTGGCTGGTACGCGGTGGCGGCCGTGCGCGAGCTGCTGACGCCGGTACCGCTGCTCGCGCGGATCGTGCTCCTGCTGGAGGCGGTGGCGGCACTGGCCGTGCTGGTCTGGTTGCTGCGACCGAGGCAGCTCGCCGAGCTGGCGGCCTGGAGTCGACGCGCAAACGGCCTCGCGGTCGCCACGCGGATCGCGCTGTTGCTGATCGCCGTCTCCCTGTTGTCGAACCTGGTGGGCAACGTGAGCCTGGCCGAGGTGCTGCTGGAGGGGACGCTGCTCGGTGCCTACCTGGCGGTCCTGCTCCAGGGCAGTGCCCTCGTCCTCGAGGGTCTGTGGGCCGTGCTGCTCCACATGCGTCCCCTGGGCCTGCTCGGGGGAGTGCAGCGGCACGAGCCCCTGCTGCTGCGACGCGGGACGACGCTGGTGCGCTGGGGGCTCGCATCCCTCTGGCTCTGGTTCACGCTGGGATTCTTCCAGCTGCGCGAGTCGGTCTGGAACGGCTTCACCGCGGTGCTGGCCGCAACCTGGCCGATCGGCGCCAGCGAGCTCTCGCTGGGAGACCTGGTGGCCTTCGTGCTGACCATCTGGCTCGCACTCTGGCTCTCGCGCTTCGTTCGCTTCGCGCTGGACGAGGACGTGCTGCCCCGGGCCCAGCTGCCGCGAGGCGTCCCGTACGCGATCTCGTCCTTCACCCACTACCTGATCCTGCTGCTCGGCTTCCTGCTGGCCGTGTCGGCGGCCGGCGTCGACATGAGCCGATTCGCGCTGATCGTGGGCGCGCTCGGCGTGGGCATCGGCATCGGCCTGCAGGACGTCGTGAACAACTTCGTCTCCGGCGTGATCCTGCTCTTCGAGCGGCCCGTCCAGACGGGCGATACCGTCCAGGTGGGCGAGCTCTTTGGCGAGGTTCGTCGGATCGGCATGCGGTCGAGCACCGTGCGCACCTGGAGCGGCGCCGAGGTCATCGTGCCCAACTCGAAGCTGGTGTCCGACAACGTGGTCAACTGGACCCTCTCGGACAATCTCCGCCGGATCGAGATCCCGATCGGCGTGGCCTACGGCACGGACCCGGAGCGGGTGCTGGCGCTGCTGACCGACGTGGCCCGCGCGCACCCGAGCGTGCTCGCCGAGCCTCTGCCCAGCGCGGTCTTCCTGGCCCACGGCAACAGCTCGCTCGACTTCGAGCTGCGCGCCTGGAGCGCGAGCGCGGACTGGTACACGGTCAGGAGCGATCTCACGGTCGCGATCAACCGCGCGCTGCGTGAGGCGGGCATCGCGATTCCGTTCCCGCAGCGCGATCTGCACCTGCGCTCCGTCGATCCGGAGGTCCGCGAAGCGCTGCGCGACCCTCCGACCGAAGCCATCGAAAGGAAACGAACATGAGAAGGGCTCTGCTCGTCGCGGCCGTGCTGCTGGGTGCGGGCGCCGCACCGGCTGGAGAGATCGGCCACTATGCGCCCGGGGTGCTGAACATCCGCGACTTCTTGGTGCCGGATCCGGGCTGGTACGCGGCGGTCTACAACGTCTATTACGGCGCGGACACGCTGCGCGACAAGAACGGCGATCGAGTGCGATCGATCACGATCGGTGGAGGTGTCGGCCCCGGCGTCACCGTCGGGCTCGACGTCGACGTGGACGTCTTCACCGTCGTCCCGACCTTCATGGGGGTGGCGCCGTGGGAGCTGCCCGGAGGTGGCCGCTACGCCGCCTACATCTCCCCCACGCTCGCCAACACCAGCGTGAGCGCGTCGCTGAGCACGCAGACCGGAGTCGGGGTCGCCAGCGACGAGGGGCAGTTCGGCGTCGGCGACCTGTACGTGCAGCCCGTCTGGCTCGGATGGTCGGGTGCCCACTGGGATTTCTCGCTGAGCTACGGCTTCTACGCGCCGGTCGGAAAGTACGACACCGACAAGAAGAATTTTCCACTGCTCGGCGTCACGATCGAGTCGCCCGCGGCCGACAACATCGGTCTCGGCTTCTGGACCCATCAGTTCCAGACCGCGGCGGCCTGGTACCCGTGGGAGCATCGGGCGACGGCCGTTGCGATGGCGGTGACCGGTGAGGTGCATGGCGAGAAGGAGAGCATCGACATCACGCCGGGCTCGCACGTGTCCTGGAACTGGGGGATCAGCCAGTACCTTCCGCTCGTGGAGGACGACTGGCTGCTGCTGGAGGTCGGGCCGACCGGCTACAGCCAGTGGCAGGTGAGCGACGACACCGGCAGTGCAGCCCGCAATCGGAACGTCCACGATCAGGTCCATGCGGCCGGTCTCCAGCTCGGCCTGACCCACGTCCCGTGGAACGCCTTCCTCACCGCGCGCTACCTGCACGAGTTCGCCGCCGAGGATCGCTTCGAGGGCCAGATGGCGACGATCAGCCTCGGAAAGAAGTTCTGAGGCCCCGTCCGGAACGAGGGGGGCCTCGACCCCGTCCGCTCAGTGCAGCGGGCGGCCGCAGCCCTGGTAGGTCTGTCCGTCCAGCACGACGCGAACGCGCGTCTCGAAGCGCTCGCCGCTCATCGTGTCCGTGCAGCCGCTGCCCTCGAGTACCACCACGAGCGAGGTCGAGCGGCTCTGCGCGCGATAGGTCGTGCGACGACCCTCGGCGTCGACCTCGGGCTCGGGCCGCGGCAGCGAGAGCTCGCGTGCGCCGTAGTCCGCCACCAGCCTGATTCGCTCGGGGTCGATCTCGAGCGACCAGCCCGGCTCGTTGCCGACGGCGCGGAAGTCCACGCCGCGCAGCTTGGCGTCCTCCCAGATCGAGCGACGCGCGTCGCGTACGCAGTCCGCGTGCACCTCGCCGTCGACCTCGAGCCCTGCCTGCTCGCCGCGGGTCCACACCACGACACCGTCTCCGGCGCGCTCGAGGCCGGAGTCCGAGGAGACCCGGGGCAGGAAGAGGTACGGTCGCCCGAAGCGCAGAGGCAGCCACAAGTGACTCCCCTCGCGCGCGTCCTGGATCACGAACTCGAGGTCGCCGCAGACGTAGACCGACGTCCGGGGCCGGTCTGCCTGCGGCGGCGCCGACTCGCCCTCCGGGCTCGCGTCGTCGGACTCGGCGGGGCTGCCTGTGCCGTCCCGATCCTCGGCGGGGCCCGCGATCGTCCCTCCCTCGAGGCGCATGCCCTGCAGCGCGCGAATCGACTCGCCCATGCGATAGTCCCCGAAGCTCTCGATCTGCGAGATCGGGATCTCTTCGCCGACCTGCCCGAGCTGGATCACCGCCCTGCGGCCGTCCGTCCAGAACGGGGCCAGCATCAGGTTGCGGTGTGGCTCGGAGCGCTCCGCGGCGCCGACGCCGTCGATCAGCGCAACGCTGCGGACGGCCTCGGTCATCAGCAGATCCTCGAGCAGGTAGTGGCGCGCCTCGTCGACGTCCGGATCGATCGCGTGGGTCATCAGGTTCCAGGCGCGCGTCGTGAAGTAGACGCCGATGTCGCGCGTGATCGTTCCGATCCAGACGATGTCTCCCCGGTAGCGCCAGCCCGTCGCCCAGAGGCGCAGGTGGTTGCGCTCGTGGATGTTGTCCCGCGTCTTCTGGAGGCCCATGTCCTGCGGTCGGCCGTCGAAGTAGAGCGCGCTCATCGGGGAGTAGCGGTACTCGCCGCCGAAGAACGCGCGAAAGGTCCGCCAGGCGGATCCGAAGGTCAGGAGCTCGGTCTCGTCCCAGCCGGCGCGCGTGAACGAGCTGAGTCCCTCGCCGGTGCTGATGATCACCAGGTTCAGCGGATCGCCATGGCCCGAGCCGTCCTGGCGGGTGGTACAGCAGGGCAGGCCCTGGAGAGCCTCGAACAGCTCCGCGTCCGTGTGCAAGTCGACCGTCTCGAAGCTCTCGCGCAGGGACTGCCAGTCGACGTGCTCGTAGTCCGCGCGGAAGCCCGGAACCGGGACGTAGAAGAAGAAGTCCTCCACGTGTCCCTCGGTCAGCAGCCGCACCCGCACCTCCTTGGTCCCGAGCTTGACGTTGGTGAATGCGAAGCCCGACGTCTCGCCCCTCGGCGGCAGAGCGGGGATGATGCCGAGACGATCGAAGTGGGCGTCGATTCGCCGGTTGGTGGCGGGGCGCAACGCGTAGTGGCTCTTGTAGGCGGCCTCGTGCGCGGAGTAGTAGCTCGGGTCGAGCCCGTTCAGCATCAGCCAGTACGGGTCGTCGGTCCGGTTGCGGAGCCGCAGCCAGACGGGCTGGATCTGCAGCGCGTAGAGGTCGACGCCGAAGGCCTGCTTCGCCTCGCTGCGGGAGAGCACGGCCGTCGACACCTCGAGGCCATTGCGCTGCCGGCTCTCGATGCGATGCTGGAACGTGACCGTCTCGAGGGGCCGCGGCTGGAACTGCTGGCAACCGAGCGCCCCCAGCAGGCCGGCCAGCAGCAGCGTCGCGGGAGCCCGGTGCAGCTGCGCCATCGCCGCCCGGATCGTGCCGTTCTTGCCCGCGGTGTCGTCGGGCGGAGCGGTGGGCGCTCCGGCCAGCCGGAACGAGCCGTCGAAGGGGACGCGATCGGGACTCTCGGGAACCGCAGGCACGAGCGGGGAGAGGATATCCGACTCAGCGCCTCGACGTCTCGGCCTCCAGCACGGTGCCGTCGAAGAACCGCGGGTTCGCGGCCTGCCAGTGCGACGCCGGGAACGCGAAGGTGAAATCGCGGAAGTCGCGCTCGTCGAGCAGCTGCCTCTCGACCAGCTCCCAGGCCTCGGGCAGCACGCGCTCCATGTCGGGGACGTCCCAGTGTCCGATGTCGGAGCTGAAGATCGCGCGCAGGCGCGAGCCGAGCGGCGACAGGCCGCGGGCGAAGGCCAGCGCGTTCATCGGATCGTCCGCCTCGCAGCCGAACGCGAAGCGCTCGCTGAAGATCGCGGCGATCTGCTCCGGTCGCTCCACCGGGCAGCGCGCGAACTCGTCGATGGCGCTGCGGTCCTCGTCGGGGTCCGAGAGCAGCGCGAGCGACTCGTCGAGCCGCTCCCTGCGCTGGAGGAAGGCCTGCGGGCCGTACTGCGCGAGCAGCGCCTCGAGCCGGGCGCGGTCGAGGCTCGCCGGATCGTAGTGACCGATCCGATCGCGGCTGCGCTTCTCCCAGTGACCGAGCACGTCGGCGAGCAGGCTGCACGCCCAGGCGACCCCGCCCTCGAGGAACGCGAAGCGCAGCTTCGGGAAGCGCCAGGGTACGCCCGAGAGCAGGAGCGCGCGGCAGGCGCCCTCGGCCGAGGCCGCGAAGCTGCCGATGTGGTTGTACACGTAGTTGGAGATGGAGCTGCGCGAGCCCCAGCCCATGCCGGTCGAGTGGAAGCTCGGCGAGACGCCGAGCTCCTCGCAGCGCCTCCAGACCGGGTCGTAGTCGTAGGGGCTGTCGAAGCCGAAGAAGTCGAGCCAGCTGGCGCCCCGCGGCAGGTTCTCGCCCTGGTAGGGCCGCGCCGCCCAGGCGGCCAGCATCACCACCTTCAGGCCGAGCTCGCCCACCGCGAAGTCGAGCTCCGCGATCGCCTCCTCCGGCGTGTTCATCGGGATCGCGGCCGCGGGGGCGAGCCGGTCGCCGAACCCGGCGAAGCACTCGGCCGCGTAGCGATTGAACGCGCGACAGCTGGCGCGGCGCAGCTCCTCGTCGTCGAGGTGGATCGGGATCAGGCCGTAGGTCGGGTAGAGCACCGCGAAGTCGACACCGAGGCTCTCGAGCCGCTCGTGGAGCAGGCGCGGCAGCATCGCCGTCGCGCGGTCGAGCGTGTTGCGCGCGGGCAGGCCCCAGAACGGCATGCGCGTCATCGCGAGCTGACGTCGCGTTGCCGGGTCGAGCTGGCGGGCGATCTCGGCGCCGCGCGTGACGCGCTCGAAGCGCAATAGCACCGCGTCGCCGGCGATCTCGCGCAGCCGGTCCTTCACCAGCGGCAGGAACTCGACGTGGTGACCGTCGGAGTCGATCACCGGGTGCCCGAGACGGGCGCGGACGCGGGCGGCCGGAGTCGTCATGGGGGGCTTCGATGCGTCATGGTAGATTGCGGTCGGGCGGCTCGTCGAGTCTCCCCGCCATCTTCCGCTCACCGGCGCGCCCGCGCGAGGTGATCGTCATGCAGCAGCTGACCTGTACGAGCCCCGGCCGGGTCGAGTGGCGAGAAGTCCCCGAGCCCCGGCTCGCGTCGGACGTCGAGGCCCTGGTCCGGCCGCTGGCGGTCGCGCGCTGCGACATCGATCTCTTCCTCACCGGCGGCCTCTTTCCGGTGAGCGAGCCGTTTGCGCTCGGGCACGAGTGCGTCGGCGAGGTGACGGCGCTGGGCGACGCGGTGCGCGGACTCGAGATCGGACAGCGGGTCGTCGTGTCCTTCCAGGTGAGCTGCGGGACCTGTGCGCCCTGCACGGCCGGAAGGACCGCGATCTGCGATCGCCTGCCGACGCTGTCGGACTACGGCATGCAGCCGCTCTCCGGCGTCGAGTACGGCGGGATGCTCTCGGACCTGATCCGCGTTCCGTTCGCCGAGGCGATGCTGCAGCCCGTGTCGTCCGCGCTCGCCCCGGAGGTGCTGGCCAGCGTGTCGGACAACGTGCTCGACGGCTATCGCGCCGTGGCCCCGCACCTGGCGGCCTCGCCGGGCGCCGAGGTCCTGGTCGTGAGCCACGGGATTGCCAGCATTCCGCTCTACGCCGTGCAGGCGGCGGTTGCGCTGGGGGCCTCGCGCGTGGACATCGCGAGCGGCGATACGGCGGTCCTCGAGCTGGCCGAGCGTCTCGGTGCCCGCGCGATCCGGACGGACTTCGGCAGGACCGCAGGGCGCTACCCCGTCGTGGTCGATGCCGGTGTCACTCCGGCCGGTCTCCACTACGCGATCCGCTCGACGCAGCCGGAGGGCGTCTGCCAGAGCGTCAGCTTCCACCCCGGTCAGGACGTGCCGCTGCCGCTCGGCCGCATGTACACGCTCGGCATCCGCTTGTTCGTCGGGCGTTGCCACGCCTGCGCGCTGCTTCCGGAGGTGGTGCCGCTGATCGAGTCCGGCCGGCTGCGGCCCGGAGAGGTCACGACGCGGCTGGCGTCCTGGCCGGAGGCGCCCGAGGCCTTCCTCGAGCCGGCGATCAAGCTGGTCGTGCGTCGCTGAGAGCGCATCGCGGCCCTGGCGGCGACGCGCGCGCGTCAGCGGCGCATCGGCAGCTCAGTCTGCCTGGCTCGATCGCGGCGTGGACCGCGAGGCGTGCAGGGCCTCCACCAGGGCGCCGGTGCCGGCTCCGAACTGGGAGAAGAGGCGGAACATCACGGACAGTGGAACGTCCACCGGGTGCACGCGCTCGCGTGGCAGGATGAAGAGCGCGCCGGCGGCCGGCGTCGGCACCGAAGGCACCATCACCGTATAGCTCCCATCGGCGAGCTCCTCGATGATGAATGCCGGAGCCAGTGCCTCTTCGACCTCGACCAGGGCCGGAGCGAAGCTGCCCTCCTCGCTGCCGCCGGCCAGTCGCCGGCTCAGGCCGCGCAGGATCTCGTAGCCCGGGATGCGCGACAGCACGCGTTCCTCCACGACTCTTCGCGCGAGCGAGCCGGGCCGGGTGCGCGCGAGCAGCCCGGCGACGAAGCAGATCGCCAGCACGATCAGCATGGCGACGATCTGCCGGTACTCGACCGTCGTCGGGAGCTGGTTCGTGACCGGCGAGATCAGACCCAGGATTCCCTTCAGACCCTTCAAGAGCAGCAGCGTGGCCAGGTAGATCGGCAGCACGATCAGCAGCCCCCCGATCAGGGTGGTCTTGATGAACTCCGCCAGACTTCGCATCGCCGTACTCCCTGGGGTCGTCCCGAGGCCGGGCAGTCTACTCCCGTCCCCCTCTCTCGAATCAAGCGGTCTCTCCTGCCCGGGGACCGGGCGATCGAGGTAGGATGCGGGCGAGGCCCGCCGGGCCGCCGCCGAGAGGGGTCCGACCGTGAGCATCGCACCCCGCACGACGATCCCGCTGCTGCTGCTCGCGCTCGCCGGTTGCGCCTCCCCTCCCCTGCCCGGGCCCGCCAGCCCCGACTCGGGTCTCGACCCGGTGCGCGATGCGTTCGCGTACGCCAACGAGCTCTACTGGGACTACGACACCGCGGCCGGCGGCTCCGAGCGGAGCGACGACGACGGAGTCGACCGGGAGGACTCCGAGATCTTCGGCCAGCGCTGCGTGGTGATGGTGCGGGCGGCCCGCCAGTTCTTCTACGGCGCGCGCTTCGACCCCTCGCTCCCGCGCGTGTCGACCGATCGCTATCGCGAGCTGGTGCGGCAGGTGCTGCGAACCGACCCGCGGGCGGAGCGCCCGGTGGAGGCCCCGGTGGTGATCCCCGGCTTCGCGAACCTGCGCGAGCTGAGTGCCCAGCACGAGGAGCTGCTGAAGGAGAGCACGGGTGGCCGCTGGCTCAGCTACGCGCAGCGCGGCAACTGGCGCATGCTCTTCCCGTTCACTGCCGGACAGCAGCGGCGCACCGCATCGTCGCTGCTGGAGGAGCTCGCGCGCGGGCACCCCCCGATCGTCCACGTCATGAACTTTCCCCACATCACGGTCAACCACTCGCTGCTCGTGCACCGCGCCGATGCCACGCAACGCGAGATCCGCTTCTACAGCTACGACCCGAACCAGCCCGATCGCAGCGTGGCACTGCGCTACGACCGGGAGCGGGAGGGCTTCTTCCTTCCGCCCACCCCGTACTTCGCGGGCGGCTCGGTCAAGGTCTACGAGATCTACGACGGCCCGCTCTACTGACCCGCGCCGCGGGCGGCGCGCGCGCGCTTTGCAGCCCCTTCGCCCTTGACGGCCGCTACGGCGTCACGCACGTTGCGGCCGGCGATGAAGCTGATCGGCGCTTCGAAATGATCGGCCGGCGCGCGCCGATGCGTGCCGGGGCCGCTCGC
>Ga0209536_100011306_pt1 | contig 13089 bp, 8 predicted proteins | sample DeeMarSeWOR28_12_FD_187461 | JGI IMG/M metagenome (GOLD analysis project Ga0209536, IMG submission 187461) | Marine sediment microbial communities from White Oak River estuary, North Carolina - WOR-2-8_12 (SPAdes) (version 2) | ecosystem: Environmental > Aquatic > Marine > Intertidal zone >...
GCGATCGCCTTTTTCGGGATCATCGGCTATATCGCCTGGATGCGCTGGCGCGACCGTAAATGGATCGACGAGCGTTTCGGCAGCCGCACGATTCTGGCCATGAGCTTCGGGGTGAACTTTTTCGGAAGGGCCACGGAACCGGGCAAACCCAGCCGCAGCAGCGGCTTCTTGCTGTTGCTCAATGATGCGTTGTTTTACCGCAGTCGCGTCAAAAAAATAGAACTGGAGATTCCGGGAAACCGCATCGCAAGGATTTATCACGACCGGGCCCACAAAGGTGTGGACCTGCACCAATCGCTGGTAAAAATTGACTTTTTAAACGACCAGGACCAGAAAGACACCGCCGCCTTCAAAGTCCCCTACCCGCCCCAATGGATGCAAGCCATCGAAAACGCATTTCTTAAAAAGAAATAAAGGCTCAAAGAATCCGCGTCCAACGTTCAGGGTTATTTTTCTTTAAAGGGGACGTCCGTGACATATTGACATTTGGGAGTTGTTTTGTTATCCATTGGCCATGCCTCGCCAAGCCCGCATAGATGCTCCCGGAGCACTGCATCATATTATTATACGCGGTATCGAACAGCGCGCGATTTTTAAAGATCGCATAGACCGTGCAAATTTTATCAAACGTCTGGGAACTGTCATATCTGAAACCGCCACTCCCTGTTATGCCTGGGTGCTGATGCATAACCATGTTCATTTGCTGTTAAAAACTGGATTGACACCTGTGGCAACTTTAATGCGCCGTTTGTTGACCGGATATGCACAACAATTTAACCGCCGCCATGGACGCCACGGTCAGCTGTTTCAAAACCGCTATAAGTCATTTTTATGCCAGGAAGATGCTTACCTGTTAGAACTGGTGCGTTACATTCATTTAAATCCGATTAGGGCCAACGTTGTTAAAGATTTAAAAACGCTGAACAATTATGCTTGGTGTGGTCATCGCGTTTTAATGGGCAAAGTATCCTGTGACTGGCAGGATAGAGATTATGTGCTAAGGCTTTTTGGCAAAAAGGAGGGATCGGCGCGGCGTGCATACGCCGAATTTATGGCCAAGGGCCAGAATCAAGGACGACGGCGCGATTTAGTTGGTGGTGGCTTAATCCGTTCGGTAGGCGGCTGGGTGGCTCTTAAAAGTTTTCAGCGTGATGGTATACGTGTAAAAGGAGATGAGCGAATTTTAGGTAGCTCAGACTTTGTAGAAGAAGTGCTAAAAAAAGCAAATGAACAGCTTCAACAACGCACCCTGCTTCAATCAAAGGGTCCGGATCTTGATCAATTAATTAAGCAAGTCGCTAAATATTATCATATTGATTTTGAGGAATTGAAAACGACCTCCAAAGCAAGAACCGTTAGCTTAGCCCGTTCGGTGCTTTGCTATTTAGCGGTTAGACAACTGCTGTTTAGTTGTGCTGAGGTAGCGCGGACTTTAAATATTAGTGCCTCAGCGGTGAGCAAAGCCGTCGCTAAAGGGCAGGCCCTGACAAACCGCACAAAAATTCAAAAGGAAATACTGGGGATTTAATTATTTTATTGTTGATCAAGTAATCTGGTGCCTATCAAATGTCCAAATGTCACGGACGTCCCCCTGATACGTCATGAACTGCCCCCCTGAGGTCATGAATGGTCCTTCTGCGTCATGACGTGTCCCGTCTCCGGTAATAGCTGTCAATGTTCAATTCCTAAATACGAGTAGTTTTGCATATAGTGCCACTATATGAAAGTATTATTTGGAAACTTATAATTTTATGGGCGTCCCCCCAAATACCAGCACGTTGTCCCCGGGAGAATCCACGATCCGGCCCCGGTGATCATCGACACATTTGGCGATGATTTCACGGCAGGCATTGAGGTTTTTGACCGTGCCTTCCTCATCGGCGCTCATCAGGCGGCTGTAGCCTTTGACATCAGCGCTCAGGATGGCGCTCATCTTCCGACTGGCCCGTTCATCTGTCATAGGGCACCTCCGTATTTATGGACTTAACATGATCGTTTATTATGGAAGATATATAAAGTTGTAAAAATTATGTTCCCTCCGGAAATCCAGCCTTGCGCATGGCGTCGATAATCAGTTCAAGATCGGCTTCATTTTTAAACAGCGATATTTTTGTAATCCAACCTACGGAAACAAAGGGTGCCATCCCTAAACATTTCTCGGCTGAAGCACGTGCCTCTTCTTGCTGGTCTAAGAGGCTGTAAGCGGTGGCCAAATACATATGAGGCCATGGAGCCTTCGGGGCGCGCTGAAGTGCTTTCTTATACTCTGTGAGTGCTTTTTCATACTGCCCTTTCAGCGTATAGCAGCGGCCTAAGTCTAAAAAGTACCAACTTTCTGGAAAAGGATTGAGACGAATTCCCTTTTTAATATATCCAATGGCTTCATCCGGCCTTCCAGCAAAGCTGAGTGTTTGACCCAACTTCGCATATACATCAGCACTATTCGGATCAAGTTCAATCGCTCGCTGGCCGGTGGCAATGGCCCTGTCATATTGCCTCATACTCAAATAGACACTGGCTAATAACTCATGGGAGGCGGGATCAGATTCATCTTTAGAAATAGCCGTTTGCGCCAGTTCAAAGGCCTTTTTTATATTTTCCCGGGGTGACTTGCCAATTAAAGCAAGCCACCAGTAATGATAACCTAAAGAATGGTAACCCCGCGGGGATTCAGGCGCCATGTCGATGATTTCCTGTGAAACCTGGGCATGCCGCATATGACTTTCTACTGTGCCTTCCCGCCAGAGCGAATGGGCCTCCATGCGTTTTAGAAAAACATCGAGAGTTTTATAATGCTTGCCCCACATGCGGGCTTGCTCCCCTTCTGTGAGCTTTATTTCCAGAGCGGTCACGATCTGCAAAGTGATCTCATCCTGCAGGGCAAAGATGTCTTTCAGATCACGGTCGTAGCGTTCCGACCACAGGTGATGCCCTGTAGTGGCATCGATCAACTGGGCGGTAATTCTTACCCGATCGTCAGACTTTCGAACACTGCCCTCGAGCACATAGCGCACACCCAGTTCCCTTGAGACCTGTTTAACATCAACCGGTTTGCCCTTGTAGACGAACGATGAGTTGCGGGCAATAACAAAAAGTTTATTCGTCTTCGAGAGGGCGCTGATTATTTCTTCCGAAATTCCATCGCTAAAATATTCCTGCTCCGGATCACCGCTCAGGTTGTCGAAAGCCAGCACGGCTATTGAGGGTTTGTCGGGTAGGGGGAGTGGTGGATGTTCGGGAAGGCCTGCTTTGCGCAAAGCTGCGAACATTTTATCTTTATACTTATAATTGGCTCTCTTTTCAGCTTTAGCGATAGAATATTTGGGATTAATTCTAAGCGCCTCAACACCCTCAGCACGAGCTTCCTCATCCCTGCCCGCCATGCTATAAACTGCGGTCAGAATTATGCGAGCAAAGAAATCGTTAGGATTCTGCCGGGCTGCTTTTTCACACCATTCAACTCCCTTCTCGTATTGGCCATCTAAGCTGTAAGACAATCCTAATCCAAATAAATAAAAACTCGGCGGGATAGGATTGAGACGTATCGCCTTTGTGTAAGCCGTGATAGCTTCCTCTGGCCTGTTGGCCATCCTGAGTGTGTGGCCATACATGGCATAAGTATTTGCTGAATTGGGATAAAGGGCAACAGCCTTCTCTGCAGTAGCCACGGCCTTATCGTGCTGACCTAGCAATGAAAGTGTGAAACCCAGGGCACCATAAGCCTCAGCATATGTTTCATCCAATTCTATCGCTTTATTTAGAAACTTAATGCAGGTACCCATAGACTTTTTAGGGGATTTACTAATGCCCAATAGCACATCCATACGATGGGCGGCTGCTAAAATTCTGTAAGCCATCGCAAATTGAGGATCTAAATCAATAGCTTCTTGTGCCAGCTGTTTTCCAAGAGCATTGCTCTCTATATTCAACTCATTTACCTTTTCTCTTGCCTGTAGGAATTTAAGGTAAGCTTGAAGGTTATCTGTTCCTTTAGCATCCACTCGCGCTTGTTCACCCCAGGTCAATTCTACTTGCATGGCGGTGATGATCTTTTTTGTCAGTTCGTCCTGAACAGTAAATATCTCTTTTAAAGCTCGGTCATACCGTTCTGCCCATAAATGACGCCCTGAGAGAGCATCAATCAACTGTGCTGTTATTCGCAACCTATCTCCGTCCTTTCTGACACTGCCTTCAAGTACGTAGCGGATGCCCAATTCTTCAGCAACTTGATTAACTTTTACGGGTTTACCTTTGTAAGTAAAAACAGAGTTTCGTGCTATTACGAAAACCTGTGGTACTTTGGAAAGGGCCGTAATAATTTCTTCGGTTAGACCATCGCAAAAATATTCCTGTTCCGGATCACCGCTCATATTGTCAAAAGGAAGAACAGCAATAGAAGGTTTCTCAGGCAGTGGGTATTCCATTTTTTCAACCGAGGCCACCTCCACTGTCGGGCGCTGCAAGTAAAATTGCCAAATTCCCAATCCTACGATAGCTAAAACCAACGCCACAGCAGGTGCCCAAAACCAAGCTCTTTTTTTTGTTTTTTTCTCAACACCGATCAGTTTCCCGGCATCCTTTTCCTCGATTAAAACCTTATATACAGACACCGGTTCGGATATGTTTTTAACCGGATGCTCTCCTAGAAATTCATACCCCAGGCTCAGCTTCTTTTTAATGTGATTATAAACGTTCCTTGAAACACAAACCCCGCCCGCATCGGCAAGCCCCTCTATCCGTGCGGCAATGTTGACACCGTCGCCAAAGATGCTATCGCCATCCTGAATCACATCACCGATGTTGATCCCGATACGAAATTCCAACCGCTTATTTACCGGAATCTCCTGATTTTTAGTTTTCAATTCCTTCTGGACTTCTACAGCACATTCAACAGCATCCACGGCGCTGTCAAACTCCGCCAGCAGGTTGTCGCCCACCGCATCCACCACCCTGCCGCCGTGCCCTTCAATATGTGCCGACATGATATTCCGGTAATCTTTGAGCGTCTGAACCGTGGCAACCTCGTCATCGGCCATTAAGATGCTGTAGCCCTTGACATCAGCACTCATAATCGCTCTGAGTTTACGGGTGACTTTTTGCTCTGCGGTCATCGGATCACCTTTCTTAAAATGAATTACGTATCCATAATGCTCACTCAGGAAGTCCGGACTTTCGCAACGCATCGGCAATTGGCTTCACGTCAGCTTGATTTTTATACGGCAAAGCTTTTGAAACTCGCTTTACAGAAAAATTGGGGTTCATCGCCAATAGTTTTTTGGCTCCAGCCTCGGCCTCCTCCTGTCGGTCTAGTAAAGCATAAACCGCAACTATTTCCATATTGCCAATTGCCTCTTTTGGGCTTAGCTGAAGCCCTTTTCTATATTCTATCAGAGCTTTCTCATACTGACCCTTCACCATATAGCAACGACCTAAATGCAGAAAGTACCAGCCGGCAGGAAAAGGGTTGAGACGAATCGCCTGGTTGAGATACCTGATGCCTTCATCCGGTTTGCCTGCAAAGCTTAACGTAAGACCCAAAAGCCCGTGTACCTGAGCCCCATTTGGCTCAAGTTCTATAGATCGCTTACCTGCAGCAATAGCCTTCTCATATTGCCTCATAACCAAATAGATACTGCCCAATAGGGCATGGGATAAAGCATCAGAGTCATCCAGAGAAATCGCTTTTTGCACCATTTGAAAGGCTTTTCCATAAGACTCCCGGGGTGACTTACCAGTAGTCCCAAGCCACCAATAATACCAACCCAGGCCTCTATAGCCAACCGCCTGGTCAGGGGCCATTTCGACGACTTCCTGTGCCACCTGTCCATGCCGCATATGGCTTTCTTTTGAGCCTTCCCGCCAGAGCGACAGCAGCTCCATGGCTTTTAACTGTACGTCAAGGCGTTTATACCTCTTGGCCCAAATACGCATCTGCTCGCCTTCGGTAAGTTCCACCTGCAGGGCAGTTATGATCTTCATGGTGATCTCATCCTGCACTGCAAAGATGTCTTTTAGCTCACGGTCGTAGCGATCGGACCACAGGTGATGACCCTTGGTGGCGTCGATCAGCTGGGCGGTAATTCTAACCCGATCTTCAGATTTTCGGACGCTGCCTTCGAGCACATAGCGCACACCCAGTTCCCTGGCGACCTGCTTAACATCGACCGGCTTGCCCTTGTAAGTGAACGACGAGTTGCGGGCAATCACAAAGAGTTGATCCGTCTTTGAGAGAGCGTTGATGATCTCTTCAGAAATTCCGTCACTGAAATATTCCTGCTCAGGATCGCCGCTCAGGTTGTCGAAAGCGAGGACGGCGATGGAGGGTTTGTCGGGCAGCGGGAGCGGTGGTTTGAAAGGCAGACCTGCATTCTCCATCGCGGCCCTGACAACCTTAATTCTTTCAGGTTTATATGGAAAAGTTTTAAGGCCCTTCTCAAAAGAGTGCTCAGGGTCTATCTTTAATACCTCTGAATAGGCTTCACGTGCCTCCTCGTATCTGCCGGCCAGGGCATATGTCACGGACAAACCCCAATAAGCCAGCATGTTATTCGGTCTGAGTTTGAGACCTTTTTTATATTCAGCTATAGACTCCTCATAGCGACCGGCCTCTCTATAAGCTATTGCTAAATTCTGGATATACCAATTATTCGGAAAAGGACTCAAACGCATACCCTTTTTTATTGCTTCGATGCCTTCTTCAGGTCGTCCGGAATATGAAAGACTCTGGCCCAAAAAAACATAACCGTTTGCTGAATTTGGATTCAAAGCAATTGCTTGCTCAATTTCTTTAATTGCCAGATCATATTTCTTGATCAAAAGGTAATTATTACCATTTACCATGTGAGGACCATCTTGTTTTTCATCAAGAGAAATGGCCTTTTTGCAAAGTTCAAAGGCTTTGCCCAGCGATTCTCGTGGGGAGCTACTTGTACCCATCCATACATCCAGGTTGTGTGTCATTGCTAATCCTAAATAACCCATCCAATGTTCAGGTTCTAAATCAATTGCCTCTTTAAAAAGCTGCCTTGCTTTTAGATTAGATTCTTTGTTAAATTCATTTAAATAGAATCCGGCTTCAAATATCTTCTCCAAATATTCAACATTGCTTGGCGAATTTTTTCTCCATATGTTGACTTGCTCTCCCTCTGTAAGTTTTACCTGCAACGATTTAATGATTTCTAAAGTTATTTCATCCTGCAATTTGAAGATATCTTTTAATTCCCGATCATACCGCTGGGCCCACATATGTTTGCCGTCGATGGCATCGATGAGCTGAGCTGTGATCCGTACTTTATCCTCGGACCTTTGGACGCTGCCTTCCAACACATACCGCACTCCTAATTCTTCGCTAACTTGCTGAACTTTCACTGGCTTGCCCTTGTAAGCAAAAGTCGAGGTACGCGCAATTACAAACATCGAAGGCACCTTGGAAAGCGTACTGATAATTTGCTCGGTTATCCCATCGGAGAGATATTCTTGCTTGGGGTCTTCACTCATATTCACAAATGGCAGGACGGCAATGGAAGGCTTCTCAGGCAGTGGAAAGGCCATTTTTTCAACTGAGGCAGGCTCCACAGTTTGGCGGCGGAAATAAAAATGCCAGATTCCCAATCCAACGGCAGCGACAACAACTGTTGCGACAATTGATAACGCCATTTTACGCCATCTGCGCCCCAGAGTTTCCCTGGCCTGGACAACTCTGTGCGCTGCTGCCCCCGGATAGGATAGCACTCTGTATATCTGTATCGGCCTTGCAATATTTTTAACTGCGTGCTTGCCAAGGTCTTCGTATTCTAACTCCAGCTTGTTTTCCACCTGATCATGAGCCCTGCCGGAGATGCAGATGCCTCCGGCTTCAGCCAGAGACTCCACCCGGGCGGCGATATTGACACCATCGCCGTAAATCCGGCCCTCTTCTTCAATGACATCACCCAGGTTGACGCCGATGCGAAATTCCATCCTGCGGTTATCCGGCAGCTCGGCATTGCGTTCGGCAAGCTCTCGCTGGATCTCTACCGCACAGTTTACGGCATCAACGACACTGATGAAGTCTGCCAGGATGTTGTCCCCCGGCGTGTCTACGATACGGCCCCGGAATTTTTGGACAAGGTCGGCGATTGCAGTGCGGTAAGCGGTGAGCGTGCGAACGGTGGCTTCCTCATCATCATCCATAAGTCGGCTGTAGCCTTGAACGTCTGCACTGAGAATTGCGGCGAGCTTGCGTTTAAAACCCTCATCTACCATACAGCACCCCCACAGAGCTAAGGTTTCAAACAAAGGAACTCGATATGTGGATCATTATTCACCACGAAAGCACAAAGACAATAAGCGCACAAAGTTATAAAAAATTTTTAGTTATCTCTGAATATTTTATTCTTTGTGTTCTTCGTGAACTTTGTGGTTACTTAATTATTACCGGTAGAGAATTGAGGTGTCGGATGAGCAGCAGAATTCAATCCAGAAAATACAAAACCGCATCAGGTCCGGAGGATAATGTGCTTCAAAAATTGTTAACCAAAATCTATAAACAACTCAACAGGATTTAGTCAATCACTTTTGAGGGTTCCAGTTGCTGGCAGTAGCTTAACAGGCTGCCAAATATCACCCGTATCTTCGTGGCTGGAAGCCACTCCCACAACTACTTTAAATGCCGCTTATCTCTTCTTTCATCATTCAACAAACAATATGTGGGAGCGGCATCTTGCCACGATTGGATAGAGGGGCGTATTCTACAATTTAGTTTTTTTCTTTTCTCCCGGCATCAGCAGGCAGAGCAGGATGCAAAAGCCGGCAGCCACTGTGACCGTCCAAAATACACCGCCTACACCTCCCATGACGGCGTCCTGAACCAGTTGGCGAAGCGCATCGGGCATTGCTGCCTGGGTCTCCGGGAGCAACAGGCCCTCCGCCTGGCCGAGTCCGGTCTCACTCATCTGGCCGGGTAAATGACGCATTAGGTCGGAGTTACGCACAGATTCAAACAGGCTGGAGAATCGGGCGGCAATAAAGCTGCCGCATATGCCTACTCCCACAGCTCCCCCCAGAGTTCTGGCGAACTGGTTCGAAGAGGTGGCCACTCCCAGGTCCTTTTCATCCAGACATGATTGAACCACCAGAAGCGTGGAAAGCGCCACCCACCCCATACCGATGCCGATCACGAAAAAATTGAAAAAAATGTAATAGACTGAGGTGGCCGGTGTGAAGGTGAGGTTCACGGCACACCCTGCCATAAGACACACGGCTCCCGCCACAGCGGTTCCCTTGCGTCCCACCCGGTCAATAAATTGTCCCAATGCCAGGGCACCCAGGGACCACCCCAGGCTAAGCGAAAGCATGGCCGTACCGACCACCAAAGGCGTTCTGCCCTGGGCTCCCTGTATAAAGAGGGGGGCGAAGGCAAACATGGAAAAGATGGCAAAACTGCTGAGAAATACCGCGGCGTTACCGGTGCTAAATCCGCGGATGCGAAAAAAAGCGATGGACAGGATCGGATCTTTTGCCCGATGCTCAATCGCAATAAATGCGATGACGCAGGCCAGCGAAAGGATCAGCAGACCAATGATCAGCGAGGAATTCCAGGCATAATTCCTACCTCCCAGCAAAAATGCGAACAGAAAAGCCAGGACAGCAGTAGACAGACTGGCGACGCCGGCGAAGTCCATGGAAACCTTATCTTTTTTGGGCCGCACATCCAGAAGATAAGCCCCGATGCCCCAGAAGGAAATCAAGCCCAGAGGAATGTTGATAAAAAATATCCAGCGCCACGAAAAATAGGAGACGATAAACCCGCCCAATGTGGGCCCAAGAACGCTGGCAATTCCCCATACTGAGCTGGCAAACGAAAGGGTGCGTCCACGGCTGCGGGGCTGCGATACGTCCGCCAGAACGACATAAACCAGCGCAAAAATACCTCCGGCGCCGATACCCTGAAACGCGCGGGCAATGATCAATGAGATCATGTTAAAAGCGAAACCGGCAGCCACCGAAGACATGATAAATAATCCGATGGCTGCGAGGAAGAGGTTTCGGTTTTTGTATAGATCGGCCAGTTTGCCAAAAATAGGAAGAGACACAGCCCTGGCAAGAAAATAGGAGGAATACACCCAGCTGTACAGGTGCAGCCCGCCCAGTTCAGCCACGATCGTGGGCATGGCCGCCGACACCACCAGGGCATCCATGGCACCCAAAAAAAGAGCTAAAAGTGCCGCAACGATAACGGTCCAGCGCTGCCTTGGAGTAATCGTCAAAAGCGTTTATCCTTACCAGAAAAAAATCGCTTATTTTCAGCGGAGCGCACAATCGTGGCTGGAAGCCACTCCCACAAACACTTTAAATACCGCTTATCTCTTCTTTTATCACATAACCAATAATATGCGGGAGCGGCATCTTGCCGCGATTTAAATCCCGATTTTGCGCAACGCCGCCCCGGGCCAAAAGATGAGTGTTTGAAATGCGTTTTAGGCGGTGCCCCAGTCATACCGCCTCTTGATATATTTGAGGATTAGCGATGTCTCGGTTCGAACGACACCGTTTATTTTGTAGATTTTATCAAAAATTAAATCATTGAGCTCATCTAAAGACTTGGCCACAAACTCGGTATAAATATCCGAATCCCCGGTGGCATGAACAACAAACCAGATCGATTTTAATTTCGACAATTCCTTTGTAACACTTTCAATCTTGTTGATATCAACTTTAATTCTGAGAATACCCACGATCTTAAAACCCAGCTTGATCGGATTGCTGACGGCCACGATCTGAATGTATTCTTCTTCAATCAGGCGGTTTAGCCGGCTGCGAACCGTTGCCTCCGACACCCCCAGTCTCTTGGCAATCTCGGTATTGGGTATGCGACCGTCTTTTTGTAACAGCTCGATCATTTGACAATCTACTTGATCCAGTGGTTTCTTTTTACTCGCTGAATTATTGCGCTTCATCGTACCCCCATTATGGAATGTCGAATATTTAGTTTCTATCCGGTCCACTACAAGCGGATTCCCGGAAAACTAAAGCATAGCGCATGGCGCATAGGGCATAGCGATTTGAATAAAACGATGCGCTGTATTTTTTTCGCTCTGCGCTTTGCGCTTAGCCCTCTGCGATTAAGTACGCTTAGACGGCGACCCTACCACTTGAAAATAAAAAAAACAACGGTTTTTTGTTTGATAACGTTATATATATAAAAAATTTTTATTTAATTCGCATTATTTTTATAATTTTATTTTATTTTTCGCAGAAAAACTAAAATAAATTCTTGACAACAAAATAGGATTTGCCTAAAGTTGTCTATTCTTGATATTGAATCAAAAACCGTTCACCGTTCAAGGTTTCGAAGGTTAAAGGTTAAGCTAAAAATCAAGATAACCCTGAACGGTGAACCCTGAACCTGTAAACGATCACGAATATAAGATATCAGCAAAGGAGGATGCGACATGTCACTGCCATTAATGAAAAATTACATCAACGGTGAATGGGTGGAATCCAACTCAACAACGATGGGGGACGTATGGAACCCGGCCCAGGGAGAAAAAATCGCCCAGGTCGCCTACGGAACCAGCGAAGACGTTGATAAGGCCGTCAAAGCTGCCAAAGATGCTTACTGGGAATGGCGCACCACGCCGCCGCTGACTCGCGCCCGCTACTTGTTCAGGCTCAAAGAAGCCTTTGAAGAAAATTTCGAGGACATCGCGCGGGTTCTAACTTCCGAACAGGGCAAGTGCATCGATGAGGCGCGCGGCGAAGTTCGACGCATGATCGAAAATGTTGAGCACGCCACCGGCGTCACCACGCTGATGACCGGCTATACGCTGGAAGACATCGCCCAGGACATCGATTGCATGGGCCATCGCCAGCCGCTGGGTGTTTTCGCGGCCATTGTTCCTTACAACTTCCCGGGGATGGTGGCCTGGTGGTTTCTGCCTTACGCCATTGTCTGCGGCAACACCTTTATTGTCAAACCGTCCGAACAGGTTCCCATGACCCAAACCAAAATCTTTGAAATCATTGATGAGATCGGTCTGCCCGAGGGCGTCGTCAACATGGTTCACGGCTCCCGCGACGTGGTCAATGGTTTGCTGGATCATCCGGACATTGAAGGCATCTCTTTTGTGGGATCCACACCCACGGCAAAATATATCTACCAGCGCTGCGGTGAAACCGGCAAACGGGTTCAGGCACTGGGCGGAGCCAAGAACATCGTGGCGGTTATGCCGGATGCGAACCTGGATGCAGCCATGCCCTCCATGATCACCTCGTTTTACGGATGTACGGGGCAGCGCTGCCTGTCCGGGTCGGTGCTGGTGCCGGTCGGAGACATTGCCGATGAGCTCATCGACAAGTTTACATCAGCGGCCAAGGAAATGAAAGTTGGCAGCGGTTTAGACGAACAGGTCGGAATGGGACCGCTGGCCACCGCAGCTCACAAAGAAAAAGTTCTGGGCTACATCGAAAAGGGTATTGAAGAAGGCGCAGATCTGATTATGGACGGGCGCGGCTTTACAGTTGATGAATACCCGAATGGATTTTTTGTCGGGCCGACACTCTTTGATAACGTCAAACCCGATATGACCATCGCCAAAGAGGAAATCTTCGGCCCGGTGGTCAGCGTGGTGCGCGCCAAAGATCTGGATGAGGTCATCGACCTGATCAACACGCGCGGTTTTGCCAACGCCGCCTGCATTTATACCAACGACGGGGGCGCCGCCCGTGAATTTAAATATCGCGTCCTACCGAGCATGGTCGGTATTAATATCGGTATCGCGGCACCGATGAGCTTTTTTCCGTTCGGCGGTGCCGGTAATTCGATGTTTGGCGACACCAAAGCGCACGGGCAGGAGATCTTTAACTTTTTTACGGATACCAAAGTCGTCATCCAGCGCTGGTTCTAAAACTGGCTTTAATATCATCATCTCTTGGCCGAGAGCTGCGTTGCACGAAGCAGAAAACCGTTCACGTACTAGATGTACGCTACACAATTTTCTGCTCCGCGCGCCTTACTCTCGACCAAGATCTAAAGATCTTAAAGCCAGTTTAAGACTATTAAATTTGACAATAAGGAGAGCAATAATGCCTCTGGAAAATTTTGGAAGT